>Ga0187788_10000577_pt1 | contig 10324 bp, 10 predicted proteins | sample 1015_BV01_MP10_2_FD_133008 | JGI IMG/M metagenome (GOLD analysis project Ga0187788, IMG submission 133008) | Tropical peat soil microbial communities from peatlands in Department of Meta, Colombia - 1015_BV01_MP10_20_MG | ecosystem: Environmental > Terrestrial > Soil > Wetlands > Peat | place...
TATTAAAATTCAACATGCTGTCATACTTGATATTTTCCAGTTTTAGCTTCAGGTTTGGATACTTTGGTTTCCACATATTTGTTATTTGCTTTATCTTATCAGTGATCTTATCGGTATCAAACCGCCTCGCCTCAGGATCATAGTAATCGGCCGAGAACCCGAGAGCTCTGAAATAATCTCCGTAATTCACCATCATAAACAAATGAAAAAGTTCGGTCACCGGCCGTGGCAGACTAAAAGAATACTGACAATAAGAGATCCCATATTCCGCAATCATTGCCCCGATCGAAGGATAGTTGTTTTCACGGTACCAGTTGATGTTCTGGTTGGCATTGTAAATTGCATCTGCAACGATTTTGTAGTTCTGTGGCGAGACGATGGCAAAAGTATGTCTCGAGCGATACAATGAAGCGAACACGTCGTCTTTGGGGATATTCTTCAACCTTTCGAATGCAGCAACCATATCCCGGTTTTTTTCTATTGTCTGCCGTTCGTCCTTCTTAAAGTAAGTGTCAACGATCTTTTCAAGTTCATGCATCACCTTTCCTTCCGGCACAATTAAATAGTCGATTCGATAGGCAAGTGCCAATAGTAAGTAAGCAATCCCACCCGAGAATTTATCCGCATCCAGCGTTTTGATATATGCAAGCATATCCGCGATCCACTTCTGAAGCCACTGGAATTTCACTTCTTTCTCACTGGTTGGTATTTCAATGATGTGAGCTGTATCCGTTGTTTGCAGGGCTGAAAAGTCCTGGACGAGCAGATCATCCTGCTTATCCCCTTTGGTGGATAGCTCCTTCAATCCGTAATAGAGCTTATTAGGGTTGGCCGTTTCAATTTCGCTGTCGAACCGGATACAGAGAACGTCCCCGCTCAGAGCATAACGGCTGTAATACAAATTAAAATTCATCTCCAGCAACCGGCGCATCACGGGGACACTCGCATTGGGCATTCTTGCCAATTTGACTTCCGCCTGCAGATGTTCATTGTCATAACTCCCTCTCACAATTTTCGACCCCTGGTAAAATTCGAACCGGCCATTGCGGTCGTTGCGTTCATGCACAACATTGCTTACCGAATCATCCCTGAGATATTCAAAAAAAGCGTCGAGACTTTCCGGATACTTTTTCTCCTTGAACAGATTATCGGCATCGGTCCACCGGTTAACTTGTTCAACAGGCTTGTTGTTATCAGAATAACGGCCAAAGGTGATTGTAGGACCGGATTCTGCTCTTTTTTTGCTCCTTCCAAAAAATTTTTCCAGCATTATGCCTGATAATTTGACAATTAAGCAAGTTAAAAAAGAATAGCGACTTCATTCACTGCAGGGAACGGTGAAACGACGGCCCAGTCACACATCTGCAACTGAGAAATCTTGACCCTCTTCTCCAGGAGCGAACTGGGCACGTCAGGCATAAAACAATTTCGCGACTGAACGCGATGCACAACTTCCTACCAAAGAAATTCACAGGAAACGGATGGAAATTGTTCGTAATTCTAAAATCAGTAGTTTCGCCACAAACCTTTTTGACCGATGAAGTTTATCGTATCGTCTTCGGCTTTACTGAAACAACTGCAACATATATCCGGAGTAATTAATGCAAATACGGTGCTGCCAATCCTCGAAGATTTTTTGTTTGAAGTAGATAAGAACAGGCTGACGGTGGTAGCCACCGACCTTGAGACAGTCATGCGGGTGCAATTGGACGTCGAAGCCAAAGACAGCGGTAAGATTTGTATTCCTGCCAGAATACTAATGGATTCGCTGAAAAACATTCCTGACCAGCCGCTAACCTTCAACATCGACAAGAACTTTGGCATTGAGATCACGACGGACAATGGGAAATACAAGGTAATGGGTGAAAACCCTGATAATTTTCCCAAAGAACCTTCACCCGACGACGCTACTTCATTTACAATGGCTTCCTCAGCACTGCTTACGGCAATCAACAAGACCCTGTTTGCGGTGAGTAATGACGACCTTCGCCCGGCAATGACTGGTGTTTTTTTTGAACTCGACAAAAAAGGCATTCAGTTTGTAGCCACCGACGCCCATCGGTTGGTACGCTACAAAAGAACAGATTCACATAGCTCAAAGAACGACTCTTTTATAGTTCCGCGCAAACCATTGAACCTGCTGAAGGCGGCGCTTCCGGACAATGACGATGAAATAACGCTTAGCTATAACAGTAATCACTTATTTGTCAGACACGGAACCACGCAGATGAGTTGCCGGCTGATCGATGCCAGGTTTCCTGATTACAAAGTCGTAATACCGACGGACAATCCCTACAAGCTGATAGTGAACAAAAATGACTTCCAGGGAGCCTTGCGGAGAGTTAGTGTTTTCAGTAACAAAAGCACCAACCAGGTGGCCTTGATAATTGCAGGAAGTGAACTCGAATTAAAGGCGCAGGATGTAGATTTTTCTTTTGAAGGCGACGAGAGGATGAAATGCCGCTATGATGGCGAGGACCTGACCATTGCGTTCAACGCCCGGTTTTTAATTGAAATGCTAAACGCAGCAGACAGTGACGAGGTTAAAATAGAACTTTCAACTCCAACCAAAGCCGGCATATTAAAACCTACGGAGCAAGAGGATGGCGAAGACCTCCTGATGCTCGTGATGCCCCTAATGCTCAACCAGTAGAGGTTCTTCAACATTTTCTTATTTTGCGCGGGCGATTTGGCCAACATTTTCTTACGTAGAGGAAAGTGAAGAGTGCAATTTATGAGATTTCTCGAAGTGAAGTCATATGATAATTATATTGAAGCACATCTGATGATGGGCCGCCTTAGAAATGAATTTATTAATTGCCATCTGATGAATGAAAATTCTGTTACCATAGATCCTTTTCTGTCAAATGCCATTGGGGGAATAAAGATAATGGTCGCCGAGCCCCAACTCGGGCGCGCCCTCGAAATCATCAAAGAAGTTGAAAGGCGCGGCGGTGAGGATAGCTGAGTCCCCTGGTCGTTTTCCTCAGAATTGGCGTTCTTTGTACCTTGTATCAAGAGAACACTTTGCCATGTGGGACAAAATAATTGAATACTTTTCTACCCTTGAGCACCGTCCTCTCGAACGAATGGCCTTCCTGGTTGGGGGGCTGCTTTTTTTCTGGATCATCGAGGGCGCTATTCCGCTCATTCCTATGTCTTACAAGAGGGGTAAAGCCGGCCATGCGGCGGTAAACCTGGGTTTCACAATCATCCATCTTGTCATACATACATTCCTGGCCATACTTATTGTGATGCTGAGTGACTGGTGCAGGCGAGATCAGTTTGGAGCTGTCTATTGGCTCCATGCAAACATATTAGGCACTGTAGTGATCTCGTTTTTGATTCTGGATTTCTGCGGGGGATGGCTTGTGCACATTGTCCAGCATAAGATATATGCTTTCTGGAAGTTTCACGTGGTGCATCACGCGGACAATAACGTAGACGTGACTACGGGCCTTCGGCATCATCCTGTCGAGAGTTTGATGCGCGGCATTTTTTTCTTTCTCGGAATTTTTCTCAGCGGTTCACCGATGTACGCCGTAATGATATTTCAGACCGTGCTTGTGTTGTCCGCCGCTTTTACACATGCTAATATCAATTTGCCAAAATGGGTCGACCTGCCATTGAGCTATATTTTCGTTTCGCCCAATATGCACAAGGTTCATCATCATTGGCAGCAACCCTATACAGATAGCAATTATGGAGCTGTGCTGGCGATTTGGGATCGATTGCTCGGTACTTATAAAAAACTCGACGCAAAAGATATACGGTATGGCCTCGATCGATATTATCCAAATGAACAGGATGAGGACTTTTTTACCCTGATGAAGAAACCTTTCGGTCACCTGGAGTAGAAGAAAGATGGCTGTTTGCATTCATTCAATCCTCGTCTCTCGCGCCTCTCGCATTCGCTTACTGAAGGTGCTTCACATATGGCACTCAGCTTTTCCCCGAACACTATTACTTTTACACGATGAAGGTCGTCGCACTTATCCCTGCGCGCTACGAGGCTACGCGCTTTCCGGGAAAACTAATGGAGTTGCTCGGCAGCAAGACGGTGATTCTTCATACATACCAGGCTGCGACCGCAACAAAGCTGCTTGATGAAGTGATCGTAGTAACTGATAGTGAAATCATCTTCAAAGAGATCAGTGCTAATGGTGGAAAAGCGCTCATGAGCAAAAAGCAGCACGAGAGTGGCAGCGACAGAATCGCAGAAGCTGCCGCCGATATTGATGCGGAGATTATTGTCAACATCCAGGGAGACACTCCATTTATAAAGCGCACTCCAATTGAAAAACTATTGGCCCAGTTCGCCGATCCGACGGTGGAAGTGGCGTCTATGATGCAGGTGCTCACAAATGAAAGAGAGATTGAAGATCCAAATTTCGTGAAGGTTGTCGTTGATCAAAAAATGAATTCTCTCTTTTTCAGTCGCAGCGTAATTCCATATCCACGAGACAAAAATGCGCCGGTAACTTATTATGAACATATCGGCGTGTATGCATTTCGAAAAAAGGCTCTTCTAGACTTTACAACCTGGCCCGTTACTCCGCTCGAAGCCTGCGAGAAAATTGAATGTCTCAGGTATTTGGAACACGGAATTCCGCTCCGCATGGTAGTGGTAGATTACATGGGAATTGAGATTGACACGCCTCAGGATTTGGAGAAGGCGAAACACCTCATATAACACCGGTTTGATCCAGTATTTCTTATCTTCCCTTTACCAATTTCTGTTTGCTTATGAAGAAAAATAATCTTTTCCGCTACTCGATTGTAGCGGCACTGGCTGGTTTCATTTTTGGATTCGACACAGTAGTTATTTCCGGCGCAAACGAACCCATACAAAAACTGTGGAATACCGGTCCGCTGTTCCACGGAATTTTTATCATGTCGATGGCATTATGGGGAACCGTACTGGGTGCTTTAGTAGGAGGGATCCCCGCTGAACGATATGGAAGAAAAAAAACATTGTTCTGGGTGGGACTGCTTTTTGCGGCATCGGCGCTGGGAACGGCCTTCGCGCCCGACCCATATGTTTTCTCTTTCTTCCGCTTCATTGGCGGGCTGGGTATTGGCGTATCATCGGTGGTTGCTCCCACTTACATTTCTGAAATTTCAACTCCGTCGATCAGGGGAAGATTAACCGCCATGTATCAATTCAACATCGTTTTCGGAATCCTGGTGGCCTTCATCTCAAACTATCTTCTCCAGGGAATCGGGGGCGCCAACGACTGGCGGTGGATGCTTGGAGTGCTTGCCATTCCATCAATCATTTACACGGTCATGGTGTTGCGCGTGCCTGAAAGTCCGAGATGGTTGGTTTCAATAAAAAATGATTTGCCTAAGGCGAAAGAAGTTTTATCTCAACTTGGCGAGGAAGACCCGGAGGGCGAAGTGAGAGATATAATAGCAGTCAACGCTTCCATAGAGCACGGAAACAAGGAATCGATTTTTAGCATCAAGTACAACACGGTTTTGTGGCTGGCATTCTTCATTGCATTTTTTAACCAATGGTCCGGAATAAATTTCATTTTGTACTATGCTCCCGAAATTCTCACCCGTATCGGGTTGGGCGCTAAGGAATCGCTGGCTAATTCAATTGCCATCGGTGGGACAAATTTGATTTTCACTTTCGTGGGCTTATATCTAATCGACAGGTTGGGCAGGAAGACTTTGCTGATAATAGGCTCATTGGGTTATATCCTTAGTCTTTCCATGGTTGCAATCGCATTCAAGACTGAAGCAAGTTCTATCTTCCTTATGACTTTTTTGCTCCTGTTCATTGCGTCCCACGCAGTAGGGCAGGGAGCGGTCATCTGGGTTTTTATCGCCGAGATTTTTCCAAACAAGGTGCGGGCACTTGGACAGTCATTTGGCGCCAGCACCCATTGGGTGTGTGCAGCCATCATTACACTGATCACACCTGTCTTCCTCAACAAGGAACATGGCATTTTTGGAAAAAATCCATGGCCCATTTTCGCATTTTTTGCATTTATGATGGTATTGCAACTTGTGTGGGTATTAACAAAAGTGCCCGAAACAAAAGGCGTATCACTGGAGGAGTTGGAAAGGAAACTGATCAAATAAAAAATGGAGCGCTATAATCGAATGATCGCAAACCCGTTTCTCATATTCCGCTCATAGGGAATGGCCAATTCATTCTCTGAAATTTGCCGGGCCTTCTGAAATACAAGAGTGTTCCTGATTTGCCAGTATTCGACACCTTCACTTATGGGGTTTCCCTTCGGATCGAGAACGGTCGCGCTGCTGAACTGGCTGCTGGTTCTGTAGATGCTATTGTAGAGAAAAAATAACTTATCCTGCCTGGGCACAAAAACATAAGATAAATATGATGTACCCAGTTCCGTCACCTGCTCCTTGCTTATTATGCCACTCCAGCAAGTGTCATTTCGTTTTGCAGGAAAATAATAAAGTGCCAGGTCTCCGCGGTCAAAATTGCTCCGTGTACCGGCAAGGTTATCATACCTCGAATATTCATCTTTAGTGAAGCTCGGAGGAATAAGTGTATTCACAGAACTTTCAGCAACCTCTGTTTGCCTTCCACCGCCTGGAGAACCATCGTAATCATTTTCCGGAGAAAAATTTCTTCCATATTCCTTCAGGAATAGAAAACCCTTTCCCGGCACCGTCATAAAATACTCCTCGTAAATATTATGGTCCGTGCCTCTATTCGCAGGCAACGTGGCAAATGCATAGGAGGTATCAAAGTTGATGGCGAAACTGGTCAATGAATAATGTACGAGTCGCACATTCTTAACAGACGTTGTCCTGCCGCGGGACAAAATGCCGGCAAATCCTTCCTGCTTGCCATTGTCAAAATAAATGCCTGCATCCTCAACCAGTGCACCGGGCGGCAATTTTATTTCTTTATAAAAAAAATCTTTTCCGCCCGACCCAAAATGCGCCAATATATAGTTGTGGTTGAACCCAGACGAAAGAATCATCACACACTCGCCGTCGTTAGACAGCTTAATCGAGGCGCTGTTAAAATCCTCCAGCGGGTATTCAACGAGGTCGTATTGGACCAAAGGTTTGCTTGCGTTTCGATCAGAGTAGTCCGCCTGGCAAATGAGCTTCCAATTCTTGTCAAATAAAAAGGCATGCAAAACAGATGGGGAATCGGGCACAGTTTCAAATCCCAGCAGGAGCAGTTTACTTTTATCCTGCGAACGAACCAATAAAAAATCCCCGCACTTAAGACCCGCCGGGAATTCAGCGACCGTGTCTTCCTTGTTGTCCGGTTCCCCATCCTGTGTATATCGGGCGAGGAACACCAATATCATATTATTTGCTGGCCGTAGAACGAGCTGATCAAAGTAATCATCACCAGGAACGAGGTATTCCTTTACCAAATCGGGCGAAAGAAATGAAGGGATCTCCTTTAAAAGATTCATCCTTTCATCATAGACTCCAAAGGTGAGGTCCTTGTCATTCAACCACGGCTCGGCCGTTTTGTGGTAGGTGAATTTCGTTTTACTCTTTTGAATCCAATAGTAACTTCCTGTTTTGCCAATTACTTCAAACCTTGTCGCCGGCCGGGTGCCAACGAAAGGCGAATAAAGTACTCTCTGTGCCGATAGCAACACCGCACCACAACAAAAGAAAATAGAAAAAATCAAGCGCACTCCCGTTCGCATCTTCCAGGAATCCCCCTCTTTAAGATACAAACTTTTCAATTACTTACCTTCGCGCCATTCAAAATATTGCGGGCATGAAATTCAGAAATTTCAAAATGGTCGGATATGTGGTGTATGGCCGTGGCAGTTTCAACCAATTAGACGAAATCATTGCTCCGAACCGAATGAATGATCATCCCATGATCTTTTTGGTCGACCATTTTTTCCGCGATAAGGCTTTAGTTCGACGAATACCTTTGCAAGGACACGACAAAATTGTATTTGCAGATGTCACGCACGAGCCAAAAACATCCCAGGTGGATACCATTGCTCAACAATTGAAGGATGAGTTTGGAAACATTAGTGGCATCGTGGGCATTGGCGGCGGATCAACGATGGATCTTGCCAAAGCCATTTCGCTCATGATGAACAATCCGGGGTCTTCGGCTGACTACCAGGGGTGGGATCTGGTAAAACACCACGGAGTTTACAAGGTTGGTATTCCCACATTGAGTGGTACGGGAGCCGAGGTAAGTCGCACCTGCGTCCTAACCGGGCCTTCAAAAAAGCTCGGCATGAATTCAGATTTTACTCCTTTTGATCAGATCATACTTGATCCTGAGCTAACGGCAAACGCACCCGCGAATCAACGTTTTTACACCGGTATGGATTGCTACATTCATTGTATCGAAAGCCTGAATGGAACCTACCTGAATGAATTCAGCAAAAGCTACGGAGAAAAAGCATTACAACTTTGCCGTAACGTCTTCCTCCATAAGACAAGATGGGATGATGAATCTGATGATCAACTAATGATGGCTTCGTACGCGGGTGGAATGAGCATTGCTTACAGCCAGGTAGGTGTGGCACACGCGGTCAGTTATGGGCTAAGCTACCTGCTGGGTACAAAACATGGTATTGGTAATTGTATTGTGTTTGACAAGCTTGATGAATTTTATCCCGCTGGAGTGGAAGAGTTTAAAAAAATGGTTGAAAAAAACAAGATCGACATCCCTCAACATGTCACAAAAGGATTGAGCGATGCACAATTCGATACGATGATCAACGTTTCGCTTGGAATGAAACCGCTCTGGGAAAATGCGATCGGAAAGGATTGGGAGAAAAAAATGACGCCGGAGAAGCTTAGAAAACTTTTTGAACAATTGTAGCGGAGGGATCATTGAACCGTTAAAACCTGCGTATGCGCCTAACAACAATTGCCTGTCTCTTTATACTTGGCATTGGCTGTAACACTTCAAAGAAAGCCATCAACTCTTATAATTTGAATGGCACCTGGATTCCGGTCCAGCAGGAAATCGGCGGCAAATCTTTACCGAAGGCGGCTTTTGAAAAGCAAAACCTTGTGATCGCTGATAGTAGCTACGCGTTCACCGCAGAAAGTGTTGACAAAGGCGTTGTGCGATATCGTGAAGGCAAGATGGATATCTATGGAAAGGAAGGTGTGAATGTGGGAAAACATTTTACTGCTATTTATAAGCTGGAAAGCGATCAATTGACGATCTGTTATAACTTATCGGGTGCTGAATACCCCGATTCGTATACAACTAATGGCAAACCGACATATTTTATTTCCGTGTTTACAAGAGAAAAGTTTAAGTGAAACAATAAAAATGCGCAGTGCACCTATGAAAATGCCCTCCAATTCTGAAGGGCTTTAATTTTCACAGAGAAATATCGCTCATTTCCAATGTCCAGGAACCCAATAGTAGCCTCGCGGAGTATATCTCCAGTGGGGTGGTGATGATACGGCCGTCCCCAATAGCCAGGGACTTCTACATACCTTCCCGCCTGCCACACCCATTCCGGGCCAACCCAAATTGCTCCGGGAAAAGGCGCGGGGCCTGGGGTGCCTATGGAAATTCCAATGCTAAATCCAGGTCTTACAGCAACATACTGCGCATTGCTTTTCAGTATTGAAAAACCGAGAACTATCAGCAAAGCGAATAAGTACTTGTTCAGAGTTACAATTTGATGTCCTTTGACGCCCGATATGCATGAAAGTTTATTCGAATCGAATAAACGTGGAAATTTAGCGTGTAAGCGAAAAAACCGAAAGTGGTTGAGTCTGGAATGGAAAAAACAACTAATGTATTTTGTTACTATACCTTCTTTTTGTAAACAGGGACGGTGCTGCATGGCTCGCCATACATGATCGTTCTCGCAACTGGCCTTAGGCGCTTGGTCACTTCCAGGTACGCGAACTCGTCGATCGCTCTGTCGCCACAACCCTTGACAACCACTCGCTGATCGGCATACCCGGATACATCAATGTCCTGGATATTTTTTATAAACACAGTTTTTAGGACTTCCTTTTCATTGCCGAAGATCACATCTTTTGCAATTGGTTGAAGATAAGACGCGATGAGCATATATGCCCACGGCGGGATAATCGCGTCAGCTGTACATACAACGCCAACGAATTTGTTTCTGTAGATTTCCCAGTCAACACCTTTCAACGCCTCCCGAAAATCCTTCTCCTTCAGCACCAACCCCATGAACAAATACTCCTTTAGATCGAATATAATAATGTCCTCGCCGGGATAATACGCTTCAAGATCCAGCGTAATCAGGCCGCTGTCTGCCACTTTGTTGACAATTGTCTCACTCATGAATCCTCACATTGAATATTCAAATAGATGATCACAAAATTAACGATTTGA
>Ga0187788_10000580_pt1 | contig 10287 bp, 7 predicted proteins | sample 1015_BV01_MP10_2_FD_133008 | JGI IMG/M metagenome (GOLD analysis project Ga0187788, IMG submission 133008) | Tropical peat soil microbial communities from peatlands in Department of Meta, Colombia - 1015_BV01_MP10_20_MG | ecosystem: Environmental > Terrestrial > Soil > Wetlands > Peat | place...
CATCAACTCAATACCCAAGAACCCGGTTGCCCCGGTCAAAGCCCCTCTGCCCGAAGACCGGCGTGTGATCAGCCGTCACATCAAGAGCATGGGCTACTTCCTTGGCGCCGACTTGATGGGCATCTGTGAGCTACCGCAGTCGGCCTTGTACTCACACGACATGTTCGGCAACCCAATCGACGTTCATTACAAATACGCCATCGTATCCGGCGTGAGCAAGTCCATGCCCACCGTGAACGCCTCCAACGGCTATGACTGGATTTTCGACCCCGTGAGCTTCCAGGCCTATCAGGGCCTGGCGGGGCAGAGCGAGACGATGGCGAACTACATCAGGCGGTTAGGTTATGGCGCCGAAGCCTCAAACCAGTTCAACTACCTGACCCTAATGCCACAGATCGTCCTTTTGGCCGGCCTGGGCGAGGTATGCCGCGTGGGAATCATCCTCAGCCCGTTCCTGGGTCTGAATTACAAGGTCGCCGCCGTGCTGACCGACCTGCCGTTGGAGATTGATAAGCCGATCGACTTCGGCTTGCAGACATACTGTGAGAAGTGCACTATCTGCGCGGAAGTCTGCCACTTGAAGGCGATTCCTTTCGGTGGTAAGGTTATGTACAACGGCTACGAGACCTGGAAAATGGATGAGAGAAAGTGCGCCAGCGGCGCAGTACTGAACACCTACGGAAATATTTGCGGCCGCTGCTCAAAGCTTTGCCCGTGGAACCGACCGGGTTCCACGCCCCGCGACTTCGAAAGCTGGGACGGCTCGCTGGAAAGCCTTTTCGGTTCGGTGGAGCGGCAGGCCCAAAAGCTCAAGACCAACGGCTATGTCCACGAGACGGAAACAACCCACAAGTGGTGGTTCGACTTCGAGGAGATCGACGGCAAGCTCGAGATCCCGAAGACAACCAAGAAGTCCTCCATCCAGAATTAGGGCTCCTTCCTTTAGACGTATGTCACTGAAAGCTTCCGCGCGCGATGGTCGCCCTTACCTATTAGTCCCCTTCTCCTTTGCTATCGCTGAGTTTTTCAATGATTTGTTGGGCATATCGGCAATTGTACTTCGAAGGTTGCTATGGCCCAGTACCGCGGCCCTTTCCTTAGAGTGAACCCCTCATTCAGCCATTGCACAGCGAGGCTGTATCCCATGGCATTGTAAAGGTTGATCGGGTTAACCATGGCTTATCGGTTAGCAATGTTCCAACGACTGCGTCATATCTTGTTGGAATAAGTCCGGTCATTCCCAAATACTAATTTGTGTCTGTCTACATAGGCGGGAGATCAACAGGTGCAAGAATCCATCTCAACGCCGTAGGGATCGAATGAGTAACACTTTGACGCGTTTGGCCTTAGTTGATGCCCGCAGATTTGCATAAGCATCTCTCACACTAGAGACGACGAAATAATTCTCAAGCAGATTCTCCCATGAGGTGTCTCATAGCGGGCAAAAGATACAAGAGTTGTTTTTTGTAAATTGACAATTTACCCTGATCGGGTATAAGATTCCTTTTACCCTGCCTCCCCAGTGATGTTGAAATGAAAGGAGGACGAGGATGGGGGATGAGGAAGATTAAGGGCCTCCGTGTCTCCTCAGGATATCCCATTTGGGAAACCTAAGGCGTAGTGCTTATATTGATTTTGGTTTGTAAAATACAACATATAGGAGGTGTCTAAAATGGGAAAGGTAAAGCTTGTTGATTTGAGTCAACCTTTTGGTCACGGAACGCCATTATGGCCCTATTTTCCTGAAGTCAAGATTGAGCGTTTCCATTATCATGCAAAATCCGGAGTTCTCACCCAGTGGATTACAGCTCCGATGCATTGTTCGACCCATGCAGATTCGCCAATCCATGTACTTCCTGCAAATAGGCTAAAGGGGCCCATGTATACCGCTGACCTACCTCTAGAAAATTACTATGGAACCGGTGTGGTAGTCTCCATTCCAAAACCCAAATGGGGTGTAATTACCCCAGATGATCTTGAGAAGGCTCGGCCAAAAATTGAAAAGGGTGACATCGTTATCATTAACAGTGGATGGCACAAATATTTTGCCGACACGGATGAGTATTTCTGCTATTCTCCGGGGCTTTATAAAGAAGCAGGTCTGTGGATGGCAAAGAGAAAAGTAAAGGCTGTCGGAGTAGATCAGCAGGCGCTGGATCATCCTCTTGCGACGGCTATAGGACCGCACGGACCGGGGCCGATTCGCCCCGATATTTGTTCAGAGTACAAAAAGGAAACTGGCCGTGACGTCATTCAGGACTTCCCGGAATGGGAGCCATGCCACAAGATTCTCCTTGGTAACGGGATTATGGGGTGGGAAAACGTTGGGGGTGATATTGACAAAGCAACCGGAATGAGATGCACAATCGCCGGGTGGCCTATCAGGTGGGAAGGGGGAGACGGTTCCATGGTGAGGCTTGTTGCAATCATAGATAAAGGAGATCAATAAAAGAGCTCGGAGAAAAGTTTGAGCCCGCGTGCATGATTTCTTTCCGAAATAAACACTTGACTAAATCTGTAGGTTGGAGTTTTAGGAGAAGGGAGGATAAACCTGACGCTACTTTTCTCATTGTTTAATAGATACATTTAATGCGAAATCTTGGTACTGTTAAGGAGGAAACGAAAATGGGAGACACTTTCCCGACAATAAAATTGGCAGCAGTTCAGGCTGCACCGGTTTTCCTGAACCGCGAGGCATCCGTTGAAAAGGCGTGCCGTCTCATCCGTGAGGCTGGTGCAGAAGGTGCCGACTTCGTGGGTTTTCCCGAGAACTTCATCCCGGGGCATCCAATCTGGTATCATTTCTTTCCTGCGACAAGCCCAAGGGCTTTGGATTTGGCCGTTGATCTCTTTGAGAATTCCGTAGAGGTCGGCAGCGATGCCACGGATGCCCTCTGCAAGGCTGCATCTGACGCAAATGTCTTCGTAGTGATGGGATTGACAGAGCGACGGCCCGGCACAACCGGGACCCTCTTCAACACCCAGCTTTTCATCGACCGGCGCGGACAGATTGTTGGCAAGCACCAGAAGGTAGTACCTACTGTCGGCGAGCGACTGGTACACGCAGGCGGTGCTGGCGACAGCCAGGGTGTGGTTGTGAGCGAATGGGGTCCTGTTAGTGGACTGTGCTGCGGGGAAAACTCGAATCCCTTCGCTGTTGGACTGCTTGCGGCGCAGTATACCCGAATTCACGTTGCCAACTGGCCAAATCACTTCACCCCTGGTTATCATTCAATGGCAGGTACAAGCCTTTTAGCGAGTCGCAACATCGCCTATATGTGCAAGTGTTATGTCATTAGTCCATGCGGCACTATCAGCTCGGAGATGGTCAAAACTCTAGCTACGAACGAGAAAGATCGCGCTTATCTGCTCGACCCCAAAGAGGGTGGGGGGTCGGTCATCCTCGATCCTCGCGCCGAAATCATCGCTGGCCCACTGGGAGGAGAACACGAAAGTATTATCTACGCCGACGCTGATCTCAGGGAGACGATTCGGGGTCGCTTTATCCATGATTTCGGCGGTCACTATAACCGAACAGACGTCTTTAGGCTATTATGGAACGACAACAACCCCTCGTTGGTAACTAACGCAAGGAACCGAGCTGGGATTGAAGAAGCAAAAGACCTCTGGACCCTCGATGCCGACCGGCCGGCTAAGCGGACGAACATCCGTTCCAGCAATATTGGTTCTGGACCCAACATTAAGTCGGAAACTCCATGTGAAGAGGACTAAAAGCGTGGAGTCAGTCGTATATAAGCTATCACCCAATTATTAATGCTAATCTGGTACATAGGAGCAATAGCCGAGCGGTATCAGCGGTGATGTGAAGATGGAGGATCCACTCTTCCAATTAGGGTATAAAGACTACAATCCGGTCTCTATGGATACCGACAATGTGGCAGCAGAATATGGGATCTCAAGGTTAGAACAGGACGATTGGGCTTTTCGAAGCCATCAGAATTATGGAAGGGCATGGAAGGAGGGGAAGTTTAAAGACGAGATAATCCCCCCTTGAAATTCCTCAGAAGGGAAAAGATTCTCTCATCCTCGATATTGACGAGCAGTACCGGGAAGATACCACCGTTGAAAAGCTCTCCAAACTGAAACCCATTTATGGGTGCAAAACGGTTACTGCAGGGAATGCCCCGGGGCTGAATGATGGAGCGACGGCTGTCCTTTTGATGACAAGGGAAAAGGCAGAAAAGCTTCATTTAGACCCAATAGGGACCGTTGTAGCGATGACATCCATTGGCATTCATCCGAATCGTATGCCCGAAGGTCCCGGAATAGCCATCCAGAAAGTATTGGGGATGGCTAAAATCAAGTTAGACCAAATTGATGTTATAGAGATTAACGAGGCCTTCGCAGCCGTGCCACTGGTCAGCCTCGAAGTCCTTTGTCGTCGAGATAAAGCGAAGGTCAACGAAATTAAGAAAAAAACGAATATCAACGGGAGCCCCATTGCCATCGGTCACCCCAATACCTCAAGTGGGGCCAGGATCATGATGAATCTGGCTTATGAATTGAGAAGACGAGGAAGAGGATATGCCGTTGGAGCGATCTGTGGTGGCTTGGCTCAGGCGGATGCCTGTATCATAAAATATGAGGGATAAATCGATGTTCATCAGTCTATCCGAAAATCAGAAGAAGTTAATCGAAAAAACGAGAGAAGTTGCCATGAAGGTTTCATCAAGGAATCGTGAAGTGGATGAGACTTCTGAGTTTCCCTGGGACATCTTCCATGTTTTTGAAGAGAACGCTATTCTTGACCTCCCCATCCCTGAAGATTTTGGAGGCGGAGGGGCCAATAGTCTCACCTGTTGCCTTGTATTGGAGGAAATCGCTCAATGCTCCCCTGCCTTTGCCCATATGTTGGCAGGTCATTGGTTAGGGTATACTCCTCTGGAATTGTTCTGCAATTCATCTCAGAGGAAGAAGTATTTCCCGCGACTCAGGTCAGAGATGGCGGCCTTCTCCCTGACCGAGCCGGCTGCTGGTTCGGATGCAGGCGGAGTGATGACAGAGGCCAAGAAGGAGGGGAATCATTATATCCTCAACGGTACAAAGATCTACTGCACACAGGGACATGTGGCCAGTATGATCACGGTCTTTGCCAAAACAAATCTCCACACAGGGGTAAAAGGGTTGAGCGCCTTTATTATTGAAAAGGAATTCCAAGGGTTTTCTATCGGAAAGATAGAGAATCAGATGGGGATGCGAGGAACTCCTGCAGCGGAAATTCTCTTTCAAGAATGTCCTGTTCCGGAGGAAAATCTTTTGGGTAAAGAAGGAGCGGGATTCAACATTGCGATGCAGACTCTAGATCGGACTCGGCCAAAAGATGCAGCCATCTCGGTCGGGATTAGCCAGGGCGCGTTGGATTATACGATCCATCATGCAAAGCACGGATTCTTTATGAAAGAGCCAGTTCTCCGGGCACAGGGGGTCCAATTCTTATTAGCGGACATGGCAATTAGCATTGAAGCAGCAAGGTTACTGGTCTATGAGGCAGCAATCTTGATTGATGAAGGAAGAGTCAGCGCGAAACATTCTGCTATGGCAAAATGTCTCGCCACCGATACGGCCGTAAGGGTGGCGGACCAAGCCGTCAATATTTTGGGACGGGAGGGAGTTTCGGAGGAGCATCCTATCGAGATGTTTATGCGAGATGCAAAGCTCTTACAGATTCTGGAAGGTACGAATCAGATCCAGAGATTGATTATTTCACGGAGTCTATTAGGCTGAAGGTTAAGGAGAAGAAATCGTGCAATTTGAATTGACCGATACTCAATGGGATATAAAGAAGGCTGCAAAGGAGTTTGCTGAAAAGGAATTTGAATTGGATTTGGCATTGGAACTTGAGAAAGAAGGAAGATTTCCAAAATCAGTTTTTGAAAAGGCCTGCCAGCTAGGATTTATTGGTATCGACTATCCTGAACAGTACGGGGGACAGTCCTTTGGCCTTTTCGAAAATATTCTGGTCATTGAGGAGTTTACCCGGAAGGATTCCGGAATCGGTATCGCTTTAAGTTTAGCGGATATCGGATCGAGTATTATTGTAAAGCATGGTGATGAAAGCCAAAAGAAGAAGTTTTTAGTCCCTGTCACCCAAGGAAAGGACTTATCCCCGGTGGCTCTCATTGACCCCCTTCAAAAGGAAAACCAGGAATTTGTCTTCGGAAAGAGCGGGAACGATTCAGAAGGATATGTGATCCATAAGGGAAAATCATGGGTTCCGCATGGTTCCTTGGCCAGCATCATCGTCGTATTAGATGGCAGATTCGATTCTGGAAATTCCAATGCTTTGATTGTAGAAAGAGACTGGGAGGGAGTGAACATTTCGGGGTTGAAGAGGTTGATGGGCATGAGGATATCTTTGATTTGCGAGGTTGATTTTGATCACGTAAAAGTCCCAAAGGACTTTGTGATTGAGAGAGGAAGTGGGGGAAAAGACCCGTTGACAACCTATCATCAGGTCCATCGAATCAAGACCTCAGCCCAAGCCCTCGGGATTGCTCAAGGAGCATTCGACCAAGCTGTGAAACACGTGAAGGAGAGGGAGCAGTTCGGAAGAAAGATATCCCAGTTCCAAGGAATCCAGTTTATGTTAGCGGAGCTTTATACCTTGATAGAAGCAACCCGAAGCCTTGTTTATCGAGCGGCCTATGATTACGATGTTCAATCTTCGGAGCTGGAGAAGATTTCTTGTGTAACAAAACTTTTTGCTACGGAGGCAGCCGTAAGAACAACGATTGACTCGATTCAAATTCATGGTGGCGTTGGATTGATGAAGGACTATTCGATTGAGCGAATGTTTCGGGATGCGAAAACCATTCAGAACTTTGAAGAGACCAATTTGTCGCAGAAGGTCTTGATTGCAAAAAAAATCATTTCATCATGAACCTAATGGGACAGAGTTCATAAGGAGAGTGTGACAAAGGAGTGAATTTGCTAAAATATTGACAAAGACGACTCGCTAAGATAAACTGCTTCCATGCTTAGCCAACGCTGTTTGGGAGAGACAAAAATAAGTTTAGAAGGGAGGATGCCAATGGGAAAAATCCGAAGGAAGAACCAGAAGGCAAGGGGACTACTGATCGTTCTTGGTTATGTGCTGGTAATAGCCACTTCGGTTTACTTGGTAACCGGGGCTGCAACGGCGGCAGCTCCAGCAGAACCTCCTCAAACGCTCGTCATCGGCGTTTCCACCTCGCTGTCGGGGCCCGCTGCAACTTGGGGAATGGCAACCTACCGTGGCGCCCAGTATGCAGCTGATGATATCAACGCTGCAGGGGGTCTCAAAGCGGGTGGAAAGACTTATAAGGTAAAAATGGTCAGCTATGATAACAAATTTACCTCGGCAGGCGGGGCAGAAGTTGCCAGAAAGCTGATCTCCGATGATAAAGCAATCATGCTGTTTGCACAGGCCACGGATGCTTGTTTCGCCAGTTTGCCGATTACCAATGCAAATAAGGTCATACAGCTGAATATCTGCACAGGCAAGGATGTCAATGATCCCAGGTATCCCTATTCCTTCAGAGCTATGGATGTGGACGACTTAAGGGCAGCCAACCTGTATAAATACGTCAAGGAGAACTTGCCCCAACTGAAAACTATAACGTATGTTGCGGCTAATAATGAGATGGGCCGCGCCATATGGCTAGCGGAGAAGACCGCGGCAGAGAGAAATGGGATCAAGATTCTTGGCGATGGCCAGTTCTTCGAACGGGGGACGACTGACTTCTCTTCTATTGTGGGTAAGATGCTTGCCCTTAACCCGGATATGTTGGGCATCACGGGCCTCGTCGATGCAGAGCGGGGCCTCTTCAAAAAACAGGCTTATGAGCAGGGATGGAAGGGATGGTTTGTCTCCACCGCAGTGGAAACCCCTCAGATCGTAGCAAAGATTGCAGGTGAGGGCTATTGGAAAATGCCCGCTTTAGTGGGCATCTTTGATATAACGGATCCAAGCATACCGGCAAATATGGTGGCCCTTGGGCAGAGATATATCACTGAATTTAAGGAGGTGCCGCCGGTGCACGTTGTGTTCGGTTATGATGCCATCACGATCTACACCAAGGCCGTGACCTTGGCCGGCGGGACTGATCCAGATAAAGTCAAACACGTGATGGAAACCCAGAAGTTCAAAACCATGTATCCGAACCCGGTTGGCTTCAACGGGAGAAAAACATTTGGATACGGCCACGAGTTATACAATCCGTCGTTTATCAGCAGACTGGATCCCGATACGAAGAAGCTGAAGATGATCGCTATAATGGAGCAGGTGTACGAATAGAACAGCCTCCATGTGATTGCGTGACTCTCAGCGCTGCGGTCTGGGTGGAGGTGGGTAGGTTCTGGTCTACTCAACTGGGACCTTTGGACTGTACGGGGTTTTTCATTGACGAATCGGGGGAGGATAAGGGATGAGTAGTTTGATCCTCCAACCATTTATCACCGGGGTGATGCTGAGTGTAAGCTACATTCTCGTTGCCCTGGGACTTGTCCTCATATTTGGCATCGTCAATATTTTCCAGTTCTCCCACGGAACCCTTTATATGGTCGGTGGTTTCATCACCTATGTCGCCTTCGGCCAACTGGGCCTGAATTATTTCCTATCGTTCGTCATCGCTGTCATTTTCGTAGGGTTGTTAGGTGTTGTCATCGAACTCGGGTTGTTGCGTCATAGCAAGAGTCCGGACGTGGATATTGTCATCACCCTGGGGATCATTCTGATCCTCCAGCAAGGGGCTCAGCTTATTTTTGGCGTAAATCCTCACAAAGTCCCTTCCATTGTAGAGGGAAGCCTTTTTATTTTGGGAGGATCCATCTCTTATGAACGCACTTTAGCGATTGGCCTAGGAGGCGCCGTTCTCCTGGCCTTGTTCGTGTACATGCGAAGAACCCGGGGCGGACAGGCGATGATTGCATCTGCGCAGAACGCGACAGGGGCAGCCCTAGTAGGTATAAACATTAGCAGAATGAGGGTTCGGGCTATGTTTATCGGAAGCGGCCTGGCCGGAGCTGCGGGAGCTATTATTGCACCGATTTTCTTTGTTGACCCCTATATGTGGCTAACGCCTCTGAACAAAGCATTGAGTGTTCTGGCGGTAGGTGGTTTAGGTAGCGTCCCCGGTGCTGTGGGTGCTGGGTTCATTATCGGGATGATAGATAGCTATGGTTCTAGATTGGTCAATATACCCACTGCCACGATAACCAACTTCCTGATCGTTATGATTATACTGATCGTCAGACCCACCGGCCTGGCAGGTCGCAGAACGTACGTCGAAACTTAGAGACGAGACACATTCTTGACCATCAACTCACCCTGCGGAGGAAGTAGAACAAAGCGCTGTTATTACCTCGCCTGTGTCCTTACCGTTATCGGCGTTTTCTTTTTCATCATTCCTATATTTGTTCATGACGAATTTTACCTCAATATACTCATCCTCGCGGCAGCCAATGGCGTGATCGCCCTTGCGATGAGGGCGATCATGAATATGGGCACACCCAGCTTTGCTCACGGTGCTTTTGTCGGCATCGGCGGCTATGCCTCCGGGCTGGGCGCGATCAAGTTAGGTCTTCCTTTCTGGCTTACGGCACCTTTAGCTGCAGTCGTCGCTGTCATGATCGCCGTAGTACTAGGCGTTATCACGCTACGGCTGAGGGGTACCTATTTTATCATCATTACTCTCTCGTTTTCTGAAATCATCAGGGTCGTTTTGAACAGTACTGGAGAAAATATATGGGGGGGAGCTAAAGGACTTCTAAACATTCCCCCGCCGTCCGTGAATCTTTTTGGACGGGCCATTCAATTCAGTCAAAATAACCTCGCTCCCTATTACTATCTCATCTTCGTTATTCTTATCATAACGTTAATTGTTATGTATCGCACAGACCACTCACGAATCGGGATAAATATCCGCGCTCTGCGCTTTTCACCGAACTTAGCGCAAAGCATCGGAGTCCACCTAATGAAATGGCGTGTGATAGCATTCGCAATCGGCTGTATTTTTGCTGCCATTGCCGGAGCCTTCTATGCCCATTATTATGTGATGGTTGATGCCAATGCATTTTTTGGCGTCAGTTACATCATCCCTGTCATCGCCTGGGTTATCGTAGGAGGGAGAGAGAGTATTGTCGGGACATTACTGGGTGCAGCTATATTGACCATTTTGCCTCAGTATATCAAGCCCCTTAGAGAATACGACCAAATGGCTTTTGGCATTATTCTCGTTCTTTTTGGGCTGCTCTTGCCTCAAGGTCTGGCGAGCTTACCGGTGCGGC
>Ga0187788_10000581_pt1 | contig 10281 bp, 9 predicted proteins | sample 1015_BV01_MP10_2_FD_133008 | JGI IMG/M metagenome (GOLD analysis project Ga0187788, IMG submission 133008) | Tropical peat soil microbial communities from peatlands in Department of Meta, Colombia - 1015_BV01_MP10_20_MG | ecosystem: Environmental > Terrestrial > Soil > Wetlands > Peat | place...
ATCATTCCCTACAGCATGTATCGCAGCGGCTACCGGCTGCGGAATTATCTGCGCTTCACCCTGAAGCGGCTGGCTCGCCTGCACCCGCCTTACATTGCCTCGATTGCCATCACGCTGGCATTGATCTACTTTGCGGTGTGGGTGCCCACAGCGGCTGGGGATCGCCCGGATATAGGATTTCGTCAGCTCGTGCTCCATTTTTTCTACCTGAACGATTTCGCGGGCAAGCCCTGGTTCAACGTGGTGTATTGGACGCTGGCGATTGAACTGCAGTGGTACCTGCTGATCGGACTGGCCTTTCCCACGCTCGCCGATTCCCGGGGCTGGGTCCAGGTGAGTGGCACCGGATTGCTGCTCGTGAGCTTTTATCTCGGGATGCGATACGAACGCGTCGTCTTTCACAGCCTGCCCATCTTCCTGATCGGGGTGTTTGTATTTCAGTACCGCGTGGGGCTGAGCAGCGCGGCGCGCATGCTGCTCTCCATTGCGGCAATGTTCGCCGTGATGCGCGTGCCCATCGGCTTGCCGGTGGCCTGGGTGTCGGCAGCGACTGGACTCGTGATCGCCGGATTCGCCCTCCAGAACCGCTGGCTCAACAAGCTGGGAGATGTGAGCTATTCCCTCTACCTGCTGCACCTGCCTGTGGGGCTGACGGTGATCGGCCTGGCTTCGCGATTGCCCTACTCCGGCTCCTATATCTTGGTGATCGATCTGGCAGCGGTGGGCGCCTCGCTGGGAGCGGCGTATCTGATGTACCGGATGATCGAGGAGCCTTCGCAGCGCCTGTCATCGCGGATCAGCCTGCATGCACCCGCATTGCATGCCCAGCCGGAGCCGGTCTTGGTTCCAGAAGCTTCCCTGGCGGGGAACTGACTCTTCGACTCAGGGGGCAACTACGCGATCGCGCGGCGGCGCCTGCGACGTTCGCCGGCGGCGGCGGACCCTTCATAGCCAAGAAAGAAACTGGGAACGAAAGAGCTCTCTGGGCCGATGGCTGCCGGGCGGATGGCAAGGAGGCTCAATCGACGTGACTGCGTGGCTGTGATCCATCTGCCGTTCGACCGCCCACACCTCGGCGGGAGTTTTCTCGAAGGGATAGACGTGCACCATCCAGCCGAAGATTACCGGCTTGAAGGTCCCGCCTGCCTTGTTGCACTGATCCTCGGTAACGATGGATCCGGCCAGACCAAAACGCGCCCTGGAGCCGAGGTACTCAGACTCATGTCCCTTGGGGGCGGCGCAGAAATTCGTATGCTCGTGCCATTGCGCGATGCTGAGCGGAATACGCTCGTTCAATTCCTCTTGCGTGGCCTGCGCCGGGGCGGTGTACATGGCGCCAATCAGCTTCCAGCCGCCATCAGCAGTTTTTTCGTAGAGCAACGAAGTGGGATGCTCGGGATTCAGGCGGAACGCGGCTTCGAATCCGTACCAGTAGTTGGTGAAGTGATACATCTTCTGCGGCAGGTTGGGAAGGAATATGCGGTAGCCATCCGCCAGCGCCACTTTGTAGTCGCGATACTTCTCGAGCGTGGTGCGGGTCTGGTCCACGATGGCGGCAGCCTTCTCTTTATCGCCGGGCTGCAGGGGACGCAGGTCGGTCATCTTCATGTGCGGGCCCATGTCCATATGCTTGTGCGACATGGCGTGCACGGCATGGTCCATGCCCGGCTCCTGCGCGTCGGGTTGCTTCATCTGCGACATGTCATGAGTGGGCTGCGCGGCTTGAGCGGCCTGAGATTGCGCTCGCAACTGGCGGCGTGAGGCAGCATGCAGAAGCAGCAGCACCACGAAAGCGGAAATGACGATTGCTACCTTCTTTTTCATCCCGAACTTCTCAACCTGTTAGACGGAACTCGCGGCTGGGGATTAGCATGAATTTTGCGGATGGATTCGCGGCCGTCCCTTTTGTTCCGTGGTCTCATTCCACTTAGATGCTAACCCGGTGGGGCGAGATTTGTTCTCACTCGGAAGGTGTTGGACTGGCAGGTTGGTGCCAAGCCAGGAGTCTCAGGGTTCGGCCCTGCCCGTGAGCACCGCAAACTGCTTGGCGTCGGCGCTCCAGGGCGGCGCCGTACGGATGGCCTCCAGCACCTCTTCGGGCTCGTTCACCACTGTCCACATGCCGGCGTGGCGACCATCCATGAAGCGTTCTCGAATGCAGTGATCGAGCAGCTCCAGACAGGGATCGAAGAACTTCTTCACATTGACCAGCACAATCGGATTTACATAGATTCCCAACCGCTTCAGGGTGATCGCCTCGAACAGTTCTTCCAGGGTACCGCAGCCGCCCGGCAGAGCCACGACCGCGTCGCTATCCTTAAGCATCAGGTGCTTGCGTTCCCGCATGTTTTCGACAAGTTGCAGCTCGCTCAGCTGCGCGTGCGACCATTCCAGCTCTTTCATGAAGCGTGGAATCACCCCGATGACGCAGCCGCGGTTGGCCAGGGCGCCTTCCGCCAGGCTGCCCATCGAGCCCAGTCCCCCTCCGCCGTAGATGATGGTGATTCCGTTGGCCGCCAGCGCTTCGCCCAGACGATATGCAGTCGCGCGGTAAATCGGATCCGCCTGCTGGCTGGACGCGCAATACACACAAACGCGCTCAATGTGCATAAAGAGAGCTTACTGGTGGGAGACGGCTTGAACAAGATCACCAGTTGGACAAGCCCTCAGGGTTGGATGACGGTTTGGTAGTGTTGGGACTTGGCGTCGAAGCGGGAGAGCAACTTGTGGGCTTCGGGAAGAATTACCGCCTCTTCGTAGTCCTCGCCAGCAAAGGCGCGGACGTCATCCATGGAGTCGAACAAAGTTATGGTGACGAAGGCAACCTCATCCTTCGATTCGCTGCGCAGCAGATACGCGCCACGGTAACCCTTCACCCGATGGATCCCAGGAAGGATTTTGGTTCTGAGCAGCTCTTCGTAGGCGTTGGCATTGCCTGGTTTAGTCCAACCGTGCCAGATTCGAGCAATCATTCGTTCTAGACTCCCATTGGGGTTTTCTTGATGAACGTAAGGCTTTCAGGCTACAGCAGGCTTGCACTTTCTTGCTGATCCCGAGAGCCGCAGAGCTTGCAGAACTCAGCCGCGGGCTGCGGACGGGGCCAGCGCGGGCGCCCGGTCCGAAGCAGACATCCCGAATTGCGCCAGCACTGAAGAAGCGGCCTTCAGGCCGGAGGCAATGCAATCGGGGACGCCGATTCCCTGGTAGGCATTGCCCGCCAGCGCCAGGCCGGGAATTTTCCCCACTGCCTCCTGGATTCGCGCGGTACGATCCAGGTGCCCGGGACCGTATTGCGCCATGGACTTCTCCCAGCGATAGACGCGACGAAATCTGGGTTCAGCCGCAAGCCCGAGAATCTGCTTCAGCTCCTGCAGGACTATTTGATCGATCTCCACGTCGCTCAGTGCCAGGATCTCCTCATCGTGCAGGCCCCCCAGAAAACAACGGATGATGCCGCGATGCGGCGGCGCTCGATGCGGAAATTTGTTGTGCACGAAGGTGCAAGCCAGCATGCGCTTGCCTTCGCTTCGCGGCACCAGAAAGCCGAATCCGGGAGGAAGACGGTGCAGGACGGCGCGCTCGTAGCCGAGGGTGACCGTAACTGACGAGCTATATGCGATCGCGCTCAGATCGGCGGCCAAGGAGGCACTAGTCGAAACCAACAACTTGCCGGCGGCATTAGCGGGAAGCGCCAGCAGCAGAGCATCAAACTCATGACGATTTCCGCTGACCACGGCGGACCAGGAACCTCCCGCATGACGGATCTCGGTCACCAGGGCGTTGGTGCGAAGGGCTTGCGGCGAAAGCCTGGCTCGAACTGTATCCACCAACTGCTGCATACCGTTCTTCAGCGAAGTGAACAAGGGGCGGGGCCTGGGCTTCTCTCCCGACGAATTCCTTGCCGCCATCTCAGCCATTCTCTTGTGCGCGGCCAACATTCCGCGGCTCAGGCTGCCGTATTTTTTTTCCATTTCCACGAAGCGAGGCAATACCGCAGCCGCGCTGAGGGAGGCGGCATCGCCGCCATAAACGCCGGCCAGCAACGGGTCAGCCAGCCGCTCCACCATCTCCTTGCCGAAATGCCGCTCGACCAGCTCGGCTACTGTTTCGTCGCGCCGATTTGAGGACAAAGCCGGCCGGTGGAGGAGCTCCACTGCCATGCGCAGCTTGGCACGGAATGAGAACAAGGGAGTAGTGAGCGTGGGCAGAATCCGCGTGGGAACCATGAACATCAGGCCGTCGGGAATGGCTACCAGGCGGCCGTTCACCAGGATGTAGGTCTTGCGCTCCGTATCATTCGATCCAATCAGTTCATCCCCCAGTCCCAGCGAACGGCAAAAGTCCAAGCCCCAGGATTTCTCAGTGAGGAAGGAATCCGGGCCGGCTTCGAGAATGCAGTCCTCGACCGCCTCGGTGACCAATACCCCGCCCAGCCGTGGACTGCTTTCAAACAGCGTGTACTCGATCCGGCCGCCAGCCCGTTGCGCCTGATCGAAGGCGGTGGCCGCCGCCAGTCCTGAGATGCCTCCGCCGACGATGGCAACTCTCTTCACGCGCCTTATACCTTGATCTGCACAACTCTCTGCGGCGGCAGCGGTTTTACCAGCCGCGACCGAGCCACCTCAGCGAGGGCAGCGATAAACAGTGGAGAATCATTCAGCGATTCCGCACGCCACAGGCTCATGCCCCGGTCGGCGGCGAACTTGCGGAAGGCGATGTCAATGTCGTACAGGACCTCCACGTGGTCGCACACGAAGCCGATCGGTTGCAGGAATACACCCTTGTGCCCCTTCCGCTGGAACTCGGCAATGGTTTCTTCCACGGTAGGCCCGAGCCAGGGGCCGCCCGACATCCCCTGGCTCTGAAAAGCGAAGCGCCAGTCGTCCACGGCAAGGAAGCCGGATTCCATGGCCACCAGCGCAGCCGTCTCCTGCGCCTGTTGCTGGTAGGGATCGCCGTCGGCGATCGTTCGTTGGGGAACACTATGCGCGGTGAGGATCACCGGCACGCGTTGGCCGGCCTCCTCGCAGGCGCGGGTCCAGCCCGCCTTCAGCCGCTCAGCGAAGGCACGAATCAGCAGAGGCTGGTCGTGCCAGCTTTCTACGAAATCGGTTTGGAACGGGGTGCTCCCGCTCTCCCCTTCGAGGGCGCGCCGGTAGAGACCCACGCTGGTTCGGGAATTTTGCGGCGCCAGGCAAATCGCGACCGCCCTTTCGACTCCGTCGCCGACCATACGGCGCACGGTGTCGGAGATGAACGGCCTCCAGTTGCGCATGCCAGTGTAAACCGAAAGGCGGAGGGCTTCCGCAAGGCCTGAGACTTGGCGCAGCGTGATTTCCGTCAAGGGAGAATGGCCGATCAGTCGGTAGCGATGCTGAACCTCCGCCACTATCGCCTCGGGCATCGGCCTGCCGCCCGTCACATAGCGCAAGAATTCGGGGATCTCCTCCACTTTGTCGGGGCTGCCGTGGGCCAAGAGCAGAACCGCCGTTTTGGGAGAAGCTGCGCTCACTCAGGCTCCCGCCTTCGCCGTCTTGAGGGACTGTTCGCGCACCATCTGCGCCAGCGCCTTGACGTTCTCCACCGGAGTTTCGGGAAGAATGCCGTGCCCGAGATTGAAGATGTGGCCCGGGCGGCCAGCCGCGCGCTCCAAAATATCCACGGTCCGCTTGCGCAGTTCCTTCAAGTCCGCAAACAGGGTTACGGGGTCGAGATTTCCCTGGACCGCGCCGCGATGTCCGAGCTCTTGCCAGCCCTCGTCAAGGGGAATGCGCCAGTCCAGCCCGATTACGTCTGCGCCGGTCTCCTGCATAGACGCCAGCAACGTGGCGCTGTCGGTGCCGAAGTAGATGATCGGGGCACCTGCCTTCTTCAACCGTTGCACCAGGTCGCGTGTGCGCGGCAGCACATAGCGGCGATAGTCCTCCACCGCCAGGCAGCCCACCCAGCTGTCGAATACCTGTACCGCGTCCGCGCCCTGGCGGACCTGCTCGGAAGCGTACTCGGCGAGCACGGCCACCAGCTTCGTCATCAGTTCATCCCAGGCTTGGGGGGAACGATACATCAGCTTCTTGGTCTCAATGTAGTGGCGCGATCCGCCGCCCTCGATCATGTAGCTGGCCAGAGTGAAGGGCGCGCCGCAGAAACCGATCACCGGCAACCTGGCGCCGAAATGACCCGCGACCCGGCGCACCGATTCCGCCACATAGGCGAGTTCGGAAGCGCCGTCCGTACGCAGCGCCTGCACCGCCTCCGCGCCGCGGATCGGCTTCTCGATGACCGGCCCTTCACCAGCTTCAAAGTGGAAGGGCAGCCCCATCACTTCCAGGGGAAGCAACAGGTCGGCAAAGATGATCGCCGCATCCACGCCCAAAGCCTCCGCCGCGGTGATGGTGACCTCCGCAGCCAGCTGCGGCGTCTTGCAGATTTCGAGCAGGGAATGACGCTTGCGCACCGCGCGGTATTCGGACATGTAGCGGCCGGCCTGGCGCATGAACCACACCGGGGTGGAGTCGGTGGGGAGGCATCTACAGGCTTTGACAAAGTTGGATTCGGGGGCAGCCACTGCCTCCAATGTAGCATTTCGCCGGCGGAGGCAGCCCGCGAATCACCTCACGGTACCTTGTGACCGCGATCACGGGAGGGGGCGAGGGCTCGAAGGGGTGGCAGCCCGGTCCTGGAAGGAACTAACGCCGCGTTCGCCGGAATGGCAAAGAGGGGGGCGCGGTCTACCGGCTGGGGGGCGAGCCCGAGCCCGCGCAGCCGAGAAGCAGTCCTGACAGCACTGCCGGGGCAAACGATGCGGCATGGGCGAGCGGCAGAAGCAGCAAGCCGAGAGTAGCGGCCAGCACCAGGACGACAGACGGCCTGGCGTAAGTCCGAATGGGCGAGAGTCCTGCGATGAGCGAGCGCGAACTCAACAGCAGGAAGTCACGCGTGAAGGGCAGCGGCCAGAACAGGCGCGCCAGGTAGACCAGTATCGCGCCCTCGACAAATACGAGCGCCGAGACCAGCATTCGCCTCGGCGTGCTTTCGAATTGGGCTGCCGGGATCATCATCGCGTCTCAAATACAAAAACACGAAAGCGCAGTGGAAGTTGCGTGCAGGCGGAAGTTGGTTTGCGTCAGGAGTGAGGAACGAGGACGAAGAGGGCAGATGGTCAAGCAGAGGCGCGAACCCAACTCTTCTACATCCCAACCGCTAAAGCCTGGTGGATTGCGGGCTCGGGATTGTGCCGCACCTCCAGGGCTTCGCGCGGCATTCGCTTCTCGAACTGCCGAAGAGCGCGACTCACGGCCTCACGCTCGGCGGAATCCCCCGGCGATTGAAGGAGAGACTGAGACTTCAACAGACAGGCATAGGCCAGGCGAGCGGGATACTTGTGCGCGCTCAGAAATTGCGCGTAGTTGAACCAGTCCGCGGCCTCGCCTTTGGCATCGCCGGCGTTTGCATCCAGCTTAAGCGTGCGCTGGTACAACGCAAGCGCTTCCGCCGTCTTTCCCTGCCGCGCCCGCACATCCGCTTCGCCGGCAAGAGCAACGCTCTGCAGCTTCGCCTGTCCGCTCTGCCCTGCAATCCGGGCCGCCAGATCGTACGAATCCGCAGCCTGCTCCTCGCGCCCGACGAGCAGCTGGCACTTGGCCAGCCGGAAGAGGATCGGCGCCACCGTTTCTCCCGGAGGACGCTCGGTCGCGCCCCGCTCGGCGATCTTCTCCAGATAAATCACGTAATGCGGAATCGCCTGTAGCGGCTGTCCACGTGATTCCAGCGCCTCGGCGAGGTAGAGGTGTGCCACGAGTTGCGATGGATTTGCCGCCAGCGCCCGCTGCCAGCTTGCGACGGCCTCATCGTCGTGTCCCAGCTCCTTCGCCAGCAGGCCATGATTCAACAGTAGATCGGAGTCTTCAGGATTCGACACAATCCACTGCCGCGTGAATGCATAGGCCTCCTGGTAACGGGCCTCAGCGGTAAGGTGACGGAGCAAGGCGTTGCGCGGCACGGGATTGGTTGGGGCGGCAGCGAGGGCGCGCTTCCACGCCGCGACCGCGCTGTCGCTGTCGCCGAATTCCAGTTCTTTGGCGGCGATGCGCATCTGGAGGGACGCATCCACCGGGTTCAGGGCGGCAGCACGGTAGAGGCCCGCCAGCGTTTTATCTCCCACCGCTTCGACATAGCGCGTCTGATCCAGCGCGGCCCAGATCAGCAACAACAGGGCGGCGCCTATACGCAGGGCACGGGCCTGACGGGTGCCGCCCACCAGCCAGCGCGCCGTGGCTCCCAGACCAAGCCCGGCCGCCTGCCCGCTTGCCTTAACGCGCTCCTGCGAATTCAGGAGCAGGCTGGCGATGCGGCTGTCGCGAAGCTTCCAGATGGCGCCGTCGAGGATGAAGTGGTGAATGTTCACCAGGGCGGTGAAGATCAAGACACTGGCGCCGAAATCGACATGAAAGAAGTAGCTTGCCAGCCAGGGACCGGGAATGAAGAGGGCGATGCCACCCACGATCATCAGGGCGAAGTAGCGCAGCGGCTGCCACGCCGGCTGATCCGCCAAGTCCTTGTCGCGGGCCTCGCGGCGGGCGTAGTAACTGGTGATCCACAGATATTGCGCGGAGTGCATCACCGCCAGCACGCCCGTGCTGTAGCGGCTCTGCGGCACCTGCCAGCCCTTGATCAGCGACAGCAGGGCAGGCAGCAGGAACCAGGCGAATTGCGTCGATAGCAGGGTGAGCGAGGGCAGGAGCGGGCGCAGGCTGGTTCTCCTGATCAAGCCCAGCGTGCCGAAGCCTGACAGGAGCAGAAAGGCGGCGCCCAGCAGCAATTGTCCCCAACCGCTTATCGCGGCAGGGATGCCGAGCGAAACGAACAGGGGATCCGTCGAGCGCCCGGTATGAAACGTCAGGAAGAGAAGCAGATAAGACGCGACGAAGGCCCAGTGGAGCGCGCGACGCTCCGCCGGCGAGGGCTGCGCGCCTGAGCGCCGGGCGAACATCATCAGCAGGCCATAGTTTTGCCCGGTGTAGTGCCACGGGCTCCAGGTCAGGTAAAGGGTGAAGATCCAGGGAAGCAGGCGGGGGAACCCGTGCAACAAAACCAAGGTCAGCGACACTAGCAGGGTGATGTGCACGGTAAAGATGCGGTATTTCTCAAACTCCTGCCGGGTGTGATACGTGCGGTAGAGCGTGGCCATGTAGTGGGGATAATTGAAGAACAGAGCCAGGGCGTAAAACGCGATCGACCAGGAAATGGTGTGGGAGGCCGCTCCGGCGTAGGAGAGCAGCAAAAGGGGAACGGACCAGGCGCCGCATCCCACGGTCTCATCCAGCCACGGATTGTAAATCCACGGCGCGGTTTGGCCGGAGACAGTTGCGCTGCTCTTGCTCAAGCTTCCGATCCTCGCGAGACTGGCTGGGAAATTTGCGTGCTTCCGCGCGGATTATATGTGGGCAGGCTGATGCGCCCGGCTATCCGAAAGGGTACGTCTGAAGGTAACGGGCGCGCATCCTGCAGGTATCCCATCCTGCATTGATTTTGGCTGCGGGCTGGGGAAGAATGGCGGGACTTCTTACCGCGGATAGAGCGCAATCGAAACCTTCGAGGCACTGGCGAACGATCGCAACTGCAGCGCGGAAGACGTCTGCCAGGAATTGGCGCGCATGTTCCAGGTTCGCAAGACGGAAGTGGCGCTGCTGGCTATCCAGGGCAGATCACTGAAATTCCTTTTCCCCGCCGAGTTGCGCAGCGCCGGATCGATTCCCCTCTCCAGTTCTGCCGTGGCCGCCAAGACCGCGCAGACGAAGAAAGCCGAGCGCTACAACACCTTCACCAACGTCAAGCACAGCAGCGTGTTCGAGATGGTGAGACTCGGCACCGGCGAGGAAAGCCCGGACACGCAGGTTATTCAAAAGCTGATGACGGCGCCGATACTGGATAGCGGGGGGGAAGTGTGGGGTGTGATCCAGATCTCGCGCAAGGGGGCGACTCCCGCAGCCGCCGGCCCGGATTTCTCGGAAGCAGACCTGGAAAAGCTGGAACGCAGCTGCCAGTCGGTCGCCAAGGTAATGCCCAGGCTGGAACCCATTAGCCGCTAATACCTGAGCCGGGAACCGCGGCTCGCGACACCCTCGCGGGCGGTGTCAGGCCTGAAGCACCTGATGACAAATTGGGGAGGTAAAAGAACTGGCGGAGAGGGGGGGATTCGAACCCCCGGTACAGCTTTTGACCGTACAACGGTTTAGCAAACCGCCGCCTTCAGCCACTCGGCCACCTCTCCGGCGGGCGTGG
>Ga0187788_10000583_pt1 | contig 10281 bp, 12 predicted proteins | sample 1015_BV01_MP10_2_FD_133008 | JGI IMG/M metagenome (GOLD analysis project Ga0187788, IMG submission 133008) | Tropical peat soil microbial communities from peatlands in Department of Meta, Colombia - 1015_BV01_MP10_20_MG | ecosystem: Environmental > Terrestrial > Soil > Wetlands > Peat | place...
AGCGACGCCGACGACGTCGGCCTGACGCGGCGCGCGCGGGAGATCCTTTGCCTCGTCGCCGAAGGCGGCACGAACGGCGACGTGGCGCGCCGGCTCTGGGTGACCGAGCAGACGGTGAAGTTCCACCTGGCGAACATCTTCAGGAAGCTCGACGTCACGAACCGCACGCAGGCAAGCCGCTGGGCGCACGCCCACGGCCTGCTCGACGCGGAGCCGGCGCAGGAGCAGCAAACGAGCTCGGCAGCCTGACGTTTCGTCCCCCGCCGGCGAGCTACTGCCGTTGCCGGCGGCCGCCGGCAAGCGGTTACGGCCCGACCGAAGCGCTCGAAGCCGAGCGCACGCCGGTTCCCGGCCGTGTGGCCCGCGGCTCGCGGGGCGCCAGGTTCAGGAGCTGTGCACGCCGAGCTGCCTGCGTCCGGTTCTCGACGTCGAGCTTCCGGTAGATGTTCGAGAGGTGAAACTTGACCGTTTGGTGCGCGATCTCGAGCATCCCGGCGAGCTCGAGGTTCGAGTGGCCCTCGGCGACGAGCCCGAGGACCTCCGCCTCGCGGTCGGTGAGCAGCTCCGCCTCCGGCGACTGCTGCGCGTCGTCTCGAACTCTCGCCAGGTGGATCGAGGGCTCGTACGTCTGGCGGACGGCGAAGGCGACGTCGACCGCGCGGGCTCTCTTGCTCAGGAACGCGGAGGCTCCTGCAGCCAACGCCTCTTCGACGCGGTTGTCGTCCGGCCCGTCCGCGAACCCGATCACCTTGACGAATGGACACAGCTCATGGGCGTGTCGGAGCAGCTCGACCCCGTCCAGCGAGCCGGTAGGGGTCGAGATGCCTGCGACGAACAGGTCGGGCTCGTGCTCGACGACGAGCGCCAGCGCCCGCTCGGGCGTCTCCGCCCGGGCGACGACCCTCAACCCGGCGGCGCGAAGGTGCGTCTCCATCGCGCGCAGGACCAGGGGATACCGGTCGAAGATGACCACCCTCCTCTCTGAGGCCGCTTCGCCCGTGACACCCTCCCCAATTCTCCGAGCCACACCAAAAGTGTGGAAATCTCGCTTCTTCTACCACATCCCTGGGGCGGATTCAATCCTTCGAAGCGGAAAAACCTGTGGCGTCCTTGTGGACAGAGGACTCCTCCGTGCCTGTGGAGAAGTGGATAAGTCGCCGACATTCGGCCTAGCGGCCCCCCGCGAACCTGGCCCAACGACCAGGAATGCTCGAGGGTCTTCGTGCCGAATAAGGGTGGTATGGAGGAGAACACGAAGCTGGTCGCCTCGGCGCCGCTGACGTGCACGGAGTGCAGGCGCACCTGGTTCGACCCGCGCGAGCGCTGGCGCCTGTACGTCGACCCGGACGAGCAGCTACAGACGTTCGCCTACTGCGCGGCGTGCGCCGAGCGCGAATTCGGCCGGGACTGAGGGCACCGCTCGACGCCTAGCCAGGTGGCTAGTCCTCGCCGGCTGCCTATCCATGCCCCCTGGGTCGGCGTACGCTGACATCATGCAGCCGCAGGCTCCCGAACTTGCGGACCCCGCGCCGGAGGGCTACCGCATCGGCGAGCCGGCCGCTTTTCGGATCGAGCGCTGGCGGGGCTACCGCTCGTCGACGTTCTACGCGAGAGTCGGCGACAGCCTGCTGGAGTCGCGTTCCTTCCGCTGGAGCAAGGCCGATCCTCCGCCCGAGACGGCCGCCGCGCGAGCCGCCTACGACGAGCTCGTGGCCCGGCTCCAGGCTGCGGGCTGGGAGCCCGTGGCCGGCGGAGGTCTCTGGTACGAGACGGGCTTCGTCCGCCCCGTCTCCGAGGGCGGTGCGGTCGTCGGGCACGTGCCGGTCGTGCTGCCCGACGCGCCGGTCGTGCTGCCCGACGTGCCGGTCGTGAAGCCGGACGTGCCGGTCGTGAAACCCGACGTTGCGGTCGTGCTGCCCGAGGTGCCGGTCGTGCTGCCCGAGGTGCCGGTCGTGCTGCCCGACGTGGCCGTCTTGCAGGCCGACGTGCGGGACGTGCAAGCCGACCTGCCGGTCGTGCGAGACGAGAGCCCCGCCGAGCCGCCCCGCCAGGCCTCCCGCCGCTTCAGGCGGAGAAAACTCGTCTACGCGGGCGCCGCAGCCTGCGCGACGCTCGCCGTCCTGGCACTCGCGGTGGCGACCCGTGGCCACACCGTCACCCGCCCCAGCGCGTCCCCGTCGCGGGCGACGATCGGGGCCGGGCAGGCCAGGCGTGTCAACAAGGTCAGCCGCGTCAGCAAGGCCTCTTCGACGAGACGCGCCGCGACCGCGGGAACTGCGCGAGCTCGCTCGCGGCAGGCGCTCGTCGACCTCCGCATCGAGGCCCGCGGGACCGGCTCATGGCTCGAGGTTCGGCGTGTCTCCGGCACCGGCCCGGTGCTCTACTCCGGGACCCTCCTGCCCGGGAAGACGCTCCACTTCCGCGCGGCGCGCATCTGGGCCGGCATGGGCGCAGCGGGAAACCTCGTCGTGACCGAGCATGGGCGCCCCATCGCGCTTCAGGGCACCCTCGACAAGGTGTTCCTGCCCCCCGGGCGCTAGCCTCGGCTTGCAGAGAGGGCAACGAGCGCGAGGACGACCGGCACGACCGTGTCCAGATCCTCGCGGCGAATGTAGCCGTGCGCGTCGGGCAAGCGGTGAGACTCGACGTCGAGGCTGCGGTTGCGGTCGTCGTTCCGCACGCGCAGGATCATCGCTTCCGGGAACCGGTCGGCCGGGAGCTGTCCGCGCGCGTCGGGTCGCTCGCTCGAGTCGAGGATGACGAGGTCGGGCGAGCGCCTCGTATCGGGCCAGAAAAAGCCGGGCTCGAGCAGCTCAACCGGTCCGATCGTGGGGTGGTCGGAGAGCGCGGTTGACATCCCATCGACGAGCGCAGCGTCGTCGGTGACGAGGACTACTTGCAATGGACTCAAGCGAACCTGCCTGCTTGAAGAGCGGCTTTTCGGGAATATCCCTCTCCGGCGACGCCACGCCAACTGGCCGGGTGGCGAGGTCTCGCCGTTTTTCCCGCAAAGAGCGGACTCCAGTATGAACGCCTAGGCACTCGACGCACGGTCAGGCCAGGCGCCGAGGCGCTGGACGGCAGCGATCCGGGGAAAGCCGCAGGCGCGATCGGGGAGGCGCCCGATGCCGCCGTGCGCCGGCCGAGCGACGCTTACAGGGACCCGCGAAGGGAGGTGAACCATGACCACAATGGTCAAGTGGTCGCCCTTCCATGAGCTCGACTCGATGGAGCGCCAGATGCGCCGCGTGTTCGAGGGGATCGGCCTGGCGCCGGTTCTGCTGCCCGCGGCCGACATCTACGAGACCGACGACGAGTTCGTGATGGAGCTCGAGGTTCCGGGCTACCTGGAGAAGGAGCTCGGGATCGAGGTTTCCGACCACACGATCACCGTCAAGGGCGAGCGCAAGGAGGCGAAGGAGGAAGAGGAGAAGTCCTTCTACTTGCGCGAGCGACTCGAGCGCAAGTTCGAGCGCCGGTTCGAGTTGCCGGTCGAGGCCGACACCGACCATGTCCGTGCGAAGTTCGCGACGGGCTTGCTCGAGGTGCACGCCCCGAAGCTCGCAATCTCGAAGCCCAAGACGGTCGCGATCACGAAGGGGTGATCCCTGAGAGCCGGGGCGGCGGAAGCTCCGTCGCCCCGGCTCGTGGATTCATGATGGCGCATGGCGTTCTGGGTTGCCGTCTCGCTCGCGCTCGCGTTCTCCTTGACCAACGGGTTCCAGGACGCGGCGAACGCGATCGCGACACTCGTCGCCACGCGTGGCGCCCGGCCGGGGCAGGCGGTGCTGCTCTCTGCGATCTTCAACCTGCTCGGAGCACTGATCGTCGGGACAGCCGTCGCGAGCACGATCGCCGGCATCGTGACCGTCCCGCAGGCGGACGCGGTGGCCGTGGTCGGCGCGGGAACGCTGGGCGCAGTGGTCTGGAGCCTGCTGACGTGGTGGCGAGGGCTGCCGTCGAGCTCGGGCCACGCATTGGTCGGCGGGCTGGTCGGCGCCGCATTGGTCGAGGGCGGGCTCGACGCGATCAGGTGGGGTGGCCTGGACGGCTTGAAGCCGGTGGGTGTGTTCGGCGTTCTGATCGCGCTTGCCGTCTCGCCGCCGCTCGGGTTCGCGCTCGGGTTCGGCTTCCTCCGCCTGGTCCGGCGGGCTTTGCGCCGTGGGACCCGGCTCGTGCGAGGGCCGATCCGGGTCGGCGAGTGGGGGATGACCGCGGCGCTCTCGTTCGGCCACGGCGCCAACGACGCGCAGAAGGCGATGGGCTTGATCGCGGCGCTGCTTCTCGCCACGGGCCGGCAATCCACGTTCGCGGTGCCGTTGTGGGTAAAGCTCGGCTGCGGCGCGGCGCTGACGATCGGCACCGCGCTCGGCGGCTGGCGCATCGTGCACACCATCGGGCGCCGGATCTTTCGGCTGGCGCCGATCGACGCGTTCGCGAGCCAGAGCGCCTCGACCGCGGTCATCCTGGCTGCGTCCTACCTCGGCGGGCCCGTCTCCACGACGCACGTCGTCTCCTCCTCGGTCGTCGGCGTCGGCGGCGGCCGGCGCCGCTGGCGACACGTTCGCTGGAGGGTCGTCCGCTCGATCGGGTTCGCCTGGCTGCTGACACTCCCCGCGACGGCAGTGCTCGGCGCGGTTAGCTTTCTCGTTTGGAGAGCGATCGGATGAGGCGACGGCGCCGCTGGTTCCTGCCGGAGAGTCCGGACGTGCTGGCGATGCTCCGCGACCAGGCGGCAATCACGCTCGAGGGGCTGGATGCGCTCGTAGCCTGGGCCGGCGGCGACGCAGACGCGGTAGACCGCCTGCGCCAGGCCGAGCACCGGGCCGACGATCGCAAGCGCGAGCTTCGTGAGGCGCTCGGCGTCGCCTTCACGACGCCGCTCGAGCCCGAGGACATCTACGAGCTCTCGCGCGGGCTCGACCGCGTGCTGAACGGCGCCAAGAACGCCGTCCGTGAAGCGGAGGTGATGGAGACCGCCCCGGACCCGGCGATGGCCGAGATGGCCGCGGAGCTCGTGGCGGGGGCGCAGGAGCTCGCCGCTGCGCTCACCGCTCTCGGCCGGGACGCCGCTCTCGCCACCGAGGCCGCAACGCGAGCGGCGAAGAGCCAGAGCCGGCTCGAGCACGTCTACCGGCGGGCGATGTCGGCGCTGATCACGGTCGATGACCTGCGCCAGATTGCGGCGAAGCGGGAGCTCTACCGCCGCCTCGCCCGCACGAGCGACGACCTGCGCGAGGTCGCCGAGCGGGTCTGGTACTCGGTTCTCAAGGAGGGTTGAGCCCGACCGCTCGGGCCCGTCAGATAGGCCTGAGCGCTTGTCCAGGCCGCCAGGCGATCCGCTGCCGCGACCCGCCGGCGGGCCTGGTTGCTGGGAGGTCTGAATGGCTTCCCCGACATCAGTGCTCCTGGATGCCTCGGGTCATTCGCCGCTGTCGACAGCGGCGATGTCCTTGACCTCGGCACCACTCAACCTGATCAGGTCGACCGTCTTCAACCGCACCGACTCGTCGTGGGAGCCCGCCTCGAACACGACGGAGTCGTGCTGTGCGAGCCGCCGGTCGAGCAGCACCCGGTCGCCCGCAGGGACGCCGAAGGGCGGAACCGCGCCCAGCTCGTACATCGGGTAGGCGAACACGAGCTCCTCTTCGCTCGCGAGCCGTGCGTTCTTGTCGCCCAGCAGCAGCCGCGCCTTCCGCAGATCGAGTCGCTCGGACGCAGGCACGACCGCGCGAACGTAGCTCTCGCCGCTGGAAAGCACGATCGTCTTCGCCACGTCGTCCGGCGGCACGCCGATCGCCCTTGCCTCGTCGCCGGCCGTCTCGGTGTGCCGGTGCTCGATCAGGTCGAAGTCGATCCCGGCTCGCTCGAGCTCTTCCTCGATTTGGCTTGTGAGCGTCATGGTCTACCTCCTCGTCTCGGCCGAACTCGTCGCTGTGACCATAGGCAGCTCGCCGCCCACCGGCATCGGGGCAGCCCACACGGACCGTTGCGGGGAGTTACGGAACGGCTCGCGACGATTGCTCCAGGACTTCCGGTCGGTCAGACCAGCTCGGAGTGGACGCCGACGACGCCGGGGATCTCGCGAACGAGGGCCTCGAGCGCTCGAGGGTCGTGGTCCTTCCCGATCGTGCCGCTGAGCGTGACTTCGCCGTCCTCGACCTCGACCCGCACGCTGTGCTTGTCCAGCCGCGCGCGCCGGAGAATCACATCGTCGCGAATCTCCGTCGCAATCTCGGCATCGCTGCGAACGAATGCCCGGACGAGGTCGGCGCGGGTCACGATCCCCACGAGCTCGCCGCTCTCGGCCACCACGGGCAGGCGGTTGACGCCCTTCTCGCTCATTCGCCGGGCGGCGAGGCTGATCGAGCAGTGCGCAGCGATCGTCACCGGCGGGGAGGTCATCGCCTCCCCGACGAAGCGGGCGTCGAGCTTCGACCGGTCGACCTCGACGTCGAAGCCGGCCAGCCAGGCGAGCGGTCCCGGAACGTCCATCCCGGCCGCCTCCTTCGTGAGGATGTCGGCTTCGGAGACGACGACCATGGGCAGGCCGGAGATCCGATGCTCGATGAGCAGGTTCGCGGCGTGCTTGAGCGAGGCTCCGGGAGGCACCGTCACTACCTCGCGGGTCATGATCTCATCGACTTTCATCCCTCCACCTCCGAGTGATGCGTTGGTCAGGGCTCGTGGATGAGGACCGGCTCATCCTCCTCGGAGGGCTCGACGTGCCGGATCACGGCGTCGCTGCCCGGGGTGAAGACGCTCTCGTGACCGTCCTCCCACCGCACGCGGTAGTGCTCGTGCTCGGCCGTTCCGAGGACCTCGAGGATTTCACCGCTCCGGCTGGACTCGCCGAGGCGATGCCCGTGAACGACGATCACATCGCCCACTTGTGCGTGTGGACCCTCTGTCATCGCAATCCCCTTTCGTGTGGTGTGTCACACCAGGATCGCGCCGGGCCTGCGGGGTGTCATCGGGGCTACCACTGACCCCGCGTCCGCGCTTTTCCGCGACCAGACAGCCTGGCCTGGAGGTCGAGGAGCGTCAGCGAGGTACTTCCGGCTCGATCAGGCCGTAGTGCCCGTCGTAGCGGCGGTAGAGGACGCTCCCGCGTCTGGTCTGGGGCTCGACGAAGAAGACGAACCGCTCGCCGCTCAGGTTCAGTCGCTCGACCGCGTCCTCGAGAAGCAGCACCGGCGCCGACGCAAACTGCGCCAGCGCGACCGTCCCGTCCGGGCGCTGGTAGACGACGTTCTCCTCGTCGCTCTCGGCGTTCGTGAACAGGTGGAAGTCGTGGTCGAGCACTTGCATCTCGAGCGCCGCCTGCTCGGGCGTCAGCGCGGTGAGCGCGAAGGTCTTGCGGCGAATGAGCTCGCGCTCCTCGGGCAGCCGTGGGAAGTACGCAGGACGGGCTGTCGGCAGGCTGCCGTGGCGCCACTCGCCCGGGGGCTCGGTGCCGGTCTCGTGCCGGTGAGCGCGCCCGAGCTCCTCGAGATCCTCCAGGTTGCGCCGCAGGCGCCGCTCGAGCAGGTCGATGGCCTCGACCATCTGCTCCGCCGCGACGTGGGCGCGGACGGGGCGGCGGCCGACGTCGAGCGATGCCTTCGCGACCGCGGGGCGCTCGACAGCCGGATCGCCGTGGACATGGAGCGTCATGCGGGCGTGGAGCACCGGTCGTGACGAATGCCTCGCGACTCCGCGCAGCGCGTCCAGCGCGTGCTCCTTCACCTCTTCGCCGACCGCTTCGTCCGCGACCAGGCTGATTGGAAACGCCTCTTCCGCCGCCGGCTCGGCAGCCGCCTCGGGCGGCCTGGCGGGCGGGGATGGCGGCGCGCCTGTCAGACGCTCGTGTCGAGAACGGAAGCCGCGACCGTGCGGCCGGAGCTCGCCCGGCCTGATGCCCCAGAACCGTCTCAGTCGCGGAGTCAACCTGCCCACGTGCCCAAGGTCGCCGTTAGCGCCTTCCCCCGCATCGGGGTTACCCCGTAGGCCGGATCAGTCCCGGCACGGATGACCAGAACCGTCGCGATCGCGCCGCCCCAAAAGCAGGGCCTAAGGCTGGTACTGCTGGTCGAGCGAGAGGACAGGGTTCGGATACTTGTCGCCGATGCGAACCCAAAAGCCGAACCCGCGGATTCCGCCGCCCATCAGAGCGCGGTGATTGGGGTTCTTGCCGTTGAAGAGCTGGGTCAGCTCGGAGACGCTGCTCCTCGCCTGTCCCGCTCCTGCAGTGACGATCGTCACCGGCGCGTTCGCGTCGACGACGTACGTCAGCAGTCGGTGGCCCTCGTCGACGGTGTAGTTGTCGTTCGGAACCCCTTGCCCGGGCGAGGTTGCCCCGTCCTCGACAGCCGCATGCTCCGCCGCAACTCCGGTGAGCCGCCAGGCAGGATCGAAGCGCATCTCGAAGCGGCCGCTCTTCTGCGTCAGCGACTTGATGTGCCCGTAGAGCACCATCTGGCCTGCCGGCGCGGCCGGCGGGAGCTGCACGGAGAGCAACGGCGTTGTCTCCGACGTCGAAGCGCTGGCGACAGTCGCGGTCTTCGTCACGGTCGTCCCGACGGTCTTCGTGACCGTCTTCGTGCTCCCGCATCCCGCCGCGACGCCGGCGACTGCGAACACCAGCCCCGCCAACAAGGCGAACAGGTACACACGCCATCTCCTCGATGCCGTATGCATGGAAATCACTTCCTTCGCCCCCGCCGCGGACGAACCAGCATTCGACCGCACCAAGGGCAGTCGACGACTCTAGTTTCCGGGTATCCAGGGCGGTGTGCATCGGGGTCGCCCCGCCATCCGGTGCTCGGAACTACTGAGCCCCGTCGGGCCCGGGCAAGCGTCGCGCGGAAGGCGTTGTCTAGCCCTTGACGACGCCGATCGGTACCAGTCGCGCGACCCGGCGCGCCAGGCCGGCCCGCTCGACGACCTCGACGACCCGCTCGACGTCCTTGTAGGCGAAGGGCGCTTCCTCGGCGAGGCCTCTGTTCGAGGGGCAGCGGACGACGATCCCCTGTGCTTCGAGCTGGCGGCGGAGCTCGGCACCGCCGATCCGCTTGCGGGCGCGGGTGCGGGACATCGCGCGGCCGGCGCCGTGGCAGGTCGTGCCGAAGGAGCGCTCCAGCGAGCCCGGCTCGCCCGCGAGCACGAAGCTCGCGGTGCCCATGCTGCCCGGGATGAAAACGGGCTGGCCGACGGTCCGGAAGTCGGCAGGGATCTCGTCCGACCCGGCCGGGAAGGCTCGCGTTGCGCCCTTGCGGTGCACGAGGAGGTCGCGACCGCCGTAGCGCTCGACCTTGGCGACGTTGTGGGCGACGTCGTAGACCTGCCGGGTCTGCTCGGCGACCTCCGCGCCGAGCACCTGCGCGAGCGCCTCTCTGACCGCGTGCGCCATCGCGTGCCGGTTGGCGAAGGCGAAGTTGGCGGCCGCGGCCATCGCGCCGAGGTAGGCGCTGCCCTCCGGAGAGGAGGCCGGCGCGCAGGCGAGCTGGCGGTCGGGCAGGACGATCCTGTAGCGGGAGCGAGCGGAATCCATCACGCGCACGTGGTCGGTGCAGACCTGGTGACCGAGGCCGCGCGAGCCGGAATGGATGAGGACCGTCAGCCCATCCTCGGCGAGGCCGAAGGCACGCGCCGCATCCCCGTCGAAGAGGTGATCGACCCGCTGTAGCTCGACGAAGTGATTGCCCGAGCCGGCGGTGCCGAGCTGGCCGGCCCCGCGCTCGTAGGCACGGTCGGAGACTGCCGCCGGTTCGGCGCCGGGCAGGCAGCCCTCCGACTCGGTGCGCTCGACGTCGTCCTCGCAGCCGATGCCGCGGGCGACGAGCGCCCGTGGCCCTTCGTGCAGAACGACGTTCAGCTGCGACCGGGAGAGGCGCAGCGGGCCGTGCCTGCCGGTCCCCGCCGGGATCGCGCGCGAGAGCTCGTGCACGAGCGGTTCCCGCCGAGCGCCCAGCTCCGCCTGCGAGAGGGGCAGCACCAGCAGGCGCACGCCGCAGTTGATGTCGTAGCCGACGCCGCCGGGCGAGACGACGCCGTCCGGAAGCTCCATCGCCGCGACGCCGCCGACCGGGAAGCCGTAGCCCTGGTGGATGTCCGGCATGGCGAGCGCAGCGCCGACGATTCCCGGCAGGGTCGCGACGTTCTGGAGCTGCTCGAGCGACTGGTCGCCGACGATCGCGTCGAGCAATTCGGGGTCGGCGAAGACCCGTGCGGGCACACGCATGTCCGGGCGCGCGCCTGCGGGGATCTCCCAACAGGTCTCGTCCACGCGGACGAGCTCAG
>Ga0187788_10000584_pt1 | contig 10279 bp, 7 predicted proteins | sample 1015_BV01_MP10_2_FD_133008 | JGI IMG/M metagenome (GOLD analysis project Ga0187788, IMG submission 133008) | Tropical peat soil microbial communities from peatlands in Department of Meta, Colombia - 1015_BV01_MP10_20_MG | ecosystem: Environmental > Terrestrial > Soil > Wetlands > Peat | place...
GCCGCCGAACCGCTCGGCGGTAGCGTGGACGAAAGCTCGCACTGCCTCGTAGGTGGCGACGTCAACAGCTTGGGCCAGCACTTCGACCTCGCAGCGCGCGGCAATTTCTTCAGCGGCGTGCTCAATTCGACCGCGATCCCGGGAGCAGATAGCGAGCCGAGCGCCCTCGGCCGCCAGTCCCTGGGCGGTGGCCAGCCCCAGACCCTGGCTGGAGGCGGCTACGATGGCGACGCGCCCTTTGAGGCCGGTTTCCATGGCTGCGCGGGGGATTATAGCAAGCAGGGCGCTCGCGGCCCTGCGAGCGAAAACCGCATGCGCAGTGGACGGAAGCTTCCGAACCGGCATCTATAATTTCGAGTGAGGGAGAGCTGTGGAACGGAAACGCATATTCGCATTCTTGCTGCTCATGTCCGCCTTTTACCTGCCGGCTGTTCTTGGACCAGCACTACGCGCCGAGCCGCAAGGGCTGCCACCGGCTGAGGTAGGCCAGTTTCCCGGCGAGAGGGGCCGCGCGCCGGGTGAGCAAGAGATCAGGATGCAGCACGAGCATGAGAGGGCCGTGAACAAGGAGCGGCAGCAGAACCTGAAGCGCGATACCGATAAATTGCTGCAGCTGGCCACGGAGCTGAAGCAGTCGGTGGATAAGTCCAATGAGAATACGCTGTCGCTGGACGTGATCAAAAAGGCGGAGGAAATTGAAAAGCTGGCAAAATCCGTGCGCGAAAAGATGAAGGGAAGCTAGACCATCGCCGGCCGGCTGTCAGCTTCCTCCAGCAGGCAGCGCGCGACAGTGGCCGGCACGCCCAGTCCCGCCAAGCGGTTTCGCGCGCCGCGATTCGGCCTCCCACCCACACCTTCAGCGCCGCGAATCAGTCAGCGGCCTTGGCGGCTTCTGCCGCGCGTATGGTTCCAATCCGCATGCCGTAGAAGGACCGGATCACGAAGACGAAGGACACCGCAAAAAAGGCCAGCGCCAGGAAGTGCGAGAGGGTCGATCCCTGCTCATGCGTGAGGGTTACGGCCAGTTCCACGGCCAGCAACCCGAACAGAGTGGTGAACTTGATCACCGGATTCATGGCCACCGAGGAAGTGTCCTTGAAAGGATCCCCGACCGTGTCGCCCACCACCGTGGCCGCGTGCAGGTCGGTGCCCTTCTGCTTGAGCTCGACTTCGACAATCTTCTTGGCGTTGTCCCAGGCGGCCCCGGCGTTGGCCATGAAGATGGCCTGATAGAGGCCGAAAACCGCGATGGAAATCAGGTATCCGACAAAGAAATAAGGTTCGACGAAGGCAAACGCCAGCGTACCGAAGAAGACCGCCACGAAGATGTTGAACATGCCCTTCTGGGCGTACTGGGTGCAGATTGCGACGACCTTCTTGCTGTCGGAGACGGAAGCCTTCTCCACTCCCTCCAGCCGAATATTGGCTTTGATGAATTCGACGGCACGGTAGGCTCCGGTGGTCACCGCCTGGGTGGAGGCGCCGGTGAACCAGTAGATCACGGCGCCGCCGGTGATCAGGCCAAGCACAAAGGGCGCATAGAGCAGAGAAAGGCGGTTCACGTTAATGGTCAGGCCGTCGGTCAGCGCCATGATGATCGAGAAAATCATGGTGGTCGCCCCGACCACGGCGGTGCCGATGAGCACGGGTTTGGCGGTTGCCTTAAAGGTGTTGCCGGCGCCGTCGTTGGCCTCGAGCAAATCCTTGGCGCGCTCGAAGTTGGGTTCTATGGAGTAGTCGCGGCGAAGTTCTTTGTCGATGCCCGGAATCTGCTCGATGAGGGAGAGCTCGTAAACGGATTGGGCATTATCCGTAACCGGCCCGTAGGAGTCTACGGCAATGGTCACCGGCCCCATCCCGAGGAATCCGAATGCCACCAGTCCGAAAGCAAAAACGGCGGGCGCAAGCATGAGGGGTAGTCCGTTGGCGGCGGTGGTCGCGCCCAGCCCCAGGGTGCTGACCAGGTAAGCGATCGTCATCAGGATGACCATGGTGAGGCCGAGATAGTAGGCGGAGAAGTTGCCGGCGACGAAGCCGGACAGAATGTCGAGCGAGGCTCCGCCTTCCTGGGCGGAGGTCACGACCTCCTTGACGTGCGACGATTCGGTGGAAGTAAAGACCTTCACTAGTTCAGGGATCAGCGCTCCTGCGAGCGTGCCGCAGGAGATGATCGTGGCCAGTTTCCACCAGAGAGTGGGATTGCCGCCGAGTTCAGGGATGATCAGGTAAGAGACGATGTAAGTGAGCGCAATAGAAATAATGGAGGTGATCCACACCAGCGAGGTCAGCGGCGCCTCGAAATTCATGGAGTCGGCATTGCCGTATTTCGCCTTGGCCAGAATGCTGTTCAGAAAATAGGCGCCCGCGCTGGATACCAGCATCATGATGCGCATGACGAAGATCCACACCAGAAGCTGAACCTGAACCGTGGGGTCCTTCACCGCGAGCAAAATAAAGGTGATGAGCGCGACGCCAGTCACGCCGTAGGTTTCGAATCCGTCGGCCGTGGGGCCGACCGAATCGCCGGCATTGTCGCCGGTGCAGTCGGCGATCACGCCCGGGTTGCGGGCGTCATCCTCCTTAATACGGAAGACGATTTTCATCAGGTCGGAGCCGATGTCGGCGATCTTGGTGAAGATCCCGCCGGCGATACGGAGCGCGGCCGCCCCCAGCGACTCGCCGATGGCGAAGCCGATAAAGCAGGGACCGGCGTAGTCGCCGGGAATGAAGAGCAGGATGAACAGCATGATCAGCAGCTCGACACTGATCAACAGCATGCCGATGCTCATGCCCGCTTTCAGCGGAATGGAGGAGATGGGATACGGCTTACCGCGCAAGCTGGCGAAGGCCGTACGGGAGTTGGCAAAGGTGTTCACCCGTATGCCAAACCACGCTACACCGTAGCTGCCGCCGATGCCGACCAGGCTGAACAGCAGGATGATGAGCACGCGTGAGGCTTCGTATTTCAGGAGCACTCCAAAGTAAAGGACGATGATTACCGCGATGAATGCTTCCAGAATGAGGATGAACTTGCCCTGGGTAGTCAGGTAGGTCTTGCAGGTCTCGTAGATCAGTTCCGAGATCTCGCGCATCGACTTGTGTACCGGCAGGTTCTTGAGCTGCACATAGATCGTCAGACCGAAGAGCATGCCGAAGAGGCAAAACAGCAGACCCACCAGAAGTAGGGAGTGGCCATTCGTGCCCAGGAAGCTGACCGTGGAAAGGTTGGGGAGCTTGAGAGAGGCCTCGCCGGCGGTTTCCCGCGCGGGCGCCGCGGCCTCAGGCTGCGCCAGGCTGGAAGCAGACAGCAACGTCAGCAGCGCGACACCGGCAAGCAGTGAAGCCAGGTTGCGCATACGGCAAACCAACCGCCGGAGCGGAACTAGCTCCAGCCGCGACCTGCGAGAGTGCTCGCCGTTCAGCCGGGCAGGCTGGGCGGAGCTGGCCTGCAGCCACTTAGACATGGGCATCCTCCGAAGAGTGCAAACCTCAGACACAGAAATAAAGGAATCTGACAGCTGTCCTGCAGCCCGTGGGGACAGGCGTTGTTCCGGGCTTCGGGAAACACCTGCATGGGGATCAGCGGACTGGAATGTATAACACGCACCCCCGCGAGGGTCAAACGGCAGTAGGGAACAGGGCAAAGAGTGTCGAGGCCCGCAATTCCAGAATGGCACAAGCGCCAAGGGGGAGGCGGACGGCGTCAGTCTTCCACCTGCTCCTTCCGCAGCCGGCGGAGCAGGGAGGTGGGGTGGATCCCCAAAATGCGGGCAGCCTGAGCCTTATTGTTGCCGGTGAGGGAGAGTACCTCGTGGATATAGCGCTCCTCCAGTTCGCGCAGGCTCACGAACTGATGGCCGGTGGGGGAGAGGTCCAGGGCTGAGAGTTGCTCTGGCGACTCGACCTCGGGCTGGTAGTCGCGGATCTCTTCCGGGAGATAGGCAGCATCGATCTCGCCCTCGGGGGCCAGGATCATGGTGCGCTCGATGACGTTCTTGAGCTCGCGGATGTTTCCCGGCCAGGGATAGCGGACGAGCAAGTCGCCCGCCGCGGGAGTAAAGCCCAGGAAGTTCTTCTTCAGCTCGCTGTTGAACCGCTGAACCATGTCGAGGGCCAGAGGAAGGATGTCCTCCTTGCGCTCGCGCAGGGGCGGGATGAAGAGGGGAACGACGTTCAGGCGATAGAAGAGGTCCTCGCGGAACTTGCCTTGGGCAACGTGCTCCTTCAGGCGCGCGTTGGTAGCGGCTATGATGCGCACATCGACGCGAATCGGCTTGGTGCCGCCCAGGCGCATGAAGGTGCCCTCTTCCAGCACGCGCAGCAGCTTGGCCTGGACGCTGGCAGACATGTTGCCGATCTCGTCGAGGAAGACTGTTCCCTTGTCGGCGCGCTCCAGCAGGCCCTCCTTGCGGCGGCGGGCATCGGTGAAGGCCCCTGGCTCGAAGCCGAACAGTTCACTCTCCAGCAGCGCGTCCGGCAGCGAGGCGCAATTGAGCTCGAGCAGCGGCATGTTGGCCCGCGGACTGTTGTAGTGGATTGCTCTCGCCAGTACGCCTTTGCCAGTGCCGCTTTCTCCCTGGATGAGGATAGTGGTGTGATCGGATTCGGCCGCCTTGTGCGCGATTTCCAGCATCTCGGCAACTCTGGCGCTACGGGTGACGACGCGGCCGAAATCGTAGCGTCCCTTGGCTGTCTCCACGGTCTCGCGCACCCGCACCCGCAAGGAGAGCATCTCAGTGGCGCGGCGGATGGTGTTGACCATGTCGGCAAGATGGAAGGGCTTGACGAGGTAGTCGTAGGCGCCCAGCTTCATGGATTCCACGGCGCGATCCACCATGCGGTAGGCGCTCATCATGACCACGATGGTATGGGGACCGAGGCGTTTGATCTGGCGTAGAACTTCGATGCCGTCAATGCCCGGGAGCACCACGTCGACCAGGGCAATCTCGGGCTTCTCCTGGGTGAAGATCTCGATGCCCTCTTCTCCCGACATGGCGACAAACACGTCGAACTCTTCTTCGCGAAGAGCGCGGCTGATGGTCCGCAGGGTGAGGGTTTCGTCGTCAATCACCAGGACTGAATAGGGCATAGCTCCCGATCCTTACTGCCGGGCCAGGCAAGGGAAGATCGCGTTCACGCTTGCCCGGTTCATACCACCATCTCTTCGTCTTCCAGCAGGGGGCGATCCTGCTGGCGAATGGGCAACACCAGAGTGACCTCCGTGCCGCGCTGAGGAACGCTCTGGATACAGATATCTCCACCGTGGCTGCGCACGTAGGCTTGGCTGATGCTGAGGCCGAGGCCCGTTCCCTTGCCGCGCTTGGTAGTAAAAAACGGTTCGAAGACGTGCGGAAGGATGTCACCGGGAATGCCGCACCCGGTGTCTGCAATGCGGATCGCGATCGCGTCGTCACCCTTCTGTTGTGCGGAGATGGTGATCGAGCCGCCCTCCGAGGTTGCCTCCGCCGCGTTCAGCAACAGGTTCATGAAGATCTGCGATAGCTGGTTGGCATCGGCGCTGATCTCCGGCAGATCTGCGGGGATCCGCTTCTCGAGCTTTATGGCGCGGAACAGCGGCTGGTGGCAGACGAAGGCCAGGGTCTCATCCACCAGCCGCCCCAGGCTGAGCCGGCTAAGCCACAAGGGCGCGGGACGCGTGTAGTTGAGCAGCCCGCGCACGGTGGAGGAGATGCGCTTGGTGCCCTGAATGCACTGCTCGATCTCCACCCGTTCCTCCGGGTTGCGGGCGTCACGAAGTTCCAGCTCCAGGTGAGACAGGATGCCCAGCAGCGGATTGTTGATCTCGTGGGCGGCGCCCAGGGCGAGCTGCGCCAGGGCAGCGTATTTTTCGTACTCGGCGAGCTGGGCCTCGAACTGTACCTTCTGGCGGTCCAGTTCGCGTTCGTCCTGCAGCTTGCGGATCAGCTCCTGCTGGGCAAGATCGCGCTCGCGCTCGCGAACCTCAGCCAGTTCCACCGCCTTGGCGGTCTGGCGGATCAGATTGTGCAGGTAGCGCACGGCATGAGCGCTGGCCAGGATGGTCAGCACCAGACCGACGGCCGCGCATGGCAATGCGTTGAGCAGGATGGCGCGTTTGAGCCCGGGCTCGATGTTGAACATCAGGAAGAACAGGACGAAGGGTATAAGAAAAATGGCGCCAACGATGGCGGTGCTGGCCAGCCAGACACCCCAGTAATAGCGCGGGTTGCGCAGTCGCGTGGACTCAGAGTTCACCGAGTCTAGGATGCCTCTGCACGCACCTTGGGGCAGTGAGCGCGGGCACCGGGGGACGTGATGCGGTACCAAGCGGGGACTGCGCTCCCGCCCGCGAGACTAGCGCGGATCGCGGCCGACCACTTCGAGCACGCGGTTGGCACAGCAGCGGCAGAAGGAATTCTCCTTCAGGTCGATCCACTCCACGGCGTGCGAGCCCGACATGGCGCAGCGATAGTCGTCGCAGTGGGTCAATTCCAGGGTGTGTCCGAGTTCGTGAACCGCCTCCTTCAGCATGCGCGTGTGCAGCAGATCGAGGTCGTGCGGGAGACCGTAGAACTCCTGGCGCAAACGGTGGGTAGAGATCAGGGCGCAGGGGCCACCCATCTGCGCCTCCCCGAAAACGAACGTCAGGATGGGGATGTAGAGATCGACCCCGGTGACGGCAAGCAGGCGCCAGGTCGTGTCCTGGACGTGCTGCTGCACCCGCGCCAGGATCTCGCTGGAGTGGTACTGGCCGCGCTCAGCATGGAAGGCAAATTGTGGATCGAGGGTAGCCGCCAGCACCTGGCACGGGGTGGCGAAATGATGGGCGAGTTGCACGGCCAGGCCTTCGAGCACGCGCCCCTCGAGATCGCCAACCGAGAGCAATTGCAAGCGCTTCATTATTTTTCAGAGAGAGCGGCGCGGCTCCATCCGTACTTTTTGAGTTTGTTATGCAGCGTGACCCGGTCGATGTCGAGCGTCTCCGCAGCCCGGGTCTGGTTCCAGCCGCACTGTTCCAGCACCCGCAGGATGTGCGCCCGCTCGATGGCTTCCAGGGTAACGCCTTCCGGCTCGGCGTCCGACTTGCTCTGGAGAATGAAATCCTGCTCCCGCAGCTCCGGTTCCTGCGCCACCACCATGGCGCGCTCCACCGAGTTCTCGAGCTCGCGCACGTTGCCGGGCCAGTCGTACTGCTGCAGCAGGTCCATGGCCTGGGGCGCCACGCGGTTGATGCGCTTGTTCATCTGCAGGGAAAACTTCTTGGCAAAGTGATTCACCAGCAGCGGAATGTCTTCCTTGCGGTCGCGAAGGGGCGGCAGCTCGATACGGAAAACGTTGAGCCGATAGAACAGGTCGGGACGGAATTTGCCTTCATCGATCAGGGCTTCCAGATTCTTGTTGGTGGCGGCGATGCAGCGAAAATCCACGTGGATAGACTGATTGCCTCCCACGCGCACAATCTCGCGCTCCTGCAGCACGCGCAGCAAATCGGTTTGCGTCTTCAGGCTGATGTCGCCGATTTCGTCGAGAAAGATGGTTCCTCCCTCGGCGATTTCGAATTTGCCCTTCTTGCGGTACTGGGCGCCGGTGAAGGCTCCCTTTTCATGACCGAAGAGCTCGCTTTCCAGCAAGGTTTCTGTCAGCGCCCCGCAATGGAGCACCACCAGGGGATGGAAGCGGCGTGGGCTGGCCGCGTGGATAGCTCGGGCGACGAGCTCCTTGCCGGTGCCGCTCTCTCCATTGATGAGCACGGTGACGTCGGTGGGAGCGACCGTTTCAATGGCCTCAAAGACACGTTTCATGGCCGCGCCCTGCCCAACCAGATCCGAAGGGATGGCAGTTTCCGCCACCACTTCCCGCAGGCGGACATTTTCTTCCTGGGTGCGGCGGTGGGAGAGCGCTTTGGCCACGGTGTGAGCGATCTCGTCGGGATCGAGCGGCTTGGTGACGTAGTCGTAAGCGCCGTTCTTGAGGGCGGCGACGGCGGTCTCCACCGAGGCGTAGCCGGTCATGATGATGGTGATCAACTCGGGATCGATTTCATGCATGCGGCGCTGCAGCTCGATGCCATCGGTGCCGCGCATCTTGATGTCCACCAGCGAGACGTCCCAGGACTGCTCCGCGAGACGCGAGAGCGCCTCACTGGCGTTCTCCGCGGTTCCCACCTCATAGCCTTCCTCGCGGAACCATTTGTTGAGGGAGTCGCGCACGCTGAGTTCGTCGTCCACGATCAGGATTTTGCCTTTGCCCATAGCGATTACCTCGATGTGGCTGCCAAGGCAGCGGCCGGCGAGGCAGCCTTGGCGTCCGCCGGCATGAAGATGTAGAAGGTCGTTCCTTTTCCGGGCTCGGATTCCACCTCGATGACGCCGCGGTGGCGCTCGATGATGCTGTGGCTGATGGCCAAGCCCAGTCCCACGCTCTTGCCACCCTCCTTGGTGGTGAAAAAGGGCTCGAACAGCTGGGGAAGCAAGTCTTTGGCGATGCCGACCCCGTCGTCGCGAACCTGGATTTCCACCTGCCGGCTCTGCGGCAGATAGCGGGTGCGCACCCACAGGTTGCCGCCGCGCGGCATGGCGTCGTGCGCGTTCATGATCAGGGCCAGCAGAACCTGCTCGATCTGCGCCTGATCGCAGGCGATTGGCGGCAGGTCCTCTGCCAGATCGGTTTGTAGCTGAATCGACGCCATATCGAGCTGATGCTGAACCAGCTTCAGAGCCCGCTCGACCACAGCGTTCAGATTGGTCTGCATGATGTTCAGCGGCGCGGTGCGGGAGAAGGTCAGCAGGTTCTTGACCAATTCTCCGCAACGGCGGCTCTCGGACTCGATCAGGCTGAGGCATTCCTGGATTTCCTTGCGCCGGCTGTCTTCAACCTGGAGGCGGTCAATCCAGCGGCGCAGCAGCTTGGCGTAGGTGAGGATGCCGGAGAGGGGATTGTTGATCTCGTGCGCGAGAACCGCGGCCATCTTGCCGAGGGAGGCCATCTTTTCCGCGTGCAGGATCTGCTCGTGCGCGTTCTTGAGCTCGCGCGTCTTATCGGCAACACGCTCCTCCAGGGTGCGGGCCCAGGAGGTGATTTCTTCGTTGGCGTCACGCAGCTGAAGGCTCATCTCATTGAAAGAGCGCGCCAGGTCGCCCAGCTCGTCGGAGGAGCGGATTTCGATCTGGTAGCCCAGCTCTCCCTCTCGCAGCTTTTCGGTTCCCGAGTGCAGCGCCTTCACCGGGCGCGCCAGGACTCGCCAGACGAAAAGCGCGGTAAGGCCGGCAATCAGCAGGACAGCCAGCGCCGTGTAAGCCAGCATCTGGCGGCTACTCTCAGTGAGAGCTGCGTCGGCGCGGGCCAGCGAAAGGTTTGCGTCCAGCACACCCAGGATCTTCTGGCTCTCGGGATGCGCGTGGCAGGCAGCGGTGCTGCAAGTGGGCGCGTTTTCGATGGGAGTGATGATCCCCAGAATCCGCGAACCGTCGGCGCGGTATATCCGGAAACGATCCGGGCGGTTGAGCCGGGTGAGAGGCTGCGCCTGCGCGTGGCAGCCGGTGCAGGCTTCGGCCTGGGTATTGACCTGGCTGCCCACCTCGCTGGTATCGCTGGAAAAGCTGATGCTGCCCGTCTCGTTGATGATGCGGATGCGAAGAATGCCGGGCTCGCGGGCGATGGTGTTGATGAGCTCGTACAGAGCCTGGCGATCGTTGCGCATCATGTGGTATGAAGCGCTGCGCTTGAGGGTGTCGCTCATCCGTTCGGCAGCCGCCAGGGTGGCGCTCTCCAGGTGCCGGCGGTGCAGCTGGATGTTGACGTATCCCAGCAGCGCGAAAGTAATCACCATCGCCGCCAGCAGCAGCTGGATCAGCTTGGCGCTGAGGCTCTGTCCCAGTCGGCGAAGGCCGCCCCGGCGGGAGCGTGCGGCACGCGATTCGGCATCGGACTGGTCAGTCTCCGGCATGGCTCAGGACCCTCGCATTGGCCAGCAACGGCGCTTCGGAGAAGGGTTGGGCCGGCTGGTGCTCGGGGAAGATCGGCAGATACTTCACCGCTACCGCGAAAAGGAAAAATCCCGCGGCGATGATGGCGCCGGTGATGGCCACTTCCGTCCACTTGGGGATGTAGTGCAGGCCCGCCGCGGTCTCCATGCCAGTGATGCTGACGTTGAGGCGGTTGGTAATGAATCCCAGTACTACCAGCACCGCCGTGAAATAGAGACCTCCGGGGCTGGTGCGGATCTTCGGCAGAGCCAGCAATATCACCGGCACAATCACCGTCATGCCTATCTCCAGCAGGAAGAGATTGCGTTCATAGC
>Ga0187788_10000587_pt1 | contig 10241 bp, 8 predicted proteins | sample 1015_BV01_MP10_2_FD_133008 | JGI IMG/M metagenome (GOLD analysis project Ga0187788, IMG submission 133008) | Tropical peat soil microbial communities from peatlands in Department of Meta, Colombia - 1015_BV01_MP10_20_MG | ecosystem: Environmental > Terrestrial > Soil > Wetlands > Peat | place...
GCCCTTCGCCGGCAGCTTCAGCAGAGGGAAGTGGCCGGCGAGGAGCGCAACAGCGGCTTGAACAAGCCCTGCATCGCGGCCGATGCCCAAACACGGCGTCGGCCGCGGCAAGCGCGCGATGACCCTGCCAGGGCAAGCAAGGCAAAGGGTCCAGCACAGCCAGCGGCGAGTCAAGAGCCGCCGGCGAGGGCGCCCGCGCCCCACTCGGGAATTCTTTTAATACCGTTGTAACAGAACGCTGGTAGCCTTGCGGTTTCCGAGGTGACGTTTGCTCGCCCCAGGTAGCGCTCTTCCCAATAATCTGCCCGAAGATACATCCAAAGCGGCAGCCCTCCGGCAGGTGGGAGCGCGTCCAATTGCGGTCCGGACGTCGATCGCCAATCGTCTCGGCGACAACGGTTTCAAGTTTCTGACCATGCTGTGTTCGCTGTGCGTGCTCGGCATCGTGGTTCTCATCGTCGTCGAGCTGGTGAGCAAGTCCGACTTGTCATTGAAGCAGTTTGGCTGGAAGTTTTTTGTGGGGTCGAACTGGGACCCGGTGGCCGGCGACTTCGGCGCACTGCCTTTCATCTACGGAACCCTGGTTTCGTCTTTTCTGGCCCTGCTTCTGTCGGTGCCGCTTTCGATCGGCGCAGCGATCTTCATTACCGAGCTGAGCCCGGTGTGGCTGAAGTTGCCGCTCTCCTTCCTGATGGAGCTGCTGGCGGCCGTTCCCAGCGTGATCTACGGGCTGTGGGCAATCTTCGTGCTGGCGCCGCTGCTGCGCAAGTGTGTGCAGCCACCGCTGGGGAAATATTTGGGCTGGACCGGACTGTTCACGGGACCGCCGTTCGGCATCGGCATGATGGCGGCGGGAGTGATCCTGGCCATCATGACGGTTCCCATCATCTCGTCGATCACCCGGGACGTGATGACCGCGATTCCGCAGACGCAGCGCGAAGGAGTGCTGGCGCTGGGGGCGACGCGCTGGGAGATGATCCGCATGGGCGTGTTGCGCAATGCCCGTGCCGGCATTATCGGGGGAGTCATCCTGGGGCTGGGCCGCGCGCTAGGCGAGACCATGGCGGTCACCATGGTAATCGGCAATCGGCCGGAGATTCAAAAGTCGCTGTTTGCGCCCGGCTACACCATGGCCAGCGTAATCGCCAATGAGTTCACCGAGGCGACCGGGGATCTGTATCTGAGCGCAATTATTGAGGTCGGCCTGGCTCTTTTCATCGTGACACTCATCGTGAATGCGCTGGCGCAGGGTCTGGTTTGGATGACCACGCGCGGCACGCCTGCGAGGACTCGTGGCCAGTAACGCCATCCACACCACGACGCTGACGCCCATCAGTTGGACGCGTAAGCTGGCGAATCACTTCCTTACCTTCTTCGCCACCGCCTCCTCCATCGCGGTTGTAATTCCACTTTTTGCCATCTTCGTATACCTGGTGATCAAGGGCATCGGCTCGATCAACCTGGCGTTCCTCACCCAGATTCCCAAGCCGGTAGGAGAGTCAGGCGGGGGCATGGCGAACGCGATCGTCGGCTCGGCGATCATTCTGGCGATTGCGTCGTTGATCGGGATCCCGTTGGGGATCGGAGCGGGAATTTACCTGGCGGAATATGGGTACAATAAGCTTGGAAATGCGGTGCGCTTCACGGCGGACGTGCTGAACGGCATTCCGTCGATGGTGGTGGGAATTGCGATCTATGGACTGATTGTGGTGGTGCAGAAGCACTTCTCGGCACTGGCGGGTGGGGTTGCGTTGGGCGTGATGATGATTCCCATGGTGTCGCGGACGACGGAGGAGATGCTGCTGCTGGTGCCGCGCATGATCCGCGAGGCCGCCTGGGGACTGGGCGTGACGCAGTGGAAGACGGCGTTGTCGATCACGCTGCGCACCGCCTCGGCGGGCGTGATCACAGGAGTGATGCTGGCGTTTGCGCGGGCCGCGGGCGAAACTGCGCCGCTGTTGTTCACCGCCTTCGGAAATCAGTTTTGGAATTTCAACATCAACCAACCCACGGCAGCGTTGCCATTGCAGATTTTCGCTTATGCAATTTCGCCGTTTGACGAGTGGCATCGGCTGGCCTGGGCTGGCGCCCTGATTCTGATTCTGCTGATTGTTGCCGCCGTGACCGCAGTCCGCATCGTTACCAGTCGCGGCGTGATGAAGGGAGGGGCTTAGCCCAAATGGGTGCGGCGATTGAAGTTCGAAGTCTGAAGGCTTTTTACAGTGGCAGCGAAGCGCTCCACGACGTCTCCATGGACATGGGAGCCAATCAGGTTACGGCGCTCATCGGTCCTTCGGGGTGTGGCAAGTCCACGTTCGTGCGCACTCTGAACCGCATGCATGAGACCATTCCTGGGGCATCGGTAACGGGCAGCGTAGTGATCGGAGGCGTGGACATCTACGCCGATGGCACGCCCGCGGTCGAGGTGCGACGCCGGGTAGGAATGGTGTTCCAGAAGCCGAATCCGTTTCCCACGATGTCGATTTACGACAACGTGGCGGCAGGGCTGAAGCTGAACGGCTTCCGCAATCGTCATAAACTGGACGAGATTGTGGAGAAATCGTTGCGCGGCTCCGCCCTGTGGGAAGAGGTTAAGGACGCGCTGAAGAAGAAGTCCGGGGCCAGCCTCTCCGGCGGGCAGCAGCAGCGTTTGTGCATCGCGCGCGCGCTGGCGGTGGAACCCGAGGTTTTGCTGATGGACGAGCCGTGCTCGGCGCTGGATCCGATCTCCACCGGCAAGATCGAAGAACTGATCGACGAGCTGAAGCAGCGCTTCACCATCGTCATCGTCACGCATAACATGCAGCAGGCGGCGCGCGTGGCAGGGTATACTGGCTTTTTCCTCCTGGGCAAACTGATCGAGTTCGACAAGACGGAAAAGGTGTTTACCAATCCCTCCGACAAGCGGACGGAAGATTACATTACGGGCAGGTTTGGATAATGCGCACGCGCTTTCACCAAGAACTCGACGATCTGAAGGACAAACTGCTGCGGATGGGCGGGCTGGCCGAGCAGGCCATCGAACGCGCGGTCGAGGCGTATCGCCGCCGCGACTCCAGCCTGTGCAATAAGGTGCTGGAAGGCGAACGCACCATCAACCTCATGGAACGCGAGATTGACGAACTGGCGCTGGATCTTCTGGCCATGCAGCAGCCGATGGCTATCGATCTGCGCTTCATCGTCGCGGTGGTGAAGATCAACGCGGACCTGGAACGCGTTGGCGATCAGGCAGTCAATATCGCCCAGCGGGTGATGGAATTGACCACACTGCCCGAAGCCGACCTGAACATCGACATTCCGCGCACGGCGGAAATCGCCTCCACCATGGTGCGCACCGCCCTGGAGTCCTTCATCTACGCTCGCGCCGATGTGGCCGAGACGGTGCTGAAGATGGACAATTCGCTGGACCAGGTCAATGCCGAAGCTCACCGCAGCATGATCCGGACCATGAAGGAGTCTCCGCAGCTGGTGCCCCAGGCCCTGAACACGCTGCTCATCTCCCGCAACCTGGAGAGGGTGGGAGACCACGCCACCAACATCGCTGAAGACGTCATCTTCTGGGTGCGAGGCGCGGATGTGCGCCATATGTTCGGCGACAAGGCGGCAACCTCGGGAGATTAGGCAGCAAGCAGAGACCAGCCTGTAAGGCCGCGGGCGCTTCCGTTCGCGGCCTTCGACTTTTCCGAGTGCCCGCAGCCCCCTTTTTGGTCAGCGGCCCCCTACGGGGCAGCAACCCCTTCCTGCTGGCGCACAAATTCGCCCGCGATCTGGCGAGCCCGCCGCAGGTCAAGCTTACCTGTTCCCAGATATGGCAGCGCGTCCACACGAACAAATTGATTGGGGCGCGGCTTCCACAGCGCGGGAAGCTCGGAATCTGCCAGGCCTTCGAGGACGGGCTTCAGCTTATCCTCTGGCAGAGTGTGCAGCACCACCAGGCGCTCACCGCGTTTTTCGTCGGGCACGCTGGTGACTACGAAGCTCTGCTCGCTCGCACCTGCCAGTTCGTGCAGCTTCTCTTCAACCTTGATGTGGGGAATCATCTCGCCGCCGATCTTGCTGAAGCGGCTGAGGCGGTCGGAGATGGTGAGAAAGCCGTCCTCGTCAAGGATGGCGACGTCTCCGGTGTTGTACCAGCCCTGCTGAAGCACTTCGGCGGTCTTGTCGGGCCGGCCCAGGTAACCCTGCATGACGTTAGGCCCGCGAACGAACAAGAGTCCGGCTTCATTCAGGCCAACCGGCTGGTGGGTGTCGGGATTCACGATGCGCACGGTGATGCCGGGCAGAGGATGGCCGATCCGGCCGCGCTTAACCCCAACCTGGCGGAATCCGGGGGAGCGGAAGTCGCGCGTGTTCACCGCAACCACCGGCGCGCACTCCGTGCAGCCGTATCCCTCAAGCGCGCGAATTCCGAAGGTGTCCTCGAATGCCAGGGCAACGCGATCGGGAAGCTTTTCGGCGCCGACCAGCACGTACTGCAGGCTGCCGAAGCTCTCCGGCGGACATCGGCGCATGTAGGCCTGGATGAACGTTGGCGTAGCCACCATCAGCGTAACCGCGTACTTCTCCACCAGCGAGGCGATCACCGTGGCGTCGAGCGGATTGGGATGATAGACGGCGCCGATCGAGAGCACCGCGGGCAACCACAGGGTAACGGTGAACCCGAAAGAGTGAAAGAAGGGCAGGATGCCGAGCACCTTATCGCGGCCGTCGAGCATAAACAACTGGCCCACCTGGCGAATGTTGGAGCCGATGTTGTAGTGCGAGAGCATGACCCCCTTGGGGTCACCGGTGCTGCCGCTGGAGAAAATGACGGTGGCCAGGTCGTCGAGCGAAGCATTCTTTCCAGCAAGCCTGCGCTCCAAAACGGCGGTGGGCAGTAGCCAGGCCATCGTCATTGCGGCCAACTTTTCGCGGATGCTGGGATTGACGATCAAATCCTCAATAAACACCGCCTCGCCCGGGACCTTGAGGTTGGGAAGCTTCTCGAGCAGCACACGCGTGGTCAGGACGGTGCGGATCTGGCACTGCTGGACGCAGGATGCAATGATCTCGTTGGAAGCCGTGTAATTCAGGTTGACGGGCACTCTGCCCAGCATCAGCGCCGCGTAGTTTGCCAGCGCGCCGCCCACCGAAGGCGGCAGCAGCATGCCGACCATCAGCTGCCCTTCCCACACCCGCTGCAGCCGGCGCGCAAGAAAGATTGTTTTTGTCAGCGCCGAGCCGAAACTCAGCTTAGGAACGCGGCCGTCAGCCATGGCGAAGCGAAAGGGATGCGAGCGCGCGCTGGAGACGAAGCCCCAGTGCAGCGGCTTCATGCGCTCGCGCTGATGACGGAACGCTTCAGCGCCCAAGTCCTGCACGGCCTGGCGGACTTCGAAAGGAGTCGCCGGCGGCGGCAGTGACTTGCCGAAGCTGACGGTGACGGGGTACGGGATGTAGCGCGGAACCTTCCACAGGAAACGGCCACGCTCGAAGCTGAACAGGCTGCCCCACACGCCCTCCAGGTGGACCGGAATGATGGGGGCGTCCACACCTTTCATCACGCGAGCGAAGCCACGGCGGAAGGGCAGGAGGTGGCCGATGCGGGTAATCTGGCCTTCGGCGAAGATGCACACGATCTCGCCCGCCTTGATGGCTTCCGATGCCTCGCGCAGGGAATGAATCATCTCCCGCGGACGCAGCGCAGAAGAAATGGGAATCGCGCGCATGGCGCGCGCGAAGGGATAGACGATGGGATGCTCGTAGATGTCCTTGAACATTACGAAGCGGATGCGGCGGCCGGTAGAGGCGATCAGCAGCGCGGCATCGACGAAGGAAAGGTGGTTGGAGACGAACAGGGCGCCTCCCCGGTCGGGCACGTTCTCGCCGCCAATCACGCGAATGTGGTAGATGGTGTGGGTCATCACCCACAGCACCAGACGAACGAAAGACTCCGGCAGAAGCCGGACGACGTAAACGCTGGCGAGGGCGGTGAGCAATCCGCCGTACAAAAAGATTCTCTCGGGCGCAATGCCTGCAAGCGAATGCAGCAGGTAGTAGGTGGCCGCAGCGGCAAATACTGCCAGGAAAGAAACCACGTTGGCCAGGGCAATCACGCCGCCGCGATGATCGTCGCGCGGCCAGTACTGGACCATGGCCTTCATGGGCACGACAAAAATTCCGCCGAAAAAGCCAAGCAGGGCCAGGCGCGCAGCCACGCCACGAACACCGAGATGCGCAGAAGCCAGAGAGAGCACCACCGCGGTCATGCCGATCGAGCCCAGCGGAATCAATCCGTATTCGATCTTGGAGCTGGAAAGATAACCGGCGGCAAGGCTGCCCCCGGCCACGCCGACAGCCACAGCAACCAGCAGGTAACCGCCAGCGGTTTCACCGATCTTGAGCCGATCCAAACCGTAGAAATAAATGTTGAAGTGGAGGATGGCGCCCAGAAAAAAGAAATAGGCGGTGCCGAGCACCGCCAGCAACAGGCGCCGGTCGCGAACCACCTCCCGCCAGTTGTCGGCAAGATCGGCGAGCGGGTTTAGCCGGAACGGCTTGCCAGGTGCGGCGGCGGCCACGGGAGGAATTCCGAAGCTGGTGGCAATGCCCAGCGCACTGGCGCCGACCAGCATCCACCCCGGCCAAGTGAAGAGCACGTGCATGTGATCGGGCGCGAAGGACCCGGCACTGGCAGCCAGGATGATGGTCACGAACGTGAAGCAGCCGAGGGTGCCGTTGCCCCAGGAGAGCCGCTTCTTCTTCAGCAGTTCGGGCAGCAGGCCGTACTTCGCCGGCCAGAGAAGCGCTCCCACAGTGCTGAGCAGAAAAACCGCAACCAGCAGCAGCGGCAGGCTGCGCAGCGCCAGCCCGACCAGGACCAAGATCGAGACGCACAACTCGTTGATCTTGGCAGCAAGGGTGACGGTGCGCTTGCTGAAGCGATCGGCCAGGAACCCGCCACTCAGGGAAAACAGGACGTAGGGAGCCAAGGTCAGGCCAGAGAGGACCAGCACCAACGTGTCCCGCGCAGCGAGAGAAAAACCCGCGCCAAGAAAGAGAAAAATCAGCAGGTACTTGAGAAAGAAGTCATTGAAGACGCCCTGGACCTGGGTGGCCAGCAGGCTCCAATAGCCGCGAATCCAGGGTTTTTCGAATGCAGCCGGCGACGACATGAGGAGGCGCCAATCCGGCGGATGTTAGGCTGGCGGGCGCAGGGGTGTCAATTGGACTAATCGGGGCCTTTTCACCACAACACGTGATAGTGGTCACTGCATCCGGCACGTGCCGGCAGGATGCTTTCCCGCGCACCGTTGGATCCCTTCCAGGCACCGTACCACGGCCGATCTCTGGGCCCCGATTCTCAACTACAAGAAGGAGACGATCACAATGATCGACAAGGTAGAAGCTGCCCTTCGTCCGCCTGCATCCGCCATGGTCCCCTATCCGGCAAAGGTCATCGACCTGAGCAGTGGCGATCGCATGGTTGTACACGAAGTCGCACGAGAGGCAGTGCCCTGCCTGCTCAAGGCGGTCAGGCCACTCATCGATGTGAGCGACGATTATTACGACATCGTCGCTGCGCGCACTTATGCAGAACTTCTCGGTTGGTACCGCTTCCGCGTAAAGGACGAGTTCTGTCTGGTAGGCACCGTCAACGGCGAACTGGTGGGCCTGGTGAACAGCCGCAAGCTGACCGACCAGGTGGGAATGTCGTACCACACTCTGGCGTTCCGCCGTGGTGACCGCATCGGGGCTCATCTCTTTGCCGCGAAGATGGAACACCATCTCGACTTCCTCAAGCAGGACGAGGTTTGGATCGTCGCCGAAAGCCCCAACGGGCTGCGCCGCTGGATGGAGGAATACGAACTCATCTTTCGTCCGGAGCAATGGCACGAACTGGGCGGTGGCCCAACCTACGTGCTCACCCGCGAACTATGGGAGAGGAAGAAGAGAGCCGAAAAGTGCCAGGGAAGCCGTCCCGTGCCGCTCGAGCTTTTGCAGGACGCACGGAGGATGATTCTGCCGCAAACCTACGCGCAGATCCCAAGTTACAAGCGAGCTGCGTAGTCAGGCAAGCGCGCCCTTCCTCGCCAAGGCCGTGCATTTCGGTTGTCTGGTTGATTTCATTCATGGATCCCAACGGTAACCTTCGCCGCACGGATTTCGAGAAGTGAGGAGCAAGCTATGAGCACTGCCGTCTCCAAACCCTTACTTAAACCGGATCTGCAGCTGGTCCCCGACCGCTGGGCGGAAGCCTATGAATCGGAGACCTTCAAGACCATCTCACGCAAGAGATTCGCCTTTGTCATCCTGGCACTCCTGGCGTTCAGCGCGGTGTTCCTTGTGCTGTGGATCGTGCAAAGCATGTTTCCCGCCCTGGCCGGCCATCGTGTTTACGGATATGTGAACGTGAACTTCGTCTACACGATGGCGATCTTCCCGTTTGTCTGGATTCTCGGCTTTGCCTTTGTGCGGTATGTCCGCCGCAAGGTGTATCCCCTGGAGCGTGAGCTCAACCGTCAATTCGAAAGGGGGACCAAGCAATGAACAAGTTGGCCATCTCCCTTTTTCTGGTCCTGATTGCCATCACTCTCTACATAACCTACTGGTCAGCCAAGCGGGTGAAAACCACCACCGACTTTTACGCCGCCGGCCGCCAAATCAAGGGCTGGCAGAACGGCCTGGCGATTGTCGGGGAGTTCCTGACCGCAGCAGCCTTCCTGGGAATCGGCGGCCTGATCTCGTTCTGGGGGGTGGATGGGCAAATCTACTCCATCACCTGGTTCGCCTCTTACCTGGTTGTGTTGCTGCTGGTGGCGGAGCCGATCCGCAATTCTGGAAAATATACGTTTGCTGACATCGTTTCCTACCGGCTGGACGAAAGAGTGATCCGGCCGCTGGCCGCCGTCAACGCTTTCCTGATCAGCCTGATGTACCTCATCCCGCAGATGGTTGCTGCAGGAGCGCTCAGCAAATTGCTGTTTGGCATACCGGCTTCCACCGGCCTGGTGATTGTGGGCGTGCTGATGATCATCTACATCACCTTCGGCGGCATGGTGGCGGCAACCTGGATTCAGGTGCTCAAGGCTATGATCCTGCTCAGTGGCGCCTACATCCTGGCATTCCTGGTGCTGCGGCAGTTCCACTTCAGCGTGAATGCCTTGTTCGCTGCGGTTGCCAATTCCAAGGACCTGGGAACAGCGTGGTTGGAACCAGGGCGCTGGCCGATGGTGAAAACACCAATCGAGAGACTTTCCCTGGGCTTCACCCTGCTGTTTGGCACAGCCGCTCTGCCGCACGTCCTCATGCGCTTCTACACCGTGCCCACGAAGCAACATGCTCAGGGCAGCGCGATGTGGAGCCTGACCTTCATGATGATGTTCCACGTGCTGACCTTCATCTTCGGCCTGGGGGCCGCGGTGCTGGTCGGCAACAAGGTCATCAAGGCTCTCGATGCAGGTGGCAACATTGCGGTGCCGCTGCTGGCCAGAACCGTGGCCGGCGGTGCAGGAACCCTGAGCGGGGAACTGTTTATGGCCTTCCTGGTGGCGGTAGCGTTCATCACCATTATCGCTGCCACCTCTGGCCTGTGCATTGCCGCTTCCAGCGCCTTCTCCTACGACTTCTGGTTCCGCGTGATCAAGCGCGGTCAGCAGGAGCATGCGGGACAGGTTCGAACCGCACGGCTGGCGGCTCTGGCTATCGGCGTCCTGGCCATCTTAGGGGGCTTGTCAGTGCAACACGTAAACGTCGCTTACCTTGCCGGCATGGCGTTTGCTATCGCGGCGACCGCCAATCTGCCAACCTTGATCTTTTCCTTGTACTGGAAGGGTCTCACCACCAAAGGCGCCTTTCTCGGCATGCTGGGTGGCGCCCTGGTAGCCGTGCTCTGCGTGGTAACTGGACCGGCAATCATGGGCAAGAACGCCCTCTTCCCGCTCAACAACCCGGGCATTGTTTCCGTGCCCATTGGCTTTTTGCTGACCTATCTGGGCTCAGTTTTCACTCGGGACAAGGTATCGGCAGTTAAGTTCCGGGAGCTCGCCGTCCGGTCGCGCAGCGGCCTGGGCGCCGAATCCTGAAACCAGATCGGAGGCACAGATTAACGGCAGTGTGGGGCGGAGGCTGACCAATCCAGCCTCCGCTTCCCAGCACGCTCAGAACATCGAAGGAGGATTTTGATGCCAGGTGACAAGTACCCAGTGTTTAAGGCCGCTGCTGCACAGGCAGCGCCAGTATTCCTAGACCGGGATGCCACC
>Ga0187788_10000588_pt1 | contig 10231 bp, 8 predicted proteins | sample 1015_BV01_MP10_2_FD_133008 | JGI IMG/M metagenome (GOLD analysis project Ga0187788, IMG submission 133008) | Tropical peat soil microbial communities from peatlands in Department of Meta, Colombia - 1015_BV01_MP10_20_MG | ecosystem: Environmental > Terrestrial > Soil > Wetlands > Peat | place...
ACGCTGGACAACGAGCCCGCGCTGGACGTCTACCTCCGCCGCCTGGGCGCGGACCGTTCGCTGCTGGAGGACGTGGACACCTTCCGGCTGCACGCCTTCCAGAACCCGCTCGGGCTGTCCCGCCGCACCGGTGAGGACATCCGGGTGGTGCACGACGGCGACGCCGCCGACGGCTCGCTGGTCTGCCTGGCCGACGTCCCGCAGGGCGCGCTGGCCTGGGCGATGACCACCGACCCGGACTCGCTGATCGCCGCTGCCGCGGACTCCTGCCGCCAGGCGCTGTCCATGCTCGACGGCGCGCCGCCGATCGGCCTGCTCGCCTTCGACTGCGGGGCTCGCAAGATCATGCTCGGCGACGAGGGGGTCCGGCGCGAGATCGCCGCGATCGGTGAGGCCGCCGGCGGGGCGCCCTTCGGAGGCCTCTACACGTACGGGGAGATGGCCCGGACGCACGGGGCGCGCGGGATGCACCACCTCACGGTGGTGGCTCTGGCCGTGGCCTGACCACGTCCGAGGATGAGCTACCACTGGTCCACCCACCAGCTCACGGAGTACTTCGCCGCCGTGAGCACGCCCGAGGACGAGCCGACGGCGGTCCAGGTCGCGCTCGAGCGCGCGGCGGAGGCCCTGGAGGCCGAGGTCGGCGCGGTCGTGCTGCACGGCCGGCTGCGCGGCTGCGTCGGGATCGGGAGGTCGCAGCCGCCGGAGGGTCTGACCCTCCTGGCTCCCGGACCGGCCACGCTGGACGTGCCGGTGCTCGGCGAGATGAACGCGGTGGCCGCTGAGCTCGAGGCTCCGGGCGAGTCGGGCGGCGCGGAGGGGGGCCTGCTGGTCGTGGCCCGGTTGGACGACCAGTTCGGGCCGGAGGAGCAGCAGATGCTGCAGGGGATGGCCCGGGTGCTCGGGCTGGTCCTGCGCAGCCTGCGGACCCTCGCCGCCGAGCGGGCACGGCAGCAACTGCTGGAGACGCTGCTGGCGATCCAGCGGGCCATCTCCACCCGCAAGCCCCTGCAGGACGTTCTGGACGCGGTCACCGCCGGCGCCTCGGGGCTGCTCGGCGGTGCGGTCATCTCGCTGGTGCTGTCCGACCCGCTGGATGCCACCAAGCTGATCGTTGCCTCCACCCACGGGGACGAGGACACCGGTGGCGGCCACCCGGTGGCGCTCGCCGCGGCGGCCGAGGCGATGGCAGCCGACCAGCTGGTGACCCATCCGGATGTCGCGGCGGCGGACGGCGCGTTCGGCGTGATCGCTGCCCCGGTACACGTCAACGGCGAGATCGGCGGCAGCCTGGTGGCCCGCGCGCCGGGCGGTTCCGGGCACGGCGGCGAGCAGCGGGAGCTGCTCGCGGCGTTCGCCCAGCAGGTGAGCCTGGCGCTGACCGATGCGCGCACCCTCGAGCAGATGCGGGAGGCCTACCACGACTCCCTGACCGGGCTGCCCAACCGGGCGCTGTTCCTCGACCGGCTCAAGCACGCCCGGGACGTCGCGCGGCGCCGCGGCGAGCGGCTCACGGTGCTGTTCATCGATCTCGACCGGTTCAAGTCGGTCAACGACAGCCTCGGCCACCGGGCGGGCGACGAGCTGCTCGCTGCCGTCGCGGAGCGCATCCGGGCGAACCTGCGCGCCTCCGACACCGCCGCGCGCCTGGGCGGGGACGAGTTCGCGATCCTGCTCGAGGGCGCCGGCGTCGACGACGGCGTGCGGGTCGCCAAGGCGATCATCGCGGCGGTGAGCGAGCCGATCCGGGTCGCGGGCCGGGATGTCTTCGTCGGGGCCAGCATCGGCGTGGCGGGGGACCGGACCCAGGACGGCGACGCCGCGGAGCTGCTGAGCAACGCCGATGTCGCCATGTACCGGGCCAAGCGCAAGGGGTCGGGGCGCACGGCGGTGTTCGAGCCGCACATGCACGACGAGGTGCTCGACCACGTGAACCTGCAGAGCCACCTGCAGCGCGCGATCACCGACGAGGAGCTGTGGCTGCAGTTCCAGCCGCTGGTCCGGCTGGGCGACGGGCGGCCGGTCGCCATCGAGGCGTTGCTGCGCTGGACCCACCCGCAGCGGGGCGACGTCCCGCCGACGGTGTTCATCCCGATCGCCGAGGAGACCGGCGTGATCGTCGAGCTGGGTCGCTGGGTGCTGTGGAACAGCGCCCGGCAGACCGGTCAGTTGCGGGGCCGGTACCCGGACCTGGGCCTGAGCGTCAACATCTCGCCACGCCAGGTCCTGGACAGCCGCTTCGTGCGGGACATCCAGGACATCCTGGACACCACCGGGCTGCCGGGGCCCGCGCTGACCCTCGAGCTGACCGAGACGCTCCTGCTCAGCGACCCGGAGATCGCCCTGACCCGGCTGCTCGAGGTCAGGGAGCTGGGCGTGCGGCTGTCCGTGGACGACTTCGGCACCGGGTACGGGTCGCTGTCCTACCTGCGCAGGTTCCCCGTCGATCAGGTGAAGATCGACCAGTCGTTCGTCGCGGAGATCGCCGGTGTGCGGAGCGCGGAGGAGGACCTGGCCGTGCTGCGCGCGATCGTGGAGCTCGGCCGGGGCCTGCGGCTGGACACCGTCGCCGAGGGGATCGAGACCGCCGGCCAACTCGAGGCGCTGCGCGGGCTCGGGTGCCTGCTGGGCCAGGGCTCGCATCTCGCCCAGCCGCTGGACGCGGCCGGCGTACAGGGATACCTGGCCGAGCGGTACGGCCCCAGCCGCTCAGGCTGAGTCGCTCAGGCGGATCCCTGGCCGGTGGCCGGCCGGCCGAGCGCGGCGCCGTCCGGGGGGGCCGGCCAGGCCGTGGCGGAACCGCCCGGAAGCTCCACCGTGAACCGTGACCCGCTCTCCGATGACGACTCCAGCTCCATCGTCCCCCCGTGCTCCTCGACCAGCCTGCGGGTCAGGGACAGCCCGAGCCCGGTCCCGCAGCGATGCCTCGCCGGACCGCAGCCCTGCTGGTCCCCGTCGGGGCCGCGCTGCTGGTCGAAGACGGTGTGCTGGTCGAGGGGGCCGCCGTCGTCGAAGCCGCTGTGCTCGTCGAAGCCGCTGTGCTCGTCGAAGCCGCTGTGCTCGTCGAAGCCGCTGTGCTCGTCGACGCGTTGGTCGAAGAGGTGGTGACGGGCGTCGGCCGGGATGCCGATGCCGGTGTCGGTGACGCTCAGCCGCACCCGCCCCTCGCCGCCCTGCGCGGACACGCTCACCTGCCCGCCGGGAGGAGTGAACTTCAAGGCGTTGGACAGCAGGGCGTCCAGGATCTGGCGCATCCTGGCCGGGTCGGCGTGCACGACCAGGTCGGGGATCCGCGCGGTGAGCTCGATCCGCTGGCGCTGCGCCTCCGGACGCACCGCCTCCAGCGCAGCCTCCACGATCGCCGGGAGATCCAGCCGCTGGGGGTGCAGTTCCATCCGCCCCGACTCCACCGTGGCCAGGTCGAGCAGGTCGTTGATCAGATCGAGCAGGTGCCGCGCGTTGGACCGGACCCGGGCGATCCACTCCTCGGGGATCGCCCGGCGCTCCGGGTCGACGCGCTCCTCCCCGTCCATCAGGTCGGAGAACCCGATGATCGCCTCCAGCGGGGTCCGCAGCTCCTGGCTCATGTGCGACAGGAACTCGCTCCTCGCGTGGCCGGCCTGGGACAGCGCGACCACCGAGCCGGCCAGCTCCCCGGCCAGCCGCTCCTGTTCGGCCAGGACGGCGGCCCGCTCGCTGAGCAGCCCCGCCTGCCGGCCCAGCCCGCCGAGCAGGACGGCGTCGTCGTCGGTGAACAGGGTGCGGTAGCTGCTGAGCAGGATCAGCGCGCCGCCGTCCCCGGCCGGCAGCTCCAGCCCGATCGTGGTCACGTAGCGGGCCGGCATCCGCCCGACCAGCGTGTTGGCCAGCTCGGCCCCGCCGTCAGCGCCCGGTGCGGAGCGCCTGGTCCGGGCCTCGCGGCCGGTCAGGGCGAGCGTGTTCCTGGCGGCCAGCAGCGCGTCCAGCCACGCCGCCGGGTACGTGCGCTCCGGGCGGGCGGGCAGGCCCGAGCCGGCGACCTCCACCACCGTCCCGCCCTCGGCGCGCAGCAGGACCACGGCGCCGTCGGTGCCGGTCAGCTGCCGGGCGATGTCCGCCATCCGCTGCCAGACCGCCTGCGCGGTGGCCCCGGGTGTGCGCAGCAGGTCCAGGCTCGCCTGGTGGGCCGATCCCGCGGACCACAGGCGGCGCAACCAGGCCGGGGGGAGGAAGGCGCATGCGTACCCGAGGGCGGCCACCAGCGCGATGCCCCGGGCCGCCATCCGGGTCGATGAGCGCAGCTCGGGGGAGATCAGGCCGGCCGCATTGACCGCGACGGCCACCACGAACAGCGCCGTGGCCGCGGAGGCCAGCAGCATCCGGACCCTCGGGGATCCGGCGCGCGGTCGTGCGCCGGTGGCCAGCGCGGCGGCGGCCACGGAGCCGGTGAGCGTGAAGGCTGCGACCACCACCGCGACCGCGGCGTGGTAGGTGGTCGAGGGCTTCCACACCAGGATCGCCACCTGCCCGGCGTAGACCGCCAGCGTGCCGCGCAGCAGCCACACCGGCACGGGACGCAGCTGCGCGGCCAGGCGCAGGGTCAGGTACGGCAGCAGGTACAGCAGGGCCGTCGCGGCGGTGTTGAGCGGCGTGGGCAGCGGCCCGAAGATCTCGCGCCCCATGTCCCGGACGAAGAAGACGGCCATCGCGGTGAAGATCAGGGCTACGTCGCGGCGGGTGGGATCGGGTGCGCGGACGTAGGCCACCACGACGGCGGCCAGCAGGGGCAGGAACAGCGCCTCGATCGCCAGGGTAACGATGTGCCACTCTCCATAGTGGGCTCGAGAGATAACACATCGTACATCTATGAACTCACAGAGTGACGAAAGCTCGCGGATGGCGCGGTACGGGGCTGCCCGCGGGAGGAGCAGGCCACGAGGCCGGCCTGCTCCCCTCCCCGCCGGGCGCTACATCACGTCGAAGGTCTCGTAGACCTCGATGACCCCCCCGCTGGTGCGGATCGGGCAGTCCTTGGCAGCCCCGACCGCCTCGGCCAGGCTGTCCGCGGCGATGATCGAGTAGCCGGTGAGCTGCGACGTGCCGCCGTCACCGGTGCTGCCGTCCGCGGCGATCGTGGCCGAGGGGCCGAACGGGTTTCCGCCGTCCTTGACGGCGTCCCCGAGGCCTTCGAACCAGGCGCCCCAGGCCGCCATCACGGCGGTCCGCTCCTCGTCGGTCTCGGGCATCCCGCCGCCGCGGTAGGCCAGCAGGTACGTGGCCATGACATCTCCTTCGGTTGTGTGGTTGCGGTTGGCGTTCTGAGTGCACGACGAACAGGGGTTGCCGGAATCGACACCCGTGAGCCACCCGCCGGGCGACAACCGTTCCGTGTCGAACCGGGCGATGTCGGTTCCGGGTCAGGCCGGGCGGTAACCCATCCGTGCCGAGATGTCGGCGGTGATCCGGCGCAGCGGCCCCTCCAGGCGGCGCACGATGCAGTCCGCCGAGGCGTTCCAGATCGTCAGGTGGACGGCGATGTTCACCGCCGCGACGACGTCCCCGAAGCCGTCCCGGATCGGGGCGGCCAGCGAGCGCAACCCGGGCGCCAGCTCCTCGTCGTTGAGCGCCAGACCGGTCTGCCGCACCCGCTGCAGCGCCTGCGCCAGGGTCTGCGGCGAGGTCAGGGTGTTCGGGCCCCGGCGGACCAGGTCCGTGCGGGCGAGCAGGCTCTCCACCACCTCCGGTCGCTGGTAGGCGAGCAGCACCTTGCCCATCGAGGTGCAGTACGCCGGCAGCCGGGAGCCGACGTGCAGGTTGAGGTCGATCCCGAAACGCCCTTCCCGGACGCTGCGGCAGCGCTGCACGTACACGATGTCCGTGTCGTCCAGAACCGCCATGCTCACCGTGTGCCCGGTCTCGTCGGAGAGGGCCTGCAGGTGCGGTGCGGCGATCCGGGTGATCTCCATCGAGTTGACCGCGGCGAAGCCGAGATCCACCACCCGGGGCCCCAACCGGTACTTGCGCGTGGCGGCGTCCTGCTGCAGGTAGCCCAGCTTCGTCAGGGTCGCGACGTAGCGGTGCGCGGTGCTCTTGTTCAGGTTCACGGCCCGCGACAACTCGGCGATGCCCTGCAGAGACCGGGTTTCGCTGAACGAGGAGAGTATGCTCAGGCCCCGCTCCAGTGACTGGGAGTGGCCGGTGCCCGCCGGTGCGGAACGTCCGGAACGCAACCCTGCAACGGGTTTCTGCCTCTGGCTGTGGATCCGCGCCATGTGCGCAACCTCGCTCTCACACCGCTTTGCTCGCAGCCCGCTCCCAGCTTTGCCCCGCACGTCTCGGCTTCATCACGTGTTCCGGATAGTCGAACACAGTATTGACGATTGGGACGACGATCACGATGCTTCGTGCCGCTGAAGCAGCGCAACAGCGGCGCCACGACGGAGGTCCACTGTGAACGAACGGAATGAGGTGGCGCCCGGCGCCACGGTGCCGTCGCGGCGCCAGTTCCTCAGAGGCACCGGCGCCGGCCTGGCCGGCCTGGCCTTCTCGGGGCCACTGCTGTCCGCCTGTGCCGGCTCCAGCAGTTCCAGCGGATCGGGCTCGGCGGGCACCATCAAGATCGGCTATGTCAGCCCTCGGACCGGTGCCACCGCGGGCTTCGGGGAGCCGGACGGGTACGTCCTTCAGCTGGCGCGCAAGGCATTGGCCAGCGGGCTGACGATCGCGGGCAAGAAGTACGACGTCGTGGTGATCGACAAGGACAGCCAGTCCAACCCGCAGCGCAGCGGGCAGGTGGCCCAGGACCTGATCAACAGCGACGCCGTCGACCTGATGCTCACCACCTCGACCCCGGAGACGGTCAACCCCGTCTCGGACGCGTGCGAGGCCGCCGGGGTGCCGTGCATCTCCACCGTGGTGCCCTGGGAGGCGTGGTACTTCGGCCGCGGTGCGAAACCGGGTGAGGCCTCGCCGTTCCACTTCACCTACCACTTCTGCTTCGGCGTGCAGCAGTTCGCCAACGCGTACACCCACCTGTGGCCGCAGGTGCCCACCAACAAGAAGGTCGGCGTGATGTGGCCCAACGACGCCGACGGCAACGCGATCCGGGCCTCACTCGGCCCCCTGCTCGAGAAGGCCGGCTACACCATCGTCGACCCGGGCGCCTACGCCGACGGCACCAACGACTACTCCGCCCAGATCGCGAAGTTCAAGGCGGAGGACTGCCAGATCTTCAACACCTTCCCGATCCCGCCCGACTTCGCCACGTTCTGGCAGCAGGCGGCCCAGCAGGGCTACCAGCCGAAGATCGCGCAGATCGCGAAGACCGGCCTGTTCCCCTCCCAGGTCGAGGCAGTCGGCCCGACCGGGGAGAACCTGGCCTCCGGGGCGTACTGGACCCCGACCTGGCCCTACCCCTCGACCCTGACCGGGGTCACCGCCAAGCAGCTCGGTGACGGGTACACCGCCTCGTCCGGGAAGCAGTGGAACCAGCAGCTGGGCGCCAGCCTCGCGCTGTTCGACGTGGCGGCGGCGGCGCTGAAGGCGTCCTCGGACCCCAAGGACAAGGCCGGCCTGGCCAAGGTGGTCTCGACCCTCGAGGTCGACACCCCGGTGGGCCACCTGGCGTGGGGCAAGGGGCCGGTGGCCAACGTCGTCGCGACCCCGATCATCGGCGGGCAGTGGGTGGCCGCCCCCAGCGGCAGCAGGTTCCCGCTGGAGTTCGTGCTGTGCGAGAACTCCAGCGACCCGAACGTCCCGGTCGCAAGTACCCTCAAGCCGTATGCATGACGAAGCGCCGCCATCGGCAGGTGCCACGGGGCCGCCGGTCCTGCACGCCACCGGCCTGATCAAGCGCTTCGGTGAGCTCGTCGTCCTGGACGGCGTCGACTTCGGCGTCGGCGCCGACGAGGCGGTGGGCGTGGTCGGCCCGAACGGGGCCGGCAAGACCACCCTGCTCAACGTGCTCGCCGGATCGCAGGCGCCGTCCTCGGGCGGGGTGAGGTTCCGCGGCGAGGAGGTGACGAGGCTGGGCGCGGACCGGCGCTGCCGCCTGGGTGTGGCCCGCGCCTACCAGGTGCCGAAGCCGTTCCACGGGATGACGGTGCTGGAGAACCTGATCGTGGGCGCCACCTCCGGCGCGCGGCTGCGGGGCGCCGAGGCGAACCAGCGCTGCATCGACGTGCTGGAGCTGTGCGGGCTGCTCGCGGTCGCCAACCGGCGCGCGGAAAGCCTTGGGCTGCTGGACCGCAAGCGGCTGGAGCTCGCCCGGGCGCTGGCGACCGGCCCCGCCGTCCTGCTGCTGGACGAGATCGGCGGCGGGCTGACCGACGCCGAGGCGATCGAGCTCGTGCAGACCGTGCGGGAGCTGCGCCGGCGCGGGGTCGCCATCGTCTGGATCGAGCACATCGTGCACCTGCTCGTCCAGGTGGTCGACCGGCTGGTCTGCATGGACGCCGGCCGGGTCATCGCCGACGGCCCGCCGGCCGAGGTCATGCGCAACGCATCGGTGATCGACGCCTACCTCGGCAGGGGAGCGGCATGACCCTGCTCGAGGTCGAGGCGATCGAGGCCCGGCACGGCCTGCTGCGCGCGGTGCGCGGGGTCAGCCTGTCGCTGGCCGAGGGGGAGAAGGTGGCGCTGGTCGGCGCGAACGGCGCCGGCAAGACCACGCTGATGCGGGTGATCGCCGGGGCGCACCCGGCGGCCGCCGGGCGGGTCCGATTCGACGGCGAGGACGTGACCGACCTGCCGGCCCACCGCCGGGTGGGACTCGGCATCGCGCTGGTGCCGGAGGGGCGCCGGCTGTTCCCGGACATGACGCTGGAGGAGAACCTCCTGGTGGCCGGCCGGCAGGCGCGGCCCGGCCAGTGGAATGTCGAGGCCGTCCTGGAGGCGTTCCCGCTGCTGCGTCCGCTCCGCGGCCGGCGTGCGGCGACCCTGTCCGGCGGGGAGCAGCAGGCAGCCGCGATCGGCCGGGCGCTGATGACCAACCCGCGCGTGCTGCTGCTCGACGAGGTCTCGCTGGGCCTGGCCCCGGTGGCGGTCCAGGCGGTGTACGAGTCGATCGCCGCCCTGATCTCCGGAGGGGCCACCATCCTGCTGGTCGAGCAGGACCTGGCCCGCGCCATCCGGGTGGCCGACCGGGTGCTCTGCATGCTCGAGGGCAGCGTCGTCCTCGAGGGGTCCACCGCCGACCTCTCCCGCGAGCAGATCACGGACGCCTACTTCGGGCTGCGGCGGGGTGCCGGAGCGGCGGGTGCCCCATGACGTGGCTGAACGCCGTGGTCCAGGGCGTCTGCCTGGGCGGGCTGTACGCCCTGTACGCCTGCGGCCTGTCCCTGATGCTCGGCGTGATGCGGATCATCAACCTGGCCCACGGCGACATCACCGTGCTGGCCGCGTTCCTGATCTGGGTGATCGTCGACCGGTGGGCTGTGTCGCCGTTCATCGCCATGCTGACCGTGCTGCCGGTGATGCTGATCGCCGGGTACTTCCTGCAGACGACGCTGCTCACGCGCAGCCTGCGGGCCGGTCCGCTGGTCCCCCTGCTGACCACGTTCGGCCTGGCCATCGTGATCCAGAACACGTTGCTGCAGATCTTCTCCCCGGACGTCCGCTCCCTGGTGACCCGGGCCGGGGCGATCTCGACGGCCAGTTGGCACGTCACCGGCTCGCTCTACCTGCCGGGCCTGGGCCTGCTGGTCCTCCTGGTCGCCGTCGCCGTGCTCGGCGGGCTCGACCAGTTCCTGCGCAGCACCGGGTTGGGGCGCGCGATGCGGGCCACCGCGCAGGACCCGGACACCGCCCAACTGGTGGGGATCAACGCCTCGGGGGTGTACGCGCGGGCCACCGCGATCGCGGTCGCGACGACGGCGCTGGGCGGGGCGTTCCTGGCGATCCGCTCCACCTTCGACCCGGCCAGCGGGCCGACGCAGCTGATCTTCGCGTTCGAGGCGGTCGTGATCGGCGGCTTCGGGTCGCTGTGGGGCACGCTGCTCGGCGGGATCGTGCTCGGCGTCGCCCAGAACATCGGCGCCCTGATCGACCCGCAGTACGCGATCCTGGCCGGCAACCTGGTGTTCCTGGCCGTGCTGGCCTCGCCGCGGGGCGGGCTGCTCGCCGCACGCGGAGCGCGGGCATGACCGCCGAGCCGGGCACCCCGTCGTCCAGCACGCCGTCGTCCGGCACGCCGTCGTCCGGCACGCCGTCGTCCGGCACGCCGTCGTCCGGCACGCCGTCGTCCGGCACCCCG
>Ga0187788_10000589_pt1 | contig 10223 bp, 6 predicted proteins | sample 1015_BV01_MP10_2_FD_133008 | JGI IMG/M metagenome (GOLD analysis project Ga0187788, IMG submission 133008) | Tropical peat soil microbial communities from peatlands in Department of Meta, Colombia - 1015_BV01_MP10_20_MG | ecosystem: Environmental > Terrestrial > Soil > Wetlands > Peat | place...
CGCGGGTGCCGGAAACTACCTCGTCCATCAACCTCTTGATCGCACCCATCAGGGGAAGCTGCCCAGACATCGCCCGCTTCATGAGGAAACCTGTAATGACCAGGCGGTTGATCTCATTCGTACCCTCGAAAATGCGATTGATTCGCGAATCGCGGTAGGCACGCTCAGCGGGATATTCTTCAACGAATCCGTACCCGCCATAGATCTGCACCATTTCATCCACAACGTAGTCGAGGAACTCGGAGCCCCAGACCTTGAGGATGGAGCATTCAACGGCGTATTCATCGATCACCTTGCGCACTGGGGCCATGTCCTCGTGAGTGTCCCCGAGCCGCGCCAGCTCTGCATCCATTTGCCCCACTGTCCGGTAGGCCATGGCCTCGCCTGTGAAAATGCCGGTCGCAATATTCGCCAGCTTCTCGCGGATCAACCCGAAGTCTGCGATGACCTTGCCGAAAGCCTTGCGCTGTTTGGCGTAGGCGATGGCGCTCTCGATACAGTGCCGGGCCGCTCCGACCGATCCCGCACCCAGCTTGAACCGGCCCACGTTCAGCACATTAAAAGCAATCATGTGCCCCTTGCCGACCTCTCCCAGGACGTTCTCCGCCGGCACCTGGCAGTCGTTGAGAATGAGCGGACAGGTTGACGATCCCCGGATTCCCATCTTGTGTTCCTCCGCACCTACGGAGAAGCCGGGGAATTCCCGCTCTACGATGAAGGCAGTAAACTTCTCGCTGTCCACCTTCGCGAACACAATGAACAAGTCTGCGAATCCCGCGTTCGTGATCCACATCTTCTCGCCGTTCAGAAGGTAGTGTTTGCCGTCCGCCGTCAGCTGGGCCCGCGCACGGCAGTGAAGTGCGTCGGAGCCCGACGAAGACTCCGAGAGTGCGTATGCTCCTACCGTTTCCCCGCTGGCCAGCCCCGGCAGATATTTCTTTTTCTGTTCCTCGGTTCCAAAGTAGATGATGGGCAGGGTTCCGATGCAGGTGTGCGCGCCCCAGGTGGCGCTGAAGCCCGCGTACTTGGCGAGGCGGTCGGCTATCAGGGCCGAGGTAACCTTATCCATCTGCATGCCGCCGTACTGCTCGGGTACGTCGGCCCCGCTCAGCCCCAACTCGCCCGCCTTGCGCACCAGTGCGCGCAAAAGGGGCGGATCCTTGCCCTCCAGTTTCTCGATTTGGGGGGTGATTTCCTTGTTGGCGAATTCCTCGGCGGTTTGTGCAATCAGCAGGTGCTGTTCGGTGAAGTCCTCTGGAGTGAAGATCTCTGCCGGTGTCCGCTCCTCAATCAGGAAGCTGCCGCCGGCAACGTTGATGTGCGACGTTGATGCGACTGTGGCCATAGATCACTCCTGTCGAGGTAATGGGAGGACTCCCATTGCCATCCGCGGCTTACGGGACCGCGGTTCCTTGTGGTTTCCAATATCTTTGCCGCAGTTCACGCTTCAAGAGCTTGCCCGTGCCGGTCTTCGGCAAGCTCTCCAGGAATTCCACAGAGTGCGGGCATTTATAATGCGACAGGTGCGCTCTGCAGAACTCGATCAACTCCCCTGCGGTTGTGTCCGCCCCTAGCTTCAGCACCACCAGCGCCTTGGGAGCTTCGCCCCATTTCTCGTCGGGCACCGGGATCACCACTGCCTCGAGCACCGCCGGGTGTGCCAGCAGCGTCCTCTCCACTTCCAGCGAAGAGATATTCTCCCCACCGCTGACAATGATGTCCTTCTTGCGATCGACGATCTGCAGATACCGGTTTTCGTCCACGGTCGCAATATCCCCCGTGTGAAACCAGCCCTCCGCCACGGCCGCTCGCGTCGCCTCAGGTCGGCCCCAGTACCCATCCATTACGCCGTCTCCCCGGACGAGAATCTCGCCCATGGTCCTGGAGTCGTGCGCGATCTCGTTCCCATCGGCACCCACCACGCGAAGCTCTACGCCCGGAATTGCAAATCCGGTCATCGACTGTAAGGTGTAGCGGTCTTCATGCCCCCATACTGAATCCGTCTTGGGTGCAGACTTCGCTAGGGTGGGTGAGGTCTCGGTCAGCCCGTAGCCGGAAATGCAGGCGCAGCCCAAAGTCTGTTCTACTTCTTTCACCAGCGTGGGCGAGGACGCAGCGCCCCCAATAGTAATCAGCCTCAAACTGCTCAGGTTGTATTTGTTCCGATCCGGAGAATGCAGCAAAGCTGCCACCATCGTGGGTACCATGGCGCAGGTGGTAACGCCTTCGCGTTCGATCAGGCGGAACACCTCGGTCGGATGGAAGTGGTGCAGCATCACGTGCGTCCCACCCAGCACCGTGATGGTGTGTGCGGTGCCCCACCCGTTCGCGTGGAACAAGGGAATCGTGTGCAGAAGCACAGCATTGCAGGACATGTCTCCCAACGTGGCGGGCGAAGTCTGGCCTGCGGCAATCACGGAGAGAGCGTGGAGGTAGACGTTGCGGTGGGTAAGCTTTACCCCCTTGGGCCGATCGCTGCTGCCGCTCGTGTAGAAGAGTTCCGCGACCGAGTCTTCGTCCACCCGCGTAAAGTCGCACTCCAGCGGAGTGGCCTCCGTCAGCAGGTCCTCGTAGTTGCGGCCATCCAGCCAGGCGGCCTGAGGTTGACCCTCCAGAAGAAAGAAGAATTCCACGTTACGAGCTACAGCCCGAAGCGCCTCTACTAGCGGCAAGAACAAGGGTTCGACAAAAAGGAAACGCGCTTGGGCGTCTTCCAGCACAAAGGCCAACTCCTCTGGCGCCAGACGGATATTGAGAGGGAGCAGGATACATCCCGCTTCGAGAACGCCATAGTAGGCTTCGAGCAGGCGATGACAGTTTGTGCCTAGAAACGCAATCCGGTCTCCCGGCTGGGCCCCGGCTGTCACCAGCGCACCCGCCAACCGGGTCGAGCGTTCCGCGAACCGCTCATATGTGAAGCGGTGGTCGCCACATATCACACCGACCTTGCGGGGGAACTGCTCGCGCGCGTAGCGGAGAAAACGGATCGGAGTAAGTGGGATCTTCATAACGCACCTCGCAAGTAGTGAGAGGTTGTCTTGCTGACCCGCTCGATGAAGCGGACGAATACGCACGACAAACCGCTGGCGTGACCACCGCTCCATGGGTCGACGCTCATGCGGTGCGTCTTGGGTTCACACCCTGAAAGGGACGATACCCTGCAAAAATGAAGGGCTGGCGATTGTAAGTTCCGGCAGTGCCGAGAGTTCCCGGACACTGCCCCGCGTATCGAAACCGCTGACACAGCAAGAGCGCGGAACTTCTGCAATGCTTCGTCCTGGCCCACGCCGAGCTGGCGCGGGCCAGGAGCACTCACAATGGCAGCCGAAGCATCGTCCCAGAGCCATCAGGCGACTGCCGCCGCCGCCTTTTCTCTCTTCGTGCGGACCATCCGCTTGCCTGGATGCCGCGGTTTCACGGCGTGCTTGTTCTGTTTGACCATCACGTCCATCAGCGCGCGCTGCGCGTCGACGTAGCTCTGAACCCCTTCCCGGGTCAGTTCTGCTAGAGGCACAAAGGGAAAGGGCTTCATGAGTTCGATCGCCTTACCCGCCGTCTTCACGCCCGCATTCATCTGCTGCCCAGCCAGGTCTACCAACTTTTTCTGAGCATCAATGAACGACTCCGTGGCCTCGCGCGCCAGCACCGCCAATTCGGCCTTCTTGGCCTTCTTGGTCACCCCGGGACGCTTTGCGCCGGTGGCTTTCGCGGTCTCCTCGGCGATCACATCCATGAACTGCTTCTGAGCTTTGACGAATTTCTCCATGCCCTCCCGGGCGAGTTCGGCAACATCCTCTCCCTTGTAGGGCTTTCCGGCTTTCGCCGCCTCCAGCCAGGCGTGGGTCTGTTTGCCGGCAATCTGCAGGAATTCCCGCTGCATTGCTACGAACGTATCCACGCTGCGCCGCAACAGGTCCGTCATCGCCTGCGCCGCCGGCCATTCGCCAATCCGCTCTTTGACGCCGGTCATGAGGATCTCGTTCTGTTTCTGACCCAGGTCCAGAAGGATCTTCTGACCTTCAATGAAGTTATTGACGCCCTCCCCAGCGACTTCTCCGAGAATCGCAGCCGGGGAGTGATGAGGGTCGGACAATTGCTGTCTCACCGAATGCATGATGCTGGCATTTTGCCGCATCGCCAAGTCCAACAGAATGCGTTGCGTGGCAAAGAAACTCTGCACGCCCTGCTGGGCCCAACCGGTGAGGAGAGAGACAAACGACGACTCATGATGAGTCCTGATCTCGTGTTTTTCGGCTGCCGGCATGAGGGCACCTCCAATCACTTAGAATTGCTGCAATGCAGCATCAATTACAATGTACAAAGCATGGCTTAATGTGTCAATATCTGTTGGGTCCTGCTGCAGAGCAGCACGGTTGGGTAGTTCCAAAATGGAACCCGACAGGGTGGTTATTAAGAAATACGGGAATCGTCGACTGTACGACACCGCCACCAGTCGATACGTCAATCTCGATGAAGTGGCAGGATTTATCCGGCAGGGCAAGGATGTGCAGGTCCTGGACGCAAAAACTGGCAAGGACCTGACCCGCGTCGTTCTGACTCAAATCATTACGGAGGATGCCCGGGATCAGCCGACGGGGCTGCCGCTCGAACTGCTCCGGCAGCTCGTCGTCGCCTCGGATGAGGTGCGCCGTGAATTCGTGATGTGGTACCTGAAGTCGGCTTTTGACGCCTACCAGAGAGTGCAGAGCGCCGTGCAAACGAGCCTCGGTGATGTCCAATCCGCCATCCTCTCGCCAGTCGAAATGATGAAGCGCTTCTTGAGTTCACCTCTACCGGCCGTGCCCAGGGCCGAGCAGGGGCCGGAACTTGAAGCATTACGGAAGAGAGTGGCCGAGCTGGAGGCACGGCTTCAGAAACCGCGGCGCAAGAAGACCGGGGGGAAGGTACAGCATTGAGCGATTCCGCTTTCACACCGGCGTCGCATGCATCACTTCAGCAGGTCCGTTGCGTATCGATTGAGTTCGACTCCCTGGCTGGGTGTGACCAATAACGGCAACGGGTGTGCTTTGTGAGGTGGAGTGATTCGAAATCGGAGCAGTATAATCCACGACGGAAGAAACGCCCGAATGGATCATGACAAGGTGGGCCCAACGGAGGAGACCGGGATAAGCGTTGATAAAGCAGACCAAGAACAAGACAACCCGAGGTAATTCTAAATCTTCTAGGCGCAGGAGAACTCCGAAGAGCGGCCCGGAGACGGCCTTCTCTCCTTGGACGGAGGCATTGTTTGCCGCGGAAGTCCTGCTCCTGCATGCGACCCCGGTCTACTACGGCCTGGGCGTACCACACGGCGACGACTCCGGTGTCGTGATCATTCCCGGATTCCTGGGTACCGATCTCTACCTGATGGAGCTTCATGGTTGGCTGCGTCGGATCGGGTACCAGCCTTATTTTTCGGGTATCGGGGTCAATGCCGACTGTCCAAATCTTCTGATCCAGCGGCACCTGAACGAGACCATCGCTCGAGCACGCGCTGAAACCGGGCGCAAGATCCATCTCATTGGACACAGTCTCGGGGGAGTGATTGCGCGCTCGGTAGCGCACCAGCGGGCGAAAGACGTTGCCTCGGTGATCACCCTGGCTGCGCCCTTCCGCGGAACCATCGCCAGCAAAACCGTGCTCCATGCGGCGGAAGCCGTCCGCCTGCGAATCCTGGCCGAGCATGGACCGGGCGTTCTGCCAGACTGCTATACGGGACGGTGCACCTGCAATTTCATCAACTCCCTGATCCGCGAGATTCCAGACTCTGTCATGGAAACCGCAATCTACACCCGCCACGACGGCATTGTGGACTGGCGCTACTGCATGACACGTCACGCAGGCGCCGATTTCGAGGTCCCAGGTACGCACATCGGCATGGCCTTCAACGCCTCGGCTTATGCAATTGTTGCGGAGCGTTTGGCCAAAGCGCGCACCTACGGTTGAGTGCCTCCTTTCTCCAACACCGCGCCCGAGTTCGTTTCGAGGACTTCGCTGGGCGCGCCCGGCCTTTCCAGGCAAAGCCGTGCGCTCGCCAGGCTGTTATTCGCGACCGGGAAGCTTCCCGACCCATTGGTTCTCAGGTAGGGCAATGTGTGCAGCGACTGCCCGGAGCCATCGAATGTTGCGTGCAGTCGCAAGCCGTTCTTACTGGAGCACCGGAAACTCCACCCGAAACTCCTGGGAGCCTCGGCGAGGTTGGTCAGATCACGAAATACATGGGCCACTCCGCCATGCCAAAGCACTGCTTTCCGAAAGACCAATCCGAAGGGCATTTCATAAGCCAGCGCTTCCAGCGTGCTCGGCGGCGCGGCCGGATGCGGAAAGTACGCGTGCGCCCAGGTCCAGAACTTGCGGTGCCGGTAACCGCAGTTATGTCCTTGCACCCCAAATCCCAGTGGGTCGCCTTCCATCGTTCTGCCATCCAGCGAAACTCTGCCCGCAAACACCGCGTCGGAATGGGGGGTTCTTGTGAAGCCGATCCAACCCTTCGCGCTCATGGTGAAGCGAAAGGTCGAGCGATACCGCAGCTCCCAGGCAATCGTATGCCCGGCAACCTGCAACGATCCCCGACATAAAGTTTCGTTGATTGCGTTTTCGCCGATTTGAAAGCTGAAGGGACTGCGGCCCTTGGGGCTGAGTTGCAAGCCATCGATTGGGAACCCTTGAATGAAGCTCTGCGGCTTACCCCGTGATGGAAACCACGTCGCCCACACCTGTACCGGCATCCCGTTGGGATTTCCATTACATCCGCCACGCGCCGGATTCAACAGGAGATAGCGGAACCACCACGCGCCACTCCCGTCCGCCAGTCCCACGCGCAGGAACCACACTTCATAGCGCTGTCGCGAGGAGCGCGTCGAGTATGCCTCGTTCAGGGTCTTCACGTGTTCAGAGCCGGGTCGCTTCCGATGTTGATGATCTCATTAAATGCACCCAGCTCGCGGCTGCATACCAACCTTCGATTCAGGGCTGTGCAAGAGCTCGGGGACGTGAAGGGATGGGTTGGGGCTCAAGACTCTTCAGCTTGACCACCTGGCTGTCGATTTCAAGCGTCTGCGCTTTGGATTCTTACGCGATTCCTGCAGGCACTGTACGGTGTGACCGGAAGACGGAGCCGAACCTTGCGCGAGCGGCGGCGCTACTTGACTTCCGTTCAGCATCCCGATCCAAACAATCGAGGGAGTTGTGCGCTGCTGGAATGGAAATCACGTGGAGATGGGAGTGCCGACAGCTTACCATCGTGCCTAGGTGGCACTTCCTGCGATTCCACTAAAACGCCCAGTGACCGAAGCCCTCAGTCCCCGGAAGGCATCAGGGGTTCCTCGCTCCCCATAATCTGCTCAACCAGGGATGGGCATTCGCCGAGAATCGGCTGGCAGCCCGCATCAGGACCGTGTTTCGGACGATGCTGGAGCTTGACCTCCGCGAATTGCTCCTGTTCGGTTGACCCGGCCAACGCCGTTGTGGAGGCAAGGCCCCCGGCAATTACTTGCGTGACCGCATCGAAGTATCCGGTGCCGACAAAACGCTGGTGCTTGACAGCTTCGTATCCGTACTCTGCTTCCCGCGCGAATTCCTTCTCCTGCAGGCGCGAGTAAGCCGTCATACCCGTGTCGCGGTACCCACGAGCGAGCTCGAACATGCTCAGGTTCAAAGCGTGGAAGCCAGCCAAAGTCACAAATTGAAACTTGTATCCCATCCGGGCAAGTTCGCGCTGGAAGCTGGCGATAGTCGCATCGTCCAGTTTCTTCTTCCAGTTGAACGACGGCGAACAGTTGTAGGCCAGCATCTTTCCGGGATAGCGAGCGTGGATCGCATGTGCGAAACGGCGCGCCTCCTCGAGGTTCGGCTCGGAGGTCTCGCACCAGACCAAGTCGGCGTATGGCGCGTAGGCGAGACCGCGTGCGATGGCGGATTCCAGTCCGCCACGGATCTCAAAGAATCCTTCTGAAGTGCGCTTACCGGTAATGAATTCCCGATCCCGTGGATCGATGTCGCTGGTCAAGAGGAAGGCGCTGTTTGCGTCGGTCCGCGCCATGATCAGCGTCGGTACACCCAGCACATCGGCCGCGAGGCGGGCCGCCACCAGCTTCTGCACCGCTTCCGACGTGGGCACGAGAACCTTCCCGCCCAGATGGCCGCACTTCTTCGCCGACGAGAGCTGGTCCTCGAAATGGACACAAGCCGCGCCAGCCTCGATCATAGCCTTCATCAGTTCGAAAGCGTTCAGAGTGCCGCCAAAGCCGGCTTCGGCATCGGCCACGATGGGAGCCAACCAATAGGTGGAGTTCTTTCCGTCCATGTGATGGATTTGGTCGGCGCGCAGCAGGGCATTGTTGATCTTTCGCACTACGTTAGGGACGCTGTCCGCCGGATACAGACTCTGGTCTGGATACATCTGCCCCGCATCATTCGCGTCCGCCGCCACCTGCCAGCCGCTCAAATAAATTGCTTTCAGGCCGGCCCTTACCTGCTGCACGGCCTGGTTCCCGGTGAGCGCGCCGAGCGCGGCGACATAGGGCGTCTCATGTAACAGCGACCACAGCCGCTCGGCCCCGAGGCAGGCGAGCGTGTGTTCAACCTGCACCGACCCCCGTAACTTCACCACGTCCTGCGCCGTGTAGCTGCGCTCTATGCCGGCCCATCGCCTTTCCGTTTGCCAGCGTTTTTCCATCTCAAGTGCCGATATCATGCCCATACAGGATTTCCTCCCCCACGCGGGTGCCATCCGCAGTACACTTCAAGCATCGCTCTGGCGCAAACCCGCTAGTCCGATTCGGGCAACTCGTCCGTTTTGTCCTAGTCCCAGATCGACGCCCAGGAGCAGTGCCTACCATGACGGACATGACTACAACCCCCACACTTTCGCAGAGCATCGGATCGCAGGTCCTGACCCCCGAGGCACGGGACTTTCTCAGCGAGCTCGCCCGGAGCTTCGAGCCCCGTCGCCAGCAGTTACTCGCCCGCCGCCAGGCGCGCCAGAAAGAAATCGATGCCGGCCAGCTTCCCGACTTTTTGCCCGAAACAGCTGAGATCCACAGGGCGCAGTGGAGGGTTGCGCCCATTCCCGCCGACCTGCTCGACCGGAGAGTCGAAATCACCGGCCCGGTCGACCGCAAAATGATTATCAACGCTCTGAATTCCGGCGCGAACGTGTTCATGGCGGACTTCGAAGACTCCAACGCGCCCACCTGGCAGAACAATCTCGAGGGGCAGGCCAACCTGGTCGACGCGGTCCGCAGAACGATCAGCTACCTCAGCCCCGAAGGCAAGAGTTACCGCCTGAACGACACAGTCGCAACCCTGCTGGTGCGGCCGCGGGGCTGGCATTTGAACGAACGTCATTTCCAGGTTGACGGCGCGCCCGTCTCGGCGTCGCTGTTCGACTTCGGGCTCTACTTCTTCCACAACGCCAAAGAACTGATGCGCCGAGGCACTGGACCTTACTTCTACCTCCCGAAGATGGAGAGCCATCTCGAGGCGCGTCTCTGGAACGACGTTTTCAACTTGGCTCAAGACACGCTCGGCATCCCCCGTGGCACCATCCGCGCCACCGTGCTCATCGAGACCATCCTCGCCGCCTTCGAGATGGATGAGATCCTCTACGAATTGCGCGACCACTCTTCTGGGCTCAACTGTGGGCGCTGGGACTACATCTTCAGCTTCATCAAGAAATTCAAGAACCGCCCCGACTTCGTCCTGCCCGACCGCTCCACCGTGACCATGGAGAAGCACTTCCTCAAATCCTATGTGGACTTGCTGATCCGCACCTGCCACCGCCGCGGCATCCACGCCATGGGCGGAATGGCCGCCCAGATCCCGATCAAGAACGATCCCGAAGCCAACGAGCGCGCTCTCGACAAAGTTCGCCAGGACAAACTTCGCGAAGTCCGCGCCGGACACGACGGCACCTGGGTCGCCCATCCGGGCCTTGTGCCCGTGGCCAAGGAGATCTTCGACACGCATATGAAGACTCCGAATCAGATTGATCGCCACTTACCCGAGATTCACATCACGGCCAAGGACCTCCTCACCGTTCCGGAAGGAAAGATCACCGAGGAGGGGCTGAAGTGGAACATCGATGTCGGGCTCCAATACGTGGAGTCCTGGCTGCGCGCCAACGGGTGCGTCCCTATTTACAACCTGATGGAAGATGCAGCCACCGCAGAGATCTGCCGCACCCAAGTCTGGCAGTGGATCCGGCACGGAGCCAAGCTTAG
>Ga0187788_10000590_pt1 | contig 10221 bp, 6 predicted proteins | sample 1015_BV01_MP10_2_FD_133008 | JGI IMG/M metagenome (GOLD analysis project Ga0187788, IMG submission 133008) | Tropical peat soil microbial communities from peatlands in Department of Meta, Colombia - 1015_BV01_MP10_20_MG | ecosystem: Environmental > Terrestrial > Soil > Wetlands > Peat | place...
CGAAGTGAAAGCACGGCCAGGGCCGGCGGTCGAGCTCGAGCCAGAGGTGCTTGCCGTGGCGGTGCGCTGCGAGCACCCGGCGGCCGACGAGCGCTCGGCGGATCCGCTCCGGGCTCACGCCCAGGTACACGATCGGATCGGGCGTGGCGCGGGCGCGCACGATTCGCCGGCCGACGGCGGATCGCGTCAGCAGGCGCCGGGCGGCTTCGACCTCGGGTAGCTCGGGCATCGGGCTAGTGTACCCGAGAGCCCCCGGCGGGGGGCGGAGACGGCCGGCCGCCTCGCGTGATACGCTTCGGCCCTATTCCGTTTCACAGGAGCTGTCGATGGCACGGATGACCGGTGGTGAGGCGATCGTGAAGACCCTCGCCCGGGAGGGCGTGAAGGTGGCGTTCGGGCTCCCGGGCGTTCAGCTCTACGGCATCGTCACCGCGTTCCGGGACGAGCCGATCCGGTTCATCACTGTGCGCCACGAGGGCTCGTCGACCTACATGGCGGACGGGTATGCGCGCGCCGGCGGCGGCATCGGCGTCGCGGTCGCCGTGCCCGGGCCGGGCCTGCTCAACGCGGCGGCCGGACTGAACACCGCCTACGCCGCATCGTCGCCCGTGCTGATGATCGCCGGACAGATCCCGCGCAACCAGATCGGCAAGAAGATCGGCGTCCTCCACGAGCTCGAGGACCAGCTCGATGCGATCGCCGGCTCGACGAAGTGGCGCCAGACCATCATGCAGGTCGCCGATGCGCCGCGCATCGTCCACGAGGCCTTCGCGCAGCTGCGCAGCGGCCGGCCGCGCCCGGTGGCGATCGACATGCCGTGGGACACGATGGAAGAAGAAGTGGACGTGACCCTGGCGGCCATGCCCGCACACCCGCTGCGCCCGGCGGCGCCCGCCGGCGACATCGACCGCGCCGCCGACGTGCTGCTGCGCGCCCCGCGCGTCGCCATCTACGCGGGCGGCGGCGTCCACCTGTCGGGCGCCAACGCGGCGCTCGCCGCCGTCGCCGAGTATCTGCAGGCCGGCGTGGTCGAGACGGCCGAGGGCAAGGGTGCGGTCAGCGACGCGAGCGATCTCTCGCTCGGCGCGGGCCTGTTCCCGAAGAGCCCGCTGCGCCGCTATCTCGACGCGGCCGACGTCGTCCTGGTCGTCGGCAGCCGGTGCGCGGCCGCCATGTTCCAGGCCGATCAGCAGGTCATCCAGATCGACGCCGATGCGGACGAGATCGGGCGCAACCACAAGAAGACCTCCGGGCTCGTGGGCGACGCGAAGGCCACACTCGAGGCGCTGCTGGAGCGGTTCCGCGCCGCGGGCGAACCTCGTGCGTCGCAGAAGGCCGAACGCGAGAAGATCCGCGAGGAAGTCGCCGGCTACATGACCCAGGAGCCGAACTCGTCGATCCTCAAGTCGCTGCGCCAGGGCATTCCTCGAGATTCGGTCGTCATCGCCGGCATGACGCAGATGGGCTACTTCTCGCGCCCGTTCTTCCCGGTCTACCAGCCGCGCACCTACATCACGTCGTCCTACTCGGGCAACCTCGGGTTCGAGTACCCGACCGCGCTCGGCGCGAAGGTGGCGACCCCGAACAAGCCGGTGGTGATGATCTCCGGTGACGGCGGCTTCCTCTACTACGCCCAGGAGATGGCGACGGCCGTGCAGCAGGGGATCAACGTCGTCGCCGTGGTCTTCAACGACAACGCCTACGGCAACGTCGCCCGCGATCTCGACGAGCACTGGGGCGGCAAGTTCGCGGCCGAGCTGCACAACCCGGACTTCGTCCGTCTGGCCGAAGCCTACGGCGCCGTCGGGCGGCGCGCGAAGGAGCCGGCGGAGGTGGGCAAGCTCATCGCCGACGCGATCCAGATGGACCGGCCCGTGCTGATCGAGGTGCCGGTGGGGCGCATGGCGAGACCGGTGTTCTTCTCGCCGCTCAAGACGCTGCCGCGCTATCAGCACTGAGCGGTAGTGCGCGCTGCAGGCCGTCGCGGGGCTGGGGTCCTGCCGGCCGAGGCGCGCCGAAGAGATCCTGAAACGAGGGAGAGGACGATGGAATTCGAGTACTCGAAGAAGACCCGGATGTACATGGAGCAGGTCCAGGACTTCATGACCAAGTACATCTACCCGAACGAGAAGGTGTTCCACGACCAGCTCAGCTCGGCGCCGACGCGCTGGCAGGTCCCGCCGATCATGGAAGAGCTCAAGGGCCACGCGCGCGAGCGCGGGCTCTGGAATCTCTTCCTGCCCGAGAGCGAGCGCGGCGCCGGACTGACCAACCTCGAGTACGCGCCGCTCTGCGAGATCATGGGCCGCTCGCCGATCGCGCCGGAGGCGTTCAACTGCTCGGCGCCCGACACCGGCAACATGGAGACGATCGAGCGCTACGGCACCGAGGCGCAGAAGCAGCAGTGGCTCCAGCCGCTGCTCGAGGGCAAGATCCGCTCGGCGTTCATCATGACCGAGCCGAAGGTGGCCTCGTCGGATGCCACGAACATCGAGTCGTCGATCGTCCGCGACGGCGATTCCTACGTCATCAACGGCCACAAGTGGTGGAGCTCGGGCATCGGCGACCCGCGCTGCAAGATCCTCATCTTCATGGGCAAGACCGACGCGAAGAACCCGGATCGCTACAAGCAGCAGTCGATGATCCTGGTGCCGCGCGACACGCCGGGCATCAAGGTGCTCCGCATGCTGACCGTGTTCGGCTACGACGACGCCCCCCACGGCCACGGCGAGGTGCTCTTCGAGAACGTCCGCGTCCCGGCCTCGAACATCCTGCTCGGCGAGGGACGCGGCTTCGAGATCGCCCAGGGCCGTCTGGGCCCGGGCCGCATCCACCACTGCATGCGGCAGATCGGCGTCGCCGAGCGCGCGCTCGAGCTCATGTGCAAGCGCGCGCAGAACCGGGTGGCGTTCGGCAAGCGGCTGGCCGAGAACGACATCACCCTCGAGCGCATCGCGCAGTCGCGGATCGAGATCGACCAGGCGCGGCTGCTCGTGCTCCACGCCGCGTACATGATGGACACCGTCGGCAACAAGGCCGCCAAGCAGGCGATCGCCGAGATCAAGGTGGCCGTGCCGAACATGACCCTGAACGTGGTCGAGCGCGCCATGCAGCTCCACGGCGGCGGCGGCGTGAGCCAGGAATTTCCGCTGGCGTCGATGTGGGCGCACTCGCGCACGCTGCGCTTCGCCGACGGACCCGACGAGGTGCATCGCCGTCAGATCGGCCGGCTGGAGCTGCGCAAGCACGGTTGAGCGGCGTCATGACGGCCGGCGGCGTTCGCGTCGGCGTCGACGTGGGCGGCACGTTCACCGATCTCGTCGCCTGCGATGTGTCGGGCCGTACGACCTCGCTGAAGGTCCCGACGACACCCGCCAATCCCGCGGGCGGCGTGCTGGACGGCCTGGCCGCGGTCGGGCGCCTGGCCGGCCGCTGCGCGTCGCTGGCCCACGGGACCACCCTGGTCACGAACGCGATCGTCGAACGCCGTGTCGGCGTCGTCGGACTGGTCACCACGCGCGGCTTCGGCGACGTGCTCGAGATCGGCCGCATGAATCGCCCGCACCTCTACCGGCTCGACCTGCCCGCCAAGCCCGAGCCGCTCGTGCCGCGTCGGCTCCGCGCTGAGGTAGGGGAGCGGGTCGGGCCGGACGGCTCGGTGCTCTCGCCGCTGGACCTCGGCGAGATGCCGGCGATCATCGAGCGCTTCAGGCGCCACGGCGTCGAGAGCGTGGCGATTTGCCTGCTCCACGCCTACGCGAATCCGGCCCACGAGCAGGCGCTCCGCCAGGCGCTGGCGCCGCACTTCCCGTATGTGTCGGTCTCGAGCGAGATCAATGCCGAGTTCCGCGAGTACGAGCGCACGTGCACGACCGTGCTCAACGCGGCGGTGATGCCGCTGACGGCCCGCTACGTCGACGACCTGGTCGCGCGGATGGCCCGGAGCACCGGCACGGTGCCCATTCACCTCCTGCACTCGGCCGGCGGCATGATGTCGGTCGACGCCGCGCGCGCCCGCCCGCTCACGATGGCGATGTCCGGCCCCGCCGCGGGCGTCGCAGCCGCCGCGTACCTGGCGCGCACGCTCGACCTGTCGCGTGCGCTCGCCTTCGACATGGGCGGCACGACCACCGACGTGTGCCTCATCACCGACGGGGTGCCGGAGACGGCGCGCCAGCGAAAGCTCGGCGACTATCCCGTTCGCCTGCCGGCCGTCGCCGTCGAGTCGATCGGCGCGGGCGGCGGCTCGATCGCCTCCGTCGACGCGATCGGCGCACTCAAGGTCGGCCCCCGCAGCTGCGGCGCCGTGCCGGGGCCCGCGTGCTATGGCCTGGGCGGGACGGAGCCGGCGGTGAGCGACGCGAACCTGATCCTCGGTTATCTCAACCCGGAACGGATCTACGGCGGGTCGATCCGGCTGGACCGGGGGCGAGCCGAACGGGCGCTCGAGCCGATTCAGCGGCGCTTCGGCCTGTCGCTGCTCGACGCGGCGCACGCCGTGGTCGAGGTGGCCAACGCGAACATGCAGCGCGCGCTCCGGCTGGTCTCGGTCCAGCGCGGCTACGATCTGCGAGACTTCACCCTGATCGCCTACGGCGGCGCCGGCCCGGTGCACGCGGGCGCGCTCGCGCGCGAGGCCGGCATCGCGCGCATCGTCGTGCCGACGCACTCCGGGGCCTTCTCCGCGCTGGGCTGCCTGGTCTCGCCGCTGCGCTACGACGCCGTCCAGACGCACCGCATGCGCCTGGAGTCGTGGGACGCCAAGGTCGTCGCCGACCGGCTGCGCGGGCTCGAGTCGCAGTGCCTGACGCCGCTCACCGACGAGGGCCACGCGGCCGAGCGTGTCCTCCTGAAGCGGAGCGTCGATCTGCGCTACGCCGGCCAGAACTACGAGCTCGAGGTGGATTACGGCGCGGGCAGGCCCGACGCGCTCCGGGCGGCCTTCGAGCGGCGCCACCACCAGCTCTATGGCTACGCGACGGGTGAGAGCGTGGAGTGCGTCAATTTGCGCGTGACCGCGCAGCTCGTGCGCGACGAGCTCACCCTGGGCTCGAGCGTCGCCGATGGCCGCGCCCGACCGGTCGGTGAGCTCCGCGCATTCTTCCGCGATGCCGGGGCCGTCACGATGCCGCGCTACGAGCGCGGCACGCTGCCGGTGGGCCAGGAAGTCGCGGGCCCGGCGCTCGTCGAGGACGAGTGGTCGACGACGCTCGTCTACCCCGGCCAGCGCTGTCGAGCGGATCGCCTGGGCAATCTCCTGATCGAGGTCGTGCCGTGACCCTGCATCCGGCCACGCTCGAGGTCGTTCGCAACGCGCTCTACGCCGTCGCCGAGGAGATGAGCGTGATCGTGATGCGCTCGGCGCGCTCGCCGCTGCTCAAGGAGGCGGGTGATCTCTCCTCCGCGCTCACCGACGCCGACGGCCGGCTCATCGCGCAGGGGCGCGACATCCCGATCCATCTGGGCGTCATGGGCTTCACGGTCAAGGAGTTCCTCAAGCGCGTCCCCAGCGATGAGCTGCGCGACGGCGACGTGTGGTTCCTGAACCTGCCCGAGGTCGGCGGCAACCACCTGCCCGACGTCAAGGCGCTGCGGCCGGTGTTCGTCGGTGGGCGGATCGTCGCGTTCGCGATCAACCTGGCGCACTGGGCCGACATCGGCGGCGCGGTGCCGGGCAGCTACGTGCCGTGGGCCACCGAGGCGTACCAGGAGGGGCTTCGCATCGCGCCGATCAGACTCTTCGCGGCGAAGGGACCTGAACATCACGCGATTGATTTCGTTCTCGCAAACCTGCGCGGGCGCGAAGAACGCGAGGGCGATATTTTCGCCCAGTTCGCGGCCAACGACGTCGCGGCGCGCCGGCTCCAGGAGCTCTACGCCCACCACGGCGCCGACACGATCGACGCCTGTTTCGAGCGGCTCCACGACGAGTCGGAGACGCAGATGCGGGCGGCCATCGAGGCGCTGCCCGACGGCGTCTGGGAGGGCGAGGACTGGGTCGACGACGACGGCGTCGACGACACGCCAATCCGCATCCGCGTGCGGGTCGAGATCGCGGGCGACGAGGCGCGCTTCGATTTCACCGGCACCTCGCCCCAGGTGCGCGGGCCCGTGAACACGACGTACTACATCGCCTGCTCGGCGGTGTACTACGCGATGAAGGCGCTCGTCGCCCCGGACGTGCCGCCGAACGACGGCTGCTACCGGCCCCTGCACGTGCACGTGCCGCCCCGCACGGTCCTCAGCGCCGATCCCGATCGGCCCGTGGTCGGCGGCAACCACGAGACCTGCCAGCGCATCGTCGACGCGATCGTCAAGGCGCTGGCGCCGGCGCTGCCCGACCGCGTCTCCGCGGGCGGCCCGACGACATCGGGCGTGCTGATCTTCGGCGCGCGCCAGCCCGACGGCCGCTGGACGATCCTCTACGAGGTGCACGGCGGCGGCGAGGGCGCCACCGCCTCCAAGGACGGCGCCTCCGCGGTGCGCGTGCACATGTCGAATGTCATGAACACGCCGATCGAGGTCATCGAGGGCGAGTACCCGATCATGATCGAGGAACAGGCGCTCCGGCTCGGCTCCGGCGGCGATGGTGCTCATCGGGGCGGCCTCGGGTTCCGCCGCGCCTACCGTGTGCTCGCTCCGGAGCTCACGCTCACGAGCATGCTCGACCGTCGCGTGATTCCGCCGTACGGGCTCGCCGGCGGCCGGGACGCCGCGCCGTTCCGGATCACGCTGAATCCCGGACCGCGCGCGCGCGTGATCCGCGGCAAGGAGACGCTGCGGCTGGCCGCGAACGATCTCGTCGTGATCGAGACCTGCGGCGGCGGCGGCTACGGGCCGCCCGAGCAGCGCCCGGCCGAGCTGAGAGCGCGCGACCGCGCAGAGGGAGAGGCGTCATGAGGCTCGCCGATCGGATCGGAATCGTGACGGGCGCGGCCAAGGGCATGGGACGCGACATCTGCCTGACGCTTGCCCGCGAAGGTGCGAATCTGGCCATCGCCGCCCGCGAAGCGGCGCCGCTCGACGCGCTCGGCCGCGAGATCGAGGCACTCGGTCGCAAGGTCCTCGTCGCGACGACCGACGTCACCGACGAGACCGCCGTGCAGCGGCTCGTCACGCGCACCCGCGAGACGTTCGGGCGCATCGACATCCTCGTCAACGCCGCCGGCGTCACCGGGCCCATCGAGACGCCGGTGTGGGAGATCAAGGCCGACGACTTCGACCACGTGATCGCCGTGAACCTGCGCGGGACCTTCCTGCCGACCAAGCACGTGCTGCCGGGGATGATCAAGCAGCGCTACGGCAAGATCGTGAACATCAGCGGTACCTCCGGGCTTCGCGGCTACAAGTACCGCGCTGCGTACTCGTCGTCGAAATGGGCGCTCCGCGGCTTCACGCGCACGGTGGCGCTCGAGGCCGGCCCGTACAACATCAACGTCAACGCGCTGCATCCCGGCATCGTCGGCGGCGACCGCATGGACAAGCTCTGCCGCGAGAAGGCCAGGAAGCGCGGCTGGACGTCCGAGCGGGTGTACCAGGAGTACCTCGACGAGATGGCGCTCCGGCGCGTGACGGTCGCCCAGGACATCGCCAACGCGGTGCTCTTCCTGGTCTCCGACGACTCGAAGAACATGACCGGCCAGTCGGTCACCGTCGACGGCGGCTGGGACGTGTAGCGTGCGCGGGCTCGATCGCCCGGCGGCCGGCGGCCCCACGTGGCCTCGCGAATAATCGGCCAGAGCCCGGCGCGTCCTGACGCCTGGGAGAAGGTCCGCGGCCGGCCGATCTACGCCGGCGACCTGGCGCTGGCCGGCATGCTCCACGGCCGCATCGTTCGGAGCCCGTACGCCTCCGCGCGCATCGTGCGGATCGACACCCGCGCGGCGCGCGGTCTGCCCGGCGTCGTCGCCGTCCTCACCGCCCCGGACGTCCCGCGCAACGAGCAGCGCATGGAACTGCCTGGCCGCATGGCCGAGGCCACCGCCGGCGCCGTGCTGGCCACGCAGCCCGTCCTGGCCGACGGTCGCGTGCGCTTCCAGGGCGAGCCGGTGGCGGCGATCGCGGCCACGACGCCCGAGATCGCCGCCGCGGCCGCCGATCTCGTCGAGGTCGAGTACGAGGACCTGCCGGGCGTCTACGATCCGATCGCGGCGCTGGCGCCCGACGCGCCGAAGGTGCACGACAGCGGCAACCTCCTGCGGAGCTGGCATCTGCGCGCCGGCGACATCGCGCGGGGCTTCGCCCGGGCCGCCGTCGTCGTCGAGAACACCTACCGCACGCCCTTCGTCGACCACGTCTACATGGAGACCGAGACCGGCATCGGGTGGATCGACGGCGAGGGCGTCTTGACCCTGCGCGTGAGCACCCAGGTGCTCGAGCACTTCCGCGACGTGGCCGAGGTGCTCCAGATCCCGCACGGCCGGGTGCGGATCGAGGGTGCCTACCTCGGCGGCGGCTTTGGCGGCAAGGAGGACGTGACGGTCGAGTGCCTGCTCGGGCTGCTCGTCTGGAAGACGGGCCGGCCGGTGCAGCTCGTGTTCTCGCGCGAGGAGTCGTTCATCGGTCACGGCAAGCGCCACCCGTACGTGATGCGCTATCGCACGGGCGCCGCGCGCGACGGCGCGCTGGTGGCGCTCGAGGCCGAGCTGATCTCCGACTCCGGCGCCTACGCGGCGCTCTCGCCGTGGGTCCTGCTCTACAGCCTCGTGACGTCGACCGGGCCCTACCGGATTCCGAACGTCAAGGTCGACGCGACCACGGTCTACACGAACAACCCGGTCGCGAGCGCCTACCGGTGCTTCGGATCCATCCAGACCTGCCTGGCCTACGAGGGCCAGATGGACGCACTGGCCCAGGCGCTCGGGATGGACCCGCTCTCGCTACGCGAGAAGAATTTCCTACGCCAGGGCGACCGGCTCGCGACGGGCCAGGTGCTCGAGACCGAGCCGATGCTGGCCGAGACGATGCGCCGCGCGTGGGCGGGGCTCGGCGAGCCGCGGCCGGCGCGCGCGCCCATGCGGATCGGCCGCGCCGTCGCCGCCTCGTTCTCACCGTATGGACGCATGTGCTGGACGCGCGACTCGGCCAGCGCCTGGATCGGGATGGAGCTCGACGGCACCGCCGTCGTCCGCTGCGCGGCGCCCGACGTCGGCGGCGGACAGACGTCGTCCCTCTGCGCGATCACCGCCGAGGTGCTCGGGCTCGAGCTCGACCGGGTGACCGCGGTGGGGCGCGACAGCCACTTCACGCCGCGCGCCGGCACCACGACTGCCACGCGCCAGCTGCTGATGTCCGGCAACGCGGTGCTCAACGCCGCGCGCGAGCTGCGCCGTCACCTGGTCGAGGCGGCGGCCGCCCTCCTGGAGGCGGCTCCCGGCGACATCGAGCTGGCCGGGGGGCGCGCGTGCGTTCGCGGCGCGCCGGATCGCGGGCTCTCGATGGCGAGCCTCGTGAAGGGCGCCACCGGTCAGGGCCGGCCGGTGCAGGTGCTCGAGAAGTACGACGCGCCGTCGGCGCCCACGATCGATCCGCTCACCGGTCAGGGCAAGGCGTTCAACGACTACACGTTCGGCACGCACGCGCTCGAGGTCGAGATCGACGAGGAGACCGGGCGCACGCGCCCGACGCGGCTGGTCTCGTGCTTCGACGCCGGCCGCATCATCCATCGCGCGAACGCCGAGGGCCAGCTCGAGGGCGGCGCCGTCCAGGGGCTCGGCTACGCGCTCATGGAGGAGATCGCGCTGGAGAACGGCGTCAGCAAGAATCCGCACCTCGCCGACTACAGGATCCCGACCTCGCTGGACGCGCCGGACATCCGGACGATCTTGCTGGAGTCCGGCGATGGCCTCGGGCCGTTCGGCGCCAAGGGGCTCGGCGAGCCGGCGATGACCCCGAGCATCGGCGCGGTCGCCAACGCGGTCTCCGACGCGCTCGGCGTGCGCATGACCGAGCTGCCGATCACCTCCGAGCGCGTGCTCGCGGCGCTCCGCGCGAAGCCGGCGTAGCCGATGCCGCTCTTCGAGGAGGAATTCTCGGTCAGCGCCGCGCCGGACGTCGTCTGGGATTTTCTCCTCGACCCCGGGCGCATCGCGCCCTGTCTGCCCGGCTGCGAGAGCGTCGAGGTGGAGGACGCGAGAACTTACAAGGTCCGGCTCACCGTGAAGGTCGGCTTCCTGTCGACCACGCAGCACCTGAAGGTCGAGATCGTCGAGTCCGATCGGC
>Ga0187788_10000592_pt1 | contig 10208 bp, 7 predicted proteins | sample 1015_BV01_MP10_2_FD_133008 | JGI IMG/M metagenome (GOLD analysis project Ga0187788, IMG submission 133008) | Tropical peat soil microbial communities from peatlands in Department of Meta, Colombia - 1015_BV01_MP10_20_MG | ecosystem: Environmental > Terrestrial > Soil > Wetlands > Peat | place...
ATTCTTCTTAGAATACTCCGCGGCCTCTTCCTCAGCAGCCCCACCGATCTCCCCAATAAGGACAACTGCTTCAGTTCCTGGGTCCTTCTCGAACATCGCTAACAGATCGACAAAATCCAGTCCGACGATGGGATCACCGCCAATGCCCACGCAGGTGGACTGCCCGAATCCATTCTTGCTCAGCTGGTTCACTGTCTCGTAAGTGAGCGTGCCACTTCGGGAGATCACTCCGATACTTCCCTCCCGATGAATGTAGCCCGCCATGACGCCAATCTTACACTTCCCTGGAGAAATGATCCCCGGTGTGTTGGGACCGATGAGATTAATGCTCTTTCCCTTCAAATAATGTTTGACTTGAACCATATCTAAAGTTGGAATGCCCTCCGTCATACAAACAATCGTTCTTAACCCTGCATCGACGGCCTCCATCACGGCATCCCCAGAAAAAGCGGGGGGGACAAATATAACCGATGCATTGGCGCCTGTCTCTCGGACGGCGGAGGCAACGGTGTTAAAAACGGGGATCCCGTCCACCGATTGACCTCCCTTCCCTGGTGTCACTCCGCTAGCGATTTTGGTCCCATACTCAACCATCTGCCGGGTGTGGAAGAGTCCTTCATTCCCAGTAATTCCCTGGACGACGACGCTTGTATTCTTGTCGACAAGGATGCTCATTGACGGATCCTTCTCTTTATGGTTGTTGTTCGACGCATGCGATTACTTTCTCTGCCGCTTCTTTCATCGTTTCCGCAACGTTGAGTCTCAAACCCGATTCTTTTAACAATTTGCGGGCGATTTCGACATTCGTTCCTTCCATACGGATGACCACGGGCACGTGCAGTTCGATCTCTGACGTGGCTTCAATCAATCCTTTGGCCAGGGTGTCGCACCGGAGAATACCGCCAAAAATGTTGATCAGAATCGCCCTGACATTGGCGTCCGATACCAGGATCTTCAGCCCATTCTTGACCATATCGACCGTTGCCCCGCCGCCTACATCGAGAAAGTTTGCCGGCATTCCTCCGGCCAGTTTGATCACATCCATAGTCGCCATGGCCAATCCTGCCCCATTGACCATGCATCCCACATTCCCCTCCAGCCGAATATAGTTCAAATGATATTGGGAGGCTTCGACTTCCAAGGGGTCTTCCTCTAGCACATCCCTCATTTCCATGGCATCCCCGTGTCGGTACAGGGCATTGTCGTCGAAATTCAACTTTGCGTCGAGGGCTAAGACCTCGCCTCCCCGCGTGATGACCAGAGGATTGATCTCTGCGAGGGAACAGTCTTTGTCGATAAAAAGCCTATACAGGTTTCCTATCAACTGGCTGACAGGCCTTCTCAGAAAAGCATCTAATTCAAGGGCAAAGGAAATTTTGGAGATCTGGAAAGGCCTCAGTCCAACGCATACATCTACCCATTCCTTGATAATCTTCTCGGGGGACTTTATTGCAAGCTCCTCGATTTCCATTCCCCCTTCCTTACTTAGGATGATCACCGGACACGCTCTACCGCGATCGATGGTGATCCCTAAGTACATCTCGCTCACACTGTCGATCGCCTCCTCAACCAGTACTTTGTGGATCAGCTTCCCTTCGACTCCGGTCTGGGGGGTCACCAATCTCTTACCCAACATGGCTTTGGCCACCTTTTTCACCTCAGTCGGAGATTCCGCTGACTTAATCCCCCCCCCTTTGCCTCGCCCTCCTGCATGGACCTGGGCCTTTACGACAAAACGATTCCCGCCAATTTCGGAGGCCACTCCTTTAGCTTCTTCTGCTGTATGTGCAACACTTCCCTTAGGGATCGGAATGCTATAAGCTCCCATGACCTGCTTCGCTTGGTATTCATGGATCTTCATAGACGATCACCCGCCTTCATTCGTCTCCTTCTTGTATGACAAGATGCTGTCGCAAACTTTATTCAAACACGCCTTCTTTCTGCAGGTGCTCATACTCCTCTTGGGAAAAACCAGCTAATTTCCTGTAGACATACTCATTGTGCTCGCCGATGAGAGGGCCGGACATTCGCAACTGGGGAGGCACCTTTGATAATCTGAACGAGGGTAGCTCAAGGTGGTACTTGCCTATCTCAGGATGTTGCATCTCGGCCCAAAGATACCGATTCAGATGCGGGTCTTCATACATCTCCTTCGGATTCTTCACCACGGCTGCTTCCACTCCTGCGGCTTGGAGCTTCGCCACCACCTCTTCAGCAGTAAATTTCGATGTCCATTCACCGATAAACCTTTCTAACTCTTCCTCATTCTCTTTCCGACCCAGAAGGGTGGTAAATTTGGATTCCCTTGTCCATCCAGGTTCCCCCATCACCTTACATAAATTCCTCCACTCTTCATCCGTAAAAACAGCAATCACGCACCACCTGTCTTCCCCTCGGCAAGGATAGGCTCCGTGAGGGGCCGCATAGTCGCATCGATTCCCATTCCTCTCTTGAATCCGTCCATTGACACCGTAATCCAATAAGGTGGAACCCAGGAACTGAATACCCCCCTCAATCTGGGCAACGTCAATATACTGCCCTTTCCCCGTCCGACGGCGATATTCAAGCGCTCCAACTAACGCGATCGTCCCGTAGACTACCCCGATGAAATCGATATAGGGCCCGTAAAGGATTAATGGATCTCGGTCCGGCCATCCCGTAAGATGGGTAAACCCGCTGAGATGGGTCAAATGTGAACCCATCCCAGGATGCATGGCATAAGGTCCGGTCTGCCCTAAATTGCAGGTGCCGAGCATAATGAGGTCGGGTTTGATCTTTTTCAACTCTTCGTAGCCCAACCCCTGCCTTTTCATGACACCAGGAGTGAAGTTTTCGGTGACAACATTGGCCCAGTTCTTTAGAATCTGTTTAGCCACTTCAGGCCCCTTCGGATGCCTCAGGTTGAGTGTAATCCCATACTTGTTATGACTGTAGATGGCGAAGTCAAAACCCCGATTAATGCCAGGCTTGTTATCTTTAAAAGGTGGATACAATCTGTATTGATCGGGGCGGGTTTTCGATTCAACGTGAATGACCTCTGCACCGTAGTCCGCCAGATAGGTCGAGATGAGTGGCCCCGCAACAATCTGCCCAAATTCAAGAATTTTTACACCCTCGAATATCCCGCGTCCTTCCATATGTTTGCTCCCTTTCGATTTATCGTTAGATGATGTTTCCCTGTTTTAACGTCATGAGCTCATGGTCAGACATTCCCAGTTCGTCGACATAAATCTCGCGATTATGCTCACCGATAAGAGGAGCTCGCCGTTGGATTCCAAGCGAGGCTTCCGAAAATTTCGCCCAGGGCCCGGGATAGGTGATGGTGGAACCCAGCTCTGGATGCTCTATTTTCTGCCATACCTCTCTTGCCCGAAGCTGAGGATTCTCTAAGATGTCCTTCGCTGTGGACACGGGGTAACCCATGATCCTCCTTTTGACCGCCTCCTCGAGAAATTCCATCTTCGTCAGCCCACCGAGGAAATTCGCCACGGGCTTCGTCAACTGATCAAAATCCTCCTGGGTCGCGGGGCCCGGATCGAACTTATCCCAATCCTGCGCCTTCAACCATTCGGTGCTGATACCCTTCTCTTCCATCCATCTCACCATTTCCTTATTGGTGATTCCCCCTGCCCTTGCCCCATAGATGAGCCAGCAGATGTAACCATCCTTGCACGGATACGCGGCCGGCATCACTGCTCCGTGAATACTGCGACCCGCAATCGCATTCCCCACCCGCTTGGTCATCGTGCCATCCGCCTCCCAATAAAAGGGAGCTGTGTCCGCGGACCAAGCGGCGCTCGCTTGGGCCGAGACATCCACATGCTGTCCTCTCCCCGTTAAACGTTGATGGAAGAAGGCCATCAGCGTCCCCAGGGCCGCGTAGGATCCAGTCCATACATAGGATACCGGAATACTGGTTCGAACGGGAGGGCGATCCGTATCACCCACGAGGTACATACAGCCGCTCATGGCCATAATCCCGATATCAGAAGCTTTGTAATCCTTGTAAGGACCCTCCTGTCCAAAGGGAGTAATCGAGGTCATGATGATTCTTCCGCTTGTTGTCTGGCTGAGCGTGGAGTAACCTAACCCCAGCGTATCCATATGGCCTGGAGCATAGGATTCTATAAGAATATCCGCAGACACCATAAGCCTTTTGAGTATCCCACGGCCATCTTCGGTTTCAATGTTTAACGTGATGCCTCTTTTATTATTGTTATAGGCAAACCAATAAAGGCTTTTTTCTGGGTGGGGAATATCCTTGTAAAAGGGCCCGATATTCCGGGAGGGATCACCTCCCGGTGGCTCCACCTTGATGACATCTGCTCCCAAATCTCCCAGGATTTTCCCACAAAGAAAACCTAACTCATCGCTAAAATCCAGAACCCGGCAATCCTCGAGCAATTTTTTCTTTTTTTCCATTATCCTGTCCCTTTCAGAATGTACGTTGATGGGCAGGCAGGGGGAGATTATCCCTGACCCACCCTCAACCATTTGTTTCATCCTTTAGGTTTCAGTATCCATTAAATCCCCGACTCAGAGAACCACTTTGCATAAGCTTCTTGGAAAGATTTGGCCTTCTCGATCTGCTGATCTGTAAAGAAATCTTTCAAGTTCACCACATCAATCGGATAACTCGCACGCAAAAATGCATCCCTATACTGGAACGGAACCGTCGCGTCGACTCCGATGGCACCGGAGAATTTGATATTGGACTGGGTCCATTCTCTCTGTCCAGCAGAACTCCGCTCCGCAGGCTGGAACGTTTGCCCCATCCCACCCGGCGCAACAACGGTGATGCCTTCTTTGGCGTCTACGCGGGTGACCAATGCCCACAATAAATCATCCGTGGAGTAAATATTGATGTCCGGATCCACCACCATCGCAAAGCGAGCACCCAACGAGCAGGAAAGAGCAGCAGCCAAGATGTTCTTCGGGAATCCTTCATCTCTCGCTCTTCTCTTCTTGACTTGAAAGACCACACCTCCCCAATCCGGAATGCACATGGGGATATGGGTGTCAATACAGAAGCCCGGGCTGATCCTCTCCGCCAGCTCAAAGAAACAGGCTTCACGGCAAATGACATCAATGTTGTGGTTATCATATCCATGGACGATCAGCGGATCGTAAATCGGTCTGTCTTTTCGGTGGGTGATCGCTGTCACGTTGAATTGATAGGTTCGATACGCCTTTCCCATGTAGCCCGACCACTCCGGATGGAAGGGATAGACACCCTGTTTCTGATCTTTCTCAGCCAAAGGACTTTCCCAGACCTTTTTCGTCGTATCCAGGTATCCTTCAAGAACATATTCGGCCTCGGCAATGGCATAGGCGTCGATGGTCTTGCATTTCACCATCTCTAACGGATATCCCTGAATCGCTCCCGCGATTCCCAACTCACTGCACCCCCTCGGGAGAATATTGTACATAAACCCCGATCCAGCCATCAGCGTGGCTGCCGGAGGAATGCCAATGTTAATCGAAAAAGGGATCGGTTCCTTCTTGTAGTATTTCGTGGCGATTTGATCGGTATGAGAACCTGGAGAAATCTGAAAAGTCGAATGATCCTTCCACCCAAGATCCTCGCGGAAATTCATCCGATTGTAACTGATGTGCCATCCGCCCCAAAACTGTTTCGGGGAGGCAACGGTTTTACCAGCACCCATGGTTCGTCCTGGATCCGTTGGGGTATGTTGGATCATGGGTAAGACTGCCCAAACATCAATGTTTTTGTCAATCACCACTTCTTGACAAGGTGCTTTGTCCACAATCTTCGGTGGAAGAGGCTGAAGAATGCTCTCGTGGATTTTAAATTTCAAAGATTTCCTGTCGTTATATCCAAACATTCTTGCAATGACCCTGTCTGACCCCATGACATTCGTAGCGATCCGGGCATTCGAATACCCTCTGATCTTATTAAAGATCATGGGAGGGCCTCCATCCAACCGTTTTTGAACGGCTGCTACCTCCAGTTTGGGATCCACTTCTTTTTCACTTTCCAGTACCATACCCTCTTTCTTCAACCACTCAAGCATTGACCTTAAACTTCTCGTTTCTTCTTTTCCCATGCCTAAACCTCCTTTAGATATTTTTTAATCTTTTCATATTGTCCATGAGATGAGCTTTCATCAGTGCTCCAAGCTTTTGAGTATCTTTCTTCTTGATGGACTCAAAAATCTTCTTGTGAAACCTTAGAATATTTTTGTGATCCCTCAAGCCGAAGTTGAACTTCTTGTAGACCTCTAAAAGGATGTCCCCAAGGGTATCCATGATCAGAATGGATAACGGATTTTTTGAGGCTCGCGCAATCATCTGGTGAAAATCCATGTTCGTCACAATTGGAATCCTCCGGGACTCGATGGCTTTTTCCAGATTAGCAATCATCTCTTCCATTTGCTTCAAATCCCAATCCGTACGAGCCTGAGCTGCCATACAGCAAATATTCGGTTCGATCAGAAGCCGAAATCCCCAGATGTCCCTGACACTAATATTTCCAAGTCGTATCATATTGGAGAGCGAATCGCTGACGGATTTGATGGTCATTTGGTTTACGAAGGCGCCGCCACCCACTCCGGGCTTTGTCGTGATCAATGCCATCTCTTCCAAGGATCGCATGGCTTCCCTTAAAGGGACTCGGCTCACATTGAAAAGCCTGATCAGTTCCTTTTCGGGCGGAAGCTTGTCGCCGGGCCTATAAATGCCCGTAAGGATGGCGTTCTTGATTTGGGCAACGATATTATCGGAGATTCTTCCTTGGCGAACCTGGTTGAATACCAATCTTTTACCTTTTGAAAGACTTCGGAAATAAGAGTAAAAAGTAATATGATTATATGTATAAGCTTTTACTAAAATAAAAAAATATTGTCAAGGGAAAATTATTCACAAATCATTACACGGTCGATTTCGATAGGAAACCCGGGCTTTCACTAAGCAAGCTTAATGTCGCTGAGCAAGGCTCCTCTTTCTGGAGCCAGCTGACGGTATTTCAAATCCCAATCAGCACGATACTCATGTAGCTTACAGCACCTATTTCGTTCGATCAAAGGCCGGGATCCTTAAACATCGCGGATGCGAGCCTTTACCCATCGGATCATTTCGGAGGGGGGGCATTGACGGACCGGGTTCCCGTTTGGCTTAAGAAGCCATAACCGAAAATTCCAAACTTCATCGCAAACCCGTGTGATTTTCGCCTCCGCGCGCCTCGAGAGCAAAAAAAATGTCTATACCTTAAGCTTCAACACCTTTTTAGCGTTTTCGCTGTAAATCTTCTTCATCACCTCATCGCTTAGCCCGAGCTCTCCCAATTGACGAAGCTTTATCTCTATTAATCGATTCCGAGCGTAGGGGTCGTCGGTCCCAAATACGAGCTTTTCGGGGCCGGCGAAGTCATAGGTACACATGAAGGACGACCGGGTGAACGAACTGGCAGTGTCATAGTAGAATCGCTTGAAATACTCGCTCGGCAGTTTCTGAATGTTTTCTCTGATCTCAGGAAAACCCTTGAATCCATCGTCGACACGTTGGAAGACAAAAGGGATGGTCGCACCGAAGTGAGACAAGATGAGTTCAATGTCCGGGAACTTCTCAAATACCCCGTCAAACACCATCTTCGTCGCTGTTAGGGTCGTTTCGAACAGGAAACCCAGCAGGCCACCTAATTTATACTGGCGCAGGACTTCAATCCCAATCGGAAGCGAGGGATGGATATGAATAGGAAGTTTCATCTTGTTGACCTCTGCGAGGAAGGGGAGATACTCCGCCGAAGTTAAAGGAACCCGGCTGATGAACGTTCCTGTCGCAATACCGATGAACCCCAGATCATCAATCGCTCGGTGAAGTTCTTTGATGGCATTCGATGGATGAAACAAAGGAACATTGGCGAAGGCTTTAAACCTGGCGGGGTACTTGTTGCATAGGTTTGCATTAAAATCATTCGTCATTTGTGCGAGGCGAAGGTCAGCCTGATCACCAAAACTTTGCGGGGGTAGCGTGGTCGATAATACATCAACGTCGATGCCTAATTCGTCCATCTTGGCTAAGCGCTTTTCTGCTGAATCCCAAATTGGGATAGGGATATCAGCAGAGAACAATACTTTCTCGGCCTCATTTCCACTAAGCCTTTCGACCTCTTTCACATACTCCACCGAGTAGGTATGACAATGGATATCGATCTTCATCTCAAGCTCCTTTTACTTTAGGCAGTAGTTAGTACCTGAATATACCGATTGATTCTGAGGGAAACACTGGATTCACTTCAACTCGTTGTTCCGACGGATGATGGAGATTCACTGTCGAACGCATGAATGGATGGAATATACATAACGCAGGATTGTAAGTCAACAAGAAAACGAGAAGGTTTCGATGTTGAAATGGGTTGAGCACATCCCTGACCTTCAGGCTTTCAGCCTGGATTCCGGTGAAAAGACTTCCGAGGTATTATGATCCGATTCTTATTAGACCAGCTCGGCCTCCTGCACAGCCTGTTTTCAATCTTTCATCTCGGACAGGTTCGCTCCGGCGCGGAATGGCAGAATATGCAAGTCCTAGGTCGTCATAGAAATATGGTCCTATTTAAAAAGGATCTCCTTCATCTTGGTCCGTGTGTTCTGATCCTGCTTCGCGGCGCCCGCTACCGCAGCCGTCAGTTCCTCGCCCGTCGTAGGTTCAAGGGTGAGCTTCATCTTGTCGACCTCAGCCAGGAACTCCTTGTCTCTTAATGTATCCTGGAATGCCTTGTGAAGTATCTCGACGCGCTCCTTGGGTGTCCCCGGAGGGAAGGCGAAGGGCCTCGAGTAATCGTTGGCATCGTGAATCAGGATTTGGACGGACTTCTTCTGTTCTTCGTTCTTCGCGAAGTCGATCATCTTTGGAACGTTCGGGAGGTCCTTGAGAGGCTTCTTCACGCACTGAAGGATGGCGATTATCTCGCCCGAATCAAGTGCTTTCTTCCGGCTGGTCTTGACGCCGTCCCATGACGCGGGAGCGCCGGCCAGCTCGCCTTTCTCTGTCGCATTAACAATGTTGGCCGTGCCTTGGTAGCCGGAGACGACCTGTGTGGGGAAGCCGAGCACATCTTTCATGACCCGGTCACAGTTGTCAATGGAATTCCCCGGGACGACACCTCCGACCCTAACAGGCGTCGATGACGTCCGCCATCTCTCGGCGGAGATGATACCGCTATTCTTGCCGAAGACGAATACGGGGTTCTCCTTATTCGCGGCGCCGATGTAGATGAACTTCTGGCTGTCGAAGTCGTACCCTGGCTGGCCCATCATTTGGCTCAGGATGAGCCCACCGTTGAGATGGCCGATGGTCAGTCCATCTGCGTTGGTTTCCTTGAATAGAGTATTAATCTGGATGAGACCGCCCGCGCCTGTGATATTCTCTACGATGACCTTGGGATTGCCGGGAATGTTTTTTCCCAAATAGCGAGCAACGAGGCGCGCCCACAGGTCGAACCCTCCCCCCGGTGAAAAGCCGACGGTGACACGGACCACTTTGCCTTCATAAAATGGTGCGGCATCCAGATCAGCAGCTGCAAACGCCATGAGGACTGCAAGCACGGATACCGCAGAGATCCATCGTTTCATAATGATTTCCCCCTTTTCGTAAATTTTTTGCAGATACCGTTACGACCCGGTTGACGATAAGGGCTCCTTTTCGACAGGCTATATATACAAAAAACAGGATTTCACGTCAATAGAAAAAAAATCGAAAAACAAATTCGAGACAAACCCAAGACTTTCTCTTATCAATCTCCCGATTCAATAGCCTTAGTTTTGTTCTCATCCGGGAAGCCCCGGGTATTCCAAGCCGGTCCGTAACGGGCGGCCCAAGACCTCCGTCTTGAACAGAGGGTGGTCATTCATCCTCGTACTTGTCAAACGACCTTCTGGAACCTTTCCTTCGGGCAGATCCTTCAAAAAATGTCACCTTATGATTTGACCCAGCCTTGCGGGACATGTTATTTTGGAAAAGTTAATTCCGAACAGGGAATTCCAAGAAGGGAACGCCCCGAATCGATATTCGGCAAGATATCAGGAATCTTCAATCAAAATAAGAGGGAGAGGAGGAGCCAGGGATGAAGCTCAGCGGGGTTATGCCGCCCATTGCCACACCTTTCAAAGATGGGAAATTGGCCTCGGAGAGGCTGAAAAACAATTTCCAGAAATGGAACAAAACTGGTCTTTCCGGCTACGTCGTCCTGG
>Ga0187788_10000593_pt1 | contig 10204 bp, 12 predicted proteins | sample 1015_BV01_MP10_2_FD_133008 | JGI IMG/M metagenome (GOLD analysis project Ga0187788, IMG submission 133008) | Tropical peat soil microbial communities from peatlands in Department of Meta, Colombia - 1015_BV01_MP10_20_MG | ecosystem: Environmental > Terrestrial > Soil > Wetlands > Peat | place...
GCCGCCGAGAAGCCGTTTGAGCAGCGATTCGGTCTCTGCAGCGACTGAGGCAAGTTTAGTGGGAAAGTCAGTGATACCCTTGTTCATCGTGGCATTGTTAGCTGTTGCCGATGATCCCGAAAAGTAGCCGCTGATAAGCGGATTGAATACGCTAATCTCCGCCGGTGCATCAATCGGCCCAAAAACCAAGCTTCGGACATATTCTGACGCGGCGGCGGTCGTTGCGTGCCGTCGCAGTCATTATACTGGCCGTGCTGTTGCTACCTTACCTGATCACACCACTCTACGCGGTGCTCGATCCGATTTCGACGGTCATGTTCTGGCGGCGCTTGAGCGGAGCGAGAGTAGAGCGCCAATACGTCCCAATCGCGCGCATCTCACCGGCGCTGCCGCTCACGGTGATCATTGCCGAGGATGGCCGCTTCTGCAGACATCATGGTATCGACCTTACGGAGATACGCGAGGCCATTGCTGAAACGGACGACACTGACGAGATGCGCGGTGGTTCGACTATCACGCAGCAGGTTGCAAAGAACCTGTTCCTTTGGCCAGGCCGCAGTTATGTGCGCAAGGCCCTAGAATTTCCGTTGGCGCTCTGGATTGACCAAGTTCTGTCGAAGCGGAGGATTTTGGAAATTTACCTCAATATCGCTGAATGGGGTCCCAATGGCGAATTTGGCGCCGAGGCCGGCGCCCGCCGCGCCTTTGGTAAATCGGCCCGGGATCTTTCCCGCTACGACGCGGCATTGTTGGCCGCAATCCTGCCCAACCCAGTCAATCGAAATGCGCGGCAGCCCGGCCCAGGTCTGCGCCGCCTTGCACGGCTCTATGTCGCTCGGGCTGCGCAGGCGCCGTCAGCGGCCGCATGCCTGCGGCAAAGCCACTAGCCTTGGCACTCGCCTTCATCTATAAGCCCGGCTTCAAATCCCACATACTCGCACTTTTTCAGGAGTTTCGTCCCATGGCTGTGCCGAAAAGAAAAACCTCGCCGTCGCGCCGCGGCATGCGCCGTTCCGCCGACGCACTGAAGCGGCCGGCCTATGTCGAGGATAAGGATTCCGGCGAATTGCGCCGCCCGCACCACATCGACCTCAAGACCGGCATGTACAAGGGCCGTCAGGTCCTGAAGGCGAAGACCGAGGTCTAACGCGACTTTTGAAGCCGAAGGCAAGTTGCGCCATGTTCATGCTCGGCTTCCCGCTGCTGTTGGTTCCGTTCGCGATCTATAACATCATCGCGTTTCTGATGCCGGGCGTGACCTGGACCGGTGTGGTCTCCACGGTTCACATGGTGTCGGGCGCCGACTGGACTATGTCGGTAGGCGACATACTCATCGCGTTGGCGATACTCCTGTTGTGCGGTGAAGTGCTAAAATCAACGCGCATCGGAATCCGCACTGTGGTCGACCATGCGCTTTCGCTGATCTTGTTCCTCGGTATGCTGGTTGAGTTCTTATTGGTCAAACAAGCTGCAACAGCGACTTTTTTCCTTCTGCTCGTTGTGAGCTTCATCGATGTGCTCAGCGGTTTTGCGATAACTTTGCGCTCCTCCCAGCGTGACCTTACGGTTGAGGGTGTCGAGCGCGTGTCGTGCTGATCGCTCCAACATTTCCAGTTTGACATGAGCCGTGATTTTCAGCTGCCCGGCCGCTCGCCCGTGATTGCCTGTGAAGGCATGACGGCAACCTCGCATCCACTCGCAACTCTCGCCGCCATCGATACGTTGCGCGCCGGTGGCACAGCCGCCGATGCGGCAGTTACCGCGGTTGCGACATTGTGCGTAGTCGAGCCACACATGACGGGCATCGGCGGCGATTGCTTCTGTCTGGTTTCTAAACCGGGCAAGCCAGTCTGGGGCTATAATGGTTCTGGCCGCGCTGGTGCCAAAGCATCCGATCAAGCGCTCCGTGCCAAGGGATTAACCGAGATCGGCAATTCGATCCACGCTGTTACCGTGCCAGGCGCGGTCGACGCCTGGGAGGCGATCCTGAAAGCGCACGGCCGCTTCGGTCTCGACCGTGCGCTTGCGCCCGCGATTAAATATGCCGAGGGCGGTTTTCCCGTGGCCGCGCGCGTAGCTTGGGATTGGCAGAGACACGTCGGCAAGCTTAAAGCGGATCCAGGCGCCTCCAAGCACTATCTTTTCAATGGCGGCGCGCCCAACGAAGGCGATGTCATCCGCCTTCCGGTGCTGGCGACAACACTCAAGACTATCGCGGCCAAAGGAGCGCGGGCCTTTTACGAAGGCGAGATCGCCGACGACATGGCGAAGATGCTCGAGACGCGCAACTCTTTCCTCACCGCGGAGGATTTCTCGCGCCACCGTGGCGATGCGGTTGAGCCGATTTCGACAAATTATCGCGGCTTGGACTTGGTCGAGATTCCGCCGAACGGGCAGGGCCTCACGGCACTGGTGATACTCAATATTCTGGAGAATTTTAACGTCGCTTCCCTCGACCCGCTCGGCGCCGAACGCTTTCACCTGGTTCTGGAGGCCGCGCGTTTAGGCTTTGCCATTCGCGATACTCACATCGCCGACCAAGCACATATGCGCACGTCCGTCGCCGACCTGCTCGATAAAAACTTTGCCAAAAACCTCGCGTCGCTTATCGACATGAAAAAGCGGGCAAAGCTGCCGAGCGCACCGGCACCTGGCAACGATACAGTCTACCTTACCGTGGTTGACCGCGACCGCATGGCAGTCTCCTTCATCAACTCGCTCTATTCCAGCTTCGGTGTTGGCATCTGCACCGAGAAGAGCGGCATCATGCTGACCAATCGTGGTGCTTGCTTTACGCTGGAGCCAAATCATCCCAATACGTTTGGCCCCAACAAGCGGCCGATGCATACAATCATTCCCGCGCTTACCATGCGCAATGGCCGCTGCGACATGAGCTTCGGCGTGATGGGCGCGCACTATCAGCCGATGGGTCACGCGCAAATCATCCTCAATATGCTCGACTATGGCATGGACGTGCAGCAGGCAATCGATGCCCCGCGTTTCTTCTTCGAGGGTGAAAAGACCGATGTCGAACGTGGCACCCCGGTAACGACGGTCGAAGGGCTGAAGGCGCGTGGACACGACGTGGTGACGGCGAGTTCGCCTTGGGGCGGCGCGCAAACCATCAAGATCGATTGGGATCGCGGCGTGCTCATCGCTGGCTCGGAGCCGCGCAAAGACGGCTGTGCTCTCGGTTACTAGCGTGCGGTGAGTGCCGCGCTGGCCCGGTACGCGGGAGTGCCTCGTTCGGTTCGGGCGACGGCGCTCGCGCGTCTACGGATGCTGGTCTTTCGTGGTAACGAGCTGGGCGAGGAAGGGCGCGTAGTGCTGGCCTATGTTGCAGGCGCATCCGCCACGCCAATGAACGTCTGGCGCCCTGGCGTTTCAAAAAAGGGCGCTTGCGGACGCGACGTCGGCTATTCTTTACCGCCGAGCTTATCCAGCCGTTTTTGCATTTCGTCGAGCTGCCGCTTGAGCTCGTCCATTTCGCCGCTCGAACCTTGCGGTTTTTCTGCCGGCTTCGACTGACCGCGTGCAAATGGCGCGAACATGGCGAAAGTTTTCTCGAACATTTCCATATTCCGCCGTACCTGATCCTCGAGCGGACCAAAAGCGCCAACGCCGAAGGCCTGCGCCATCTGTTCGCGAAATTTACCCTGCTCCTTCGATAGCGATTCGATCGAAGCTTCTAGGAAACGGGGCACCAGCATTTGCATGCTGTCCCCGTAAAAGCGGATCAATTGCCGAAGAAAGGCGATCGGCAGTAGGCTTTGCCCTTCTTTGTTCTCCTGCTCGAAGATTATCTGAGCGAGCACTGTGCGCGTGATGTCCTCGCCGGTCTTGGCATCGTAGACGACGAAATCCTCACCGGTTTTGACCATGGTGGCGAGGTCTTCAAGCGTCACGTAAGTGCTAGTTCCGGTGTTGTAGAGCCGCCGGTTCGCGTATTTTTTGATTGTAACCGGCTCTTTTTTTTCCTCTGCCATTTGGTTCACACGTTTCCCTGCCCAAAGTTCAGCATAGCCAATTTCCGCTTCTATGGGCCACCGTTTTGTGGCACCGCGGCAGAGCCACATTTCGCGCGGCGTCTCTTGCGGACAGGTCGAAAAAGCGCCAATTGTCGCGGATATCCGAGAGGCGGGTCTTGTTGACAGACCCATGTTGCCTGCCGAGGATGCGGCAGTGCCAAATTGGCTAGCCCCGCCCGCCCATGACCTTAACAGGAGCTTCTGATGAAAGACGATATCGTCATTGTGAGCGCTGCCCGCACGCCAGTCGGCGCTTTCAACGGGGCATTCGCTAACCTGCCGGCTCATGAACTTGGCAAGGCCGCGATTAAGGCTGCGCTGGAACGCGCGGGAGTCGAGGGCAGCCGCGTTAGCGAGGTGATCATGGGGCAGATACTTACCGCCGGCCAAGGTCAAAATCCGGCGCGGCAGGCGTCGATTGCAGCGGCCATTCCGGTCGAGACGCCTGCGTGGGGCGTGAACCAGCTATGCGGTTCGGGCTTGCGTGCCGTCGCGCTCGGCTATCAGGCGATCCTCAATGGCGACAGCGAAATTGTGGTCGCTGGAGGGCAGGAGTCGATGAGCATGGCGCCCCACTGCCAGCATCTACGCTCGGGCGTTAAGATGGGCTCGTTCGAAATGATCGACACCATGATCAAAGATGGCCTGTGGGATGCTTTCAACGGCTATCACATGGGCAACACCGCTGAGAACGTCGCCAAACAATGGCAGATAACCCGTCAGCAGCAGGACGAATTCGCAGTCGGCTCGCAGAACAAAGCTGAAGCCGCGCAAAAAGCCGGCAAGTTCAAAAACGAGATTACGCCGGTTACCATAAAATCGCGAAAGGGCGACGTGGTGGTGGATACTGATGAATATCCGAAGCCTGGCGTTACAATAGATTCGATCGCCAAATTGCGTCCAGCCTTCGACAAGGAAGGCTCTGTAACGGCCGCCAACGCCTCCGGCATCAATGATGGCGCTGCTGCACTAGTGCTGATGAAAGCGAGCGAGGCCGCCAAACTCGGCAAGACTCCGCTTGCGCGTATCGTGTCGTGGGCACAGGCCGGTGTTGATCCTTCAATTATGGGCACGGGGCCAATCCCGGCTTCGCGCGCTGCGCTTAAGAAAGCCGGCTGGAAAAAAGAGGACCTCGATCTGGTGGAGGCCAACGAAGCCTTCGCCGCGCAGGCTTGCGCGGTTAACAAAGATCTTGGTTGGGATACGGCGAAGGTCAACGTCAATGGCGGTGCCATTGCCATCGGCCACCCGATTGGTGCCTCGGGCGCGCGCGTCCTGACGACGTTGCTTTACGAAATGCAGAGACGCAATGCGAAGAAAGGGCTTGCCACACTGTGCATTGGCGGGGGAATGGGCATTGCAATGTGCGTTGAACGGTAGGAGATCCGTCAGTTGATTTAAATCATGGCCGGGCTTGTCCCGGCCATGATGTTTTAAGAAGATATGGAAGGGACAAAGTCATGGCGCGCGTTGCATTGGTAACGGGTGGAACCCGTGGGATTGGGGCGGCAATCGCCAAAGCCCTGAAGGCTGGCGGTTATAGGGTTGCGGCTAATTACGGGGGCAATGACGATGCCGCGCAGAAATTTAAGGCAGAGTCCGGCATTCCGGTCTTCAAGTGGGATGTGTCGTCCTACGAGGCCTGCGCCGGAGGCATTAAGAAAGTCGAAGCCGAGGTCGGACCGATCGAGGTGTTGGTGAACAATGCCGGCATTACGCGCGACGCCATGTTCCATCGGATGAAGCCCGATCAATGGACCGCCGTCATCAACACAAATCTCGGCTCACTGTTCAACATGTGCCGGCCGGTCATCGAGGGCATGCGGGAGCGCAAGTTCGGCCGCATTATCAACATCTCCTCGATCAACGGGCAGAAAGGCCAAATGGGGCAAACCAATTATTCTGCGGCCAAGGCGGGGGAACTCGGATTCACGAAAGCGCTTGCGCAAGAGGGCGCACGCTCTGGCATCACGGTGAATGCGATTTGCCCTGGCTATATCAATACTGAGATGGTGCAAGCAGTGCCGAAGGACGTGTTGGAGAAGTCGATACTGCCACTGATCCCGATCGGCCGCTTGGGCGAACCGGAGGAAATAGCACGTTGCGTCGTGTTTCTTGCCTCCGACGATGCTGGTCTGATCACCGGCGCAACGCTTAGCGCCAACGGCGGGCAATATTTTATCTAGGTGGTATCGAGCTCCGAATATAAATGCCGCTCGCGCCAAGAGCCTCGCATTGTTGTTAGCAGGTAGCCGAAACCTATGAAGGCATTTCTGATTGGAACAGCAATCATCGGCCTGATCGTGCAATCAATCGTGCGGCCGGTATTCGCTCAGGACATCGATCCGCGATGCAAAGATGTTTACGACAAGGTCGCTTGCGGATGTGCTTTACAGAACGGGGGACGAATTATTCCTCCTCCTGTCGGCGTCAAGCGCGAAGGCTTGAAATTACGCCCGCGAGAAGGACAGGAACCGACTCAAACGCTTGATGGCGGACGGGTTGCATTTCCGAAGTATTTCAGGAGGGAAGGATTCAAGGTTCATCGAAGCCGCGCTCTTGAAGGTTACGTGGCGTGCATGCATAGCAACGGTCGTAAGTAGCCCTTTTACGCTCCGTGACGGAGTTTTGTTTTTCGTTTGGCTGGAGATTTTTTCGGCACGCCAGCTCTTGCCTTTTGCGCACGCCAAGTGCCTTCCGCCTTGTCCAGCCGCACATTCCAATATTCCCAGGCGCGCGCTACCGGCCCAGCCACAGATTGTATACATTCGCAATCAGGCGGTTCGCGCGGGCAAGCAATTGTTCCCCTTCCAAGATTTTCTTAGTTTTATCGCGGGTGGTCGCGCGGCGACCAGTCCGCCGGCGCTAGTTCGAAGCCTTCGAAGGAAAAGCCAGGCGCCACCGTGCAGCCGGTAAGCGTCCAAGGACCCATGCTTTCCGCCGCCTGCCACGCGCGCGCGGGGACCGTCACTTGCGGTACTTCGCCTGCATGGATGTCAGCACCGAGCCGGAAGATTTCTTCTTTCGCGCCGTCCACCAATTCCAGCCTGAGCGGTGCACCGGCGTAATAGTGCCAGATCTCAACCGCGTCGATGCGGTGCCAGTGCGAACGCTCACCGCGCGCGAGCAGGAAAAGGATCGCGGTCGAAGCGGAACGGCCATCCACCTGCCGCGGATCGCGAAATGTTTCCCGATAGTGGCCACCCTCCGGATGCGGCTTGAGCTCAAGCGCGCGGATCATCTCGGCGGCGGTCGGAGTATGCATGTTCGAGCGCTAGAACTTGTTCTTGCGCGCGCGGATTTCAGCAAAGACCTCAGCCGCGGGCTTGCCCTTTAAACCGATGCCGGCAGCCACCTCGGGTATGTCAGCGCGCAGGAACGGGTTTGCTTGTTTCTCCTCACCGATCATGACCGGGATTGTCGGTTCGTTGTCCGAAAGCTGCTGCCTGGCTTGCGTCTCGCGCGCCGCCAGCGCCTTGTTGTCCGGTTCGATCGTGCGGGCGAATTTGATGTTCGCGGCGGTGTATTCGTGCCCGCAATAAACCTCAGTATCATTCGGCAGATCGCGCAGCTTGGTGAGCGAGCGCCACATTTGTTCAGGCGTCCCTTCGATCACGCGGCCGCACCCGATGGAGAATAAGGTATCGCCAACGAAGGCAAGCTTTTCGCCATGAAACCAGTACGCGATGTGCCCAAGCGTGTGGCCAGGGGTCTCGATCACATTGGCTGAAAGATTGCCGACCTTGACCTTGTCGCCCTCGCGCACGGTTTCATCCACCGCTGGGATTTTCGAAGCTTCCGCGGCCGGCGCTACCACGCGGCACTTGTATTTTTCTTTCAGTGTCTTGATCCCGTCGGTGTGGTCGGCATGATGATGAGTGACCAGGATGTCAGTCAATTTCCAGCCGGTCGTTTTCAGCGCTGCCTCGATCGGCGCGGCTTCGGGAGCGTCGATTGTAGCGGTAGCTCCACTTTCTGGGTCATGCAGCAGAACCCCGTAATTGTCGGATCGGCAGAGAAAAAGACGAGTTTCCGCGGGCATGGGCTTGGTCCTGTTCACGTACTGGAATGGGTTAACCGTATCACGCGGGTGAATGATCGTGCACGTCCGGGTATCCCGCGGCGTTAGCGGTTTGCTACGCTGTTTCATGGTAGTTTCGCCGCATGTCGATCGACGTTGTGGACCTGCGCAATTTCTACGGCCAACGGCTGGGAGTAGTCGCCCGCCGCTTTATTGGTCGCGGCATCCGCACACTGTGGGGTGATACCGCTGGCCAGCGTGTGCTCGGCATCGGCTATGCCACGCCTTATCTCGGCCTTTTTCGCGAGGAGGCTGAGCGCTGCCTCGCCCTCATGCCGGCCGGGCAGGGGGTCGTGAAGTGGCCGACCACGCGCCCGGCATTGTCCGCGCTAGTAGACGAAAACGAACTGCCGCTTACTGATTCGGCAGTCGACCGCGTGATGCTGGTGCATGCGCTGGAAATGACGAACGATCCGGGTGCCCTGTTGCGCGAAGTTTGGCGGGTGCTGGCGTCCGGAGGACGGTTGCTGGCGGTGGTTCCAAACCGGCGCGGTTTGTGGGCGCGCATGGACACCACACCGTTCGGACATGGTCGGCCTTATTCGCGCAGTCAAATCAACCAACTCTTGCGCGAGACCTGGTTCACGCCGACTGGGTGGAGCGAAGCACTCTATGTACCGCCCGTGCCGCGCGGTTGGTTCCTGCGGTCGGCGGTGGCATGGGAGCGCACCGGAGCGACGTTGTCGGCACCATTCGCCGGCGTACATCTGGTGGAAGCGACCAAGCAAGTTTATCGCGCAATCCCGGCGCGACGCGAGAAGCGGCGATTGGTGCCCGCGCTGGAGCCGGCATTGGCGCCGTCACCGGGGACATGATCCGCCGCTGATCCGAACTCCGATTTTGGCTGGTCCCGTTTTGCAGCGCACCACTTCGTGCAGCGCTGCGCCGGGACAAGGGCCGCTCAGTCCGGCCGCGGGTCGCTGCCGCCGCTTTCATCCTGTTGGGCCGGTTGTGGCCCCGCGCCTTGCGCATGGCCGCCACCAAAATCGGGACGGTCCGGGCGGAAGCCACCACCGCCGCGATGACGACGACGACGATGCCTGCCGAAACGATCCTGACCACGATCGCCTTGATCGTGGCCGTTCTGGTTCTGGGCTGGATTCTGTTGCGGCTGGCCGCCGCTGCCAGTGATAAACGCCGGTAGGCCGCCTACCTCTTGTCCGCCTTCATGGCCGCCCTGGTTCGGTTGCTGGTAGGGCTGCGGTTGATGCTGCGGACGGCTGTGCACCTGCTGATCGCGCGGCGGGAATGGCTGGCCATCCCGCGGCAAATAAGGCTGTGCTTGCTGCACTTGCGGCTGCGGCGCATAGCTCGGTTCGTTCTGGCCCATAAAAGGTTGGGCATCGTCATCGTCGCCATCAAAGCCCTCGTCTGCAGTTTGCTGACCAGGCGCTCCCTGTTGCTGCGGTTGCTGGTTGTAATAGGGATTCTGTTGGCGGAATTGTTCCTGCGCGGCGGCGATTAGACGAAAATAATGCTCGGCGTGCTGATAGTAGTTTTCAGCGGCCACCGGATCGCCCGAGCCCTGTGCGTCACGCGCAAGCTGGATATATTTTTCCGCAATATGCGAAGCAGTGCCGCGGATTTTGACATCGGGACCGTTTGATTCATAAACGCGCGTCAGCGGATTTTGGCTTTTGCGGTGGTTGCCGCGTCCCCGCATGCGCTTCTGACCATTTCTCATGATGTGCCTGTTTTCGCCTTTCGTCTGTCTCGGCGTTCGACCGAACGCTCAACCAAATTGCAAGTCCATAGAAATCTCATTGCGCGGCCGGACCTGCACTCGTTGTCCGCGCCAATGATCGAACCTCTGCGCTCGTTATCGCGATAGTCGCAGCAACCCCATAGCCGCGGCCTTGCCGCAGCGTTGCCAACCTCTCGTTACGCGCATCGTCCTAGGTTTCGAAAAATGATGCGCCCAACCGGTGAAGCATCCAGACCCGTATCTGGCGATTTCACTTGCCGTCTATTCGAAGCCGGCTCTTCGTCATCCGCCTTGCGCCGCACCTCACAGAGCCGCCGCTCCGGAGTTCATGGCGATGCAACCGTCACAGGTCGATTCCGTGACCGAAAGCTAGTCGTTTCCGAGCCATAA
>Ga0187788_10000595_pt1 | contig 10200 bp, 9 predicted proteins | sample 1015_BV01_MP10_2_FD_133008 | JGI IMG/M metagenome (GOLD analysis project Ga0187788, IMG submission 133008) | Tropical peat soil microbial communities from peatlands in Department of Meta, Colombia - 1015_BV01_MP10_20_MG | ecosystem: Environmental > Terrestrial > Soil > Wetlands > Peat | place...
ATGCGCCCACTCCAGGAGCAGTTCGCGGGTGATCCCGGCGAGGCAGCCGGAGCTCAGCGGCGGGGTGACCAGGCGGCCGTCGAGGACCAGGACGACGTTCGTCCCGGTGCCCTCGCACAGCTCCCCCCGGGTGTTGGCCAGCAGCGCCTCGTGCGCGCCCACCCGCTGCGCGGCGCGCAGCGCGACCACGTTCTCGGCGTAGGACGTGGTCTTCGCGCCGGCGATCGCCGAGTTCTCGTTGCGCGTCCAGGGCACGCTGATCACCGCGATCCGCGACGGCCACGGCTGCGCCGGTGATGCCGCCACGACCAGGCGGGCGCCGTCCGCGCCGCGCATCGAGCCCAGCGGCCCGGTCCCACCGGTCACGGTGATCCGCAGCCGGCCCAGCGGCAGGCTCCCGACCCCGAGGACGGCGTCGACGGCCTCACGCACGCCGTCCGGAACCTGCAGTCCCAGCACCAGCGCCGAGCGCTCGAGCCGGCGCAGGTGGCGGGACAGCGCGAAGGGCGTGCCCTGCACCACCTTGCACGTCTCGAAGATGCCGTCGCCGACCGTCAGCCCGTGGTCCAGCGCCGCGACCGAGGCCTCGGCGGCGGGCAGCACCTTCCCGTCCACCCAGACGACGGCGCCGTCGTCCGGGACCGCGCTCACCGACGCCCTCCCAGCGTCTCGGGCACCCGCACCGGCCCGCCCGTGCCCGCCAACCCGACCAGCCGTCCTGCCTTCAACTGCGTCTCCTCCCACTCCCGCTGCGGGTAGGAGTCCCACGTGATGCCCGCTCCGGTGCCGAAGTTCACCCGCCCCGCCTCGATCCAGAACGTCCTGATCCCGACCGCGAGGCAGCCGCGCCGCCGGTCGGCGTCCACCCACCCGACCGCACCGCAGTAGGGCCCGCGGGGCACCGGCTCCAGGTCGGCGATGGCCCGCAGCGCCGAACTCTTCGGCGCGCCGGAGACCGACCCCGGCGGCATCGTGCCGGCCAGCAGGGCGGCCCATCCTGCCCCGGGTGCCAGCCGGCCGCGGACGGTGGAGACCAGGTGCACCAGCCCGGGATGGCGCTCCACCCGCAGCAGCGCGGGCACCTCCACGCTGCCCGGACGGCAGGCGCGCTGCAGGTCGTTGCGGACCAGGTCGACGATCATGACGTTCTCGGCCTCGTCCTTGGGCAGCAGGCCGGCGGCCGTGGTCGCCGTCCCCTTGATCGGGGAGCTGTGCACGACGTCGCCGTCGAGCGCCAGGAACAGTTCGGGCGACGCGCTGACCAGGCAGGTGCGCGGCAGCCCGGCGCAGGCCGGCACGTCGATCACCGCGGCGTGCGGCGCGGGGTTGCCGGCGGCCAGCCGCGCGGCGAGCGCCCAGGGATCGGCGTCCTCGGGCACCGGCGCGGACATCACCCGGCACAGATTGACCTGGTAGACCTCGCCCTCGCGGATCCTGCGCCGGATCTCCGTCACGCCGTCGAGGTAGGCCGGGCGGTCCAGGGACGTCGACCACGCCTCGGGTGGCGGAGCCTGCCAGCGGCCGGGCGGGCCGGGCAGGCCGGTGCGGACGACGTCCGCGAACCGCCACAGCCGGACCGCGCCCTCGAAGGTGATCACGACGGCCCACCACCCGCCGCCGTCCAGCACCGCCGGGTCGTCGGAGGCCTCGACCACACCGCGCGCGAGCCGGCCGCCGAACCAGGCCGAACCGGGGGCGCGCATGAGTGGACGGTACCGGCCCGGGCGCCCGTGCTAAGGTGCTGGCGCATCGGGCAGCGCGCGCCGGCCGTTGCTTGATCGCGCGGACGTGGCTCAGTTGGTAGAGCATCACCTTGCCAAGGTGAGGGTCGCGGGTTCGAGTCCCGTCGTCCGCTCGGAGGCCCACAGCCTCACGGTGGAGTGGCCGAGAGGCGAGGCAACGGCCTGCAAAGCCGTCTACACGGGTTCGAATCCCGTCTCCACCTCGGTCCCACAAACGCGAGCATGGGCCTCGCGGGCGATTAGCTCAGTGGGAGAGCGCTTCCTTGACACGGAAGAGGTCACTGGTTCAATCCCAGTATCGCCCACCACCCAACACCCAGGTCACAGCCCGGTTCCCGCACCCGAGGAGCCGGGCTTCTCGGGGTCTGACCCCTCTTGACAGCCAAACTGCCAGCCAGACGGGGCGAAGTGCCGATCCATGACGGTCGCGCCGGACTGGATGACGGGCCGGAGTTGTCTGCGGTAGACGAATTCGGTGACCAGGGCGCTCTTGTGCCCGACAAGCCGGGAATCTCTTCGATGGGAACCCCGCTGTCGGACAGCAACGAGACGGAGGTACATGAGAGCGCTTGAGAGGGCCCGTGATCATGCACGACGGGAGATGTCCCCGGTCGTGCACATCCACCACGTCGTTCTCGCCCTGGCCGACGTCGAGCCTTCGGCGGGCGCCGACCTGCTGCGCGCCAGCGGGCTTTCGCGGGAGCCTGCCGAGACGTCGCCCGACGCTGACGACGCGGCGGAAGGCCCGGCGCGGCTATCCCCCGAACTCGCGCTGCATCTCGCGTGGGTCCACGGTCTGCGGACGGGGCGCGATGTCCCCGTTGAGGCTGCGTTCCTCCTCAGCTGCGTGTCGGGGCCTACCTCGTCGACCCACCTGTGGCTGCGGGAACACGGTGTCGACCTCGACGGCCTCGCCCTGTCCGCCGCCGAGGCCGCCGGACTGCCAGCTTCCGCCGGACGCGGCGGTACCCGCTGGGCCCGGTCACCGATCACCGTCTCAGTGGAGGCCCTTGACGCCGCGACGGGAGAGCTACGCGCTCAGAGTCGTCGCTACAAGGTCAATGTCGGCCCGGACGATGTCGCCATGATCATTCCCGAGGTACCACTCGGCTGACCCAGTCGGACACCGTCCTCAAGGCCGGCCGAGGCGTAGCCGCCCCATCCGCGTAGAGCTCCGGTCCGTAGACGAGGCATACGACAGGGTCGAGACTTTGGGTCATGACTGAGCGATGGGACGTCGAGAAGAGCGACGGCGAGACGATCGCTGTCTGGGTCGACCAGAACAGGCCCCTGCACGACCCCTGCGACGACTGGGTGGATGTGCGATGAGGTCTATGATCCGCGGTCTGGCTTGGGACGTCGGGCTGCCCCTCACCGCCTACTACCTCCTACACCTTGCCGGCGCCTCGGACTGGGTGGCGCTGCTGGCAGGTACCCTCGCCGCCGGGGTGCGCATCGTGTGGGTGGCCGCCCGCGACCGGACCTGGAACCCGTTCGCCACGGTGATACTGGTGTCGTTCCTGGTCGGCCTCGGGCTCGCGTTCGTCAGCGGCGACCCCCGGTTTCTGCTGTTCAAGGACTCGGTGCTGACCGGCACGATCGGGATCTGCTTCCTAGTCTCCACGGCCGTTGGCCGCCCGCTCACGCTCGCAGCATCCCAGAGCTGGGGCGAGGGCAGCAGCGGGTCACTCGTGGCCAACTACGACACCGACCCGCTGGTCCGCCGTGGCCACCGAGTCTGCTCCCTGGCCTGGGGCTTCGGGTTGCTGGCCGAAGCGCTGATCCGGGTACCGTTGATCTATCTGCTGCCGGTCAAGGTCATGGTCGGCCTGTCCACAGCGATCACGGTGACGGCGGTCAGCCTGCTGGTCGCCTTCACCTTCGGGTACATCCGCCACCTCCGGCAGCGAGCAGCTGGCGGCAGAACCGAGGCGAACGAAGCGTCTCGGTTCGCCTAGCTGCCAGACAGTCCAGTGCGTCCGGTGTCTGGACTCAAGACACGGGTTACGGATCGGCACCGGGAGATGGGTGAGGGTTCCTGCCGACTCTGTCGCGCACACCGTAACCCTTGGTCCGGGTGATCTCTTTGGTGCTCGTTCTGGGGATTGCGGTCAGGAGTTCGCCGGCCAAGCGTTGACGACCCGGTCAACCTCGACCGCCACCAACGAGGTGTGGTCGTTTCCGCCGGTCGGACCAGAGAGCGCGATGGCGCGCCGTGGTGGCGCTCCAGCGGGACGGGCTCCATTGTGGCGCCCGCGGGCGCGGCCGCAGACAGATGTAACACGCTCAACACCAGAACGGGCATGCCCTCTCCGCGGCAGCGTCCTCAGGCCGCCGACATCGCGTCAAGGGCGCCTGACGGCGTCGCTCCGCGATCGAGCACGCTCGACCCTTGACCCGCTACCGGCGTCCCAGGGACTCGGCCCATCGCCCACCAGCGTCATCGCCGACGTAGGACGTGGCGCCCATGTCCTACGCCGCCCGGCCGACTGCTGCCGCCCGCGCAGGCCGATCGGGTTGCCGTCGGCGTCTGCGAGCACGCACACCCGCGCCTCGGGTGCGACCCGACGCGGGGCGCTGCGCTGGGTCGCACCGCCGCGAGCAGGGTTGCGCGGGTCGCGTCGAGATCCTCGACGTCGGCGTAGGCCACCGGTCCGCCGGCCACGTCGCCTGGAGCCAGGCTGACCTCGAAGCCGTCGGCGTTGTAGCCGACGTAGTAGGGCTGGTCGGTGTGTGGCGCGCCGAGCAGCGCGGTGTAGACGGCCTTGGCGGCGTCCAGGTCGAACACCGGGATCACCAGGCTGCGGATCGCAGGACTCATGTTCGTCTCCTCGGGGATACCGGCGGTCACACCGGCGACCACTCCTTCGTCGATGGGATGACAGATCAACCCAGCAGAATGTGACCGCGACAGACGACCTGACCGTGATCTCCGAGGAGCAGCGTACCCACCTGGGGATGCGCAGCCGCCGGAACGGCCCCGTGCACACCGGACCCCCTACGCTGGCGGCAGCCCAGTAAGAGGTGTGCGATGTCAGTCGTCGATCGTCCGGTCCCGTTCATCCGTCCCGACGGCAAGGAGAAGGTGACAGGTACCGGCCGTTACACGGCCGATCTGAACCTGACCGGCCAGCTCGCCGCCAAGTTCCGCTATTCGGACCACCCTCACGCCAGGATCCTGAGCATCGACACCGCCGCAGCCAGAGCACTGCCCGGGGTGATCGCCGTGCTCACCCACGAGGACGTTCCGGACGTGCTGTACGGCGGCCTGGTGCAGGACCGCCGTCTCTTCGCCAGGGAGAGGGTTCGGTGGGAAGGTGACATCGTGGCGGCCGTGGCGGCGATGACCGCCGAGATCGCGGCCCGCGCGGTGGGGCTGATCGAGGTCGAGTACGAGGTGTTGCCGGCCCTGCCCGACTTCGTCGGCAACTCGGAGGACGGTGCGGCGCTGGTCCATCCGGATTGGCAGGGGTACCAGGCCGACGACGAGCTCAACCGGCACGGCAACGTGCTCGGTCGCTCGACGATCGTCAAGGGTGATGCCGACGCGGCGATGGCCTCAGCGGACGTCGTGGTGACGTCCCGGTACACGGCGGACGCATCCCAGGGCGCGCCGATCGAGCCACGAGCCGTCATCGCCGAGTGGCAGGGCGACCGCGTGACCGTCTGGACGTCCACCCAGGTGCCGTTCGCCGCACGCTCCGGCGTGGCCCACACGCTCGCCATACCGGAGTCGAATGTGCGGATCATCGTCCCGCTGCTCGGCGGCGGGTTCGGGTCCAAGTGCGATTTCCACTTCGAAGCCCACGTGGCCGCGCTCGCCCGGGCCGCCAAGCGGCCGGTGAAGCTCGTCTTCTCCCGACAGGAGGAGTTCATCGCCCCCGACCACCGGCGGGAGGGGATGGTGATCGAGCTGGAGACGGGCGCCACCAGGGGCGGGCGTCTCGTCGCCCGGCGCGGCAGGCTCATGCTCGACAAGGGCGCCTACTGCGGCGAGGGCGGGTTCTTCGCTCAGATGGCTGCGATGCACGCCTGCGGGCCGTACGTGATCGACAACATCAACATCGAGGCGCTGCTCACCTACACGACCAGCCAGCCCTCCAGCTCGATCCGAGCTCCCACGGCCCCGCAGACCTGCTGGGCGCTCGAGCAGCACATGGATGAGCTTGCGGCCGCCCTCGACCTGGATCCGGCCGAGCTTCGCAGGCGCACGCTCATCGAGGAGGGCGCGGAGGGACCGACCGGCCAGGTCTTCGAGCCGATCGGCGCCAAGCAGACCCTGGAAGCGGCTCTCGAGATGATCGGGTACGGCGAGGAGCTGGCGGACGACGAGGCGATCGGGATCGCCTGCGGGTGGTGGCCGTGCATGGGGTCGGCGTCGGGCGCCTATGTCAAGCTCAACGGCGACGGGACCGGCACGATCATCACCGGGGCCCAGGAGAGCGGGACTGGTGCGGTGATGGGTCTTCCCATCCTGGCCGCCGACGTGCTCGGGATGCGTCCCCAGGACTTCTCCATCCTGTACCAGGACACCGACGCCGGGCCGTGGGACATGGGCTCGTCGGGCAGCCAGACCACGTTCAACAACGGGCGGGCCGTGGTGGAGGCGGCCAGAGAGGTCAGGGAGAAGCTGCTCGACCTCGCCGCCCAGGCGCTGGAGGCGAGCCGCGACGACCTGGAGCTTGTCGAGGGTCATGTGCGCGTGAAGGGCTCGCCGGCGACGGCCGTGAGCATCGTGTCGCTGGCCGAGTCGGGCGCGGCGATCATCGGCAAGGGATCGGGTGAGGTGCCGCAGGCGCCCGCGGTCGACACGACCCGGTGCGTGGGCGTCCTCGGGCTCGAGTCGTTCCTGGCGCCCCAGCTGATCACGCATGCGGCCAGGGTCAAGGTCGACCGCAGCACCGGCGTCGTGCGCGTGCTGCGGTTCGCGGCGGCCCACGACTCCGGCGTGATCATCAACCCGATCGGAGCCGACGGCCAGGTCTACGGCGGCGTGATGATGGGCATCGGCCAAGCGCTGTCCGAGGTGACGATGCTCGACGAGGAGGGGCGCCAGCGGAACCCGGGTCTCCTCGACTACAAGCTCCAGACCGTGTCGGACGCCCCCCGGATCGACATCCATTGGGTCGAGATCGACACCCCCAACGCCGGCCCCAAGGGGTCCAAGGGGGTCGGCGAGCCACCCAGCGTGCCCACGCCCGGTGCGATCGGCAACGCCATCGCCAAAGTGATCGGCACGCACGTCGGCCACCTCCCCATGACGCCGGAGCGGGTGTGGGCCGCTGCCAACGGACAGGCGTGACCATGGCGACGTATGTCGAGGCGAGGACGATCGAGGACGCGGTGCATGCCGTGGCCGGCGGCGCTCGTCCGATTGCCGGAGGCACCGACCTCGTCGTCGGCGCCCGGCAGGGCAAGAAGCCGCTGCCCGAGGCGCTGGTCGGCATCCACCGGATCGCAGGGCTCTGCGACATCACCGCCGACGGGGGCTCGATCCGGCTGGGGACCCTCGCAACGCATGCGGCGATCACGGCGCATCCTGCCATCCGGGCCCGGTGGACCGCGCTGGCCGACGCGTCCGCGATCGTCGGATCGCACGCCACGCGGGCCAACGGGACGATCGGTGGCAACGTGATGAACGCCTCGCCGGCGATGGACACCGGGGCCCCGCTCCTGTGCTTTGCGGCCACGGCGCTGCTGCGTGGACCGAACGGCGCCCGACGTGTTCTGCTGGAGCAGCTGTGGACCGGTCCCGGGACTACGTCGGCGACCGACGAGCTCCTGGTGGGGATCGACCTGCCGCCGCTCCCCGATGGGACGGGCAGCGCCTACGTGCGGCTCCAGTATCGACGCCAGATGGAGATCGCGATCGTGGGGGTCGGGACGGCCGTCACCATGGCAGGCGGGGTGATCACCGACGCGAGGCTGGCCATCACGGCGCTCGCGCCGACCATCCACCGGGTCGAGCCGGCCGAGGCCCGGCTCGTCGGCACCCCCGGCGATCGGCCGGCCGCCGACGCCGCGGCGGCGCTCGCGGCGGAGGCAGCCGCACCCATCTCGGACGTCCGCGGGTCGGCCGGGTACCGGCGGGCCATGGCTGCGGTGATGGCCCGGCGGGCGATCGAGGCGGCGGTCACGAGAGCCGGCGGAGGCACCGTCGAGATCCCCGCCAGTGACTCCACGTACGGGAGCTGAGACGTGTCGAATCAGATCGCGCTCACGGTCAACGGCATCGACTACCCGATCGACGTCGACGCCCATACCAGCCTGCTTCATGCGGTTCGGGGGCAGGTGGGGCTCACCGGCTCCAAGGAGGGCTGCGACGACTCGGAGTGCGGCGCCTGCATGATGATCGTCGACGGCAGACCGGTCAACTCGTGCTCGTACCTGGCGGTTCAGGCCGACGGCTCGTCGATCACCACGGTCGAGGGCCTGGCCGGCGGCGAGGTGCTGGCGCCGCTGCAGGAGGCCTTCCTGCGCGAGGGCGGTGTCCAGTGCGGGTTCTGCACGCCGGGGATGCTCGTGTCGGCGACTGCGCTGCTGGCGTCGAACCCCCGTCCCACCGAGGACGAGATCCGGATCGCGCTGTCGGGCAACCTGTGCCGCTGCACCGGTTACGACGGGATCGTGCGGGCGGTCAAGAGCGTCACCTGAGGCGGAGCGAACCGGGGTCGATCATCACCTCCAGGTGGGTGCACGTTCCACTCATCCGCTTCCCCCTCCGGCTCCCGCCGCGGGTGTGACCTTCGCGGGGTTTCCCGCCGCGAGTGTGACCTTGGCGGCGCAATTCGGGCCGAGTGCCGCCGCGAACGTCACATTCGCAGGAAGGAAGCCCGGGAACGGCGCGCTCGCCGCGCTCCGCTGGTGGGTCAGGAGTCGCACTCGCGGGGCTGAGGCCTGGCAACGTCGTACTCGGCGGACCGTTCGTGCGGCGGACGCACCGCTAGTGGGTCAGGGCCGCCTTGAGGACGACGAGCACCAGGCCGAGCAGCAGGTTGGCCACCGCGGAGACGAGGACCACCGTCGTCGAGGCACCCGATCGCACGGTCGCCACCACCGCCCACCCGACCTGACCGGCGACCGCCGTGATCAGAGCGCCCCAGGCCGCCGCGACGTCCGAGCCCCCGAGGAGGGTGATCACGGCAGCCGCGACGCACGGCGCTATCGCGGCCTCGACCAGGGGCCATTCATGCCGGGCGACGCGCTCCACCTCCGGCCAGGTCACGGGCTCGCCGGTGGCCACGCGCTCCCCCACCAGCCGCGCGTACACGTGCGCCAGCCAGAAGACCACTCCGGTGGTGACCAGCAGCCCGACCAGTTCGCCGAGCGCCGGGGCGCCCTTCAGCGGTGCGGTCCCGACGACCACCGAGGCTGCCAGCAGGGACCCGTACAGGGCTCCGACGTAGTTGGTCTCCTGCCTGGCATCGAGGGGACCCGCCGCCGAGACGCCGTCCCCGGGATCGGGCTGCCGGCCGCCTCCCTCAACCACGCGCCCGACCCGCTCGAGGAGATCCGACGGCAGCGACCAAGGTCACGCGCCAATCCTCGATGAGCCCGGCCCGCGCGGCAATCCAGGCCCCCGAGCCCCGAACGCGAGCCGGCTGCGAGCTAGCTCCAGGCGTTGTCGGCCCAGCTGCGACCCAGCCAGGAGCCGCCGGACCAGCCGAGACCGTTCCAGCTCGAACCGGACCACGAGGTGTCGGCCCAGCTGCGGCCCGTCCAGGTTCCGGACTCCCAGCTGCGGCTGCTCCCGGACGAGCCTCCGCTCCAGCTGCCGCTCCAGGAGTCGGGGACGGTGTTCCAGGCGGCACCGATCCAGGTCGCGCCGTTCCACTTGTTCCCGTTCCAGCTGGCCGCCTGGGCTTCCAGGCTCGCGATCGTGGAGGCGTTGAAGGCCGTCCCCATGATGTCCTTCTCGCCGGTCAGCACCTTCCCGTCGAGGAGCACGTGGGTGGTTCCGCGGGCGGCCTCCAGCGAGCCGGTTCCGGTTCCCTTGGTCCAGGTCTGCGCGCCGCTGCCGGTGGGCGGTGTCATCTGCCGCATGTCGACCAGGCCCTTGCCCTGGCCCTGGGCATCGGCCGAGGGAAGCGCCTTGGCGTTGGACCGCAGGAACAGCTTGACCTGGTCCGGGGTGAGCGACGGCGCGGACTGCAGCAGCATGGCCACGCACCCGGAGACGAAGGCCGCGGCCTGGGACGTTCCGCTGCCCCGGAAGAAGCGGTCGGTGATCGCACCGGTCGAGGCGTACTTGACGTCGATGTACGAACCCGGCACCCGCAGGCTCTGGATGTGCGCGCCGGGTGCGAGCACGTCGGGGTTGCGGACGCCGTCCCCCCGGCTGGAGAAGTCCGGGATCGTGTCGTCGTTGATGCTCGCGGTCTTGTTCAGGTCGTCGGCGCCGACGGCGATCACGAACGGGTCGATCGCGGGGTCGGTCAGCCGGCCGTTGGCGTTCCCA
>Ga0187788_10000596_pt1 | contig 10191 bp, 8 predicted proteins | sample 1015_BV01_MP10_2_FD_133008 | JGI IMG/M metagenome (GOLD analysis project Ga0187788, IMG submission 133008) | Tropical peat soil microbial communities from peatlands in Department of Meta, Colombia - 1015_BV01_MP10_20_MG | ecosystem: Environmental > Terrestrial > Soil > Wetlands > Peat | place...
AATCTTGTTTCACCGCGGCGCGGATAATCCGCTCAAAGCCAGGGTCGTTCGGCTCCTTCTTCGACTCCTTGGTCATGATGATACGAATGCCAACCGTACCCGGTGTCTTTTTCCAGTCGGCGATGACGTCGGCCACCGCCGGTTCGTCGGGGTCGACCGGCTTGACGATCGCGAACCGATCGGGATGGGCCCGTTGCACTTCCACCGCATAACTCGCGTCGTAGCGGTACATGGAAAAGGCGGAGATGAAGATCGCGCCATCGACGCCGACCTTGTCCATCGCCGCCACCATCTCGTCACCCGTAACGTGATCGGGCCAGTTCGGCACACTGTGCCAGGGCCGCTTCGGGCTGTTCGCCTCATAAGCGTGGACCTGTGAGTCGATGATCGTCATCGCTGCTTGTTCCTTAAGGAACCGATCAAGGGTATCTAGGACCCGAGATACGCACCACCATTGGCGTGAACAGTTTGACCGGTGATGTAGCTCGCCGCGGCGTTGCACAAAAATCGAACGACAGCCGCGACATCTTCGGGCATTCCGCGTTGGCCAGAAATCGTCCTGTGGGCGAAATGATGTTGCGGTTCCGGCGCGTTTTTCGGGCGCGCCGTGCCGATTAGACCAGGTACGACGCAATTGGCAGTGATGTGCGCGTCGGAGAGATCATGAGCGAGCGCGCGCGTGAAGCCGACAATGCCTGCCTTTGCCGTGACGACATGGGCGCGATTTTTGGCGCCGGTGTGCGCGCTCATTCCGCCAATATTGATGATTCGGCCACCCCCGCTCTTTTTCAACGCCGGCAAGCACGCCTTCACGCAGTGAAATGCACCATCCAGGGTAACATCCAGCACCGCACGCCAATCTGCAAAGCTCATTTGTTCGAATGGCTTCTCGCCACGAAGTGCGGCGTTATTGATAAGTATATCGATGTGTCCGTATTGGCTGAGGGCGGTCTCAGCAAGAGACTCGGCCGATCTTGGGTCGGCAATGTTGCCGGTATGGCTCACGGCTTGGCCACCGGCGGCTTCGATTTCACGCACAACAGCGCCTGCTTCAGTTGTGTTGGAGCGCACATTGACCACGATAGAGGCGCCACCATCGCCCAAGGCAAGCGCGATGGCCCGGCCGATGTTGCGTCCGGCCCCGGTAACGATGGCGACTTTGCCTACGAGTTCTTTGTTGCCACTCATGATGTGACCTACTCCCGCATTCGCGCCAGATCGATCTCGCCATCATACAATTTTGCTAAAAGCTCAAGCGCGCTTTTGGCACATTCTTGCCCCCACCCGCCGTGGCGCGCGTTGAGCATGAATTTTTCCGTAATATCGGCGCGCGTGAGCGGCTCGTTGATTCCACCGCGAAAATGCGGCTGGCGCTCCTCGATCACCCGACCATCGTTGAGGATAGCGCGAATGTGCCCGGTGAACGCCTTTGGATAGGGGTTGTCCGGGTCGACGACGTAGCGGACTTTCGCGGCAAGCGCGAGCACAGTCTCATCGCGCACAGCACCTTCGGTGAATGCGTCAAGCCCCACGCCGCCGTGCACAAAGCCGCTTGCGAGAATGAAGGGCGTAGAGAATTTGGCGGCGTAGCCGTTGGGCGGACGTTGTTTAGCGGCAAGCGGCTCCCAGAGCCTATGCACAGTGCCTTCGGCTACTTCACAGACGAGCTCCTTCACATCGCCGGGGGCGATCCCACGAGCCGCCAACCGCCGCGCGCAATCAATGTACGGATGCGCCATGGTTCCGCACGGATAAGGCTTGAAGGCAAGAGTCTCAGTAACCCAGCGCGTGCCAAGACCTTGCAGTAGCGCGTCATAATCACCTTCGGTGGTGTGCGCGAAACCATGAAACAGACCGTGGGTGCCCTCGAACACTGTGCGAGGCCCGAAGTACCCAGCACGCGCAAGCAATGCAGCTCGATAGCCTGACTGCGCCGCCCACCCGGGATGTAGACGCTTCGTCCAAGCACCGTCGGTGAGATATTCGATAATGCCACCCGCCATGCTGCCGGCAACACCAAACGCGTTCACGATTTGCTTGGCGTCAAGGTCAAGCGCCCTCGAAACGCCGGCAGCTGCCCCCATCACCCCAAAGATAGCAGTCGGATGAAAGCCCGATTTATGCACCGCCTTTGGCGCCACGAGAGACAGGCGGCACATGACCTCACAGCCGATGGCGATGCCAGCGAGCGCGGCTTTGCCAGCTAGCCCATGACGCTCGCAGGCTGCCAGCACCGCTGGAACCACGACCGCACCGGCATGTACCGGCCCGCCCTCGAACGTACCATCGAAATCCTCGCCATGCGCCGCGGTACCGTTGACGAACGCAGCACCAGCGGCACTTAAGGTCCGTACGTGTCCGAGCGTCGTGCATGGACCATCGTCATCGCAACTGACAAGCGCGCTTTTAACGTAATCTTCGTTCCGCGCGCTGATGCACAAGCCCACAACGTCGACCAGCAGGTCCTCGCATTTGCCGCGCACCGCCGCGGGCATCGCGTCGAGCGCCACGATGCGGGACGCTAGTTGTTCGGCGATGGAAGGCTCGCTCATGCTGCTCGCCGCGCTCCGAAGGCTGGCAGGCTGTTAGCGACCGCGACGATGACGAAGGTGATCACCAGCATGGTCAGGCCGAGCACGGCGATAGCCGCGAGGTCGCCGCTTTCGTTGAGATCATAGATGAGCACCGACATTACCTTGGTCTGCGACGTAAATAGCATGATCGCCGCCGACAATTCACGGATGACGCTGACGAAGATGAAGCACCAAGTAGCGATCACGCTCGTTCGCAAGAGTGGCGCAGTGATCTGCCAGAGAGCTCGCAACCGCGTCGCGCCCAAAATGCGGCTTGCATCCTCTAATTCCGGATGCACGGCGCGGAAGGCCGATTGCAGCTGCTGATAGGCCGCCGGCATCGCCAGCGTGACAAAAGCGATCAATAGGATCCATAGCGTGCCGTAAAGCACGAAGGGCGGCCGCGTGTAGCTGAAGAACAAACCAACCCCGAGCACAATGCCGGGAATCGCCACTGGTGCCGTGGCAAGAAAACCGAGTGCGCGGTGGCCGGCGATCGCCTGCCGCGCGGTGATATGACCAACGACGACCGCGACGGCCGTACCGATGGTGGCGGCGAGAATGCCGAGAATGACGGTGTTTTTGATCGCAAGCTCGGTCGCCGATAGTTCGAGAAAGACGAAATTGATGTTCCTCAACGTGAAATTGTTGACGGTGACGATATGCGAGGCGAGCTTGGAAAACGTCGCGTTGAGCAGTGCGAAATACGGCAAGAATACCGGACACATCAACACCAGCATAGTCAAGGCCAGCGCCAGCCATTTAAAGCCGCCAAGCCGCACGATACGCGGCTCGCTGTTCTTGGCGCCAACGACCGCATAGCCACGATGGCCAAGGACCATTCGTTCGGCACGCAGCAGGATCACCGTAAGGATCAGGAGCGGCAATGAGGCGGCCGCGGCGAGCTCGGGCTGCGGTGGAAACTGGAACAGGCTCCATATCTTGGTCGTCATGGTGTGGAAGCCGGCTGGCATCGCCAAGATCGCGGGCGAACCAAACAACGTCATGGCTTGCAGGAAAGCGACCAATGCGCCGGCAAGCAACGCCGGCAAGGCGAGCGGAATGGTGATGCGCCGTGCCGTAGCCCAGCTGCCGGCTCCGAGGATGTTGGAGGCGTCCTCCAGGTCGCCCGGCATCCGGTCAAGCGCATTGGCGACCAGCACGAAGACATAAGGGAAGGTGTAGCAGCTGATGACGAAGACGAGGCCGGGGAAGGAATAGATGTTCAGGATGTGCGCGCCGCCGGTTTGCCCCGAGAGGTCGCGATAAAGCTGGTTGAGCAACCCGCTGTTCGGCGCCGCCAGCAATTCCCAGGCAATTGCCCCAAGGAACGGCGGCGTCACGAACGAGGCCGTCACCAGGACGCGCACGATTCGGCGCATCGGCATGTCGGTGCGCGCTACCAGCCAGCCCATGGGAGCGGCAACCGTACAGCATATGATTGCTGACAACGTGGCGAGCATGAACGTGGTGAGCAGCGGATCAAAATAGGCTGCGTCCACCATCAGCCGGCGAAAATTTGCGAGAGTGAAAGTTCCGGCCTTATCGGTGAAAGCATAGACCGTGAGCCATGCGAGCGGCAGCACGATCAGCACGCAGAGCACCGCTGCGAACAGCAGCAGCACCGGCATCGAAGGGTCGAAACCGATGCGCCGCTTTGCGACCGGTGCAGTGGCGGCGAGCGCGGTCATGCACCCTCACCCGCAACCATTCGCATCATACATGGAACAGTTTGACGTAGTGCGCCTTGATCGCCTCGCCGTTCTTGAGCACGGCCGCGGCGTCATCCTTCATCAATTTGATCTTGCCGAGCGGAACGCGGCCGGGCTTGTCCTTGGCCTGTGGATGTGCCGAGCGCAGACCGCCGATATCGATGTTGACCTGCTGGCATTCGGGCGTGAAGCAGTAGCTCTGGAACAGCCGCGCCGCGTTCGGATTGGGCGCCGCCTTGAACAGGCCATTTGGCCCGATAATCAGCGGCGTACCTTCGGTCGCATAGACTGGCTCGACTGGCTGACCGGACTCCTTCTCCTTCAAGATCAGGTATTCGACACCGTCGGCCTGCACTGCGCGTTCGCCGAGTGCGAGCTTCTTTGGCGGCACCGCGGCGGACTGAACCTGCAGCACGTCCTGCTGTGCGAGCTTTTCGTAGTAACCCCAACCGAGATCGCGCGAAACCTGGTAGGTCGCGGTTAGGATCGTGCCGCTGTAGCCGGGATGCGCCTTGACGATCTTGCCTTTCCAATGCGGCAACAGGAGGTCGGCGAAACTCTTGGGCGCCTCTTCCTTTTTCACCAGGCTGGTATTGTAGGCGATGATGCAGAGAAAGACACGGAAGCTCGCATATGTGCCATCGGGATCCTTGTGTTCGGGCGGATAAAATTTCGCCACGTCCTCCGGCACGTAAGGCTCGAGCCAGCCCTTATCCTTCCAGTACACCAGGTGCGAGGCGTCCGAGGAATTGACCACGTCAACGGCGTGGATGTTGCTGGAATATTCCTGACCGATGCGTTGTAGGATGCGTTCCGCGCCGGTGCGCTCGACTTGCACTTTCACTCCCGGATATTTGGTCTCGAAGGCCTTCGCAATTTCTTCCGACACTTTGAGGTCAATCGACGTGTACCAAACCACTTTGCCTTCTTTTTTGGCCGCGGCGATCAACTCAGGTGTCACGGTGCTCGCCGGCGGGGCGGCCGAGAGCACGCGGGTTGAAAGAATGGAACTGGCGACGAGCGCGCTCGAGCCAATCAGCAGGCCACGGCGCGAGAAGCTAGAACTGTTCATTGATCGATTCTCCCCTGGAGTCGTTGTTTTAGTCGGCCAACGCCCGACAGCACTCCGGCGGCAGATGCAACCACACCGCACTGCCGTGCGGAATACCCTCGTCCGCCGCCGTCACCACACGCAGCTGCGTGCCATCGTTAGCCTCAACAATATAATCTCGGCGGTCGCCAAGAAAGACTTGGCGTATGACTGTTGCCGGTATGGCGTTTTCGTTGTGCGAGGGTTTGCCGGTCGAAATTCCGATATCGTGCGGACGAATCGAGATAGCTATTGTTTGGCCGGCCATCATTGGCTCGCCGACGCATCGCAGAGGTTGGCCCGCAAATTCGATGCGTGCGGAATCGAGCGCTTTGCGCTTTACGACATTGCTGGAACCGATGAAACGGGCGACAAATTCCGAGCGCGGCCGGTTGTAGATATCTTCCGGTGAACCTGCCTGCTCGATCTTTCCCGCGTTCATTACTGCGATGAGATCGGCTGTGGTCAGCGCTTCTACCTGATCGTGGGTCACGTAGACGGTGGTGTAGCGATAGGCGTCGTGTAGACGCCGGACCTCGAAACGCATCTCCTCACGCAAGTTTGCATCAAGATTGGAGAGCGGCTCGTCGAGCAAAAGTGTCTCCGGCTCCACGATGAGCGCTCGCGCAAGCGCCACGCGTTGCTGCTGTCCGCCGGATAATTCACCCGGATAGCGACTGGCAAGCGGGCTTAGACGGGTTGTCGCGAGGATCGCGTCGAGCTTTTTCGCGATTGCGTTCCGATCGATTTTCCGCAGCTTAAGTCCATAGACGATATTCTCAGCGACAGTCATGTGCGGCCATAACGCATAGCTCTGAAAGATCATCGACATATTGCGCCGCTCGGGTGGCAGCGCGTATGCCGGCGACGATATGACCTTGTCGCCAACTCGAATTTCACCTCCGCTTGGCTCTACAAATCCGGCGATCAGCCGCAGAGTCGTCGTTTTGCCGCAACCGGAAGGGCCAAGCAAACAAACCAAGTGGCCGTGCGTGACGGTAAGCGACACGTTGTCGACCACCGCGTTGTCGCCATAATACTTCGTCAAACTGCGCAATTCGACCGACGCCACGCGCTCTCCATCTGCGCTCTGTCAAAACGCCGCTTCTACGCCTTATCACTATCAATGGCAGCAGTCTTCAACAACAGCCAGATTCGGCAAATTGCGGCCCTCGCTTTCAGAATTTGATCATGTCGGTCTTCGTCAGCGTCGTCCTTCCGCCAAAGACGGGCGCGTTAGCTAGATGCTGTATATTTGGGCTTGGCGTTATAAAAAGTCCGATTACTTAGGCTGTCCAAAAAGCTTTTCAATGACTTGCATGACATTTGACTCGGAATTCGCTTGCAAAAAGCAAGCGGCTTTCAGTTTTTCGGCATTTCCTTGGAGCGTTTGAGGTTCGAGAATCGTGCTTCCTGACTTTCCGTGATAATAGCCGCTCAACCAAATAGCGATGTCCCTAGGATCGGCGACGGCAAATGCCAAGTACTGTTTGCAAGTGATTTTCGAAACATCGATCGTGACCTGTGCATAGGCAGATGCGGTCGCGAGGCAAGCGATAAGGGCCACACTGATACGCTTTGCCATCAATGCCTACCTCCAACAACACTCCGAACGGTCCGCCTCGTTTAACCGATTATATCATTCCTTTATCATTCGCAAACTCCACCAGACGCGATATCTTCAGAGCGACCATTCAGCGTTTCGTTTTTCCCAAGTCGTCTTCCATGCGGATGGCGTCGTTAGCCTCGCCTGGGAAAAATTGAATTCGCTTTGCGAGAAGCAGTCCGGCAGGTCTGCTCTACACCCTGGTTTTCTTTCGACCGACATATCGACAAGCCAGCCTGTGTCTCCACCGGGCGTCAACGTATTGCCATCAAGAACTCAGACGCTCGTGGGCCGTTTTTTCGTGAAGACATTGCTCGACCGGCGATGTCGGCGCGCACCACCAATATCGAGATTCTTAGTCAGGTTCTTCAAACACATTTTGTGGAAAAAGTGCGATGGCATGGGTGTTTATCGCGGATCCTACGACACGCGGCATCAACCTAGTGCTGACGCGGGAGCTACTTCCGCGGCCATTGTCCACACTTCGGGGGATGGGTTGGTTTTTGCCAAAAGGGCCGCAGCGTTGACCACATAACAAAGGCCCCGGCGAGTTAACCGGGGCCCTGGTCTTTGATAGGCGCATGTTAGGAGCCGCGATGATCGCCGTCTTCACAAGCGAAGGCTTGTTGCGGGTTGACGGTCATAACAGCTGCGGTTCCGGCAAAGAGCGTGAAGGCGATGACAATAAATCCGAGGACCTTTTTCATGGGCACTCCCTTCCAGGACAAATCGCACGATACCAGCACGTCCGCAAAATCCATAGCGCTTGCAATCTAACGTTTGCGTGAGGTGTCCACGTATCGATCGGTCGATGTCCGCTCCGATGCCCCCTGGCCGCCGCCGTTCAGATCGAAGCCGAAGCCGGCAATAGCGCACGCGCCGCCACTTTGTTCGGTCGCGCGTCGCACGGCTCTATCTCTGCCAGAAGGGGGCACCGGGCTCTGGCGGAACCAGGCGCCCCCAGCTTGCGACGACGCATTGCTCCCTGGGAACGGCGCGCCGCACTGGTCGGCTGCGGCGTTAGACAATTCCGGAGTACAGCCGACGCTAAAAGGCTAAACGCGGTGGTGTGGCGTCAACGCGGCGAGACGGTGGCAAACCGCAACAACCTGCTCTTGTCCACTGATGATTATTGAAACGGTGGAACAATACCGCGGATGGATCGGATCGACCTGAGCCGCTTTCCTAATGACCTGCCCGTGTCATCGTTCGGCCCGTGTACGGTGTGCACGTCCTGGTCTTTGCGTTGATGATCTATCTATACCGTTTGCCTAAATTTCTGGTGCGCGCTGCTGTGACAAGTTAGTTTCATGCGGTTGCGATGTGGTCGCAACCCGCGCAATGTCCTCTAACAACAATAGCATGGCCGTGCAGTCCTGCTCTTCGCGGCCCCATGATTTAGCAAGCGCGAAGTATTCTCGCGCGGTGGACCCGAGTGAGAGCGGCGCACCGACCTCTGCGCCGAGATCGAGGGCAAGACCAATGTCCTTCAAGCCCATTCGCAACGGGAAATCTGGGGTGATGTCGCCCGCGAGCACCTTTTTGGGGTAGTTCACGCTTAATTGCCCACGGCCAGCGGTGGTGCCGCTGAGAACCTGGACAACTCGACTGCGATCGAGCCCGCATTTGGCAGCAAGGGTAAGCGCCTCCGCCACTAGCAGCATGTTCACCATCGACATATAATTGTTGACGAGCTTGGTGCGAATTCCACAGCCGCTAGGGCCCATGTGGTGAATTGTATCGCCCATCGCCTCGAACAAAGGACGGGCGAATGCGACATCATCCTCCCGTCCGCCAACAATAATCATCAATGTTCTACGTTCGGCATCGTGAGGGGTGCGGCCGACGGGCGCATCCAACATGCGAATGCCGCGATCAGCGAGTTCGCCCGCAAGCAACGCGCTTTCCGAAGCAGAGCCTGTGCTCATATCGATAAACAAGACGCCCGCGCGCATCGCGGAGACGGCGCCGGAAGGCCCGAGTACCGCTTCACGAACCTCGCGCGAACTCGGAAGCATCGTGATGACCACCTCGGCATCCCGCGCGGCATCGCTGGGTGACGCCGCGATTCGGCAGCGGTGTTTGTCGAAGCGCTCTGTCGAGCGCTTGTTGATGTCGTAGACTGCAAGATCGTGCCCTTTAGCGATCAGATTCAAGGCCATCGGCCGGCCCATGGTGCCTAGACCAACAAATGCAACGCGCATTCAGGTTCTCCTTCCGGCTTGCGATGCGCGTGATCTCGCGCTTTTCACGCATCGGGTCTCAAGACGATCTTGGCCGCCGCCGTTTTCCCTTCGTCGATGTCACGAAATGCAGCCGGCCCTTCGGAAAGGCTGCGTTGCTCGACCCAGTCAAGAGTTCCAAACTGGGACGCCATCAGCGCCGCCACCACCTCTGCAAAATCGCTCGGCGTATAACAATAGGACCCAACCAGCGTGATTTCCTGCAGCGTGATCCGCCGCACATCGAGGCCTTGCGAACCCGGCAGCAGCCCGACATGAACAATGACGCCGCCCGGCGCCACCAGCCGGCAGGCGGCGGCGCGCGTCGCCTCGGCGCCGACGGCATCGATCACGAGGCCGACGCCACCGGCTTCGGGCTCGCCGGCGCCCGGCGCATAGACATTGAACAACCCGGCTTGGCGGGCGGTTGCTTGACGCAATGCATTCGGTTCGGCGATCCAGATGTCTTGCGCCCCGAAGTGCCGCAGGACGAGCGCAACGGCAAGCCCGATGCCGCCCGCGCCGAGAACCAGGCTGCGCATCGCCGGCAAGGGGCGATCAAGCCGCTCTGCGCCCATGCGCACCGCATGCCAGGCAACCGCAATCGGCTCGGCAAGCGCCGCCTTTGCCAGGTCGGCGCCAGACGGCAACAAGACGACGTTGCGCTCGGGCACCGCGACAAATTCGGCGAAGGCGCCGGGGCGCGGCGGCATCGACACGATTTGCCGCGTGGGACAGAGGTGCTGGCGCCCCGACCGGCATTGCGGGCATTCGCCACAAGCGACCAAGGGATTCACGGCCACTATCCGACCCTGATTGGGGCCGGTCAGGATTGTGCCGGCCGCTTCGTGGCCGAGGATGAGCGGCGCCGGTCGGCGCTCGTCGTGTCCGTGATAGGCGTGCATATCCGAGCCGCAGATGCCGACTGCGGCGACCTTGACGAGAACTTCGCCCAGCCCAGGCACAGGTCTCGCCTGATCCATCAACT
>Ga0187788_10000597_pt1 | contig 10187 bp, 8 predicted proteins | sample 1015_BV01_MP10_2_FD_133008 | JGI IMG/M metagenome (GOLD analysis project Ga0187788, IMG submission 133008) | Tropical peat soil microbial communities from peatlands in Department of Meta, Colombia - 1015_BV01_MP10_20_MG | ecosystem: Environmental > Terrestrial > Soil > Wetlands > Peat | place...
GTCCGGCGCAGCCGGCCGACAAGCTCAAAAAGCTCGCCGAAGTCATGCTGTTGGACGGCGACGCGGTATATCTGCGCCTTGTGAGCCAATGTCCGGATCCCGCAGCGCTGACACACGGCCTGGCGGAGCACCCGGTCGCCATGCGCGCGAGTGGGCATGCCACGGGCATCAACGGGCTCGAGCGCATGCAGTTATTCGATACTGCGACGTATTTGCCGGACGACATTCTGCAAAAGGTCGATCGGGCGTCGATGGCGGTGTCGCTCGAAGTGCGGCCGCCCTTGCTCGACCACCGGGTGGTCGAGTTCGCGTGGAGGCTGCCGCGGCACCTTCGCGTGCGCAATGGCGAAACCAAGTGGCTGCTCCGCCAAGTGCTCGACCGATACGTTCCGCGCCGGCTTATCGATCGTCCGAAGATGGGATTTGGTGTTCCGCTCGCTGCGTGGCTACGTGGACCCTTGCGGGAATGGGCGGAAGAATTGCTCGATCCGCATCAGCTCGGTGGCGGGTATCTCGATGTTAAGGCGGTGCGCCGGATGTGGTCGGACCACGTCGATGGCGGCCGTAACTGGGCCTACGCTTTGTGGACGGTTCTCATGTTTGAGGCGTGGCGCCGCCGTTGGGCGCCACAGGCACCGTCAATCGCTCGGACAATTCCCGCACAAGCGCATCTATCCGCCAAAACCGGTTCCTAAGCTCGGCAATCGGTGCGGTCGCAAACACATCGCCAAAGGCTGATGCCGGCTATTCTGCACATCATCACAGGCCTCGGGCTTGGCGGAGCGGAGATGATGCTCGCGCAACTCGCTTGTCGACTGCAGGTGCGCGGTTTCAAGCAACGTGTCGTCAGCCTGAGTGATCGCGGTGTGCTGGCTGACGTGCTCGAGCGTTCAGGTATCCCAGTTACCGAACTGACGCTTGCGGCAAATTTAAGCGCTGGATCAAAATTGATCGCGCTTCGACGTCTGATAACAGACTTTGAGCCCGATGTTCTTCAGGGCTGGATGTACCACGGCAACCTCGTTGCTTCACTCGCGCATTTGCTTGCGCCGCAGCGGCCAAAGCGCCGTCTGTTCTGGAACGTCCGTGCATCGGATGTCGACAGCGCTCGTTATGGTCGTGTGCTAGCGTGGAGCAGATTGCTGTCGGGAACCCCCGACGTCGTTATCTTTAATTCAAAGGCCGGAATGGATTTCCATTTATCAATAGGGTTTCATCCGCGGCAGATTGAAATTATTGCCAACGGTATAGACACCGATAAATTCAGGCCGGATTCAGCGACTCGTAAAATCTTGCGTGAGGAATACGGTATTGGGCCTGACGACGTATTGGTTGTGCACGTTGCACGGGTTGATCCTATGAAGGATCATTCAAATTTCCTTGCCGCAATGCGATTGCTTCCACACGTCAAGGCAATCCTGGTCGGGGCCGGCACTGAACAACTTGAATTGCCGCAAAATGTCCATGCGTCCGGCCCTCGCCTTGATGTTGAGCAGTTGTATCGCGCAGCTGACATCGTTGCTTCGTCGTCGGCATTTGGCGAGGGCTTTTCCAATGTAATCGCGGAAGGTATGAGTAGCGGACTTGTGCCAATCACAACTGATGTTGGTGATGCAAAAATAATTGTCGGTAATGCCGGAATGATCGTGCAGCCCGGAAATGCGCAGGCGTTTGCGGAGGCCTTATCGAAGGTAGCAGGGCTTGCCCCGGATGCCCGCCGCAATCTCGGCCTTCAAGCGCGCGAACGTATTGTACGCCAGTTTTCGATGGGACAGGCCGTTGAAATCTTTGAACGGCTCTATATGGATCGAGCGGTTCGCGAAGGTAAGGACTGAAATTGGCGCACACCCGGAAAATTGCCGTTATCGGCCTCGGTTATGTCGGCCTGCCGGTCGCCGTCGCCTTCGCGCGCGCGGGCGCGCCGGTGATCGGCTTTGATATTGATCGCAGGCGCGTGGACGAGTTGCGTTCGGGGCACGACCACACGCTGGAGGTCGCTCCGAGCGAACTCAAGCAAGCGAGCTTGCGTTTCGAGCATGAATCGTCGCGCCTGGCCGAAGCGGATTTTTACATCGTCACCGTGCCGACACCGATCGATGCTGCACGCCGGCCGGATCTCGGGGCCGTGCTATCGGCCTCCGATACCGTTGGCAAAGTGCTCAAGCGTGGCGATATTGTCGTCTACGAATCCACAGTCTATCCCGGCACGATCGAGGAAGAGTGCCTGCCGGTGCTGGAAAAAAAGTCGGGCCTCGTAGGTGGCCGCGACTTCACGGTTGGCTATTCGCCTGAACGGATCAATCCCGGCGACAAGGAGCACCGCTTCGAAACCATCGTAAAAGTGGTGTCAGCGCAGGATGCCCGCACGCTCGATATCGTCGCCGACGTCTATGGCTCAGTCGTGAAGGCGGGCATCCATCGTGCGCCGTCGATCAAGGTCGCCGAGGCCGCCAAAGTGATCGAAAATACACAGCGCGATCTCAATATCGCATTCATGAATGAGCTGTCCGCGATTTTCCACCAGCTCGGCATTGACACCGGTGACGTGCTCGCTGCCGCATCAACAAAATGGAATTTCCTGAATTTTCAGCCGGGACTGGTTGGCGGGCACTGTATTGGCGTCGACCCGTACTATCTGACATATCGGGCCGAAAAGGCCGGCTATCATCCGGAAATCATTCTGGCCGGGCGGCGTATCAATGACAGTATGGGCGAGCGCGTAGCGCGCGAATGTATGCGCGCGCTGCTGCAAAACGGCCGCGCCAATCCGACTGTGACAATTCTGGGGATGACGTTCAAAGAGAACGTTCCCGATATCCGCAATTCCAAAGTGATCGACATTGCGCGGGAGCTTGAACGCGTGGGGGTCGGCGTGCAGGTCGCCGATCCGATCGCTTCGATCGAGGAGACGGCTCGGGAGTACGGCCTTAAGCTCACTCCGTTGGAGTCATTGCGGCCTGCGGATGCGGTTATCCTGGCGGTCGCACATCGGGATTACGTCACTGGTGGCTGGCCACTGGTTGCCAAACTGCTCAACGATCGCCGCGGTATCGTGCTAGACGTAAAGGCAAAGCTGGATCGGGCAAAAAAGCCCGAAGGAATTGAACTTTGGCGGCTATGAACGCGAAACAACCCAGGCGAGACGAGCGCAATGGCTGACGGTCCGATTCTTGTTACCGGGGCCGCAGGCTTTATCGGCTTTCATGTCGCAAAACGCTTGTTGCGAGACGGCCATGACGTTATTGGCCTCGACAACATGAATGCCTACTACGATCCGGCGCTCAAGGAAGCGCGGCGCGCGGAGCTCGCGAAATCCAGCCGGTTCCGCTTTATCAGGCTCGATCTCGCAGATCGCGAAGGGATGGCGGCATTATTCAGGGAGCACCGCTTTCGTTACGTAGTGCACCTTGCGGCGCAGGCCGGCGTCCGGCACTCGCTTGTCGATCCGTTCGCGTATGTGGATGCCAATCTTACGGGATTCACAGCAATTCTCGAGGGCTGCCGCCACAACGGCTGCCGGCATCTGCTGTACGCATCGTCATCGTCAGTTTACGGGTCCAACACAAAGATGCCGTTCTCCGTTCACGAGAACGTCGATCATCCTTTGAGTCTATACGGGGCCTCAAAGAAGGCGAATGAGCTGATGTCGCATGCCTACGCGCATTTGTTCGGCCTGCCGGCCACCGGCTTGCGATTCTTTACCGTGTATGGGCCCTGGGGCCGGCCGGACATGGCAATGTGGATTTTTGCAAAAGCAATTATAACCGGTGAACCGGTCAAATTGTTCAATAACGGCAACATGCGGCGCGACTTCACCTATGTTGATGATGTGGTGGAGTCGGTTGTTCGACTGGTCGATCGCCTGCCCGCTGGAAATCCAAAATTTTCAACTGCATCGCCAGACCCGGCTTCGAGCAGTGCGCCGTGGCAGGTGTATAACATTGGCAACAACAAGCCCGTGGAACTTCTGGACGTGGTGCGGATTCTCGAGGAAACCATCGGAAAGAAAGCGAAGCGCGAACTCCTGCCCATGCAGCCCGGCGATGTGCCGGCGACCTATGCCGACGTCGACGATTTGATGCGCGACGTCGATTTTCGGCCCGCCACCTCGATCGTCGACGGAATTTCGCGATTCATTGATTGGTATCGCTCTTACCATCATCTTTGAGATATACGGCACGCAAGAACGAGGCGTCTTCCGTGAGTGACAAGATCGCATTAATTACAGGCACCACCGGCCAGGATGGTGCCTATCTTGCTGAGTTGTTGCTCGCAAAAGGCTACATAGTGCACGGCGTCAAGCGGCGCTCATCGTCGCTCAATACCCAGCGCGTCGATCACTTTTATGTCGATCCCCACGTCAGGGACGCCAGGTTCTTTTTGCATTATGGCGATATGACAGACGCCACCAATCTGATCCGGCTCATTCAGGAATCGCAACCCACAGAAATTTACAATTTGGCTGCACAAAGCCACGTGCAGGTGAGCTTCGAGACTCCGGAATACACCGCCAACGCCGATGCCTTGGGCACGTTGCGGCTTTTGGAAGCGATCCGGATTCTGAAGCTTGAAACCCGAGTCCGCTTCTATCAGGCGTCGACATCCGAGCTTTACGGCAACGCATCGAGCGGTCCGCTGAATGAATCAACGCCGTTTGCGCCTCGTAGTCCGTACGGTGCCGCCAAGCTTTATGCCTATTGGATCACCGTGAACTACCGCGAGGCCTACGGAATCCATGCGTCGAACGGAATCTTGTTCAACCACGAAAGCCCGATCCGTGGCGAAACGTTTGTTACGCGAAAGATCTCCCGCGCGGTCGCAGCAATTGAAGCGGGCCTGCAAGAGCAGCTCTATATCGGCAACCTGAATGCCCGACGCGATTGGGGCCACGCACGCGACTATGTCGAGGGCATGTGGATGATGCTGCAGCAACCGCAACCAGGCGATTATGTGCTCGCCACTGGCGATGGCCATACTGTGCGCGAGTTTGTCGAGCGGGCCTTCGCCGTGATCGGCCGCACCATCATCTGGCGGGGCCAGGGGACACATGAGACCGGCATTGACAGGGCGAGCGGCAAGGAATTGGTCAAGGTCGACCCTCGCTATTTCCGCCCGACGGAGGTGGATGTGCTGGTCGGCGATGCGTCAAAAGCACATGCCACGCTCGGCTGGAAGCATCGCGTCACGTTTGATGCACTTGTAAATGAGATGATCGAAGCGGATCGCAAGGCGCTGCGCGACGACGTCAGGCGCAGCGATTGGCGTGAGTAAATCAATGGCGCCGCTGCTTTTCGATCTGCGTGGAAAACGTGTCTACGTTGCGGGTCATACCGGGCTCGCGGGATCCGCCATCCTGCGCCGGCTGGCATCGGAAGGCTGTGAATTGCTGACTGTCGGACATGAAATGCTTGACTTGACCAAGCAGGAGGCAACGGAAAACTGGATGATGCAGGCGAGACCCGATGCGATCTTTTTGGCGGCGGCTCGGGTCGGCGGCATCCACGCGAATGATACGGTTCCAGCTGGCTTTCTTGCCGACAATATTGCGATTGCTCTGAACGTCATGCGCGCGGCCATCGCAACAAAAGTAAAAAAGCTGATGTTTCTCGGGTCCTCTTGCGTGTTCCCGCGCAATGCGCCGCAGCCGATGACCGAGGACCTGTTGTTAACGGGTCCGCTTGAGCCGACCAACGAATGGTATGCGGTGGCGAAGATCGCGGGAATCAAACTCGCACAGGCTTATCGCCGACAATATGGCGCTGACTTCGTCTCCGTGATGCCCACGAATCTCTATGGTCCGGGGGACAACTATCACCCCGACAACAGTCATGTTCCTGCCGCGCTCATCCGCCGATTTCATGAGGCCAGAGCGAGAGGCGCAGAGGAAGTCGTTGTATGGGGGACCGGTAAACCTAAACGCGAATTCATGGCTGCCGATGATCTCGGTGACGCCTGCGTCTTCGTGATGAAACATTATTCGGGCGAGGGATTCCTCAATATCGGAACCGGAGAAGAGGTTAGCATCAAGGAATTTGCGCAAGTTGTCGCTGAAATCGTTGGCTATCGCGGAAAACTGATTTTCGATACTAACCGTCCAGATGGTCCACCACGCAAACGGCTCGATATATCCAGGCTCACGGCGCTCGGGTGGACAGCAAAGACGCGGCTGCGGGAAGGAATGAAGGCAGCGTATGCGGATTTTCTCGCCAGTGGTGCTCGCGTGCGCGAGCGCTAGCAGGCCTTGCTAGTTACCTCGCGTGGCCTGTCCGGCCGTTTGGCTGACCGCTACACATCCATGGCGTGGTTCTTGGCCTCGCGCAGCGAGCGAAGGCGAACGCGGTTGGCGCTGAGGCTCCACGCAATTCCACCGGCGACGCCAATGATGAAGCTGCTGGCCCCGAACAAAATAGAGACAAGCAGGCCGTCACTTTCCGGCAATCCTGCGTAGGTGAACGCTGCGATCATCGCGCTCTCGCGGACGCCCCATCCGGCGATCGACACGGGTATTGCGGAGATCAGGATCACCGGAGGAATGAGCAATAGTGAATTCATAAACGTAAAAGATGAGCCGATGGCCTGCGAGCAGAACCACAGCACTGCCACGGTCATCAGATGAACGGTTACCGATATGACGGCCACGGCCGCTCCCGTTCTCACGGACGTGAGAACAGTCCAGACGGTCCTTGCGATTTCCGCCAGGTGACGGACGGCCTTCCAACGGCCGATCGACGTGCCGCCAAGCAAGGACAGCATCAGGAGGCCTGCTGGCGCCGCCGCGCCGGCTAATCCGATCAAAACGAGCGCCGAGCGCCCCACCGGGTTGGCAATCAACGCAAGCGACCACGGCAGGCAAAATAAAACCAGGACGGCAAGCCAAATCAACCCGGAAATTCGATCGATCAAGACCGAAAATATTGCGTTCTTCCATGCACCGGCGTCCCTCGCCAGAAGCCAGATGCGCGCCGCATCGCCGCCAACAGTCGATGGCAAGACCTGGCTGAAGAACGAACCGATCAAAGTGTAGAGCACCGCGCGCCCGGCGCTCAGTCGTGCACCACCGAAATCGGCAATGCGCTGCCAGCGGAATGAAGCCAGTGTGAGCTGCAGGCCCAGCGTGATCAATGCAGCTGCAATCCAGAAATAGTTGAGACGGTAAAGGCGCTCACGCAAAATGCCGAAATTGACGAAACGAACGGCGACATATAACAGCGCCAGCGAGATCGCTACCTTGGTTGCAAAGAGTAACAGGCCGCGCGTCCGTCCCATGGGTGTTGGTCTCAGGGGGTTTCGGGCAAGTTCCGAGCAATCGAACGCACGTGGCGGGAAAGTCGTCTAAAATTGCACAAGAGCGCCAAACTCATACATTGATTGTTCTTCCGTGAGAATGGGATAAATTCGGCCTCAGGCGCGAGCCGCGAACAGGTGATCGGGATGAAAAAATTGTCGGATCTTGCAGTTAAGCTGTTCACCGATGGTGCCGAGAAGGCGCAAATCGTCGAAATGGCCAAGCAGCCATGGATTGCCGGATTTACCACCAATCCCTCTTTGCTCAAGAAAGCGGGCGTCAGCGACTATGCCGGCTACGCGCGCGAGCTCGTGACTGCGGTACCGGATCGGCACATTTCGTTCGAGGTTTTTTCCGATGACGTCGCGGAAATGGTCGCGCAGGCCCGCATCATCGCGTCGTGGGGCAAGAACGTTTACGTAAAATTGCCGGTGACGAACACCCGTGGTGAGCCGCTATTCGATGCGGTACGGACGCTTTCGCGGGACGGCGTCAAAATCAATATGACGGCCATCTTCACCGGAGAGCAGGTCGCGCGCGCTGTCGACTCTCTTGATGGTGGTGCACCCGCCTGCGTGTCGGTTTTTGCCGGCCGCCTCGGCGACCTGGGCTTTGACTACCGGCCGATCATGCAGGACGCCGTCGCGCGCGCCCGAAAAACCCGCAATGTTGAAATCATCTGGGCGTCCACGCGTGAAGTATTCAACGTCGTTGAGGCGGATGTCATGGGGTGCCACATCATCACCGCGCCGGCAGATGTGCTCAAGAAACTTCCGGCGCTCGGCACCATGACCGCCGCGGAACTCTCGCTCGCGGCGGTAAAATCATTCCGTGACGATGCCGTTGCAGCGGGATTGCGGCTCGCCGTTCCCGCTTCGCACGCGGCTGAATAATTGTGGATATTACGGCCGCGAAAGCGCTGAATTGTCGGCTTGTAACGCATTGAATCAAAACGTGTTCGCCACCGTTTCCGAGAGGTAGTCGCCATGCGCCTGCTGCCATGCTAGTGGATCGGACGCGGGGTTGGTTGGGGCGTGGGGACATCGTCGAGACATGGTGCAGGCTGTAGCAGCAAGCGCGGAACGTCCGTTGCGTGTGGGTGTCGTGGGCGTTGGCGTCATGGGCAGCAATCATGCTCGTGTGTTCGCCGGTTTGCCCGGCACCGAACTTATCGGCGTCGCCGATCCTGACCGCAAGCAGGCCGAATTTGTCGCGCGCACTTTAGGCTGCGTCGCCGTTGCAGATGTCGGCGAATTGATCGAGCGCGATGTCGATGCAATTACCATCGCCGCGCCCACGCACCTTCATCGCGACATCGCATTGGCCTGTATTGCGCGTGGCGTCCACGTCATGGTCGAAAAGCCGATTGCATCCTCGGTCGAAGAGGGGCGCGAAATCATCAATGCCGCGCGTCGCGCCGGGCTCACTCTGATGGTCGGGCACGTCGAACGCTTCAATCCGGCTGTTGAGGCGATCAAGGAAGCAATCCGCGGCGAGGATATTCTCTCGATTGCCATCACCAGGGTGGGTCCGTTCCCGCCGCGCATGTCGAATGTCGGCGTGGTGATTGATCTGGCTGTGCACGACATCGATCTGATCCGCTGGTTCACCGATTCTGACATTGTCGAGGTGCAGCCGCAGCTTTCCAGCGCTGTCGCCGAGCGCGAAGACATCGCGTTGCTCCAGTTCCGAACGGCGTCTGGCGTGCTCGCGCACATCAATACAAATTGGCTGACGCCATTTAAGGCCCGCAATGTGACGGTGGCCACGCGCGGCAAATATGTGACCGGCGACCTGTTGACCCGGCAGGTGACCGAATGCTTCGGCTTCCAGCCCGACGGCAGCTACTCGATGCGTCATCTGTCGGTCGGCCACGCCGAGCCGCTCCGTTCCGAACTGCTTGCCTTCCTGCGCGCGGTCCGTTCAGGAATGGCTCCGGCTGTAACCGGCGAGGAAGCGGTGGCCAGTCTTGAGATCGCGACGCGCTGCCTTGCCTCGCGGCCAACTGCGGTTGCATCCGCGCAACGGAAAGGCCCGCGCGCTGTCGTCGGCTGACCGGCGTCTTCAGTGCGGACGTTTAAATGAATTTGCGCTCCAACCCGCCGCCCATTCCGTTCATCGATGTTGCCGCCCAACGTCGTCGACTTGGCTCCGCTATCGATACGGCGGTGGCGCGCGTCTTGAATCACTGCCAATTCATTCTGGGCCCGGAAGTTAAGGCTTTCGAGGCCGAGCTCGCTGCATTCTGCGGAGCCCGGCACGTAATTTCCTGCGCGAGCGGGACCGACGCGCTGGTCCTTGCCTTGCGCGCGGCGGGGGTCGGGCCCGGCGACGCTGTGCTGTGTCCCTCATTCACCTTTTGTGCAACCGCCGAAGTCGCGGTCCTCGTCGGCGCAACACCGGTGTTCGTTGATGTTGATGCGGCAACGTTCAATATCGATGCAAAGGGCATTGCCGGAGCGGTTGCGACTGCAAAAGAGGCCGGACTAAAGCCGAAGGCAATTATTCCGGTCGATTTGTTCGGCTTGCCGGCGGATCACTCCGCCATCGCGGCGGCAGCGAAGGTCGAAAACCTGCTGATTCTCGACGATGCGGCGCAGGGTTTTGGCGGTGTCTATGACAATCGCAGGCTTGGCTCGTTTGGCCATATCACGGCGACCAGTTTCTTTCCCGCCAAGCCGCTCGGATGCTACGGCGACGGCGGTGCTGTGCTGACGGACGACGATGGGCTCGCCGACGTGCTAAAAAGCCTGCGTGTCCACGGGCAGGGCAGCGACAAATACGACAATGTGCGGATCGGACTTGCCTCACGCCTCGACACCATTCAGGCGGCGATCCTTTGCGAGAAGCTCAGGATATTCTCGGACGAGATCGACTCGCGTAACGAAGCCGCGCGCCGCTA
>Ga0187788_10000598_pt1 | contig 10186 bp, 11 predicted proteins | sample 1015_BV01_MP10_2_FD_133008 | JGI IMG/M metagenome (GOLD analysis project Ga0187788, IMG submission 133008) | Tropical peat soil microbial communities from peatlands in Department of Meta, Colombia - 1015_BV01_MP10_20_MG | ecosystem: Environmental > Terrestrial > Soil > Wetlands > Peat | place...
ACACGTGTGGGTTAATCGCAGACCATCCAACACTGTCCAAAGAAATTGCACACACGATGCGAATTTAGGCCACCACATGCGCCGTAGAGGGGTCTTTTTCCGTAATGATCGCCCAAGACGTATTTGCGCCGACACACCCCACGCGGGTCACGATACCGGTTCACACCGCATCCGTCAGCAACTGGGACAGCCAAACTGTCACGAGTTCGATCGCTCCCAAACGGTATGGCTTGGGCGGCAACTCCTGACAAAGCGAGATCAGCAGCGATTAAGGCAGAGGCGAAAAGTTTGTTCATTCGTCTCTCCAAACCCAATCTTAAGCTCACGTCAATTCATCGTTTGCGCAAGTTAGCACACGGGAAAAGACTATGGGTCAGTCCGATCAGGTTGTTGAGAGGCCGGCCATGTCCACTTTGGCCAGAAGCCGTCTGATCAGTTATGGCGTAAGTCTGCCCGATGCGTACCGTCAGGCGGGCGATTACGTTTGGCCTTAAAATTCTGCCAAAAATGCTCGCCCTTGCGGATGACGTGCTCGAGTAGGCGTGTAAAATTCAAATCTCGGCTGCTAAAAGCAGACATTCCGACATTCGTTCGATTATCTCGTCGGCCCCGGAGAGCAGCGAGGAAGGTACGGTCAAACCGTAGTGCCTTGGCGGTCTGCGGACATTATGAAAAGTCGGCGCGATGCGCGCGTTTACCCCAGAAGCGGACATCCCCGTGTGGCTCGCGCATGCCCGCTTTGTGCCAATGGCAGACCCGCCGCCACTCATTCGATCGCCTCGTCGGCGCGGGCAAGGAGCGTCAACCGATTAGCGGAAGGGATATTTTCGACTAATCAAGGCCATCAGCGACGCATCGCTTCAACTTTTCCCCTGAATTGCTGCATCGCAGCGATCCGCCGAGTTCCCTCCACCACAAACTTGAGGCTAACTCAATTACGCATGATTCGAAAATATGGAGGAGTGCATGGCCAAGTTAATGTCAAAGTCGGATCTCATAAAAAAGATCGCTGAGCAGCATTCGAACAGTATGACTCGGAAGGACGTCAAAGCCGTTATCGAGTCGCTTGCTACGATTGGTTACAAGGAGCTCAACAAATCAGGAGCCTTCCTCGTACCCGGATTCGCCAAATTCGTTGTTATCAAGAAGCCCGCAACAAAGGAGCGGAGCGGCATCAATCCGTTCACGAAAGAGCCAACAATATTTAAGGCAAAGCCGGCTCGGAAGATCGTCAGGGCTCGGCCGGTAAAGGCTGCCAAAGACGCAGTATTGTAGCGTCAAAAAAAAGATGTCGTGGCGCTGGCAATCGCCACACCCCTCTTACCCCGAAATCAGACATTGATCGGCGATAGTAAAGACGAAATCAGAGGCGCTTGAGCTGAGTGGCGTAGGCCAATAGCGTTCAGTAATTCGAGCAATTCTACCAACTTTTTTCCATGGAGAGTCGAATGGCCAAAAAAGCAAAACGGCGACGCACGAAGCGAGTGGCTTGGACTAGAGCTCAAGTTGCGGAGCTAAGACGGTATTCGAAGGACAAGCTGCGGGTAAAGAAAATTTCAAGACTGATGAAACGTTCCGTTGGCTCATTGCGCCAAAAAGCAAGAGCGCTAGGTATCAGGCTCGGTCATCGTCGTTGACGAGAAGACCGGACCTGATAACCGCTTGGGTCAAAAGCGGACATACCGCGATGTCCGAGGGTATATGTCCGCTTTACCCCAAGAGCTCGGCGGCCCTTGCACGTCCGCTTTGTGCCACAAGCTGACCTAGGCTTCGCGCCCTTCCCGAAAATCCGCTAGACAACGCTGGTAAGCTGAGCGACCGTAATCGCTTAAAAGCGATCAGCAAACGCACTGCGGCGCCATACGGCGTATTATGCGCAATGTCATCGTTCACAACCCTCAAAGGGAGGGAATGGCATGAATTCCAAACTATCTCGCCGAAGCCTGATCAAATCAGCCGCTGGCTCGGCGCTACTGGCCGGAATTGGCGCGCCAGCGATCGTTAAAGCGCAGGCCGATGCCATCCGCATCGGGCACCTTACGCCGCTCACCGGATTCCTCGGACCGCTGGGCGAATACGCAGTCATGGGAATCAAACTCGCGGCAGAAGAGGTCAACGCGGCCGGCGGTGTGCTGGGGCGCAAAATTGAGTTGGTAATGGAGGATTCGATCAACCCGCAAACGGCCTCCACCAAGGCCGAGCGCTTAATCGAGCGCGACAAGGTTGTAATGATTATTGGCGAGATCTCGTCGGCCTCCGGCCTTGCAATAGGTCAGGTGGCCAATCGGAGGAAAACGGTATTCATCAACACAGGCTGCAATTCAGATGCGCTGCGCGGCGCGAGCTGTAATCCATACATGTTCCACATCGAAGGCGCCAATTCGATGTATGTGATGGCGGTCGGGCAATATCTGCTTCGCGAGAACATGGTGAAGGGTAAGAAGTGGTTCTCGCTGACTGCGGACTACGCCTTCGGTCACGACCTTCTGCGCGTTGCCAAGAAATTCATGGAGGCGAACGGCGGTCAATTCGCCGCCGATGAGCTTGTGCCAACCGACGTTACTGACTTTAGTCCCTATCTCCTGAAAATTAGGCAGGCACAGCCCGACCTCGTGATCTCTAACCTCGCTGGCAATCAGATTACAACTTTTCTCAAACAATATTCCGAATATGGGTTGAAATTTCCCGTAGCCGGCTTTGGTTTTGACACGGTCGTCGCCTGGGGTGCGGGCAAGGGTAACTTCTCCGGTATCTGGCCGCTCGTCTGGCATCATCTCGTTGATACGCCGAGCTCCAAAAAATATGTCGATGCGTTCCAGAACAAATACGGCAAGCTGCCCGACAACCAATCATGGGGCGATTACAACTCGCTCAAGATTGTTGCGCAGTCGATGAATGACATAAAGTCGACAGATCCGCAGCAGCTCGCTGAACATCTCCGCAAGGGTGCAAAGTTCAACGTGATGAAGGCGCGTGAGGCGTATTTCCGCCCATATGACAATCAGATGGTCATGGAGATGTATGCGGTGCGGGCGAAGGATCCGGCCAAGATGAAGGATCAATGGGACATCTACGATGCGCTTGGCACTGTCCCCGACCCCAACGTGGACATGGAAACTATCGCCCCGCCGAAGGACGGCACTTGCAAGATTGGGTGATTCAGTGAACTAAGCTGCGCCCGATGGGGGAGCAAAAGCAAATCGTCGCCGTGTCATGGTTCCTTAAAATACGCGCACCATTTCGGCCTAGATTGCTTCTCCGCCTTGGGAGAACATTTGACCCTACAAGCTTCGCTCATGCATTCCATCAATGGGGTTCCCTCGCTCTCATCCGCGTCTTTGGATGCTTCGGCCCTTATTGATGGAGGCAGGTTGTGCGGAACGACTTGCTTTGTCGGGGGCACAACTGCGACTGGTTCCGGCTGATTGATATATCTCGCGCTACCGGAGCATCCGGCAAGAGCAAGCATGAGTGTTGCCGCCATTAGTTGTTTCACTGTGCTTCTCCTGAGCAAGCTCGCCGCAAATCTGCAATCGGAGAATCCGGGACCGATGGTCTCAGCCCCGCCTATAAAATCGGAGTCCCGCTGAAATTTTCTTTCTCTCTTCGATCATCCTTAAAAAACACAAAATAACTGACCGATTCGGTTGTTGATACACAGAGCAACAAAATGCAGCGCGCAGGAATTAGTTGAGCGGCGATGGCTTGGTACTCCCCCACCTTTTTTGGTGAACCCGGTAAAACGACAGCGCAAGCATCGCGCATCTTTCCGCGCCGCTCGCGCTTAGCGATCTCATGCCGCAAGTCGGGCAGCGCAATGTCGGGGCTAAATTGCGAGGTCCGATTTTATTTGCGATAACGACCTGCACGTCCGTGTCGGACCTCTGTTGACTCAGGTCAAAGCTATTTCCGCATTCTCGGGTTTCGATACATCGTCGCATCCTAACGAGCCGAAATTACAAAGGAGGTATCCAATGCGGTTATTTGCAATGGCGACATTGACCGCCATCGGCCTTGGCCTGGCTGCAACGTCTGGCGCTTACGCAGCCCCGATAAACGCAACCTCAATCGGGAAATCAGCTAGTGAAATGTCTCCTCTTACGACAGTGTACTACCGCCGTTACTATCACCGTCATGGCTACTACTATCGTCGTTATTATCGGCCCTACTATTACGGTTATGGCCCCTATTACTATCGGCCCTACTATTACGGCTATGGTCCCTATTACTATCGGCCCTATTACTATCGGCCATTTTTTCCATTCTGGTGGTGATGGTGAAGCATAATAAAAAAGCCCCCGCCAAAAAAGCGGGGGCCTCTATTGGCAGGCGAAGATGCGAGGGAATCTGGCATCATCGATGTTGTGGCTTGGTATCAATGCAGTAGTTGCCCGACTGGCGCATCAGCGTATATTTGCTTTGCATCGTTATTGGGATGACTCCCATGCGCAAAACAGTCGTTGCAGTGGCTGTTGCATCAATGTTGTTCACGGTCGGTGCGGCTTCTGCGGATCCCTATAAATGGTGTGCTGTTGAAAGTGGCGGCGGTACTAACTGTAGCTTCGTCACCGTCGAGCAATGTCGCACCACTATCAGCGGAATGGGTGGGTTCTGCGAGCCAAAGCAGGTCGTTCCGCCTAATTTGTCTCCAGCAGCAAGGGCCGCAGCACCTAAAATAGACGTGAGCGCGAGCAACGGTAAATCGTTGATGGAGTGCGTGACCCAATCCTGCAAGATCAACTGTTCTCCTACGGTAGCGAAACGATTCAGACCAAAATGGTGCGTGTACTTTAAGGAGCCAATTTAACGCACATCGTTTTTGGCAACGAAAGGCGCCCGGCTATGCGCTTTCATCCGGCGCCAGTGGCTCGACAACGCTCGTCAAGCTTTGAAAAGAGCGAATTTGGAATTGATCTACGTCAACAATTCCTTGAGCAAATTGTAATCTAATACTTTAGTAGACATACGCCCCGAGGCTCTCGGAGTGCGTAAATCTCCGTCCGCCGCCGGCGTATGCCCCAATTGTTGGAGGATACCATGGCAGGCATTCGTGTTTTCAACGTTCACTACGGCTGGGAAGATTGTGCCAGCATGGCTCTCGGCGCTCTCATTGTACTGACCTCGTGGTTAGTCGGCGACGCGAGCAGTCAACCCGTGGCGGTCAACGCCACAATAGTAGGCATCCTCGTGCTGGCCCTCGGTGCGTCCGAGGTCGTGGACTTGCGCCGCTGGGAGGAGAGCCTTGAAGCCGCTTGCGGATTGTGGCTGATCGCGTCGCCATTCATTTTTGGTTACGCCGATGCTGGCACGCTCCGCTATTGGCATTTCGTCCTCGGCATCGCTGTCGTGCTGTTAGCGGTGTTGGAACTACGGCAGGACTGGGAGCTCAGCGACACTGAGCTTGCCCATCACAGCGGGCGATAGCTCGACTATACTAGCTCCGACATGCATCGAGCTTTGCTGCAGCCCTACTTGCATGCAGCATTGACCTGTCCGAGACGCCGTATCAGATGTCCGCTTTAGGTCGTGACCTAGCTGGTCAAGGCCGACGATCATACTTGTCCGCTATTACTCCAATAGCGGGCAACCCGGGGGTGTGTTTGGAATGTTCGCTTTATGTCGCCCTAGGTAGCCGGCCTTTTACGCCCCACTCGCCGGGATCATGTGGTCTGCAAACCTCATTACTTATGCCCATGCGTCCGGAAGTGTTCGAGTACGAACAGGCGGATCGCCGAGGATAGATTGCCGTGTTGACGCGCCTCGTCGATCTTTGCGACCAACCCCGACAGCGTCGCTCGTTGAGCATGCGCGATTTCCTTCAGGTCACTCCAGAAGGCATCTTCAAGGCTAACGCTGGTCTTGTGTCCATCAATGACGATGGAACGTTTGACGACTGAAGATTTCATCAGGGTGTCCTCATACAGCCGATTTAGGTATGACAGGCGAGGAATGGACCCCATAGATTTAAATTCTGATTACCGAAACAGTTCCGGTTTTCGATAAGTTCTGCGTATGTGCGTCGGATCAGAAGGGCTTGGCCCTTCGAGTTTTGGCAGAAAATGTCATGCAAGCATCGGGACAGACGAAAAGCAGAAACATCCTGATTAACGGCCTCTTTAAGCGAGGCAGTAGCTTTAGCGGCACAGCTTAAGACATTGCCTAGTTTCATCTTTTATTTGAGTTCAATTCTCGGAAGTTTTTATGAGGCAGGACGCCATGACTGCACTCGCAGAACAAAGAAGGTTTCTTCGTAAGCGCGTGTTCAGACCTGCGCAGATTGTTCTCAGTGAGAAGGCACCAAAGCTCGAATGCAACGCGCTCGACCTCTCGGCTCAAGGCGTCCGCCTTCGCCTTTTAACAACATACGGCATTCCTCATGAGTTCGATGTTATTATCGATGGACGGCGGAAGCCCAGTCGTTCCATTTGGAGGACCGATACAGAAATAGGCGTGATGTTCTCGGATGCATCGCAACAATCCGCCGATTTTATGAGACATGAAAGAGACATTGCTCCGCTGATAGAGCTACTGAAAATGGCTGAGGAAACATGGCCGAGTTCGGAAAGCGCCGAAATTTCCGAAACCGAATTACTTAGTCGAGATCAGGCCCTGCTTGATATGTGGCCGGAAGCCTGCCGGCGGACGGGTGTCCCAGTACATGAATTTCCGATCGGCGTGATTAAACGCTGGCAGCAAGAAATGGGCTGGCCTAATTAAAATATGGGCGTATCGGGACGTAGAGACCGTTAAGACGGCGCTGACATCGCCCTGCTGTTTTTGTTCCGTCACATAAGGCCGTTGGAGGGAAAACCTCAAATTCTCATCCGCACGCCGGTAACGGCCGGCAAATATCAACGCGGTTTATGGTATCGCGAAACGATTGCAGGATTTTCCAGCGGGGGTTCGTCGGCAACAAGGTTACACGCATCACGCGTCGTGTGGTTTTAATCCGGCCCTCTAAGCGATATGATCTGTTGCCTTGAGTCTGAAAGAAGGCAATGGAGATATGGCCACTGCTGGGGACATTTCAGTACTTTATCAAGAGTTCACCGACGCACTGACGGAGGTTCTGGCGGAGAATTCGGCTGGTCCTGCTCGGCGGGGACGGCTTGCTAGGGCTCGCGCTGCCGTCAAAAAACATCCCAAGTATTCTGAACATGAATATTTTCTGGCGGTCGAGACTGCATTCGCTCGATGGGAGCTGATTCAAAACACAGGTCGTTAGGAACCGGCCCTCGCAGTCGAGGCCAACATGACGTGAATTCAGGCGCAAACAGAACCGACTACCAGTAAGGCAAAGCGTGGAGAATAAGGCGATCGTCGTCGGTGCGCTCGGTGTCATTGGGCGCTACATCGTTGAGAGGCTCGTCGAGGAGCCCGATTGGCAAGTAGTGTGTCTGCCGCGACGAAAGACGACGGACGGGCCACGCTACCGCCATATCGCAGTTGACCTACTTGACGCCGAAGATACGAAACGCAAGCTCGCTGAGCTGACGGACGTAACACACGTCTTCTATGCGGCATTCCAAGCAATGCCCGGAAGCGCATCGAACTTCGCTTCTAATATAGGTCCGAATCGCGAGATGTTAGTGAACTCGGTCACCGCCATAACTCGCGCCACGCCTCATCTAAAACGAGTCGTGCTTGTCACTGGTACCAAATACTACGGCGTGCACCTCGGGCCCCTGAAGACGCCGATGCGCGAACCCGATCCGCGTCACATGCCGCCCAATTATTACTTCGATCAGATTGACTGGCTCACGGCTTACCAGCGAGGAAAGGAGTGGGATTGGGTGGAGCTCCGCCCCCAGACCCTCTGTGGCTTTTCACCAGGCTCATCAATGAGCATCCTTCCGGCAATCGCGGTTTACGCTGCGATATCGAAAGAACTCGGATTGCCCCTGCGTTTTCCGGGCAAGCCTGGTGCCTACGACACGATCTACCAAGTGACTGAGTCAACGCATTTCGCAAATGCAGTGTTGTGGGCAGCGACAGATCAGCGCTGTGCAAATCAAGCCTTCAACATTACGAATGGCGACTATTTCCGATGGCGGAACCTTTGGCCCAAGATCGCAGCGGTCTTCGAAATGTCTGTTGCAGATCCGCAAACAATTTGCCTCACGCAGCATATGGCCGACAAGGGTCCACTCTGGGAGCAAATTACCACCAAGCACGAGCTCAAGCGCATCCCCTACACGGATCTCGTCGCTTGGCCATTTGCGGATTATGTCTTTGGCGCTGACTGGGACGTAATGTCGGACGTAACCAGATCTCGGCTTTACGGCTTCCACGATGTGGTCGATAGCGAGGCGATGTTTGTGCGCCTGCTCCGCCGCTTTCGTGAAGAGCGAATCGTGCCTTAGCTTGCAACGAGCTCCACCCCTCATATCCCACAAGCGCGGGTGATGATCGAAATACATTAAAAATATATAGCGGTTAGGCCTCGTTTTATTGACCTATCTCAATCGGTTCGTATCGATTGTTGCTATTTTTGCCAGCCTGCCAATTGGTAATTCTAAGGGAACCATCATGTTTCAGGTGCGCTTCCACGGTCGCGGTGGGCAGGGTGTGGTGACAGCGGCGGAGCTTCTCTCGGTTGCTGCATTTCTAGAACAACGACATGCGCAAGCCTTTCCCAGCTTCGGCTCCGAGCGCACCGGCGCGCCAGTGGTGTCGTTCTGCCGTATCGACGATAAGGAAATCCGGCTTCGGGAACCGATTCTCGAACCTGATGCCTTGATCGTGCAGGACCCGACGCTATTCAAAGCGGTCGACGTCTGCCAGGGCCTGAAACCGACCGGCTATCTACTGGTCAACAGCAATCGCAACGTGAGCGATCTCCACCTCGATGCGATTGCTAAGCAACTTCCTGACGGGCAAGTCCTTACCGTGCCGGCATCAGAGCTCGCACTCAAGCATGTCGGACGCCCGCTTCCCAATGCAGCGCTGCTCGGCGCATTTGCCGCTCTCACCGGCATCGTCAATTTGAAATCGGTCGCAGCGGCAATCCGCGAGGCATTCCCCGCAAAAATCGCGGAAGCGAATATCACTGCCGCCACCGTGGCTCATAATGCGGTGGCTAACGCTCACGCGGTCACTTGAAGATTCATCGCCATGCTCAAACAAATTGAAGGTTCAAGGGCGATGGCCGAGGCCATTAGGCTATGTCGGCCCGAGGTGATTTGCGCTTATCCCATCACGCCGCAGACCCACATCGTCGAGGGCCTCGGTGAGATGGTTCGGTCCGGCGAACTCAACAAGTGTGAGTTCATCAATGTCGAATCCGAATTTGCTGCGCTATCAGTCGCGATTGGTGCTTCCGCGGCCGGCGCGCGAGCCTATACAGCCACCGCAAGCCAAGGCCTACTTTACATGGCGGAGGCCGTCTACAACGCCTCAGGTCTTGGTCTGCCGATCGTGATGACGATCGGTAACCGGGCGATTGGAGCGCCGATCAATATCTGGAACGATCATTCTGACGCAATGTCGATGAGCGACGCCGGTTGGATGCAACTGTTTGCGGAAACCAACCAGGAAGCCGCCGACCTGCATATCCAAGCCTTTCGCCTGGCCGAAGAATTGTCGATGCCGGTGATGGTATGCGTTGACGGATTCATTCTTACACACGCAGTTGAACGCGTCGATCTGCCGGAACAGGCCGAGGTCGATGCCTATCTGCCTGCTTATGAGCCGGTGCAAGTGCTCGATCCGGCAGACCCGATTTCAATCGGCGCGATGGTCGGACCCGATGCATTCACAGAAGTTCGCTTCCTCCAACACTATAAGCAGACGCTGGCCTTACGGCTGATCACCGAACTGGCCGAAGAATTTAAGATGCAGTTCGGCCGCGACTCCGGAGGCTTGCTGCGCACCTATAAGGCTGATGACGCCGAAATGCTGGTTATCGCTATGGGTTCAGTCAACGGCACCATCAAGGACACGATCGACGAGATGCGCGCGGATGGGTTTCGTATTGGTCTCGTCACGTTGGTGGCATTCCGCCCGTTCCCGGTCGAGCAATTGCGCAAAGTGCTGGTCGGACGCAAACACGTCGTTGTGGTGGAGAAAAGTCTGGCCGTCGGCATGGGCGGCCAGCTCGCGCTGCACGTCGATCTGGCGCTGCGCAATGTTGCCGGTGCACCGCAGGTACATTCGTCGGTGGCGGGGCTCGGTGGGCGACCGATCA
>Ga0187788_10000599_pt1 | contig 10179 bp, 10 predicted proteins | sample 1015_BV01_MP10_2_FD_133008 | JGI IMG/M metagenome (GOLD analysis project Ga0187788, IMG submission 133008) | Tropical peat soil microbial communities from peatlands in Department of Meta, Colombia - 1015_BV01_MP10_20_MG | ecosystem: Environmental > Terrestrial > Soil > Wetlands > Peat | place...
CAGCCGCCGTTGACACGGTGGTCGTGCAGTTGGCGCTGGGGCCAAGCTTGGCCAGAGTGTCGGCAAAGCCCACGGTGGGATAGGTTGACGCATAAGTGACCTGCGCCGTGTTCAGAGTGCGAATGGAACCCACGGCCGACGCTTCGTTGGCGGCGATGCGCGAACGGAGCAGGTTAGGAATAGCGATCGCCGCGATGATCAGGATGATCGCCACCACGATCAGCAACTCGATAAGTGAGAAACCCTTTTGCTTCTTCATCTTGAGTATGTAACCCCTCTCCTAGTGTTTCTGCCAGAAAGCTGGCAGACAGCATCTGCCAGAAAGACTGGACGCCTGGAAATTATGCACCTTTGATTCCAAGTCCGCTCCTCGCTCGTGATCAGTAAGTCCATTAGAATCATGGAGCAATCAGTGACAAGTTGTGTCGTTGACGACCGATTTGGTTATGCTTGACATAAATTGTCAGAATCATAGCCGAGAAATGGCAGCACAAACATTTTGGGGGAAGCGGTATTTACCGCTTCCCCCGTTTGTCGGCTGGTACCCTCCCCCAGGTACTTCGCCAGACAATTCGCCTAGGTTTATTGAATGGGCGAAGCTTGCGCCGGGTTCAGACACCCGGAAACCGTGTTGATGGCGGCACCCGCCGTGCTGGCACGGACAACAGCATCCGAATTGGCCGAACAGAAGTAGCGAACGCCGGAGGTTCCGGGAGCAGTCGGATCTGCGCTCAACTCGAAACCGAGCACGATGCCCCCGCTCGTGAAGGCTCCGGTGTCATTGATGTTGTACTGATAGCCGCTCTTCACGCAATTGGAGCCGCCGGCGCAACCGATTACGTTGTCCACCAGGCAGGCGTGCTGAGGATCCGGCGCGCCGCAGGTGGTGCCGTTGGGGCCCAGGTTTGTCAAAGTGTTCGCAAAACCCACGGTCGGATAGCTCGAGCCGTAGGTGATCTGGGCCGTCTGCAAGGTGCGCAATCCCCCCACCGCAGAAGCTTCGTTGGCCGCAATCCGCGCCCGCAGCAGGTTCGGAATCGCGATGGCGGCTATGATCAGAATAATCGCCACTACGATCAGCAACTCGATCAACGAGAATCCCTTTTGCCGATGCATTCGCAATCTCTTTCCGGCGGACGATACACCGCACCGCACGCCCAGCCGTTGAACAGCACACAATCAAGCGCAAGTCCCGTACCATTTCCCGAAGCTGCCTGCCCGCCGGCCAAGCTGCAATTAACCTCTTATCCCTTAAACATTTATGAATGTCATGGGGGCGTAAGCCCCAGCGGACTAGCGCTTTGGTCATCACCAGATACGACAAAAATTGTCAGCCAAAAAGGCGGGTTTTTGGCAAGTTGAGAGCTCTTGGGCGCGTGCGTGCGGCTATCAGCAGGTAAGCTGGCTGCGGGAGATCTTTAAGCCATTCAGGTTGCCCAGAACGGTCAACGCAATATCTTTGCCATGGAAGTAGCTCTGGGCCATTTGCATCAGGTCGTCAGTCCTGACCGCCTCGATGCGGTCGGCGATCTCATCCAGTCCGAAGAAGCGGTCGAAGTAAAGCTCCTGGCGCGCGAGATTGGCCATGCGCGCGGTTGAGGACTCCAGGCTCAGCATCAGGCTGCCCTTGAGCTGGTCTTTCGCACGGCGCAGCTCCTCTTCGGGCACGGTCTCGGTCTTCATCCGCCGCAATTCGCTAATGATGGATTGCACCACCTTGGGCGCCGAATCGCGCGATGTTCCCGCATAAACCGACAGGCAACCGGTATCGCGGAAGGGATTTAACTCGCTGTAGATCGCGTAGGCAAGCCCCTGGCGTTCGCGCACGCTCTGAAACAAGCGCGAACTCATTCCCCCGCCGAGCAGCGTACTCAAAATGTAGGATGCGTATCGCTGCTCGTGCCCCACCGGAATCGAGGGCGTACCCAGGCAGATCTGCACCTGTTCCAGCGCCTTCTTGTTGCGCATGACGATGTGCGCCTGGACCTTCGGCGGCTCCTGGAGAAAGCCATTCTTGCCCGTGGGCAGGGAATCGAACTTCTTCCGCACCAGGTCCACCATGCGCTCGTGTTTCAAATTACCGGCGGCGGAAACGATCATGTTGTTGGGAATGAAAAACCGCTGCCAGTAATCCAGAACCACAGCCCGTTCGAATCGCCGTACCGTCTCTTTGGTGCCGAGGATGGGCCGTCCCAGGGGATGATTCTTCCAGAAGTTCTGCATGAACAGCTCATGGACGAGATAGTCCGGGTTGTCTTCGTCCATCTTGATTTCTTCCAGGATCACTCCCCGCTCGCGCGTGATTTCCTTATCTTCGAAGACCGGGTTGAGCACGATGTCGCTGAGAATGTCGAAGGCTACAGGCAGGTGATCATCAAGAACCTTGACGTCGAAACAGATGGTCTCCTTGGCGGTGTAAGCATCCATGTTGCCGCCGATGGAATCCACCTGCCGGGCAATGTCTTCCGCCGAGCGTGTGCGGGTCCCCTTGAAGACCATGTGCTCGCAAAAGTGGGAGATGCCGTTGAACTCCGAGTTCTCATGCCGCGAGCCGGTCTTGATCCAAATGCCGATGGAGACCGAACGGATATGTGGCATCTCCTCGGTCAGGATGATCAGACCGTTCGGCATGATCTCGCGGCGGATGCTGCGTGGGCTCTCCATGATGTCGTTCCCTGCGCCCGCGGGCGCAGCGGTTTTCAGATGACCTCTATTCCAATTGTGGCATACCCTTCGGCCGGGCTGCCGGAATCGACCTCTTTTTCCCAGGGAAGACGTTCCGAAGCGACTGCGGCTTGAAACGGGTAAAATTTACCGGCACACGATTGGATGCATGAGCAAACCGCCCCAGCATGAACTATTAGGCCTTGATATTCCGGAGCTTACGGCTCTGGCCGAGTCCCATTCCCAGCCTCCCTACAGGGGCAAGCAGATCTTTGAGGCCGTTAATCGTCAACGAGTGAGCGCCGTTTCCATGATATCCACCCTCCCAGCCGACTTCCGCCAAGCCTTGCAAAAGCAGGGTTACACGATCGGCCTGCCCACGGTCCTGAAGCGCTTTCTTTCGGCGGACGGAACGGTGCGCTATCTCATGGGCCTGAGCGATGGCGAGAGCGTCGAGACGGTGTGGATGCCAGACGGCGACGGCGGTGAGGCAGGAGACGGCACGGAGGCCGGAAATGACGTGGATGACTCTGCCGCACCCGGCGCTTCGCAGCCGTGGCGCCGAGCCACCCTATGCGTCTCCAGCCAGGTGGGGTGTGCGGTGAATTGCCAATTCTGCCTGACTGCACGATTGGGAGTGAAACGCAACTTAAGCCCGGGCGAAATCGTGGGGCAGGTGCTTGCCGTCCTCAACGATCAACAGGTGGAGATTGGACGCGATCGTGTCAACCTGGTCTTCATGGGCATGGGCGAGCCCTTTCTCAACTACGACAACTTCATCAAAGCCGTGCGGCTGCTGGTCGAGGGAGCGGGGATCCCCGAGTCCCGCATGACCGTCTCCACGGCGGGCATTGTTCCCCGCATCTATGATTTCGCGAAGGAGCCGGTTCGCCCCAAGCTGGCGATCTCCCTGAACGCCTCCAATGATGCCCTTCGCACCCGGGTGATGCCGATCAACCACAAGTGGGATCTTAAAGCTTTACTTGAAGCCGCAGCAAAGTTTCCTTTGCGCAACCGCGAGAAGCTCACCTTCGAGTACGTGCTGCTGGCGGGCGTCAACGACTCGCTAGATCAGGCGGGTGAGGTCGTCGCCCTGTTGCGTGGCGTAAGGGCCAAGGTGAACCTGATTGCGCTCAATCCGGGTCCGGACATCCCCTTCGCCACTCCCTCCCCGGAGCGCGTGCTGGCGTTTCAAAAGCGCTTGGTGGACGCCGGAATTCCCACGTTCGTCCGCCGTCCTCGGGGAAGAGACATTCATGCCGCTTGCGGACAGCTGAAGGGCACAGAAGACCTGGTTACCCTCGGCGCTTAAATCGCAGTCTCCGTTTCCAGCCCTTCTTCGAGACTTTCGGCTGTGCCGCGGGGCGCAACTCGACTACCAGTCCCTCGCTCCAGCCATACTTCTTGCGAAAAAGACGCTGGACGTCGCGATTCAGAGCCCCATCGGAACTGGCATCGACCACGCGCGCCACACCGTCGAACTCCTCCTCCAGAACGGAAAAGCGAACGTGCGGCTGAGAGCGCAGGTTCAGTACCCAGTTTGCGGTGTAAAACTCGGCGATGACGTAAAAGCAACCATCACGCTGCGCGTACCACAGCTCCACCTGGCGCGGCTGGCCGCTGCGGCGCCCGGTGGTCGTTAGTTGCAGGAACGGTGATAGCTCTTCGCTCAAGGTTCCCGCGCTATTCTTTCAGCTTGAGCTTGGGCTTGTTGTCCTCGAGGAAGGTCTTCAGCTCATCGGCTTGCCCCAGCAGCCGCATCCACTGCTCGTAGTAGAGGGTGACCGGAAAGCGGCCCAGGCCATATACGCTCACGCCGCCTTTCTCGCCCACACGGAACTCCAGGGCTCCGCTGCGGCGTCCCGCAGCCTGTTTCTCCAATTGCGCTAAGCGTGCTTTCAATTCCTCGTAGCTGGGCTCAGTCATGGTTCCTCGCAACAATCTGCGCTCGAATGTAATTCATTCCCGGCCCAGCGGGCTAGGCTGGATGAACAAATCTTCTGTGCCGCAGGTTTCGTATTCGGGCCAAAGCGTCCCCCTCATCCGCGCCCTTACAATGCAGGAGTGGACATCCGCATTCGTGAGTCGCGCCCGGAGGATTTCGAGGCACTTTGGCGATTGGATCAGGAGTGCTTTGTGCGGGGCATTTCCTACTCCAGGCAGGAATTGGGATGGTACATGAAGATGAAGGGCACATTCACGCTGGTAGCCGAGCCGGCGACTCCGCCGCATGGGAAACCTTCTTTGCGCAAGCAGGCGGCACCGCCCGCGGGCGCTCCGGTTGCCGGCTTCATCGTTGCGCAGGACCTGGGGAAGGGCATGGGACATGTGGTCACGATCGACGTGCATCCCCGACTGCGCCGCAGCGGGGTGGGGCTGAAGCTGATGCAGGCCGCAGAACAGCGCTTGCAGCAGCAGGGCTGCCACACCATCTACCTGGAAACGGCGGTGGACAACGATACTGCGATCCGTTTTTACAAGCGCCTGAGCTACTTCGTCCTGAAAGTTATTCCCCGCTACTACCTCCACAAGATCGATGCCCTGCTGCTGGCCAAGCGGCTCAGTTGATGGACACACGCACTGCTGCCCTGGGAACGCGGTTCCGTCAGGTCGGCGGCTCCGCGCGGCATGCTAGAATCCGCTATCTTCCACTGACGCCATGTTCCTGCTCGCCGCCATCTTTGCTGCCGGACTGCTGCACGGCGTTGGACCCGACCACCTGGCGGCCATCACCACCTTTGGATTCGCGGTAGGGCACAACTTTCGGCGCGTAGTCTTTTTTGCGGTGCGATTTGCCGCCGGCCACGCACTGGTCCTGGGGGTGGCTGGCCTGCTAGGACATTTCGGACGCATGCTGCTTTCTCCCTCCTGGGAACGGCGATTCGATCTGGCCGCGGGGGGGCTTCTGGTATTCACCGGACTGCTGGCCCTGTGGGCGCTAATCACCCGCCGAGTCAAGATCCACGACCACGGGCACATGCATAGCGCCGGACATCACGATCACTACCATTTGCACTTGGGACGCGCGCACGCTGCGGCTGGGGAGCATCGGCAGGAGCAGCATCAGCACATGCACGGCGGACTGGCGGCGACCCTGGGCGTGCTCTTTGCCCTGGGCGGGACGCGCAGCCTGCTGGCCGTGGTTCCCATCGCGATCTCGCAGACACTGGCGGTCACGATGCTGCGCGTGAGCGTGTTTGTGCTGGGCATCATTATTTCCATGGTGGGCTACGCCTTTCTGACCCAGAGGGCATTCTCCCGCATGGCGGCCAAAGCCGAGTCGGCGGGGCGTGCGCCGCGATTTCTGCTGGCTTCTTCGTATCTGCTGGCGCTGTTCTGCATCGTTGCCGGGTTGATGACCATTCATGAGCGCCTGCTGGTCTGACGATGGCCGCCAAGCGCCGCTCCATTTCCTCAGCCTCCAGGGTCATTACGATGCGCGATCCCATTCTGCGCATCGCCGTCGATACCGGCGGCACCTTCACCGACTGCATCTGGGTGGAAGAAGGCCGAGTGCGAATGCTGAAGGTGTTCTCCACTCCCGCCGATCCCTCACAGGCCATCGCGGATGCTCTGGGGAGGATCACCAGCGGCGGCGGGGCGCCGCTTCTGCTCCATGGAACCACCGTCGGCACCAATACCGTCCTGCAGCGCAGGGGTGCGCGTGTGGCGCTGGTCACCACCGCGGGATTCGAAGATGTAATTGAGATCGGGCGCCAAGCTCGCCCCCGCCTCTATGACTTCTTCTTTGATCGCGTGCCTCCGCTGGTCGAGGGTGCGCTGCGTTTTGGCGTCGAGGAGCGGACGGGGCCGGAAGGCCAGATTTTGAAACAACCGAGCGGGGAACAACTGCAGCGGCTGGCGGCGTCGGTTGCAGCAGGAAGACCGGAAGCGATCGCCATATCGCTCCTGTTTTCCTTCGCGAATGCGGCGAACGAATTGATGGTGGCTGAGGCATTGGGATCCTACGGCCTGCCCATTTCGATTTCGCACCGGATCGTGCCCGAATTCCGTGAGTACGAGCGCACCAGCACGGTGGTGATGAACGCATACCTCCAGCCGGCGATGGGGAAATATCTGCGGCGGTTGTGGGAAGGCATAGGGGAGCGGCATGGCAGCCGGCCAGGCTCAAGGCCTTCGGTTTTTGTGATGCAATCCAGCGGGGGAATCACCTCGCTCGAAGCTGCAGCACGCGAACCGGTGCGCACCGTGCTTTCGGGGCCCGCGGGAGGAGTCGTAGGCGCATCCACCATGGCCCGGCGCAGCGGGTTCCAACGCGTCATCACCTTCGACATGGGTGGAACCTCCACCGACGTCGCCCTGGTCGATGGCGAACTGCACCCCAGCACGGAGGGCGAAATCGCCGGCCTGCCGGTGCGCATTCCCATGCTCGACATTCATACCGTGGGCGCCGGAGGCGGCTCGATTGCCAGGTTCGATCTGGGAGGCGCATTGCGCGTGGGGCCGGAATCGGCGGGCGCCGATCCCGGTCCCATTTGTTACGGCAAGGGACGGGAGCCGACAGTCAGCGATGCCAACCTGCTTCTGGGGCGGATGCGGGCGGATCGCTTTCTGGGAGGAGAGTTTCGCCTGGATGCTGATCGTGCGCGCGGCGTGATCCAGCGGTGGCTCGAGGAGCAGCGCCAGCGGCTGAGCGTGGAAGAGTTCGCCGCCGGCGTGATCCGCGTGGTTAACACGACCATGGAGAAGGCCATCCGCGTGGTTTCCATCGAGCGCGGCCACGACCCCAGGGAATTCACGCTGGTCGCCTTCGGAGGAGCCGGTGGGCTGCACGCGTGCGAGCTAGCTGCCGCGTTGGGCATTCCGAGGGTGATCGTCCCCGCCTGGCCGGGCGCCATATCCGCCTACGGCATCCTGGTCAGTGACGTGGTGAAGGATTACTCGAGGACGGTGTTGCGGCGCGTTAAGCCCGGGGCGCAGGCACGGGCCGGGCAGTCGCTCAGCCAAAAGGAGTTTTCAGATCTGCGCCTGGAATTCGAGACCCTGCGCCGATCCGCAAAAGCCGAGTTCGATGGCGAAGGCTGGCGAGGAAAAATTGAGTTCCGGACCAGCGCCGATGTGCGATACCGTGGACAGGGTTTCGAGCTGAACGTGCCCTTCGCGCGGAATGTGTGCGAAAGCTTTCACCAGGAACACCAGCGGCGCTACGGATACAGCAGTCGAGATCGGGAGTTGGAGGTCGTGACGCTGCGTCTGCGGGCGCGAATTCGCGGCCGGGAACCTTCGCGCCGGCGCCCTGTAGCGAGCGCGAAGGCGGCGCCGGAGCATGCGCCGGTGTACTTTTCGGGCAAGGCTCGGCGGACGGCGATCCTGGCGAGGGAATCGCTATCTCCCGGACGCAACTACTACGGCCCGGCAGTGGTGACGGAATATAGCGGAACGACGGTAGTGCCGCCGGGGATGCCCTTCCACGTCGATTCGGGGTCAAACCTGGTCATTGGCCTGGCCGGCATGAGGACGACTGCGGTATGAAGATCGCCATCCAGGGAGAGTTGGGATCGTTCAGCGACGAAGCGGCGCGATCTTTTCTGCCGGGACATACGGTTGTGCCCTGCGCGGTTTCGCTGGAGGTCTTCGACAAGCTGGACTCCAATACGGTGGCGGCCGCCCTGATTCCGATCGAGAACTCCCTCGCCGGCTCGGTGGCCGAGCACTACGATTTGCTGCTGGCGCGCGAGATTTTCATCCAGCGGGAATTTCGGCTGCGCATCCGGCACAACCTGATCGCCGCCCCGGGCGTGCGCCTGCAGGACGTGCGGGAGGTTCTGTCTCATCCCGTGGCGTTGGCACAGTGCCGCGACTTCTTCCAACGGCATCCCCGCATTCGCGCCGTGCCCTTTTACGACACCGCCGGCAGCGTGAAGCGCATCGTCGGCGAGAGATTGCGACATGCCGCGGCCATTGCGGGAAAGCAGGCGGCCGCGGTCTACCGGGGCAGCATCCTCAAGAGAAACCTGGAGGACGACAAACAGAACTTCACGCGCTTCTTTCTGGTGCGCAAGCAGAAACGCATCCTGCCGGGCGCCAATAAGACCTCGGTGGCTTTCTCACTACACAACGTGCCGGGGGCATTGTTCAAAGCCTTGAGCGTGTTTTCCTTGCGCGACATCAATCTCACCAAGATCGAATCCCGGCCACTGCGCGGCCGCCCCTGGGAGTACGTCTTCTACGTGGATCTGCTGCGCGGGGACGATGAGCCTGCCCGCAACGCGCTCGGCCACCTGGCAGAGATCTCCGACTTTGTGAAGGTGCTGGGCGTTTACCGCGCGGCTTGAATCCGGCTGACCGCAATCCTGGCGTGAGCATCCAATCCAGCGGAGGTCGCAATGCAAGCTGATTCCAACCGGAGGCAATTTCTCATCCACACAGGTGCGGCATCTCTCCTGCCCCTGATACCCGCCGGCGCTCTGCTTGCCCCGGCGGTACCCAAGGCGGACGAGGGCGGAGAGGAGGTCACCGCCAACGAAGATCTGATGCGGGAGCACGGCGTGCTGCGGCGCATCCTGCTGATCTATGACCACGTCTCCAGCCAGCTGGGAAGCGCCCGGATCGATTTCGATCCCAGGCTGATCGTCGAGACTGCCGGCATTGTGCGCCGCTTCGTCGAGGACTATCACGAGAAGCTGGAGCAGGACTATCTGTTTCCGCGCTTTCGGAAAGCCGGCAAGCTGACCAGCCTGGTCGATACGCTGCTCGAGCAGCACCAGGTGGGCCGCCAGCTCACTGACCGGATCCAGTCCCTGGCGTCGAGCGCTAACCTGAAGCAACGCGAGAACGCGGCCCGCATGCAAGAAACGATCACGAAATTTCAGACCATGTACCGCCCGCACGCGGCTCGCGAGGACACCATCCTGTTCCCAGAGTTGAAGAAGATCATCAGCCGGCACGAGTACGATTCCCTCGGCGACGAGTTCGAGAAGATCGAAGACAAGCAGTTTGGAGAGGATGGCTTCGAGAAGATGCTGGCCAGGGTTGAAGCTATCGAAAAGCAATTGGGAATCTACGACCTGGCGCAGTTCACGGCCAGAGTGTGATCGACCTCTTTCGCGCTGCCGTCCGCATCTCAATGTCGCAGGGTTGCCTTTCCGGGTTCCGTTACGGAAAGAGGTTCACCTTTGGGCGGGCAAGGCTCATTGCGGAGGGCGGGATGGCGATTTACAATCCGTCGGCCACGCGGGACCAGGCCGGGCAGGGGGGTTGCATCTTTTCGGCTCCAGGGTTCATCCAAGGTTGAGTATAGTTCACTCAAGGGAGCGATATGGCTAATCCATCGCGCAACTTAGAGCGCAAAGAAGCGGCGCCTCAGGAGCCAGAGGCGGAGGTGCACCGCAGCCTGCCGGTGCTGCCAGTAAGGGACACCGTGCTGTTTCCGCATGCAGTTTTGCCGCTCACCGTGGGCCGTGAGAGCTCGGTGCAACTGATCAATTCCCTGGGAGAAGACAAGACCATCATCGTGGTGGCGCAGCGCGAGGCGCGTGTCGATAGCCCGCAGCC
>Ga0187788_10000600_pt1 | contig 10173 bp, 10 predicted proteins | sample 1015_BV01_MP10_2_FD_133008 | JGI IMG/M metagenome (GOLD analysis project Ga0187788, IMG submission 133008) | Tropical peat soil microbial communities from peatlands in Department of Meta, Colombia - 1015_BV01_MP10_20_MG | ecosystem: Environmental > Terrestrial > Soil > Wetlands > Peat | place...
CCTGGTGGTCGATGAGATCCTGGACATCGTGGAGCAGCAGGTGGTGGTGGAGAACGCCTCGGAAGGCGGGCGGGTACGGGGCTCGGCGGTGATCCAGCAGCATGTCACCGATCTGCTCGACGTCGAGGGCCTGGTCGACTCCGCGGTGCCCTCATCCCAGGGGAGGATGTGATCCATGCGCGAACAACAGTTCTGTACCTTCTTCCTGCAGGGCCTGTTTTTCGGAGTCGAGGTGGAAAAGGTACAGGAGGTGATCCGTCACCAGAAGACCACGCCCGTGCCGTTGGCGCCCGAGGTGGTGGGCGGCCTCATCAATCTGCGCGGCCAGATCGTGACCGCCATCGATCTACGCCGCCGCCTGGCGCTGGCGGAGCGTGATCCGCAATTCCAGCCGATGAATGTTGTGGTACGCACCGACGAAGCGGTGGTCAGCCTGCTGGTGGATGAAATCGGCGACGTGGTGGAGGTAGAGGCCGGCGCCTTTGAACCTCCGCCGGACACTCTGCAGGGCAGCGCCCGGGAGCTGATCCAGGGCGCCTACAAGCTGAAGGACCGCCTGCTGCTGTTGCTGGATACACAGCGGGTCGTGGCTCTCAACTGAACCGTGTACCTCCTCCCGGAGTCGCCTGGTTCTCAACCCAGGCTCCGGCCCGCAGGCGACCCACGTCCCGCAGGCGACCATGACCTGGAGCTCGCCGAGCGGACTGGAATCCAGGTCCGATCGTGACTCCCACCTTAACCTTCCACCGTCGCGCCTCATGCCGCGCCATTGCCATTAAAGCTCTCTCATTCTTCCTGGAATGCCGCTTGCACTGAACAGCGGTTCGTAATCCCGTTGGACTTGTGTGAGGCGTGGCGGAGGGGCAGTTGAGGAAATCCGCGGCCAAGGAAGGAAGCTTATGAAGTGGTTTCACGACTTGAAAATTGCCACCAAACTGCTGGCAGGATTCATCCTGGTAGCGGTGATCGCCGGCATGGTTGGCTTTGTGGGTTATTCGGCAGCGTCGAAGATCGCGACCGGTTCCAAGAGCATGTATGACAACCAGGTCGTCATGCTGCGCAATCTTGGGGATGCCAACGTGGCTTTTCTGACGGCGCGGCTGGAGGCCCGCAAGATGCTCTCCATGCAGGAAGCCTCCCAGCTCCGCCAGTCCGAGCAGGCCATCGAGGAGCAGGACAAGCGATGCGACGAAGCCTTGGCAGCATATCTCAAGGCCCCATTAGCAAGAAAGAGCAGGAGATCGCTTCCGCATTGCAAAAGGAGATCTCCGACTACCGACACTTGCGGGCGCCGCTGATCAGCAACAGCCTGGCGGGAGACAACAAGAAGGCCACTGCCGTGGCCAACGACCCCGAGTTCGTCGCGGTACAGAAGGCGACGACCGGGCATCTGCGCGAACTGATGAATCTGGCGGGAGAGCAGGCGGAACAGATCCAACGGCAGAATGAACAGCTTTCCGCCAGCAGCACCAAGCAGATCCTCATTTTCGTGGCTGTGGGCATGATCGTGTCGCTGATCCTGGGATTTGCCCTGGCGCGCATGATCGGGCAGCCCATCAAGCAGCTGCAGCAGGCAGCCGAGCGGTTGGCGCAGGGGGACATCCATATCACGCTTCCCCCGGAGACGGCCGATGAAATCGGCGTCCTGGCGCGCGCCTTTCGCCTGATGGCGGACACCATCCGCGATCGCGCCGAGGCCGCGCAAAAGATGGCGGCGGGCGACCTGAGCATTCAAGTTGCCGCCAAGTCGGAGGTGGACGTCTTGGGTCGCAGCTTGAATCAGGTCGTCGAGGCGGTCAAGGCGATGATCGGCGACACCCACCTGCTGTCGCAGGCGGCGGTCGAGGGCCAGCTGTCCACCCGCGCCGATGCCGGCAAGCACCAGGGAGATTACCGCCGCATCGTGCAGGGCGTGAATAACACCCTGGACACGCTGATCGGCCCGCTGAATACGGCCATCCAGGGCTTTGAGGCGTTCGCAGCCGGCCATGCGCCGGAGGCGGTCACCGCCGACTACCGCGGCGACTTCGAACGGCTGAAGGGATCACTCAACAACCTTCGCGCCATCGTGCAGGAGCGCAATCAGGATATCGACATGCTGATCAGCGCGGCCATGCAGGGCGAGCTGAGCGTGCGCGCCGACACCAGCAAGTATGCCGGCGGCAACGCCAAGCTGATCGGGGAGATCAACACCATGCTGGAAGCCATCGTGGCTCCGCTGCGCGACTTCGCCGCGGTGCTCGACAAGCTGGCGGCCGGCGATCTGACCGCCCAGGTGGAGCGGGAATACAAGGGTGAGTTCGAGCGGGTGAAGAAATCGATCAACACCCTCTCCATCCAGGTGCGCAACGCCATGCAGCAGATCGGCCAGAACACCCTCGCCCTAGTTTCGTCCGCCGAGGAGCTCAACAAGGTCAGCCAGACCATGAGCTCCAGTGCGGATGAGACCGCGGCGCAGGCGAATGTGGTGTCCGCTGCCTCCGAGCAGGTGAGCAAGAACATCCAGACCATTGCCGCCGGCGCCGACGAGATGGGGGCCAGCATCAAGGAAATAGCCAAGAACACGGCGGACGCCACCCGGGTGGCTACCGCCGCGGTGCGCACCGCGGAATCGACCAACGAAACCATCGGCAAGCTGGGCCAGAGCAGCGCCGAGATCGGGCAGGTGATCAAGGTCATCACCTCCATCGCCCAGCAGACCAACCTGCTGGCCCTCAACGCCACCATTGAAGCCGCGCGTGCCGGGGAAGCGGGCAAGGGTTTCGCGGTGGTGGCCAACGAGGTCAAGGAACTGGCCAAAGAGACGGCCAAGGCCACCGAGGACATCAGCCGCAAGATCGAGGCCATCCAGAGCGATACCAAGGGCGCGGTGGAGGCCATCGGTCAGATCAGCACGGTGATCGGCCAGATCAACGACATACAGAACACCATCGCCAGCGCGGTGGAAGAGCAGAGCGCCACCACCAACGAAATCAGCCGCAACCTGGCGGAAGCGGCTCGCGGGGGGGTGGAAATTACCAAGAACATCGCCGGAGTGGCCGATGCGGCGCGCAGCACCACGGCGGGGGCGACCGACACGCAGAAGTCGGCGCAGTCGCTGGAGCGCATGTCGGCCGAGCTGCAGGACCTGGTTTCGCAGTTCAAGTACGAGGAAGCCAGCCGGGCGGCGAGGTCTGGAGGCGCCAACGGCAAGTCACGGGGCTTCGTGCCCGGCGTCCAGCGCGAGCCGGTGAGCGAGGCTGTTCACTGAGGACATGGGGAGCGGCTTGACGGCTGGCGCAGCCCCCGAGCCGCTCCCCCACCTGCAGCCGCCCCCATGTCCGGGTCGTCTGCGCCGGCCGGCAGGGCGGGTGGTCACAGAAATGGGGGAGGAATGCGGGCGTTGGTAGTCGATGAGTCCACGGCAATACGGTCGATGCTGCGCATGATCCTGCGCTCGGCCGGGTTCGAGGTTCTAGAAGCCAAGGATGGACGCGATGCGCTGGATCGCCTGAATCAGCAGGGCACCATGGACATAGCGCTGGTGGACTGGAACATGCCGGAGATGAATGGCCTCGAATTTCTGCGCAGCGTGCGCGCCCAGCCCCTTCATGACAGCATGCGCATCGTGATGGTGACCACGGAGAGCGAGATTTCGCAGGTAACACGCGCCCTGAGCGAAGGCGCCAACGAGTACGCGATGAAGCCGTTCACCCGGGAGTCGATCCTGGAGAAACTGGAACTGCTGGGATTCGGACGGCCGGCATGACACGGGTAAGGGTATTGATCGTTGACGATTCGGTGGTCGTGCGGAGGATCCTGCGGCAGGTGATCGGCGAGGACCCCGATCTGGAGGTAGCCGGGACCGCGGCCAATGGCAGGATCGCCCTCAGCCTCATCGACCAGGCCAGCCCCGACGTGGTCACCCTGGACGTGGAGATGCCGGAGATGGATGGCCTGCAGGCCCTGCAGGCCATACGCGCCAGCCGTCCCAAGCTCCCGGTGATCATGTTCAGCACGGTAACCCAGCGGGGGGCGGTAGCGACCCTGGATGCTTTGGCGGCGGGTGCGAGCGACTATGTCACGAAGCCAGAGAACGTGGCCGGCTTGAATGCGGCGGTGGATCGTATCCGCCGCGAACTGGTTCCCAAGATTAAAGCCCTGTGCTGTCACAGGACAGCCAGCGGCGCGGTGCCCTCCCCCAATCTCCCGCGGCGCTTGTCCACGCAGCTTCCGGCGCGGCCCAAGCCGCGACCGGGACCGATCGAGGTGGTGGCGATTGGTACTTCCACCGGGGGTCCCAACGCTTTGACGCAGCTGCTGCCGCGAATCCCGGCAGATTTTCCAGTTCCAATCCTGATCGTGCAACACATGCCGCCCACCTTCACGCGCTTTCTGGCAGAGCGGTTGTCGGCCTTTTCCTCCATCCCGGTGCGCGAGGGCATCGCGGGTGAGGTGCTGCGCGCCGGGGAAGCCTGGATTGCGCCCGGCGACTTCCACATGACGGTCGAGCGAATGGGAGCGCGCGTCCGCTTGAGCACCAACACCGATCCCCCGGAGAACTCCTGCCGGCCGTTGGTAGACGTTCTCTTCCGTTCGGTGGCTGAGGTGTACGCCTCGCGGGCGTTGGCGGTGGTGATGACGGGGATGGGTCAGGATGGTTTCCGGGGGTCAGAGGTCATCCGCGACGCCGGAGGTCGGATCTTCGCCCAGGACGAGGCGAGCTCGGTGGTTTGGGGGATGCCGGGATTTGTCGTGCAGGCGGGGCTTGCCGAGCGAGTCCTGCCGCTGGAGCAGATTGGCAGCGAGATCGTGCGCAAGGTAATGCAGACACAGGTGCTGATTCACAGCTAAGGAAACACTCCCGAATGGGCATCTCCAGCATCGATTTCGACTATCTGCGGAAGCTGCTGCTGGAGCACTCAGCCATCGTGCTCGATGCTGGCAAGGAGTACCTGGCTGAGTCGCGGCTCACGCCGTTGCTCTACCAGGAAGGTCTGCCCTCGGTCGATGAGCTGTTCAAGCAATTGCGCTCGGCCACCTTCAGCGGACTTCATCGCAAGGTCGTGGACGCGATGACCAACAACGAAACCTGGTTTTTCCGTGATTTCGTTCCCTATGAGGCTCTGCGCACGCGGGTGATTCCCGAATTGCTGGCAGCCCGCGCCACCGAACGAAAACTGATGATCTGGAGCGCCGCCTGCTCCAGCGGGCAGGAACCCTATAGCCTGGCTATGCTGCTGCGCGAAAGCTTTCCGATGCTGACCTCCTGGAATGTGACCCTGTTGGCCAGCGATATCTCGACCGCCATTCTGTCGCGCGCGCAAAAGGGACGCTACAGCCAGCTGGAGGTAAATCGCGGCATGCCGGCCGCGCTCTTGGGCAAGTACTTCACTCGCGAGGGGCTGGACTGGGAACTGAAGCCGGAGATCCGGCGCCTGGTGCAATTCCGGCAGCTCAACCTGGCCAGCGCCTGGGCGGACATGCCGCCCTGCGATCTGATGATGCTGCGCACTGTGCTGATCTATTTTGAAGTTCCAACCAAGAAGGAGATCCTGGAGCGACTCCGCCGGGTTATGCGTCCCGATGGCTACCTCTTTCTTGGAACCGCCGAAACCACGCTAAATCTGGACGACCAGCTGGAACGGGTTCCGTTTGAGAAGACCGCCTACTACAAGCGCAAGGTGTGAGAAAAGAACCATGACGACGATTCGACACGAGGATATGCTGCGACTCAGTAACGAGATATGGGACTCGATGCTGGGACTGCCGGTTCTCCCGCAGAACGGCGCCGGGCACAGGCAAGCGAGCCAGGGAAGCCAGATCTCTGCCTTTGTGCAGATCACCGGGGCCTGGCAGGGAACCGTGCGGCTGGATTGTTCGGCCGCTCTGGCCAGGATCGCCGCGGCGCGGTTTCTGGGATTGGAACCTCCGGAAGTGTCGCCCGCGCAGGCCCGCGACGCCATAGGCGAACTCACCAATATGAGCGCGGGCAGCGTGAAGTCGCTGGTGCCCGGCCCATCCCACCTCTCGTTGCCGTCGGTCACCGAGGGCAGCGATTATCAGGTCCACATGTGCCGGGAAGAAGTTCTCGTGCAAACGTCGCTGCTGTGTCAGGGAGAGTCGCTGGTGCTTACCGTGTGGCAGAAGCAGCAGTCGGCAATGGGTCCTGGCAACGGCCCTGGGGCGCAACGAGTCTATTAGGACTTGGCGCCGACTGCTTCCCGCAAGGCCCCGCTGAGGGCGGCCACCGATTCGTCCAGGATGCGAATCGCCACGTCCACATCTGCCTTGCTGATGTTCATCGGGGGTGACATGCGGATTACGTTGGCGTAGAGTCCGCCCTTACCGACGAGCAATCCCCGCTTCCGTGCCTCCTCCATCAGGTGATTGGTTTCCTGCGGGGCGGGCTCCTTGGTGGAGCGGTCCTTCACCAGCTCGATAGCCTGCAGCAGGCCCATCCCACGCACGTCACCGATCAGCGGATGCTTGGTCTTGAGCGCTTCCAGACCCTGCCGGAAATAGGCGCCGACGACGTGGGCGTTGTCCATCAGGCGATCTTCCTCGATCAGATCGATGGTCGCTTTGGCCGCGACACTGCTGACGGGATTGCCGCCGAAGGTGGAGATCTGCAATCCCTGGAAGCTTTCTGCAATCTTCTCTGTGGTCATGGTGACGCCGATGGGCGTACCGTTGGCCAGACCCTTGGCGCTGGTGATCATGTCGGGTACGACCTCCCAGTGCTCAATGCCAAACCACTTCTTGCCCGTGCGGCCCCAGGCGGTCTGGACCTCGTCCGCTATGAACAGGCCGTCGTATTTCTTCACGACGTTGAAGACGATTTTGAAATATTCGGGCGGCGGCGTTATGAATCCGCCGACCCCCTGAATGGGTTCGGCGATGAATGCGGCAATCCGGCCAGAGGTTGAAGTCTGGATCAAGTTCTCGACGTCGTTGGCGCAGGCAACCCCACAGTCCGGATACTTCATTCCCAGCGGACACCGGTAACAATAGGGATTCAGGGCATGCACCACGCCCAGGCCGGTGGGTAGCGATTTGCGCCAGGTGTACTGTCCGGTGAGTGATTGCGCCAGCTGAGAGCGGCCGCTATATCCATGCCGCAGGGCCACCACCTCGAAGTGCCCGGATGACACGCGCGCCAGCTGAATCGCGGTCTCATTGGCTTCCGTGCCGCTGTTAGTGAAATACGTTTTGGAGATTTCGCCCGGGGTGATGCTGGCCAGCTTCTCCGCGATGGCCACGACGGCCTCGTTGGGAAATAGCGTGGACCCATGCTGCAACTTATCCACCTGATCCTTGATTTTCGATGTTACCCGCGGATTGCAGTGGCCAACGGAGATGGTGACGATGCCGCCAAAGAAATCGAGGTACTTGTTGCCCTCCACGTCCCAAACGTGCTGCATCTTGGCGTGATCGGTTACGAGTGGGTCGGAGTAGTAGGTTGCGACGGATGAGAACAAATATTTCCGGTACTTGCGGACGACCTCTTCCTTCGTCATGGTCTCCTCTCGCCGTACGGGCTTTGCCGAGTAAGGAATCCAGCAAGGAAATGAACGCCCGCCGGAAACAAGTATCGTACTCCCGCCGGAGAAAATCGGCACCCACTGGTTCGCAATTCGTTCTCAGCGTTGTCCTTTTCGGAAGTATCGGTAAGGCCATTTAGAATGGCTGGCAGCATTCTTCTGAAGGGTGCAAGTCATGATTCTGTATTTCCTTCGCCACGCCAGCGCCGGCCAAAGGCAACTCACGGGAGACGATGACAAGCGACCGCTGGACAAGACCGGGATCGAACAATGCCAGCAGATGGGACGGATGCTGGCAGCGCTCGGTGCAGAGTTTGATGCGATCGTGACAAGTCCCCTGGAGCGCGCCGCGCGAACCGCCGCCCTGGTCGCTCAGGAGATCGAGTTCAAGGGCAAGATCAGCATCGATGATGCGCTCCGTCCCGAAGGCACCTACGACAGCTTCCGCCAACTCTTGCGCCGCTACGCGAAGGCCGAGACCCTGATGGTGGTTGGACACAATCCCAACCTCAGCGAGTTTCTGAGCCTGCTGATCTCGGACGGGTCCGCCGACACCTCGATCTACCTGAGGAAAGGCGCCTTGGCGAGAGTGGAAGTGGAGGGGAAGGGCATTCCCCAGCTCAATTGGTGCGTTACGCCCAAGCTGGTCCGAAAGATTCAGGAGAGCACGGGCACAAGTTCCCGGCCGAAGACGTCGCGGAAATAACCGCGTTCCTTTTCCAGGGCCCACAATTCCAGGTCGGCGCCGGAACGCCGGGTGGCCAGCTTGAGAATCACGCGGTCCGACTGGATGCGCACGCTGACACTTTGTACCGCGCCGCGGCGTGACTGGTCCAAGGCGCGGGCCAGGCGCAGGAGCATCACGGCCTTGGGAATCTGGTCGCGATCGCCGAATCCAACCATCCGGATGATCCGGTCCCCCGCCGTGGGCCGAGACTTGCCGATATACCGGGCAATGGCGGCGATGATCCGGCGCTGCTGGATTGTGAAACCAAAGATCTCCGAGTTGGCGATGATGTAGTAGGTGTGGCGATGGCGGCCTGCCCGGTTGATGAATGATCCCGCCTCCTGCAGCATGCAGGCTGCCGCCAGCCATTCTTCGTACTCGGAAGGCAGGCGGTGGACCTTCTGCAAGCCGTCGAACAGCATGATGGCCAGCGTCTTGACGCGGACCGCAAATTTCAGATCTACGCCGAAGTGACGGGCGCCGGCCAACAAAGCGCTCTGTCGCTCCGACTCGACCTGTTTGCGGTAGCGCGTTCCCACGTCGTAATCCGCCACCATCTGGTCGAGAAGCCCGTCGCGAAGGCCCAGGTCGGAGTAACGGAAACCTGACAGATGGAGCCGCGTCAGCAGCTCGGAAAACACCATGGCGCCCGCCACGATGATCTCTGCGCGCCTAGGTCCAATTCCCCGCAGGCCGGCTCGTTGGCTCAGGTTCAAGGCAGACAGTGTCGCCGCCAGCCGCAGCACGGCCAAGCGCGGCACGACGTTGGGCTTCGATTCCTTCTCGTGCGTGGCGGCGTACATTCCGGCCAGTGCGGCGGCAGTCCCGGAGGTGGCAATGCATGCCTGGCTGCGATGGTCCAGGACCTTTCTTTCAATCCGGCTGATTTCCCGCTCGATATACTCCTGCAGTCTCTCCAGCTCTTTCTTCTTGGGGGGATCGTGCGGCAGAAATTCCTGGGTCAGGCGCACCGCTCCCAGGGGAAGGCTGAACATCCTCTCGATCTGGCCCTCGTGGGAGGTCGTCAGCTCGCAACTGCCTCCGCCCAGATCGATGAGAAGCAGGCGTCCGCGCCCCATCCGCAGGTTGGACACCACACCCAGGTGGATGAGGCGCCCCTCCTCGAGGCCTGAGATCACCTCCACGCGCCATCCGGTAGCTGACCTTACCCAATCGACGAAGGCCGATGCATTGCGGGCGTCGCGCAGGGGGCTGGTGCTGACCACCCGCACTATTTCCGCTCCGTGAACCTGGGTAGCGCGGTGGAATCGCCGCAGAACCTTGATGGTGTTTGCCATGGCCTGCGGCGAAAGCAATCCGGAGCGGAAGACCGGCGCCCCCAGACGGGTAACCTCGCGGTCTTCGTGCAGGACGTCCAGCCTCCGCCCAGCCAGCCGGGCGATCTTCAGACGAACCGAATTGGCTCCGATGTCAACCGCAGCAAACGTGGGCATGTCCGACCCCAGAGCATTTTCAAGGTTGCAAACAGCGTCTTCTAACGTCCGGGCCCATCGCTTGCCGACGGTCAGCGTTAAGCGGATCAGGGTGGTCGATCGCGCCTTTGCTCCAAACAGAGGGAGGTCAACCATAAGGGAGCAGGCTGAATTTTGCAACCGCTGCCGGCGAGCTGTGCGCCTCATCGCCGGCTGCGGTCAGATTGGAGATTGGGAGAAAAGTGGTATGCTTGAGCCAAACATTTGGACTTCGCGATGGCACCGCGCTCGGCCATGAGCATGGCCAACGGGTGGAGGAAGCCGTGGGCTCTCCATATGGTCTGCAATTAGTCGAAAACTGCCTCATCTGCAAGCTGCGCACCGACAACTTCTTCTGTGCGCTTCCTCGCGAGGTACTTGAGGCTTTCGAGAGGATCAAATTTCCGACGGCCTATCCGCGCGGTGCGGTTCTGTTCGTGGAGGGGCAGTC
>Ga0187788_10000601_pt1 | contig 10172 bp, 7 predicted proteins | sample 1015_BV01_MP10_2_FD_133008 | JGI IMG/M metagenome (GOLD analysis project Ga0187788, IMG submission 133008) | Tropical peat soil microbial communities from peatlands in Department of Meta, Colombia - 1015_BV01_MP10_20_MG | ecosystem: Environmental > Terrestrial > Soil > Wetlands > Peat | place...
ATCACGAGGTGCTCCAGCTCGCTCGCCTGGCGCAGCGCGTAGACGAGCGCCTCGCGATGCTCCAGCACGAGCGGTGCCTCGGGGTGGCGAGCTCGCCGGGTGCGCACGACGTGGGCCAGTTCGCCGGCGGGATCCATGGCCGAATCGTACGCCCCAGGGCGGGTGTGCTGGCCGCCGACCGCAGGTGCGTTCGTCCCTCCCGAACACACCGTCGGGGTTGTCCCAGGCGTGGCCGGTTCGTTCGTCCTGGACCACCATGGCGGGCTCGCCTCGCAGCGGCAGGCCGTCTTGTTCGGTCCGGAGGAACGGAGGCCGGTCCGGGGCCGACAGCGGGCCTTGACAAGGTAGTGAGTGACCACTAACTTACCAGCCATGAACGCGCTGGCCACCCGCCACACTGCAGACGAACGCCGCGATCAGGTCCTCGAGGCCGCCTTCGACGCCTTCGCCGAGACCGGCCTGGCGGGCACCTCGACGGAGGCCATCGCCCACGCGGTGGGCATCTCCCAGCCCTACCTCTTCCGCCTCTTCGGGACCAAGAAGCAGCTCTTCCTGGCGTCCGTCGAGCGATGCTTCGCGCAGACGATGGAGGTCTTTCGCGGCGCGGTGGAGGATGGCCTGCCCGGCGAAGCCAAGCAGCGCATGGGCGACGCCTACGTCGAGATGATCAAGGACCGCCGCAAGCTGCGCATGCAGATGCAGGCCTACGCTGCCTGCGACGACCCGGACGTGCGGCGCATCGTGCAGCGCGGCTTCAAGGATCTCGCTGGCTACATCCAGGTCGCGACCGGGGCATCGTCGGTCGAGCTGGCCCACTTCCTGGCGCAGGGCATGCTGCTCAACGTCATGGCCTCGATGGACGTCCTCGGATCCGAGGAGCCATGGGCCGCCTCCATCCGGGAGGGGTGCATGGCCAAGCCCCTCTAGCCGCATCCACCCCCCCTTTTTTGCGCGTAGATGCTAGTGACTGATCACTAGCTGGCCCAAGCGACCCAAGCCGAGTGCCCGACCAGGAGGTGGCCGGGCCGCAGGAAGGAAGGAAGCTCGATGTCCCCCCGCGCTCGAACCCTCTGGACGTTCGCCGTGACGGCCGTGGCGCTGCTGATGGTGACCCTCGACAACCTCGTCGTGGTCACCGCGCTTCCGGTCATCCGCGTCGACCTGGGAGCCGGCCTCGACGGCCTGGAATGGACCGTCAACGCCTACACCCTGACGTTCGCCGTGCTCCTCCTCACCGGCGCCGCGCTGGGCGACCGCTTCGGCCGGCGACGCTTCTTCGTGATCGGTCTGGCCATGTTCACCGGCGCCTCTGCCGCCGCCGCGCTCTCGGGGAGCATCGAGTCGCTGATCGTGGCCCGCGCGGTGCAGGGCGCCGGCGCGGCGATCGTCGTGCCCCTGACGCTGACGCTCCTGAGTGCGGCGGTGCCGGCCGAGCGCCGGGGCCTGGCGCTCGGGGCGTGGGGTGCCGTGGGCGGCCTCGCCATCGCGCTCGGCCCGGTCATCGGGGGCGCGATCGTGGAGGGCATCAACTGGCACTGGATCTTCTGGCTCAACGTGCCCGTGGGCATCGCCCTCATTCCGCTGGCGCGGCTCCGCCTGACCGAGAGCCGCGGACCGTCCGACCGCCTCGACCTGCCCGGCCTGGCCCTGGCCAGTGGCGGCCTGCTGGCCGTCGTGTGGGGCCTCATCCGCGGCAATCCCGATGGCTGGACGAGCCCCACCGTGCTGGGCGCCCTCCTCGTCGGCGGTCTGCTCCTCACGGCCTTCGTGGCGTGGGAGCGGCGCGCCCCGGCGCCCATGCTGCCCCTCCGCTTCTTCCGCCGGCGAGCCTTCTCGATGGCCAACCTGGCCTCGCTGCTGATGTACTTCGGGATGTTCGGCTCGATCTTCCTGCTGGCCCAGTTCCTGCAGGTCGTGCAGGGCTACTCGCCGTTCCAGGCTGGCCTGCGCGTGCTGCCCTGGACGATCGCCCCGATCTTCGTGGCGCCCATCGCAGGTGCGCTCTCCGACCGCGTGGGCGGCGGCCTGCTGATGGGCCTCGGGCTGAGCCTGCAGGCGCTGGGCCTGGCCTGGCTGGCGGTGGTCGCCTCACCGACCGTGCCCTACACCCAGCTGATCGTGCCGTTCCTCGTCTCGGGAATCGGCATGGGGCTCTTCTTCGCCCCGGTGGCGAACGTCGTGCTGAGCGCCGTGCGGCCACAGGAGGAGGGCCAGGCCTCGGGAGCCAACAACGCCATCCGCGAGGTCGGCGGCGTGTTCGGGGTGGCCGTGCTGGCCTCCGTCTTCAGCCGGGCGGGAGGCTACACGAGCCCCCAGGCCTTCGTGGACGGGCTGCATGCGGCGGTGCTCGTCGGCGCGCTCGTCGTCGCCTGCGGCGCCATCGCCGCGTTCGCCGTCCCCCGCGTCCGCCACGCGATCTCGCTGGAGCTCGTGCCGGCTCCCGATGGCGGCCCGAGGGTCGGCGAGCCCGAGCCGGTGTACGTCAGCGCCGATCAGTGATCGAAGCCGGCCCGGACGCCCCGGAGGGTACCGTTTGACCGCTTCCTGAGGCGGCGGGTACCCTTCGCGGGCATGCCGGGTCGTGCTCGCCTGGTCCTCCTTCCCCTTCTGCTTCTGGCCTCCACCGCCGCGTGCAGTGCGGCGCCCGCGGTCGGCAGCCCGAGCGGGAGCGTCGCCGTCGCGACGGGGACGCCGGCGGCAGCCTCCGGCACCCCGGCGGACACGGCCGTCCCGACGGCGGCACCGGCCTCACCCACGCCGACCGCCTCGCCGAGCACCGCCTCCCCGAACGTGCCGACGGGGGCCCAGGCCTGCACGGGCAAGGACGACAACAAGGCGTTCTTCGGGTCGGTCGCGGCGCAGATGAAGTGGGACGTCTACTGCGCCGTGCTGCCGGCCGGCTGGTTCCTCAGCTACGCCCATTACGAGCTCGGCGCCGGTGGTCAGCTGTCGGCGACGTACAAGGGACCGGGCGGTGTCCACCTGCAGCTGCTCGAAGGCAACACCTGCACCGACCCGACCGTGCCCTGCCAGCCCAAGGTCAGCGAGCTCGGCCCCACCCTCTTCGGCGACCGGACCGGCACGCTCGTCACGCTCGATCCGGGCCACGCCGTCTACGTCGGCTCCGGTGACAGCCCACCCAGCTGGGCCGCCGCCTCCGTGGACCTGGACGAGTCGACGTTCGTGAAGCTCGTCGCCGGGCTGCACAAGGTCGCCGTCAGCCCCTGATCATCGGCGGCTGGGGCAGCCGTCCGCTCGTGGAGGCCGGGCGGGATGGCGCCGGGGGGCCTCCGGTCAGGCGCGCTTGCGCGGCGGGTCGAAGAACGGCAGCCGGACGACGCTCGCGCCGACGAGGCCGTGGTAGCCCTCGACGGTCCACTCCACCTGCAGGCGCGTGCCGAGCGGTTCATAGCGGGCCGGAACCGACGCCAGGGCCAGCATCTGCTTGAGCGTCGGGCTCCAGCCCGTGCTGGTGACGCGCCCCACCTGGCGGCCGCCGGCGTAGACCGGCGCCGGCTCCCGCGAGACCTCGGCCGCGATCGCCGGGGGCAGGCCCCGCTCGGCGAAGCGCCGCTCGATGTCGGCCCACTCGAGCTGCAGGCCCACCAGGCGGCGCGGTGCTCCGCCGGCGGCCTGCTCGGCGAGCAGCGCGCGGCGGCCCACGAAGTCGGCCGGCTTGTCCAGCGCCACCAGCCGCCCGAGGCCGATCTCGTACGGGGAATAGCGCTGCTCCGGGCTGATGGCATGGCGGCTGCTGGTGTAGTCGACCTCGAGCAGGATCAGGCCGGCCTCCAGGCGCGCGATGTCGAGGGCGAGCATCCCGGCGGGGCGGATGCGGTGCGCGGCCCCGGCCTCGAGAAGCGCGTCCCAGACGGCCTCCGCGGCCTCCACGGGGATCCACAGCTCGTAGCCCAGGTCGCCGGTGTAGCCGGTGCGGCTCACGTCGAGCGGCACGCCCGCCACGACCGCCGGGCGTCGACGGTAGTAGCGCAGGTCGGCGAACGATTCGCCGGCCGCCGCCTCCAGCACGCCCCGCGCCAGCGGTCCCTGGAGGGCCAGCGCCGCCAGCTGCTCGGTGACCTCCTCGATCTCGACCTCCAGGCGGTGGGCGTTGAGGCGCAGCCAGCGCAGCTGCGGGTCGGCCGCCGTCCAGCGCCAGGTCGTCTCGTCGAGGCGCGCCAGCGTGCCGTCGTCGATCACCCGGCCGTCCTCGTCGCACCAGGGCGAGTAGAGGACCTGCCCGACCGCGGCTCGCGAGGCGTCGCGGGTGATGACACGGTCCAGCAGGTCGGTCGCCTGCGGCCCGCTGATGCGGTACTTGAAGAGCGGCGAGACGTCGATCAGGGCGGCCGCTTCGCGGATCGCGTTGTATTCGATATCCACGCCCTCGGCGTACGAGGACGCCGCGAAGAAGCCCGACCACGCCCGCCAGGAGAGCTTGCGATTGAGCGGGGCCGTCCGCTCGTGGAAGGCCGTGCCGATCGTCACCAGGGGCTCCTCGAGGCCTGCGCTCCAGCGCCGCCCAGTATGCCCCAAACCTCTGTAGACTGGATGCTCACTATGCAATCTGCATAACGGCCGGGCGCCATCGGGGCGCGGCTGTTGGATGCGGAGGAGCCGTGGCCGAGCGCTACGACGCGGTCGTCATCGGGGGCGGTCACAACGGGCTGGTCGCCGCCGCCTACCTGGCGCGGGCGGGCTGGTCGACGCTCGTGCTGGAGCGCCGCCACGTGCTGGGCGGGGCGGCCGTGACCGAAGAGATCGTGCCGGGCTTCCGCTTCAGCGTCGCGTCGTACGTCGTCTCCCTGCTGCGCCCGGAGATCATCCGCGAGCTCGACCTGCCGCGCCACGGCCTGGAGATCCTGCCCCTCGACGGCACCTTCACGCCGCTGCCCGCGGGCACGCCGGGCGACTACCTGTGGCGCGTCAACGACCACGCCCGCACGATGCGCGAGATCCGCCGCTGGTCGCCCGCCGACGCCGAGGCCTACGAGGAGTACGGCCAGCTGATGGTGGACATGGCGCGCTTCATCAAGCCGATCCTCTCCATCGTGCCCGCCGACCCGACCGGCCTCGACCCGCGCGGGCTGCTGCCGCTGGCCGGCCTGCTGCGCTCGTTCGGGGGCCTCTCGCGCGAGCAGCAGCAGGTCTTCGTGCAGCTCATGACGATGAGCGCGGCGGACTTCCTCGACCAGTGGTTCGAGACGGACCCCCTCAAGGCCACCATGTCGGCGTCCGGCATCATCGGCACGTTCCAGGGCGTGCGCTCGCCCGGCACCGCCTACGTCTTGCTGCACCACTACATGGGCGAGATCGACGGCGCCTTCCGCAGTTGGGGCATCCCTCGCGGCGGCACGGGCGGCATCAGCCTGGCCATCGCCTCCGCGGCGCGCGAGGCGGGCGCTACGATCCGGACGGAAGCGCCGGTGGCCAGGATCGTGGCACGGGACGGGCGGGCCACCGGGGTCGTGCTCGAGTCGGGCGAGGAGATCGCTGCCTCGACGGTGGTCTCCTCGGTGGACGCCAACCTGACCTTCCTCCGGCTGCTCGAGCCGGGCACGCTGGACCCGGAGTTCGAGCGCGAGGTGCGGCGCTACAAGTACCGTGGCAGCTCGGGCAAGGTGAACCTGGCCCTCGACGCGCTGCCCGACTTCACGTGCCTGCCGGGTCCGGGCGACCACCTGCGCGGGGCGATCAGCATCTCGCCTGCGGTGGACTGGATGGAACGGGCCTACGACGACGCCAAGTACGGCGCCTTCAGCCGACGGCCCTACATCGACATCATCATTCCCACCCTCGTCGACCCCTCCATGGCTCCGCCGGGCAAGCACACCATGAGCTGCTTCGTGCAGTACGCGCCGTACAAGCTGGCCGAGGGAGACAGCTGGGACGACGCGCGGCGCGAACGCTTCGGTGACAACGTGCTGGATACGATCGCCGAGTTCGCGCCGAACATCCGCGAACGGGTCATCGCCCGGCAGGTGCTCACGCCCTGGGACATGGAGGAGCGGTTCGGGCTGACCGAGGGCAACATCTTCCAGGGCGAGCTGTCGCTGGAGCAGCTCTTCTTCAACCGCCCCGTGCCCGGCTGGGCGCGCTATCGGACGCCGGTGCGCGACCTCTGGATGTGCGGCTCGGCGACCCATCCCGGCGGCGGCATCATGGGCGCACCGGGACGCATCGCTGCGCTCGAGCTGCTCCGGGCGCGGCGAGGCGGACGGGGGGTGGCCTGATGGCCGCCGAAAGCGCGATCAGCGGCTCGCGGGCGACCTACGACGTGGTCGTCGTGGGCGGCGGCCACAACGGCCTCGTGGCGGCGGCCTACCTGGCTCGTTCGGGGCTGCGCACGCTGCTCCTGGAACGGCGGCCGACCGTGGGTGGCGCGGCCGTCACGGACGAGCTCGTCCCGGGCGTGCGCGTGCCGACCCTGGCCCACACCGTCGGTCGCCTGCGGCCGGACGTCTACCGCGAGCTCGACCTCAAGGGGCACGGCCTCGCGCTGGTGGGCCCGGAGGCGCGCGTCTTTGCCCCGCAGCCGGACGGTCGGGCACTCACGCTGTGGGGCGACCCGGAGCGCACCGCGCAGGAGCTGCGGGCGTGGTCCGAGCCGGACGCGGCGGCCTACCCGGAGTTCGATCGGCGCGTTCGCGCCCTGGCCGGATTCCTCGGCCGGCTGGCCACGGCGACGCCGCCCGATCTCTCGGCGCCGACCCTCGAGGGGGCCTTCACCGGGCTGCGCCTGGGACTGGGCTACCGAGGCCTCGGCCGGCGCGATGGGCGAGAGCTGCTGCGCGTGCTGTCGATGGCGGTCGCCGACCTGGTCGGCGAGGCCTTCGAGTGCGAGCCGCTGCGCGCCGCGCTGGCCATGCGGGGCGTGCTGTTCACCGGCATGGGACCCTGGTCGGCGGGCACGGCGTCGGTCCTGCTGACCGATTCGGCCGGCAACGACGGCGGCGCGCCGGGCCAGGCCGTCATCGCCCGCGGCGGCCCGGGCGCGCTGAGCGATGCCCTTGCCGCTGCGGCACGTGCCGCCGGGGCGGAGCTGCGCACCCGCTCGGAGGTCGTGGCCATCACCTCGCGCGATGGGGCCGTGACGGGCGTGGCGCTCGAGTCGGGCGAGGAGATCGGCTCGCGCGCGGTCGCCTCCGGCCTCGACCCGAAGCGCACGCTGGTCGGCCTGTCCGACCCGGTTGCCCTCGGGCCGCGGCTCGTCTGGCGGGCCGGCAACGTCCGCCAGCCGGGCATGACCGCCAAGGTCAACCTCGTGCTGGGCGCCCTGCCGGCCTTCCGCGGCGTCGAGGGGGAGGACGGCCAGCGGCGGCTGCGGGGCCGGATCCTCGTCGGGGCCCTGGGCATCGACCACCTGGAGCGCGCCTTCGACGACGGCAAGTACGGCCGGGTCCCGGCCGCGCCGTACATCGAGGCGACGATCCCCACGCTGCTCGACCCGGAGCTGGCCACGGGTGGCCGCCACGTCCTCAGCGCGATCGTGCAGTCCGCGCCGTACCGCCTGCGCGACGGCGACTGGGACGGCGCCCGCGAGGCGCTCGGCGACCGCGTGATCGAGACCCTGGAGACGGTCGCGCCGGGTATCGGCGGCCTCGTGGAGGCGCGGCAGGTGATCACCCCTGCCGACCTGGAGCGCGACTACGGCCTGAGTGGCGGCCACCCGCTGCACGTCGACCCGGGTCTCGACCAGTGGTTCGCCTGGCGCCCGCTGTTCGGTTTCGCTCGCTACCGGATGCCGATCGAGGGGCTGTACCTGGTGGGCGCGGGGGCCCACCCCGGCGGTGGCGTGACCGGCGGCCCGGGCGCCAATGCGGCGCGCGAGATCGTGGCCGACCTCGGCCGGCGTCGCCGCGCCTAGCTCTCCTCGGGGAGCGGCGGCTCATCGGCCGTGCCGGCCGCCGGCGGCGGCCGGGGGACACGGACGGGGTGGCCCTCGCGGGCGGCCACCGTCTTCGCCGCCCGGGACGTCACGTCGCGACCACGGTCGGCCATGCGGTTGAGGTAATGGAAGAAGAAGGCCGAGATGACCGCGGCGATGGGCACGCTGAAGATGGCACCCGCCACGCCGGCGATCTTGGCCCCGACGATCACCGAGGCCAGCACGACAGCCGGGTGGATGCCGACCGCATCGCCCATCACGCGCGGCTGGATGATGTTCATCACGACGAACCAGCCCGCGAACATGAGGATCAGCGCGGGCAGCGTGGCTTCGGGCTTGGTGAAGATGGCCACGACCACCGGCGGCGCCCACGAGATGAAGGGCCCGAAGAAGGGGATCGCCTGCAGCACGCCCGAGGCGAACGCGGTCAGCACCGCGAAGTCGAGCCCCAGCAGCAGGTTCACGCCCAGCGCCATGAGGCCGTAGACCACGCCCAGCAGGGCCTGCCCGCGCAGGAAGCCGCCGAAGGAGCGCGCCACGCTCACCTCGAGCAGCCGGAACTCCTCGCTGAAGCGCGGCGGCACGAGGCGGTTGACGAAGGCGGTCGAGCGGTCCCGGTCGATCACCAGGTAGAGCGACAGGAAGAGCACGATCAGCAGGTTGCCGAAGATGCCCAGGCTGGCCAGGGCCAGGTTGGTCAGCGGCCCGACCAGCGAGTTGCCCAGCTCGCCCAGGTTGGCCAGGGCCTGCTGGGCCAGGGCCACCAGGTCGACGTGCAGCCCGATGGCGTCGAGGCGCTCCTGCCACGGCTGGAGGATCTGCGGCAGGTTCTGCTCGAGCTGCGGCAGGCTGCTCAGGAACGCCGAGACCGAATCGGCCAGGGTGCCCGCCAGGAAGAGCGCCAGCACGGTGAGGCCGACCAGCAGGCCGCCGTAGGTGATGACCACCGCCAGCGTGCGCGGCAGCCGCTGGATGGCCCGCACCATGGCCGTGGCGACGGGCGAGATCACGAAGGCGAACAGCCAGGCCAGGAAGAAGATCAGGATGACGTCGCTGAAGTAGACCAGGATGCTGCTGACCTGGCCGATCAGGAAGATCGTGGCCAGGACGGTGCCCACGATCAGCAGCGCATCGAGCCAGCTGCGTTCCCGATCGCTCAGCTCCAGCATGGCCGGAGTCTAACCCGCGGGTCGAGCGGCCCGGACGCTTCCCCGTCGGGCCGCGCCGGTCGCCGCGGCGCCAGGGTCAGCGCACCTCGCCCAGCCCCATCAGGTCGTGGCACTCGCGCAGCGTCTCCCGGGCGAGCGGCGCGAGCCGCTCGGCCCCGGCGCGCAGGATCTCCTCCACGTAACCGGGACGTGCCAGGAGTGCCTCGCGCCGCTCGCGGGCCTCGGCGAAGGCGCCCAGGATGCGATCGGCGAGCAGCCGCTTGGTATCGACGCAGCCGGTGCGCGCCGTGCGCTCGCCCTCCCAGATCTCCTCGTAGTCGTCGCCGAAGAAGCGGTGCAGCTGGCAGACGTTGCAGACTTCCGGCCGCCCTGGGTCGGTGCGCTTGATGCGCTTGGTGTCGGTGACCATCGACATGACCTGGCGGCGGATCTCATCTGGCGGGGCGAAGATCTCGATCACGTTGCCCAGCGACTTGGACATCTTGTTGACGCCGTCGGTGCCCTTGACGATGGGCGAGTCGGTGAAGACCGCCTCGGGCTCCGGGAAGACCTCCCCGTAGCGGGCGTTGAAGGCGCGCACGATCTCCCGCGCCAGCTCCAGGTGCGCCGCCTGGTCGCGGCCCACGGGCACGTAGCGCGCCTTGTAGATGGCGATGTCGGCGCATTGCAGCACGGGGTAGCTGAGCAGCGCGAAGTTGACGTCGTCGGGCTGGCTGCGCTTCTTCTCCTTGAAGGAAGGCGTGCGCTCGACCCATGGCACCGGCACGGCCGTGGCGAGCAGCCAGCTCAGTTCCGTGTGCTCGGGGCGGTCCGACTGGCGGAAGAGGAGCGCCCGCTCGGGGTCCAGCCCGAGGGCCAGCAACCCGGTCGCCATCTCCAGCGTGTTGCGCCGGATCAGCTCGCCATCGTGCGTGCTGGTGAGCGCGTGGTAATCGACGATGCAGTAGATCGCGTCGTAGCCGTCCTGCATCGCGATGTAGTTGCGGAAGGCACCCAGGTAGTTGCCCACGTGCGGCAGGCCGGACGGCTGCACGCCGCTGAAGACCCGGGCCCGGGTCGAAACCGGCGTGAGGAACGGCGGCGCCGGGGTCGGGGCGGCGCTCCTCGGGTCCGCC
>Ga0187788_10000602_pt1 | contig 10168 bp, 5 predicted proteins | sample 1015_BV01_MP10_2_FD_133008 | JGI IMG/M metagenome (GOLD analysis project Ga0187788, IMG submission 133008) | Tropical peat soil microbial communities from peatlands in Department of Meta, Colombia - 1015_BV01_MP10_20_MG | ecosystem: Environmental > Terrestrial > Soil > Wetlands > Peat | place...
CAGTCGTGGAGCAGGCGTTCGTAGCCCGTGTTGGCCTGGACGCCGAAGTAGTCCTGGTACTCAAAATTCATGTCGACTGTGCCCAGCCGCATGAGGGCCCCGGGAGCTTTGGCGGCGAAACGCAACGAGATTCCTTCCTCCGGCTGGATATGCAGCACCAGTTGATTCGGCATCAGGTTTTCGACTGGTGTATCGCGGAAGAGAACGAAGGGCGCGCGCCGGAACTGGATGACGATGTTCGTATTGCGAATCGCCATGCGCTTCCCCGTACGCAGGTAGAACGGCACGTCGGCCCACCGCCAGTTGTCGATGGCGAGCTTCATGGCCACGAAAGTCTCGGTCCTGGAATCAGGCGGAACACCCGGCTCACTCCGGTATGAGGGGACCGGCTGACCCGCGAGGGTTCCTTCTCCGTATTGGCCGCGCACCGTGCGGGTGAGAACCTCCTCAGCGCTTAATGGCTGGACCGCGTGCAGGATTTTCGACTGTTCATCCCGAACCGCGTCAGCCCGGAACGAAACCGGCGGCTCCATTGCGGTCAACGAAATGAGCTGCATGATGTGATTCGGAACCATGTCCCGCAGGGCCCCGGCGGTGTCGTAATAGCCGCCGCGCTTTTCGACGCCTACAGTTTCGGCGACTGAGATTTGAATGTGATCGATGTAGCGGCGGTTCCAGATGGGCTCGAAGATTCCGTTGGCGAAGCGAAATGCCAGGATGTTCTGAACCGTCTCTTTGCCAAGGTAGTGGTCGATGCGATAGATCTGCTTTTCCTCGGCGAACCTGAGGAGTTGCCGGTTCAGTTCGCGCGCGCTCTCGAGGTCGTGGCCGAAGGGCTTTTCGATGATGACGCGTCGCCATTGGCCGTTTTCCTGTTTCATCAGCCCGGCCGCCGAGAGACTCTCCACGATTTCCGCAAACGCGTCGGGCGCGGTCGCCAAGTAGTAGAAATAGTTGCCGCGGGTCGAGTTTTCCAGATCGATCTTGCTAAGCAGTTGCTTCAGGCTCCCGTAGGTTTCCTTGTTGTCGAAGTTGCCTGCCAGGTAATGCATGCGGCGGACAAAGGAATCCCAAAGCTCAGGGTCGAAATCGCCCGTGACAAACTCTCGAACTTCTTCCGAAAGTTTCTTACGGTACTCCTCGGTGGACATCGGACGGCGGGCGACTCCCACCACGGCGAAGTTCGACGATAGCAAACTAGCGCGCGCCAGGTTGCAGAGTGCGGGAATCAGCTTGCGTTGCGTAAGATCGCCGGAGGCTCCGAAGATCACCATCACGCACGGATCGGCAGTTCTTCCCACCGGCGTTGTAGTACTTGCGGGTAAAGTCGCGGTCTGTGCCATAACGTCCTCAAGTCTCGTGCTGCGCCGCGTAGCCCTCGGGGTAACGACGCGGATCAGGCAGGCTTCTTGACTACTTTCGGTTCAACATGACCGCCGAACTTCTGACGCATGGCGGAAAGCATCTTCTCCGCAAAGGTATGTTCCTGGCGCGAGCGGAAACGGACGAACAGCGCCGCTGACAACACGTCCACCGGAACCGCTTCGTCAATGGCAGCTTGAATCGTCCAGCGTCCCTCGCCTGAGTCCTGCACAAAGCCGCTGTATTCCGAGAGCGTGGGATTTTCCGCGAGCGCCATCGCAGTCAAGTCCAGCAGCCAGGAACTGACCACGCTACCGCGACGCCAGACCTCGGCAATATCAGGTAAGTTCAAGTCGTACCGAATTTCTTCCGGCAGCTCCTTGCTGGTCGCGTTCTTGAAGATGTCAAACCCTTCCGCGTAAGCCTGCATGATGCCGTACTCGATCCCGTTGTGGACCATCTTTACGAAGTGGCCGGAACCGGAAGGACCACAATGAATGTAGCCCTGCTCGGCGGTGCCGCCGAGTTTCTCGCGTCCGGGAGTGCGAGGGATGTCGCCGATACCCGGGGCGAGGGTTTTGAAGATGGGGTCAAGTTGCTGCATGGCCTCCTTTGGGCCGCCGATCATCATGCAATAGCCGCGTTCGAGCCCCCAGACGCCGCCGCTGGTGCCGACGTCGACGTAGTGGATACCCTTCGGTTGCAGCATCTTTGAGTGCCGTACGTCATCTTTGAAATAGGAGTTGCCGCCGTCGATGATGCTGTCGCCGGACTGCAGATATTCGGCAAGCGACTGGACTGTCTGCTCGGTGGGACCGCCCGCGGGCACCATGATCCAGACCGCGCGGGGTGCTTTGAGTTTGCTGACGAGATCCTGCAGGGAGGAGGACCCCACTGCACCCTCACCCGCCAGATCCTTGACGGCCTGCGGGCTCAGATCCGAAACGACGACCTGATGTCCGCCGCGCATCAGGCGCCGCGTCATGTTGGCGCCCATTCGTCCCAGTCCAACCATTCCCAGTTGCATGAAGGTTCTCCTTGGCTTGTGTGCCGTGCCCGCAGCGCGAGGCTTGCGGTGCGGGCCAGTCGGGTTCGTGTTCCGTGTTTAGCGGAGCGCCTCGTTAAGCGCTGCCTGCAGGGTCTTCAGACCGGCAGGCAAGTCGGCGGGCAGATGAACGCGCAGCGCGCGCCGCCCGCGTTCCGCCAGAACCTGGAAATCTCCTCGAGCCTGCGCCGCCTTCACGATTCCAAACGTGTACTTTTGCCCGGGAACCGGAACGTCGTTGGCGTTGTCGCAGGTCAATTGGAGGAAGACTCCCGTGTTGGGTCCGCCTTTGTAGGCCTGCCCCGTGGAATGTAGGAAGCGAGGGCCAAAACCAAGGCAGGTGGCTACGTGCTTTTTGTCGCGCACCGCGTGGCGGATGGTCGACAGTTGCTGCTCGTGCGGCTCGTTCATCTGGATATAGCCCAGCAGCGCGAAATAGTCGCCGGACTGAATCCGGTTGAGGTGAGCTCTCAGATAGCTGACCAGCGACTTGTCCGATCCGACAGTCTTGGCCAGTTCTGCGGCGTTCTTCTCATCGGTAAAGAGCTTGATTCCCCTGTCCTCGAGGATCGGTTTTTCGATAGGGAGGGAGCCAGTCTTTTCATATTCGCTGGTGAGGCTACGTGTTGCGACCTTGCTCGCTTCCACGTCGGGCTGGTTGAAGGCATTGATGCCTATGATCGAGCCCGCGACGGCAGTGGCGATCTCCCAACGGAAGAACTCCTGGCCGAGATCGTAGTTATCGGTCATCGCAATGCGAACCACAGGGTGCCCGGCTTTTTCAAGCGCAGCAATCTTGGCGTCCTGGTTGGCGTCGGGTGCGGTTTCAAGTCGCAGGTAGGCGAACACGCGGTCTTTTCCGTACACCTCGGGTGCACCGAGTTGTTCGCGGTCCACGGGGATCAAGCCCTTGCCTTGCTTTCCGGTGGACTCGGCAAGCAACTGTTCCAGCCAAGCACCCAGGTCGAAGATTCCCGGCGAAGCGATGATCGTGACCTTGTCCCGACCCGACTTGGCCGCGGTGCCCAGGAGGATTCCAAGGATTACGCCGGGATTGGCGTCGACCGGGACGCAGGAGGCGCAAGCCTCTACCATCTCTTCTGTGCGCTCAAGGAACTTATTAGTGTCGAGTCCCATGACCGCGGCCGGTATGATGCCGAAATTCGAGAGCGCTGAGTAACGCCCGCCAATGCTGGGCACGCCGGAGAAGATGTGGCGGAACTTGTCCCCCTCGGCTACCTGCTGCATCTTCGACCCGGGGTCGGTAATGGCAATGAACCGGCTGCCCGCTTTCTCGGGGCCGACGGCCTTTTTCGCCTCCTCGAAGAAGTACTGCTTGAAGATGTTAGGCTCCAGCGTGCTGCCGGACTTGCTGGAGACGATGAACAAGGTCTTGGCGGGATCGATCTTGCCGCGGAACGACTTGATCTGCGCGGGATCAGTCGAGTCGAGTACGTGGAGCTCAGGGAACCCTGCGATCTTTCCATAGGTCATGCGCAGGACCTCGGGGCATAGGCTTGAACCACCCATACCCAGCAGCAGCACATCCCTGAAGCCGCTGTTTTTGGCGTCTTCCGCAACCATACGCAGGTTGTCGTGCTGCGCGATTTGATCCTCCGTAATGCCGAGCCAGCCGAGCCAGTTCGCTTCGTCGGTGCCCGTCCACAAGCTGGCATCGCGCTGCCAGAGTCTTCGGACTTTCCCGTTGGCGCGCCAATCATCCGTGGCCACTTTCACGGCGCCGGCCAGATCGGCAGGCAAGGTGTAAGTCTGCTTACTGATGCGTGGCGTAACCGGGCACCCACTCGATTTTTCGACCGCCGCAAGCAGTTGGTCGAAGGCATCGGCAAAAAGCTTGACGCCATCGACGGTCAACTTGTCGGTGACCTGCTTCATCGAGATGCCGACCTTGGCGAGCGCGTCCATGGTCTTCTGCGCGCCCGGAATATCTTCGGTCAGGCTCTCGCGCAGCTTGCCGTGGTCGCGGAAGGCATCAAAGGTCGCCGGAGGGATGGTATTTACAGTGTCTTTGCCGATCAGTTCTTCCACGTAAACCACATCGCGGTACGCCGGATTCTTGGTGCTGGTGCTGGCCCACAGGACGCGCTGCACCTGCGCACCTTTCCTGGCAAGCGCCTCCCAGCGCGGACCACTGAAGATCTTCAGATAACTCTGGTAGGTGAGCTTGCCATTGGCGATGGCGACTTTTCCCAGGAGACTTTTCAGCGGAGCCTGCTGCGCCGGATCGGCCGTATTCTTGAGTTTTTCGTTCACGAGCGAGTCGACCAGCGTGTCAATGCGGCTAATGAAGAAGCTGGCCACGCTAGCGACGCGGCTGAGGTCTCCGCCGGAAGCCTCAAATTTCTCCAGGCCGGCGATGTACGCCTCGGCGACTTCCTCATACACCTGTTGCGAGAACAGCAGCGTGACATTGACGTTGATGCCTTCGCCGATCAACTGCTTGATCGCGGGCAGTCCTGCCGGCGTGCCGGGGACCTTGATCATCACGTTGTCGCGGGCGACCGACTTCCAGAGCCGGCGCGCCTCGGCGATGGTACCTTCGGTGTCGTTGGCGAGATAGGGGGAAACTTCCAGGCTGACGAACCCGTCCTTGCGATTCGCGCTGTCGTAGACCGGCCGTAGCAGGTCGGTGGCATCCTGAATGTCGCGGATGGCGAGCAGTTCGTAACGGGCCTTGGCGTCCAGATCGGTGCGGCCTTGCAGAGAATTCAGGAAATCGGTGTAGTCCGTGCTGCCGGCGATGGCCTTCTCAAAGATTGATGGGTTCGAGGTCATCCCGCGCAGACCGTCTTCTTCGATCAGTCGCTTGAGTTCCCCCGTGGTGATCAGGTTGCGCCGGATGTAGTCCAGCCAAACCGATTGGCCGTACTTCAACAGCTCTTTCAGGGGATTGACGGCCTTGGCGCTTTCGAGAGTTCCGACGGGGTTCATGACGATTCCTCCACAAGGTATATGGCTTTGTTGAATCCGCCACGCATCGGAACGCGCAGCCAGACTCACGACGAATGGAGCTCGAAACCTGAGATAAAACCCGTTGCAGGAGCGGTATCAATGCCTACTTAGCGTCTGAAATCGCTTTCCGTGCGGCGGTCAACAGGGCTTCTACTGTGAAGCCAAAGTGCTTCTGCAGATCCTTCCACGGCGCGGAGGCGCCAAAGGAGTGCATCCCGATCATCTGCCCCTTCGGTCCTACATAGCGTTCCCAGCCGAGTGGCGTCGACATCTCTACCGAGACTCGCGCGGTCACATCAGGAGGAAGCACGCTATCTTTGTAGGACTGATCCTGCATTTCAAAAATCTCCCACGACGGCATGCTCACCACGCGAACAAGAATGCCCTCCGCCTTCAGTTTCTCGTAAGCCTCCACGCACAGCGAAACCTCGCTGCCGGTACCCATCAGAATGACCTGTGGCTTGCCTCGCTCTGCATCAGCAAGCACATAAGCGCCCTTTGCAGTTCCTGCCGCCGAGGCGTACTTGTTCCGGTCGAACGTGGGGACTGCTTGCCGCGAAAGCACTAGTAAGGCCGGCCCTTCGGAGGTCTGCATGGCAATCTTCCACGCTTCTACGACCTCGTTGGCATCGGCGGGGCGCAGCACGACCGTATTCGGAATCGCACGCAGTGCCGGAAGCTGTTCGATCGGCTGATGGGTTGGTCCGTCCTCGCCTAACCCAATGGAGTCGTGGGTGAAGACGTAGATGACCGGCGTTTCCATCAAGGCGGCGAGTCGAATGGTGGGGCGCAGATAATCGCTAAAGTTGAAGAAGGTTCCGCCGAACGGGCATAGCTTTGAAACCGACATTCCGTTCATGGCGGCGCCCATGGCGTGTTCACGCACGCCGAAGTGAATGTTTCTCCCGCCGTACGACGATGCACTAAAGTTGCCGGCTCCCTCGAATTTCAGTGTGGTCTTGTTCGAGTTGCCCAGGTCGGCCGAGCCTCCCACCAGCCATGGAATATTCTGTGCCAGAGCATTCAGCACCTTGCCGGAACTCTCCCGCGTAGCCATGCCTTTCGCATCGGCAGGGAAGGAAGGTAGGTTCTTGTCCCAGCCTTGCGGCAGCTCGCGTGATTGCATCAGCTCAATTTGCCTGGCGAGATCCGGATACTGCTTCGCGTACTCTTTGAACCTCTTCTCCCACTGCTCACGAAGTTCGCGACCGCGCTTGCCGATACCATCGTGGAAATGCTCCTTTACCCCTTCCGGTACAAGAAACTTAGCGTCCTCCGGCCAGCCGTAGTTCAGCTTGGTGAGGCGCGCCTCTTCGTCGCCCAGCGGTTCGCCGTGGGCTTCGTTGCTGTCCTGCTTGTGCGGCGACCCGTAGCCGATGTGGCTGTCGACCACGATCAAGGTGGGCTTATCGGCGGTTTTCAGGAAGGTGTCGTACGCTCGATCCAAAGTCCGGAGATCGTTTGCGTCACTGACACGGGTAACGTTCCAGCCGTAGCCCACGAAGCGCGTCATCACATCTTCGCTGAAGGACCAGGAAGCCGGTCCGTCGAGGGTGACCCGGTTGTTGTCATAGATCCAGCAGAGATTGCTTAGCTTCAGGTGGCCGGCGAGGGACGCGGCTTCTGCGGCCACGCCTTCCATCAAGTCACCGTCGCCGCAGATGGTCCAGATGTTGTAGCTGAAAACGTCGAATCCTGGCCGATTGTAAGTCGCGGCGAGCCAGCGCTCAGCGATTGCCATTCCTACGCTATTGCCACATCCCTGACCGAGGGGGCCAGTGGTTGTTTCGACGCCCGTCGTGATATGCGACTCCGGATGTCCCGGAGTTCGGCTGCCGAGTTGGCGGAAGCGCTTGATTTCGTCGAGCGAAACCGAGAGTTCGTCGGTGACCTGGTGATGTTCGTTTACCCTGCGCACGCCGGCGAGGTACAACAGCGCATACAGAAGCATGGAGGCATGGCCCGCGGAGAGCACGAAACGGTCGCGATTAGGCCAGATCGGGTTTTCAGGATCGTAACGGAGGTATTGCTGCCACAGTTCGTAGGCAACCGGGGCCAACCCCATCGGCGCGCCGGGATGCCCGGAGTTGGCTTTCTGCACGGCATCGATGGCCAACGTCCGTATGGTGTTGACGGTCAGAGTATCGAGTTGCGCGCCACTCACCACGGTTTGCTCACTCACCGCCATGTGGCTATTCCTCCTGCAGTTAATCGCATTACCCCAGCGGCCCCACGCCCTTAACCAATTGGATTGCCATTCGTGGATGGAGGGTTCAACGGAAACGGATAGAGTGTATCAATTTCCGTGGACGCGTGTGCCCTGGGGCCAAATCAATGCAAGAGGAACGTGAAAGGCCGATAAAAAGGCGCGGGATTGAGGTGGTGGCGGAACTCTTGTCGCGACTTCACTTCTGCAGCTTCTGCAGGTAACTGTATTCGCTCTTCTGTGCTTTGGTGGTGGTCTCCACGTGCTTGATGAACTGCCGGAGACTGTCGCGCGCGGCTCCGTCCACGTCAAACTTGATGCGCACACCAAAGCAAGGATTGCTCTTGATCACAATTCCATTCAGGATGAATCCTTTGATCCATACCTTCCCATTTGCAACCCAGAGCCCGATCTGCACGTCGGACCCGCTTTTCACCGGGGCAACGGTTTCCACGTAGCAGCCGCCCATGCTGGTGTTGGCGAGGTTGCCCCAGACTGGTGTTTCCGCGCCATCGACCTTGAGTTCAACTGCAACGAAGCACTTGATCCGGGGAAAGCGTCGCCGATCTTCTACCCAGGAGGGAAGGTAGGTGCTGGGTTCGAAAGGAGGAGTCTCAGCGGCAGTCACGGGCGTGGGGCTGGGCATGGGTGCGGCAGCCGCCGCGGAGGCTGCCGGCGTGGCTGTGGTTCCGCCGCCCTCTGCCTTGATTTCGCGCATGGCCTTGAGCAGGGCCTCTTCGCGCTTCTCCGGGGCCGCTTCGCGATACGTTTGCAGCAGGCTACCCAGGTGCTCCACCAGGTCGGGGTCCGTCAACAGCCGCGTCCAGTCGGCCCCGGGTATGACATTGGCTTTGGAATCGCTCATAAGATCAGCATCAGGTATCTCTTGGCCGGCACCGACACCTTCAACTTGAAAGAGTGCCGCACCCCACCCCATGACGCAAGATGACCTAGGTTACCGACGTAAGTAACCGTTCCCTTGGGGCGAGGGCGCTTAAGCCACAGGCAGAGTGGCGCAGTACTCGTCCACCGCGGTCTGCTGTTGGCTCGAGAGCCCGAGAAATTCCAGGCCGTGCAGGAGTCCCTTCCGGTATCGGACGATGGCCCGAACCAGAAGTGTTGCCGAAAAGGTCGGCAAGTCGAACTCGACGGAGAGGACTTCATCCTTCGCCACTTCCCCGGTCAGCACGACACCCATCCCGCCATGGCCGAGATCGCCACACCGCCCAGCTAATTGCACGTAGCCGGAATCCCGCAACAGGGACGCTTTCACCGGGAAGTCTGCCCGGTGCCGCTCGTAGCGGCGTTGCCAGCCACGCGCCTTACGGTTGGAAGGGTTCTGTACAGAGGAGAGGCTCATTCGGTCAGGCTCAGTGAATCAAACCGCACACGTGCTTCCAACGGGCCCTGGGTGCGAGAGTATTCTTCGACAGGATATTCGGGGAAAGGAGAATCCGGAATGTGCCCAAAGTAATGGGGCGTTTGGCCAAATGGCCAATGAGCATGGTTGACCTCGATCCAGACCCGCAAGTGCGAACATTTGCAACGGCCCGCCGGGTATCTGAATCAAACAACAGTCGTTCGCCGGCCCCTCGTCTCCAGGAATGGCCTTCAACGTGGCGAAAAGTTTTCCGCAAAGGAACCATGCCAAGTGAACTTTCAGGGAAGTTGCTGTCGCTGGTTATTGCCTTGAGCTTGCTCACTGGCACGATGGCGGGCCAGTCCTCTCCTGCAGCGCCGTCGTCCGTAAATGTTACGATCCCCCCTTCGATTACGCAGAACGGGTTTACCGGGAGCGTCCCCGCAGGTCAAGCCAGCGCCGAGGCCCTTTCCATCTCGTTTCTGGATGCAATCGACCGGGGCTTGAGGCAGAATCTCGGGCTGCTCCTCTCGCAGGACAATACTCTGGCGGCCCGGGGCGCAAAGTGGAAAGAGCTCAGCAACCTTCTGCCGAATGTCGCCGCACAAGGCACGGAGTCTTTCCAGAAAACGAGCATTGCGCAGTTCGGCTTTCGCCTGCCCGGGCTTCCGCGTGTCATCGGTCCCTTTAACTACCTGGACGTGCGGGCGTCCGCGAATCAATCCGTATTCAACTGGAACTACATCCAGAAAGAGCGCGCCGCAGCCGCGAGCGAGAGAGCCGCGCAGTACACATATAAAGACGCACGGGAGTTAGTGGTGCTAGTGACGGGCAACGCGTACCTGGAAGCGATCGCCGGAGCCGCGCGGGTCGAGACTGCAGAAGCCCAGGTGAAGACCGCACAAACTATTTACGACCGCGCCGTCGACCAGCAAAAAGCCGGGGTGATTCCCGCCATTGACACACTTCGTTCGCAAGTGGAACTGCAGGTCCGTCAGCAGCAGCTCATTGTGGCGCGCAATGACTTCGCCAAGCAGAAGCTTTCGCTGTCGCGGATCATTGGGCTGCCGTTTGGACAGGAGTTCACGCTCTCCGACAAGGCCCCGTACGACCAGTTGATTCCGCCGCCCCTGGACGAAGCCTTGCGTCGTGCCTACGCCTCGCGCTCCGACTATCAGGCCGCCTTGGCGCAAGCCAGGTCCGCCGAACTCTCCCGGCGAGC
>Ga0187788_10000603_pt1 | contig 10162 bp, 5 predicted proteins | sample 1015_BV01_MP10_2_FD_133008 | JGI IMG/M metagenome (GOLD analysis project Ga0187788, IMG submission 133008) | Tropical peat soil microbial communities from peatlands in Department of Meta, Colombia - 1015_BV01_MP10_20_MG | ecosystem: Environmental > Terrestrial > Soil > Wetlands > Peat | place...
ACGCGCCTGGAAAAGGCGCAGGTTGGCACCATTTCCGCACATAACGATCCGCTGATCGGCGAACTTGTGGCCGACGCGATGGACAAGGTTGGCAACGAAGGCGTGATCACGGTCGAAGAATCCAAAACTACTGAAACCACACTGGAAGTTGTCGAAGGAATGCAGTTCGACCGGGGATTTCTTTCGCCCTATTTCATTACCAATCCTGAGAAAATGGAAGCGATTCTCGAGGATGCTCTAATCCTCGTCTCGGATCGCAAGATTGCTACGCTTCAAGATCTTTTGCCATTGTTGGAACAAGTGGCAAAGTCCGCGCGGCCGTTACTTGTGGTCGCCGAGGATGTCGAAGGCGAGGCCCTCGCCACTTTGATCGTCAATCAAATTCGTGGCGCGCTCAAAAGTTGCGCTGTCAAAGCTCCCGGTTTTGGCGACCGCCGAAAAGCCATGTTGCATGACATTGCAGTCCTAACGGGTGGCCAGGTCGTTTCGGAGGAGCTCGGGATCAAACTTGACCATGTCAGCCTTGAACAACTCGGCAAAGCCAAGCGTGTCGTGGTCGACAAAGACAATACCACCATTATTGGAGGGGCCGGTGATCGCAAGCAGATTGATGGACGTATCGAGCAAATCCGGCGCGAGATTGAAAAGACGACAAGTGATTACGACCGTGAAAAACTGCAGGAGCGGCTGGCTAAACTTGCTGGCGGCGTTGCAGTTGTTCGTGTCGGCGCTCCGTCGGAGTCCGAGATGAAAGCAAAAAAGGAGGCGTTGGACGATGCGATCAGCGCCACCAAAGCAGCGGTTGCCGAAGGCATCGTGCCCGGCGGTGGTTTGGCGCTCCTGCGCTGCGTCGACATTCTCGCTGCCGAGGAAGGAAAATGCGAAGGCGATGAAAAGACCGGCATTCAAATTCTTAAGCGCGCGCTCGAGGCTCCAACACGGCAGATTGCCGAAAATTCCGCGACCGACGGGGGCGTTGTCGTCGCTCGCATGCTGAGCGGCAAGGGTAATGAGGGCTTTGATGCCGGCCGCAAGGAATATGTCGACCTAATCGAGGCTGGGATTATCGATCCTACAAAAGTTGTTCGCGTCGGCCTCGAAAATGCGGTGTCAGTTGCCAGCGTATTGCTGCTGACTGAGGCGACCATGACCGAAATTCCCGAGGAGACAAAACAGCGGGTGCCCGAGCCGGAAATGGGCCTATAGGGGGAACCTAAGTCCGTGAATCGCCCTCGCCCGGAGGCAACCTCCCTGGCTCGATGACGAGGACGGGTACCTGCCGTGCAGTGACAATCGCGGACGCCATGGCACCATCGAATGGTAAGCGGGCCATGACCACCAGTCGTTCCTGCAAGTGGCGCATGGCCTTGAGACAGGCGGTTGAATCGGCAGAGAGATCGCCGGCAGTGACGTACTGAATCGTGAGACCGGTCTTGGCTGCCAGTTGAGCGGTGCGCGGATTCTCGCGATCCCGTCCGCCAGGTGCGATAACGATCAGTTTTTCCTTGGCCGCAACCGCGATGGCGGCCGCTGCAGCGATGGTCGGATCGTCGCCCGCCATCGCAACCGCGACAATGGGACCCTTGAATCGTATAATACGCGATGGGACCAACATGACAGCGGCGGCGGACCGAAAGGCCGCCTTGACCAGCCAAGAAAACTGCCCGCTGACTCGCTCCGCGGCGCTTGTCGGCTCCACGATCATAACGATGTCACTGGTATTCGAAATTGACGTGATGGCCTCGGCCACCGGCCCACGCATCACTTCGAACTGAGAGCGCTTCGACAGGCTTCCCACTGCTTGCGTAAACGTTCGCTCCATGCCGCGGGCGGCAACCTCCATGTCATGCACTAGCCGATCGAGGTCGAGCGAATGCCAGCCGCCACCGAGCAGCCTGAATTCGCGCGCGAAGGGAATACCAGCAAGGTCGCGCAGGCTGGCGTCTTCGAGGAAAAGCCCAAGTAGATCGAGATCGAGTAGTTCGGCCAATTCGACAGCAAGCCGCATGGCAGGGTCGGGCGCGCTCGACTGCAATCCCAGTACCAGGCGCCTGAAGCTATGCAACTCGGTGGGCATGGCTAGATTCCGGTTGCAGCGCCAGACCGTTCACTTCCGAAACTGCGCCGGATATTGGCAAAAGCGCGCAGGCGATCTTCCACCCGACGGTTGATGCTGTTTGGCGGATAGGTTCCGTCCGCGGCGCGCTCACCAGCCGGAAGCCCGGTCAACAGTGCGATGCCTTCATCAATGGTGCTGACTGGAAAAATCGCGAAATGCCCGGCAGCGCAGGCGTCGATCACCTCTCGCCGCAACATGAGATGCTGCACATTCGCCTGCGGGATGAGCACACCTTGCGAGCCGGTGAGACGGCGCTTGTCGCAAATGTCGAAAAAGCCTTCAATCTTCTCATTGACGCTGCCGATGGCCTGGACCTGGCCGTGCTGATTGACCGACCCGGTCACCGCTAGATCCTGACGCAGCGGCACATCAGCTAGAGCGGACAGCAGAGCATACAACTCAGCAGACGACGCGCTGTCGCCCTCCACGCCGCCGTAGGATTGCTCAAATACGAGGCTCGCAAAGAGCGACATGGGCGTATCAAGCGCGTAACGGCCCGCGAGAAAACCGGAAAGGATCAAGACACCCTTGGAGTGCAGTGGCCCCCCGAGTTCCACTTCGCGTTCGATATCGACAACCTTGCCGGTGCCCGGCCGCACTTGGCAGGTGATGCGAGTCGGATGTCCAAAGGAAAACCCGCCGAGTTCAAGAACGCTCAGCCCATTGATCTGTCCGACATGGGTGCCTTCGGTGGCGATGATCGCCACGTTCTCCATAATTGCTTCCTGTGCGCGGTCTCGCACCCGCGCAGCACGCCGGATCCGAGCCTTGAGCGCCTGGTCGACATCCGCGCGCGAGATGACGGCACGCTCGGCCTGACGGGCACAGAAATCGGCTTCGATCAGGATTTCTCGCAATTGCTCGACAACCAGCGACAATTTGCCGGCATGATCTGCCAGGCGTGATGCATGTTCGAGCACCAGCGCGACCGCGTCGCGATCGAGCGCACTCAGCCCGTCGCGCTGTGTTAACGTCGCAAGCAGCCGGGCGAGAATGGCCTCATTTTCCGGTGTGCGGACGAAATCATTCTCAAAATCGGCGAGCACCTTGAAGTAATCCGCTAATTCGGGATCAAGTGCAGCCAGCAGGAAATACAGAAGACGATCCCCGAACAGGATCACTTTCACTTTTAGCGGAATCGGGTCTGGTTCAAGAGAGACGGTGCTTGTGAATCCAAGAACCCGGGCAATGTCTTCGATAGCGATTTCACCGCGCCGCAAGATGCGCTTGAGCGCCGCCCAACTAAAAGGCTCCATTAGGACGCTGCGCGAATCGAGCAAAAGATAACCCCCGTTGGCGCGATGAAGTGCGCCGCCTTTGATGAGGCGGAAGTTTGTGAGCAGTGCGCCGCGAACCGAGATGTACTCGATGCGGCCGATAAGATTTCCCAAGGCCGGATGCAGCTCCTCGATAATCGGAGCGCCGGGCTGGCCGACGTCCTGTGTTACAAGAACATTTACCTCGTAGCGGTCGAACAAGCTTCCCGCCTTTAAAGCGCTTGAATCGTCATCGCCATCCTCACTCTTCACGACGAACATGGTGACATTTTCGACCAAGTCGGAGCGAACCATGTCGATATGCTGCGCAACGCGCGGAATATCACTGAAGGAGGCCTTCGTTTCCTCGATCAGTTGGTCAACAGCATACTTCGCGGTGTCGCGGTTGAGTTGGCGGATCTCGTCGCGCCGTTGTTTTTCCCACTGCGGCAGCTGGTGAATGATGTGCTCAAGCTCCTTCTCCAGAGCTTCGATGATTGCTTGCACCTGCCGTCGCTTAGCCTCGGGCCATTCTTTGAACTCATCCGGCGGGACCACCTGACCGTCTTTGGCCGGGGCCAAGGCGAAACCCAATGGGGTACGTAACAGCACGACTTCTTTTTCGGCTGCCTTGTCGCGCAAAGTCGCAAATGCCTCTCCTTGTTTCTTCTGGAATGATTCATCGATGGCGCCGCGACGCGTCTGGTAGTCCTCACTCTGGAAAACCGCCGGCAGGGCTGCCTTGAGGTCATCAACGAGCTTGTGCATCGACTCGCGAAACTCGCGGGCGCGTCCACCGGGAAGCTCTATGGCGATTGGGCGATCGGGGTCGGCGAAGTTGTTGACATAGACCCAATCCGAGGGGATGGGCTTCCGCCGTGCTTCTTCAATTAGCACGGCTTTGACGGCGTCCTGCATGCGGGCACCATTGGGCCCGATCACGAATAGATTGAAACCGGCTCTTTCGACTTTCGTTCCAAACTGGATTGCTTCAAGGGCTCGCGCTTGGCCAACAAGTCCGTCGATCGGCTGCAGATCCGCCGTGGTCGAAAACGACAATTCTGAAAGATTGGTCGCCCGATAGAGCTTATCACCGCTAAGCGGCCAGACCGCGATCTTCCCTGCGCTTTCCGCAGCCGCCATATCATCCATTCCACTTTTGAGTGGCTATTTACTGCGCAAATAACGGATAGTTCCTTGACGTGAATCAAAGTTTTGCTGGCCATTGGACGGCCCGCCGATCGCTGTGACGAACACCCAATTAAAGAACGCAGGCTCGATCATATCGCCAGCGCGTTAGCGGCCGACGTATAGGGCAGCCGCAAAGCGTCAGCCACCGCACGGCAGGTCATTTTGCCCTCGTACACATTAAGACCGCTGCGCAAATGCTCATCTTCAATAAGCGCCTGTGGAAAGCCCTTGTCCGCGATCGCCAAGATGAATGGCCGCGTCGCATTGTTTAGTGCGAATGTAGATGTCCTCGGTACCGCGCCCGGCATATTCGCCACGCAATAATGCACAACGCCGTCCACGACGAATGTCGGGTGGGTGTGCGTTGTCGGGTGTGATGTTTCTGCGCAGCCGCCTTGATCGATGGAAACGTCGACTATTACCGCACCATGTTTCATGCGTTTGACGGTCCCCGTCGATATGAGCTTGGGCGCAGCGGCACCAGGGACAAGGGCCGCTCCGATCACCACGTCAGCAGAGACGCAAAGCGTTACTACTGATTCCGGCGTGGTGAAAACAACTGCGCGACTTCCAAAACGCTGCGACAGCTGATCCGCCGTACTGGCACTGCGCACTAGGATCGCAACGTCGGCGCCCATGCCAAGCGCGATCTCAGCAGCATTGCAACCAACGACGCCGCCGCCGAGAATCACAACCTGCCCTGCGGACACACCATTGATGCCCCCGAGAAGAATGCCGCGTCCTCCCTGCGGACGTTCGAGAAAATGGGCTGCGACTTGCGGTGCCATGCGACCTGCGATCTTGGACATCGGCGCTAGCAGCGGCAGCCTTCCCTCGGCATCCGTTACGGTTTCGTAAGCGATGGCTGACACGCCAGAAACCATCAGATCACGGGTCAATTCAAGATCAGCAGCCAAGTGGAGATAGGTGAAGATGATTTGGCCACGCTGCAGCCGTTTGCGTTCGAGATCGACAGGCTCTTTCACTTTCACGATCAGCTCGCACTGCGCGAAAATCTGATCTGCGCTGGTAATGATTTCTGCGCCAGCTGCAACGTATTCTTCATCGCTGATGCCGGCGCCCTCTCCGGCTCCGGTTTCCACCACGACATTATGACCTTTGGCCGTCAGCGGTTTGATGGTCGCAGGAATCAGCCCCACTCGGTATTCGTCTGCTTTGATTTCCTTTGGAACGCCAATCAACATGAAAGGTAGTCCTATCAGCCTTCAAAATCGTACGGTTCAACCTAGAGTTAGGTAACGAAACTGCGTGCGCAGGGTCGCTGACGTCCTTCATCAAGGAGGTGGCCGTAATTTAAGTTTACGCAACAGTATGGCTTCTATCTCGATTAACTCACGCACGCCTAGAATTCGAGCGAAAACCGCGTATGCGCCGATCCCGACAGCGCATAGCACCGTAGCGCGAATAAGAATTGCGGTGAGATGCACGCCTGGAACAAGCTCCACTAGTTGAGCTCGCACCGCTAACCCTATGGCGATCGCAACGCCAGCCGCGATGGCCAATCGCAGGGCTCCATTTAGCATGCCTTGTACATCATGGAGTGTCGTCCCTCTCGCTGCGGCCTCGCGTTCGAAGCGACGGTATTGCAGCCAGCCAAGGAAAAACACGTAAACGAGGATCGCTACCGAACTAGCGATCGCCAGGCCGATCGTGCCCCAATTCTGGCGCAGCACGACATAAAGAGGCACCATAACGAAAGCGATAATCGTGCCGACGATCGTGGGTAGCCAAGTGCTTCCCAAAGCATAAAAGCCACGACTGATCACTGTCTGCGCCGCCCAGCCGCCAAGGCCGAGGCACAGATACGAAAGAATCGTCCCCGTGGCTTGCGCATCCGCAACGCTGAATCGGTTGCCAAAAACTCCCCAGATTAGGTATGCCGCCTCGAAGCCAACCAACGTCATGCACACCTGTGCCGCAAATGTTGCGACGAGCATCAAACGCACTGCACGGCACAGCACACGATATGCTTCCACCACGGTGCCGGCCGTAACCATACGGCTTATCGTAGGATAGGAGGCCACTCCGGCCGCCATGCCGAACACGCCTATTGGCACTTTCATCAGGGTCCGCCCGTATTGCAGATACGACAGCGCGCCTTCAGCAAGATAAGAAGCTTGGTTTTTGATAATCCACTCGTCTACCACCACGATGGAAAAGCCAATCATGATCGGAAATGACAGCCACAAATAATGTCTGAGGTCCGAGTTTCGCAGGGAAAGGATCGGATACCAGCGCATGCGGGCTTTAAGGCAGCCGTATAACGGCAGCGCGAATGGCCCCAATGCCGAGCCAGCCAGCACGCCCCAAGCAAATCCGTCAGCTCCTAATCCGCCGTAGTTTGCCCCAACGAGGCCGCCGACAATGATGCCGGCCGAGTAAACGAGCGGCGCCATCGCAGGGAGGAAGTGTCGGTCCTGGGCTTGCAGCGTTGCCGACAGCAGTCCTCCAATCACGAGGAAGATCTGCGCTGGCAAAATAATACGTGTAAGCCGCACCAACGTGTCTACGTCGCCTGAGTTCGTGAACCCAGGCGCCACAACATTTGCTAGGGGCCGTGCGAAAACCATAAGCAGAGCAATCCCGACGCTCCCCACCACAAGAACAAAATTTGCGATGACGCTGAAAGCTTCCCAGCCGCGTTCTCTTTCACCTCGTTCGAGATACTTAAGGAAGATCGGGATAAACACGATCGACAACGCGCCAGCTGCCAACAGGTAATTTAAGAAGTCCGGCAGCGTAAAGCTGGCGAAGTAGAGGTCCGCCTGTCGGCTAGCACCCAGGGTGCGGCCGATGACCTGCTCGCGCACCAGACCCATAATGCGGCTGACGAGAATCGAACCGGCCCAGATTGCTGAAGCGATACCGATCGTACGCGCCCGACTCGTAATATGCTGGTGCTGATGCGGCGGCGTGTCAGCCAATTAGGTATTCCTCATGGGACTGTATAATTTCGTTCTATCAAGAGAGCGCGGACTAGGGTCTTGTTAATACACTACCTGGAGCGCGGCTTAAATTAAGATCCACTACCGCCCGCCAATTTCAATGAAACTTCGGTACGATTAGGAGTTGAAAATGTACAAACAGATCCTGGTGCCAGTCGATGGAAGTGACACTTCGAATCTCGCACTAAAGGAAGCGATATTTGTGATGCTATCAATGAAGAGGCAAAACGTTGGTTGGCCGATTTTGTCGTCATCGGGACCCATGGGCGACGCGGATTTAATCACCTATTGCTTGGCAGCGTAGCGGAAGGTGTTATCCGTCTCGCTACTAAACCAGTCTTGATCTATCGCGAAACCTGAGGCCTACAATTTGGACTACTAAACCTCTGCGGGTCCACCGATGTCCGCTTTAACCCCGAAAGCGGACATTCGGCAGCACGCCGCAAACTTTTCTCACACAGCTACGATTGCTTCGATTTCTAACAGGAAATTTGGATTTGCCAGTCCGCGCAGCGCACAAAGCGTGCTCGCCGGTGGCTCTACTCATACCGCAGCGCTTCGATCGGATCGAGATGAGCGGCCTTACGAGCCGGGTAATACCCGAAAAATATTCCAACGGCAGCAGAGAACAAAAACCCGCCGAAGATTGCTAGCGCTGAAATTGGAGTCGACCAACCAGCGACCGCCGAGATTGCGGCAGAAAATATAATGCCCATGATAATTCCGGCGATGCCGCCAGTAACGCTCAGGAAGATTGCTTCGGCTAGAAACTGCAACAGCACATGTAGACGCCGTGCGCCGATCGCCATGCGTAGGCCGATCTCACGCGTGCGCTCAGTCACTGACACCAGCAATATGTTCATGATGCCGATACCGCCAACCACCAGCGAAATCGAGGCGACGGCGGCGAGCAGAAGCGCCATGATGCGGCTGCTGCTCTCAGCGGTTTCGGCGATTTGGCTTAAATTGCGCAGATTGAAATCGTTCTCGTCACCGGGTTTGATGCGGTGGCGGCGCGCAAGAATGCGGGTGACCTGAGCTATCGCAGTCTGCACGTCCGCCTGATCGACCGCCTGCACGTAGATCTGATTAACGTAGCCGGCAAGATGCGGCTGCAATCCGTAGGGGTTCGGCGGTGTGGGATAGATCCAGTTGAACTGCGCTTGCGTTTGGGTGGGCGCGGCCACGCCGAGCACCTTACGCTCTGCGGTGGTGAACGGGACCATCACCACATCGTCCTGGTCCATGCCGAACGGCGTTTGGCCCTTGGGTTCGAGCACGCCGATCACCCGGATTGGCACGCCCTTCACTTGGATGAGCGCGCCGATCGGCGTTTGCAAGTGGCCAAATAGCTGGGTGGCAACCGTTTGTCCGATGACGGCGACCAGCGCCGCCGTTGCTTCATCGTCCGACGAGATGGCGCGTCCGACGTCGATCCGCCAGTTCGTCATCGGAGGATAATTGGTGCTGATACCCTGAATTTGGGTAGTCCAGTTCTGATTGCCGTATTGTACTTGACCGGACTGTCGGATGAGGTAGCTCACCTCGCTAACCGCGTTCGCTTCGCGCAAGATCGCGTGCGCGTCGGCGATGGTGAGCGTCGACGCGCTGCCAAACCCGCTGCGCACGCCGCCGGCCGTGCGCGCTCCCGGCTGCACCACGACGAGATTGGTGCCCAGCCGCTCGATCTGCTTCCGCACCGCCTCATTGGCTCCTTGGCCGACGGCGACCATGGCGATCAAGGCGGCTACGCCGATAAAAACGCCGAGCATCGTTAAAGCCGAGCGCATCATGTTGCGCCGGAGAGCTTGCATGGCGGCGGCCATGATCATCCGTGCAAACGCCAAAACGGCGTGGGTGCGGCGCGTACCAGACCCCGGCCGTAAGGGATGAGGAATTCCCTCGGATTCGGCGACCAGCCTGGCAGATGGCCGCTCGAGGGCCACGGACGTCTTGGGCTTGCGCGCGTCGGAAACAATCTGGCCGTCACGCATGATCAAGGTGCGATCGGCATAGGCCGCAATGTCGGATTCATGGGTGACGACAATGACTGTGACACCCTGTTCGCGATTGAGACGCGCCAGCGTCTCCATGATTTCGTGCGACGTCCGAGTGTCGAGGTTTCCTGTCGGCTCGTCGGCGAGCAGTAGGCCCGGGTTATTGATCAAAGCCCGTGCGATTGCGACCCGTTGTTGCTGGCCGCCGGAAAGCTGGCCGGGCGTGTTGCGCTCGCGCTCGCCTAAGCCCAGGAGCTTAAGAGCCGCGCGCGCTCGCGAAACCCGCGAAGTTGCGCTGGCCGGGCCCGCGGCCGAGTAAAACAGCGGCAATGCCACGTTCTCGATGGCGCTCGTGCGAGCAAGAAGATTGAAGCTTTGGAACACGAAACCGAGGCGTTCGCTGCGCAGTCGCGCGCGGTCGGATTCGGTCAAGGCGGCTACATCCGCGCCTTCAAAGAAATAGCGACCGCTGCTTGGCTGGTCGAGGCAGCCAATTACCGCCATTAGCGTAGATTTGCCAGACCCAGAGGCGCCCATGATGGCGACGAATTCGCCGGCATCGACAGTGAGGTTCACATCGCGCAGTGCATGCACGTCGACATCGCCGGCGTGGTAAGTGCGCGTAATGTGCTC
>Ga0187788_10000604_pt1 | contig 10156 bp, 8 predicted proteins | sample 1015_BV01_MP10_2_FD_133008 | JGI IMG/M metagenome (GOLD analysis project Ga0187788, IMG submission 133008) | Tropical peat soil microbial communities from peatlands in Department of Meta, Colombia - 1015_BV01_MP10_20_MG | ecosystem: Environmental > Terrestrial > Soil > Wetlands > Peat | place...
GGCCTCCGAGAAGCACCAATATCAGAACGATCAGCAAACCTCGTGCCAGGCCGAATACCGCACCAAGGCTGCGGTCAGCCACGCTTAGCCCCGAGGCTTTCACTAACCTGGAGCAGAGAATCGCGACCGAGCTCATCACCACAAGAACTGCCAAAAACACCAACGCAAAACCGGACATCAACCGCAATGACTGGTTACTGATATTGCTGGGAAGCAGGTCGGCAATATCCACCGTGTAGGTTTGCGCGGCCCAGAAGGACAATACCCATGCCGCGAGTGACAGTACTTCACGTACCGCGCCGCGAACGATGCTCAACATGATTGATAGTACGACAATCAAAATAACCGCGTAATCGAAAACCGTCATGAGCGGTAGCTACTTGGCTGTTATCACCCCGTTGAGACCCAGTGCTTTGATCTGGTCAAGCGCCTTTTCGGCATCATCTCGGCTATCATAAGGCCCGGCACGCACCCGGATTTTTTCGCCATGCCCGGACTTCAGCGACTCGGTATAGGAGCGAATACCGTTTGCAGAAAGCTTTTTCTGTAGCAGTTTGGCGTTTTCTTTGTGGGCAAATGTGGCGAGCTGCACCACGTAGTCGGAAGACTTGCGTTCCGATACTGCAGATTGCTCATTTTTTCCCGGTTCAGTTTTGCCCGTTTCCCTATCCGCAGGTTTGACAGGAGCCGGCGGTACCGCGGTCTCGGTCGCTTGCTGCCTAACCGCAGCTTCGGCGCTACCGGTTTTTTCGGGAACCGGAATCACACGGGATACAAAACCAGCGCCACTTTGGTTCGGAATTTGCAGATTTATGTCCTGCTTCGCCGGCCTATGCTCGACGTCCAAGAACGGAGGGAGCAGCACTACCATCAAAGTGACGACGGCAATTGCTCCAATCAAGCGCCTTCTAGCGCGTCTTTTCAATTGCAGCTGCTCGTCACTAATCGTTCTCGCCATAAAAGCAAAGTCCTTTTGGAACTAGGTTTCACTCGCCGCCGTGTTTCCGTAACACACCGGCTACCGTATGGAAAGAGCCGAAAACAATAATTCTATCATTTTCGCCTGCCAAAATGCAGGCTTGATCATAAGCCTCTGCAGGACTCGCAAAACCCGACATCGCCGATCGTGAGACGCCAGCGCGCAATAATTCCTCTGCAACATCGGTAGCCGTGGCGCCGCGGCGTTCCCGGCCGATGCTTGCGATGAGCCAGTGATTTACCTGCGGGACCAGAAACCGCGCCACGCCGGAGATATCCTTGTCCTTGAGCATGCCAAAAACAGCAAATGTGTTGCGGTACGGCCCCATTTTGGCAAGATTCGCCGATAACGCGGCAGCGGCCTGCGGGTTGTGCGCCACATCCAGAATTATCGTGGGTCTTCCCGGGAGTACTTGGAAACGCGCAGGCAATTTTACCTCTACAAGCCCGCGTCTAATGTCCCCCATCCCCACCGGTAGTATTTCTTTAAACTCGTGCAGGGCGGTCAGGGCGGCGCTGGCGTTTTGCAACTGGTAGGCGCCGCGTAACGCCGGATAAGGCAGCGTGTGCTGCCTGCCGCCGCGCCCCCAGTATCGCCATTGGTCTTTCTCCGGGGTAAATCCAAAATCGTAGTTAATGCGCAACAGTCGCGCTCCAACGCTCCTTGCATGTCGGGAAAGCGTTTCGGGAACATCCGTGTCCGCACATATTGCCGGCTTGCCGCTGCGGAAAATACCCGCTTTTTCGAAAGCGATCTGCTCCCTGGTATTGCCGAGATAATCCATATGGTCAAAATCCACGCTGGTTACCACCGCACAATCGGCATCGAAAGCATTAACGGCGTCGAGTCTGCCCCCGAGCCCCACTTCCAAAATTGCCGCATCGAGTCCGGCTTCGATGAAAAGCTGCATTGCTGCGAGCGTGCCATATTCAAAATACGTGAGCGGAATATCATGGCGTGCTGCTTCAATTTTCTGGAACACTCGTACCAGGGCCGCATCATCCACTGGCCTGCAATTAATGTGCACGCGTTCGTTGTAGCTGAGAAGATGGGGCGAGGTATAGCAGCCGACGCGGTACCTGGCGATGTTAAGAATGGTCTCGAGGAACGCGCACGTCGAACCTTTGCCGTTGGTACCACCAACGGTGATGATAGGAAATCCGGGATCGAGCTGGAGCAAGTTCTTGACTTGCAATACGCGGTCTAGCCCAAGCGAAATCGCGCGCGGATTAAGGCTTTCGAGGTAAGTAAGCCAATCAGATAAAATTTCCTGCTTGGCGTTCGGAATTTCGGGTTTCACTAGTAAATTTTGCTGGTACTTTGCTGGAGTTCAGGTCATCCGATTCAGGCCGTTACTGCGGGGAGCCGCAATAACAGCGTGATCAGGTTCGCGAGCTTGTCGCGCATCTGCCGGCGGTCAACTATCATATCAATCGCACCATGCTCGAGCAAAAATTCGGCGCGCTGGAAACCCTCCGGAAGCGTTTCACGAACGGTTTGCTCGATGACGCGCGGCCCTGCGAACCCGATCAAAGCTCCGGGTTCGGCAATAATAATGTCGCCAAGCATGGCAAAGCTCGCCGATACACCACCCATGGTAGGGTCGGTGAGCACTGATATAAACGGCAGTTTGCGCGTGGCCAGTTGGTTGAGCGCGGCAGCAGTTTTTGCCATTTGCATGAGCGAAAACAAACCCTCCTGCATGCGCGCACCGCCGCTTGCGGAAAAACACACCATGGGCAGATTCTGCTCGGTGCACAGCTGCACCCCGCGCACAAAACGCTCGCCGACGGCTGATCCCATCGAGCCGCCAAGAAACTTGAACTCAAACGCCGCGGCAATCAGCGGCACCGTCTTGACGCTTCCTTGCATTACGACCAGCGCTTCGGTTTCTTCCGTCTCGGCCTGCGCAAGGTCTAGGCGCTCGCTGTAACGCATGTCGTCTTTGAATTTCAGGATATCCAACGACGTCACTTCAGCGCCTATCTCATAGCGGCCTTCGCTGTCCAGCAACGCATCCAAACGCGCTCTGGCCGAAAGCCGGGTATGGTGGCTGCATTTGGGACAGACATTGAGATTGTTTTCGAGTTCGCTACGATAAAGCACCGCCTCGCATACTTGGCACTTGGTCCACAGGCCTTCGGGAACGGTTTTTTTGGTGCCGGGCAACTTGCGCTTGATTTTCGGCGGGAGCAGTTTCTGAAGCCAACTCATCGGTCGTCCTATTCTGCTTAGCGTTGATCTATTGCCTGGCGCAAGTCTTTTACCAGTGCCGAAACCCGGTTCACCACGTCCTCCCGTGGGGAATTTTCAATTTCCTCTACTATGCGGCTTCCCACTACCACGGCGTCGGCCAGCGCTGCCACCGCTTTAGCTGTTTGCGCGTCGCGAATGCCGAAACCCACGCCTACCGGCAGCTTGGTGCGCGCGTGAATTTGCGGCAGCTTTTCCGCCACATCGCTCAAATCGAGATGTTTGGCTCCCGTCACGCCCTTAAGTGAAACATAATACACGTAACCGCGTGAAAGTTTGGCCACCTGCTCGATGCGCGCTTGCGCGGTAGTGGGAGAAAGCAGGTAAATCGGGTCCATATGGTGGCGCTCGAGATGCTTGGCCAACTCAACGCTCTCTTCCGGCGGATAATCCACAACCAGCACACCGTCCACACCGCTCGCTTCCGCCAAATCGATGAACTTTTGATAACCCAAGGCCTCAATGGGGTTCGCATAACCCATCAATACCACCGGCGTGTCCGGGTCGGTTTTGCGGAACTCGGCCACTAAGTTCAGAACCTGCTTTAATCCGATACCGTGTTTTAAAGCGCGCTCGGATGAGCGCTGGATGGTTGGCCCGTCCGCCATCGGATCCGAAAGCGGCACACCGAGCTCGATGATGTCGGCACCCCCTTTGGCCAACGCATGCATCAATCCCACTGTCATCGAAGGCTCGGGATCACCCGCAGTGATAAACGGAATCAAGGCTTTTTTCCGCTGCTGCTGCAATTTGTTGAACGTGGCCGCAATGCGCGACATGATGAATGAATCAGAACTTAATGCCCGACAGATTGGCTACGGTATACATGTCTTTGTCGCCGCGCCCGGAAAGATTAACTAGGAGCAGTTTGTCTTTGTCCATTCGTGCTGCAATCTTCTCGGCATGAGCCACCGCATGGGCACATTCCAGTGCCGGTATGATTCCTTCGAGATGACACAGATCATGAAATGCTTTCAGCGCTTCACTGTCGGTGATGCTCACGTACTCGGCGCGCCCGCTGTCTTTGAGCCAGGCATGTTCCGGCCCGACTCCCGGGTAATCGAGCCCGGCAGATATCGAATGTGTTTCCTGAATCTGGCCGTTTTCATCCTGCATGAGATAAGTGCGGCTGCCGTGCAATACACCGGGTTTACCTACGCACAGCGTCGCTGCGTGCTTGCCGGTCGCAATGCCCATTCCTCCAGCCTCTACGCCAATCAAGCGCACGTTTTTTTCCTCGACATACGGATAAAACAAGCCCATCGCATTGGAACCGCCGCCGACGCACGCAAGCAGCGCGTCCGGCTGACGTCCAAACATTTCCAGCATTTGCTCTTTAGCTTCGCGCCCGATGATGGACTGGAAATCCCGCACCATCATGGGATAGGGGTGCGGTCCCGCTACGGAACCGATGATGTAATAGGTGTTCTCGACATGGGTTACCCAATCGCGCATCGCTTCATTGAGTGCGTCCTTGAGCGTTTTGGAACCCGATTCAACTGGCACCACGCTGGCGCCTAAAAGCTTCATGCGGTAAACATTGGTGGCCTGGCGCTTAATGTCCTCGGAGCCCATGTACACAACGCATTCCATTCCGTAGCGCGCCGCTACCGTCGCCGTTGCAACGCCGTGCATGCCGGCGCCCGTTTCGGCAATTACTCGCGGCTTCCCCATGCGGCGAGCCAGCAGAGCTTGTCCGACGGTGTTGTTGATTTTGTGGGCCCCAGTGTGATTGAGGTCCTCGCGTTTTAGCAGAATCTGCGCACCACCGAACTGCTGTGACAAGCGTTTCGCATGATAAATTGGGCTGGGTCGTCCGACGTAATGCTTGAGCTCGTAGCCAAATTCCGCCTGGAATTCGGGATCGTTGTGGTAACGCTGATAAGCTTCCCGCAGCTCGTCCAGAGCGCCGATCAGTGTTTCAGCAACAAATACGCCGCCATATTTTCCGAAATGGCCCCTCTCATCGGGAAGATCATACATCTGCATCGCGCGCCTCTTTTATGAATGCGGCGATTTTGGCCGCGTCTTTAATTCCCTTTGCCGACTCTACGCCGCTCGAAACATCCACCGCCCAGGGCCGCACTTGCCTGATCGCACGCGCGACGTTCTCGGCGTTCAGTCCTCCGGAAAGAATTACCGGCAAGCTTAGGTTCCTTGGCACCAAGCCCCAATCGAAAACTTCGCCTGTGCCGCCGTATGCTTTATCAATGTGCGCATCCAGCAGCAGACCGTTTGCGTCGCGATAGCGGGATGCGTATTGTAGCAAATCCAAGCCCTTCTTGACTCGAATCGCCTTGATATATGGCATGTCGAATTCAGCGCAAAACTGGGGCGATTCCTCACCATGAAATTGCAATAGATCAAGATGCAATGCGCGAAGTATATCGCGCACGTTTTGTTCATTAGGATTGACGAATACACCCACGCGGGAAACAAAAGGCGGCAAATCTTCAATCACTTCGCGCGCAGTATCCAAGTCCACAAAACGCGGGCTGTATTCGTAAAACATGAGTCCTACGGCATGTGCCCCAAGTTGCGCAGCCACTAGGGCGTCGAGTCTGCGCGTGATGCCGCAGATTTTGATCCGGGTCGCCATGACGAGTACCGCATTTACGGAAAAAGCAGCATGTTACGATTAAAATCGGGTATCCGCCACTTGGGATGGTAGCGCACAGCCGATAAATAAAGGCCGGCGGCGCTGAACGTGGGCGCCGCCCTACTTCTGTCACGGCTTTCCAAAACCTCCTCCAGCCATTGTGCCGGGCACCTGCCGCTACCCACGTACACCAGGCAACCGACAATATTACGGACCATATGATGCAAGAAAGCATTCGCATAGAATTCAAACAAGATTAAATTCTGCCGACGCACAATCTCAATCTTGTGCAGTTCTTTCTCCGGCGTACGTGCGCGGCACTCTGCCGCGCGAAAGGCGCTGAAATCGTGTTTACCCAGCAATATCTTTGCGGAATCGCGCATAGCCCCCACGTCGAGTGGCTGATGAAACCAGCCGACCTGGTTGTAAAAAAGCGCCGGGCGTACCGCGGAGTTCAACAGCAGGTAACTGTAACAACGCTGCACGGCGCTAAAACGCGCGTGGAAATCCTCCGCCACTGTCTGTGCCCAGAGCACGGCAACATTGGGCGGGAGCAACGCATTTACGCCACGTACCCAAGCCGATGGCGGACGTTCGGCGCCGCAATCAAAATGCGCGACTTGCGCCAGCGCGTGGACACCAGCGTCGGTACGCCCCGCGGCAGTCACAGTGACTTTCTCGCCGGCGATCTTGGCCAAAGCAGCCTCAACTGCATCCTGCACCGCACCGCCCCCGGGCTGGCTCTGCCAGCCGCAAAAGGCCGCGCCGTTGTATTCCAACCCGAGCGCGATTCTCGCCATCTAATCCAACATCACAATGGGAACTTCAGGATCGGGCCGAGTAAACAACATGGTTTTCGTCGCCTTCTGCCGCCGCGCGCCGGGTACATTTTCCGCCGGGAGAAACGCAGAATTGCCGAACCACGTGGAATGAGGTCTAAAGCTTTGCCAACAGGTCTTTTGCTTGTTCCTGCTGCTTGGCATCACCTTCTCGCAGCACTTCCTGCAGAATTTCGCGGGCACCTTCCTTGTCGCCCATTTCCTGATAGGCCTTGGCAAGATCGAACTTGGTCTGCACCTCGTACCAGTGCTGGTCTTTCGGGGGTTCTTCCCCCACTGGGGCGGCTGCCGGTTCGTCGAGAGTCAGGCTGATTCCGGAAAGATCGATCTGAACCGGTTCCGCTTGCGCGGGAGGTGAAGGCGCGGCAACGGGCGCTGAGGGCTCGAAATTGAAGCTGATCATGTCCAATGGTGCCTCGCTGGCGACAGGCGCTTGCGCAGATACACCCGCCGCCGGTTCCGGACCGACATTAAAATCCAAGCCGCTGGTGGCAGGCTTCTCAACCTCCACCGCCAAATCCGGCATTATTTTGGACGGTTCGGCGGAAGGAACTTCGAAATCGAAACTGGTAAATGTCTTCTCTGCGCCCGACGCACTGGTGTCCATGCCAATGTCGGTGCTCAATTGTTCGGCGGAGGTGGCGGGAAGCGCGATGTTGAAATCCATTTCCGGCGGGCTGGGAGCCGGGCTCTCCACCGGTGTTTCTAATGCCGCGGCTTTTGCCGATTCATACATCGGATTGTCCGGGTTGAGTGCGTAGCCAAGCTGTGCAACTCGATCCCACACCGTACCCGGCTTGCCGCCGGTTGCCGCGTAGAGCTCGCGGGCGAGTGCTTCAAATACCGGCAGGTCCTTACGCGCAGCATAGATTTCCAGGAGTTTTGCGCGAATATTGTGGTGCGTGGGATTTTTCTTCAAAGCTTCTTTCAGGATTTCCTCGGCTTGCGTGTCGCGGCCGTAAGCAATGTACACGTCGGCTTCGGCAACTGGATCGACATCGTCAGTCGCGACCGCGCCACCGCTCTTGCCGGCAATATCGGTCATCATCGAGGTATCGGTGGTATTGACCACCACCCCGCCCTCGGTATTTCCGAAGACCGTGCTGGCCTTCAGGGCCTCCTCATCGACAACGCTTTCTTCAGGACTCGTTAAAGATTTTTTTTTTCTCACGGCCATGTAGCCGAGTCCAAGTAGCAAGATTACCACTCCTGCTCCTCCCCCTAGGTATAGGGGATTTCCGAGTATGTCATCCAGCAAGGACGTTTCGGCCTGAGGTGTGGGTTTGGGTTTTTCGATCGGTTTGGGGGCCTGCGCGGGTTTTGCTTGGGCGCTCACAGCTGGTTTTGGCTCAGGCTTTTTGGCCTCGGCCACTTTGCTTTCTGGAGCTTTAATTGCGGGAGGCGTTGGAGCCGGGACCGGCTGCGCTGAAGGCTGGGGTGCCTTGGCGGATGCCGCCTGTTGTTGCAGTTGGGCCAGGCTTTGGCTCTTAACTTCCAAGAGTTGCTGCATGTCGCGGATGTTTTTCTCCAGAAGCGCGATGCGGTCGTTCGCTTCCTTTATTGCTTTCTCTCTTGCTACGGCCTCTTCTTCAAGGCTGTGAATCCGATCCTGCAGAGCCTTTTCACCGGCTCCTCCGGGTTTGCCTGCTGGGGGCTCGCCCTTGGAAAGTTTCAAGACTTCTTTACCTGGCTCCTGAGGCGCGGGTTGCTCCGCAAGCTGAGTGCTCAGCTTGCCAGTCGCGCTCTGCGTCGCCGTTTCAGTCGGAGCCGCTTCGCTTGCAGCTTCTGCAAGCTTTTGTCGGTAATCATTCCAGTCGTGAGCCTGCACCTTGACTTCTTTTACTGCCTGGTTGGGATCGATTGTGGCCAAATCGTTACTATCAGGAACGCGAAGAACGGGACCGGTTTTCAGGCGGTTCATGTTATTTCCCATGAACGCTTTCTTGTTGGAACGGAAAAGCCCGACCAGCATTTGGTCAAGCGTATATTCGGAGGGCTTGACGCTTTCAGCTATTTTGTGGAGCGTTTCGCCCCTTTTTACTGGTCCGTAGGTTTGCTGCTGTTCAGGGCCAGCTGCCGCAACGGGCGTCGGCGCTTCTGGCTGCGCTGCCTCCGCTGGAGCCTCTTCCGGCACACCCTCCGGTGCTGCTTCTTGCGGTGCGGCCGCCTGAGTAGTTGCTTCGGCACCGGCTTGCTCTACTGGCGGCGCGGCGGCTTCCGCAGGTTTAGCTTCCTGCGCCGCAGCTGGGGCCTTCGCTGCGGGAGCAACGGCCGGCGCTGTCGTTGCTATGGGCGTGAATCCGGGCGGATCGAGTAGGACCGTGTATTCTTTGACCATTCGGCCCGATGACCAGCTAAGCTCAATCAGAAAATCCAGAAAAGGTTCGTTGACCGGCTGCGTAGTTTTGAGCGTGAGATAGGGCTGCCCGCTGGGGCTTTTCTCAACGATGAATTTTATCCCGGATAGCGCGGATACGTACTGGATATTGGCCTGCTTAAATGCATCGTAAGGCGCGAGCTTCGCCACCAGCGAGTCTACGTCTTTTTTTTCTACTCCCAAGAGCTCAATCTGTGCGGAAAGCGGTTGGCCCAAGTTGGAATTTACTGTCAGCCTGCCCAGCCCCGCGGCTTGGGCAGCCCAAGTCCATACAAATAAAGCAGCGGCAACTAACCAAGCTAAGCGCCTAGATTTCCGCACAATCCCGCCCTGTGGTTTTGATTGGGGATAAGTAAATTAACATCATGTAGTTAGAGTTGCAAGCTCAACTTGCCTCTTACCATTATGGCCGGATCCAGATATTTTTCAATTAAAATTTCCGCAATTTGGACGCTATTTAGGGCTGCACCCTTGCGAACATTGTCTGACACCACCCACATGTCGAGACCCTGGGGGTGTGAAATATCCTCGCGAATGCGCCCCACGTAGACCGCGTCCCGGCCCGCCGCTTCCAGTGCCGGGGTAGGATAACCGCCCGGCTTGTGCTCGTCCATGACTACCACGCCGGGCGCTTTTTTGAGCAGCGCAGTCGCGGCCTGTGCGGTGATTTTCTTGCGGGTTTCGATGTGAACCGCCTCCGAATGGCCGTAGAACACCGGCACCCGTACAGTGGTCGGGTTCACACGTATCGAATCATCGCCCATGATCTTGCGAGTCTCCCACACCATCTTCATTTCTTCCTTGGTATAGCCGTTGTCCTGGAACACATCAATGTGTGGCAGAACGTTGAATGCGATTTGCTTCGGGTATACCTCGCTCACGATTTCCTTGTGGTTAAACAGCGCGCGGGTTTGCTCAGCCAGCTCCTGTATCGCTTCCTTGCCGGTGCCGGATACGGCCTGGTAGGTCGCGACATTAATGCGCTCTATGCCCACCGCATCATAAATGGGTTTCAGCGCCACCACCATCTGAATGGTAGAGCAGTTAGGGTTGGCTATGATCCGGCGGTTTTTGTAATCGGAAATGGCTTGGGGATTTACTTCCGGAAC
>Ga0187788_10000605_pt1 | contig 10145 bp, 13 predicted proteins | sample 1015_BV01_MP10_2_FD_133008 | JGI IMG/M metagenome (GOLD analysis project Ga0187788, IMG submission 133008) | Tropical peat soil microbial communities from peatlands in Department of Meta, Colombia - 1015_BV01_MP10_20_MG | ecosystem: Environmental > Terrestrial > Soil > Wetlands > Peat | place...
CCGTTCGACCTGCTCTTCTACGACGGCGGCGGCAAGCAGCGCCCCGAGCTCGACGGCGACCAGGTGATCGGGCTGCTCGCGCCGGGCGCGACGATCGTCATGGACGACCTCACGCCGGCCCGCCGGCTCCACGACGTCGTGCGCGAGTTCTGGCTCAACCACCCCGAGATCGCCGCGCTCGAGCTGCTGACGACACCCGAGACCTCGGTCATCGTCGGCACGCGCTGCAGTTGACTCCGGCGCCGAAGCAAGGGATAACGAGAGGGGATGGATTGGCTGGTCGTCTTCCGCGACGAGTTCGCGAACTGGTTGCCGCTGTTGTTCGGCGTGCTCCTGATCCTGATGGTCTACATCCTCTGGCGCACGCTGCAGGTGATGCCGAAGGTGACCGCTGCCAAGACGATCTCGCCGCAGTCCACCGTCAGCTGGGACGACGTGGCCGGGCTCGACGAGGCGAAGGAGGAGCTGGCGGAGGTGATCGACTTCCTCCGCGACCCGGAGCGGTTCGGCAGGCTCGGCGCGCGTGTGCCGAAGGGCCTCCTGCTCTACGGTCCGCCTGGGACCGGCAAGACGCTGCTCGCGAAGGCGATCGCGCACGAGGCGGGCGCGAAGTTCTTCGCCCAGAGCGCGTCGGCCTTCGTCGAGATGTTCGCCGGGCTCGGCGCGGCAAGGATCCGGAAGCTGTTCGAGGAGGCGCGCAAGCACGCGCCGGCGATCATCTTCATCGACGAGCTCGACGCGGTCGGCGCGCAGCGGACCGGTCATGGCTTCTCGCGGGAGCAGGACCAGACGCTCAACCAGCTTCTCGTCGAGCTCGACGGCTTCGAGGCGCGTGAGCAGATCGTCGTCATGGCCGCGTCCAACCGGCTCCAGGACCTGGACGCAGCGCTGCTGCGGCCGGGGCGCTTCGACCGGCAGGTGCTCGTCGCTGCCCCGGACCTCAAGGGACGGTCGGAGATCCTCGTCGTGCACACTCGCGGAAAGCCGCTCGGGGACGACGTGGACCTGAAGGCGATCGCGCGCCAGACCGCCGGCCTGACCGGGGCGGAGCTGGAGAACATCGCCAACGAGGCGGCGATCTTCGCGGGGAGAGCCGGGCAGAAGCAGCTGCGCCAGGTCGACTTCGACGACGCGATGGAGCGAGTCGTCGCCGGCCTGCAGCAACGGAGGGTCGTCACCGAGAAGGAGCGGCGGATCCTTGCCTACCACGAGGCGGGCCACGCGGTCATGTCGCACCTGACCGGCGACCTGCTGCCGGTGCACAAGGTGACGATCGTCTCGCGCGGCCAGGCGCTCGGCTACACGCTCAACATGCCGAACGAGGAGCGCTACCTGCACACGACCGAGGAGTTCGAGGACCTGCTGATGGTCTACCTCGCCGGGCGTGCTGCCGAGCAGATCGTCTTCGGCCGGGTCACGAACGGCGCGGCGAACGACCTCGAGAAGGCGACCGAGCTCGCCCGCGCGATGGTCTTCGACTACGGGATGTCCGGCGCGTCGGCGTCGCGCACGATGCGCGCCGACAACTACGCGCTGTCGGAGGAGACCAAGGCCGTGCGCGACCACGAGCAGGCGCGGCTCACCGACGAGGCCTTCGCGGAGGCGCAGCGGTTGCTCCAGAAGCACCGCGTCTCGCTCGACCGGATCGCCCTGGCGCTGCTCGAGAAGGAGACGCTCGACAAGGACGAGCTGGCCCGGCTGCTCGAAGGCGTCGAGGCCGAGTCGCAGGCGTCGGAGACCGTCGGCACCGTTCGTGTCGTAGCCGCGGAGTAGAAGCCGCCAGATAGCATCGGTGGTGTGGAGCCGCGCGGGATCCATCATCTCGGCGTCGCGGTCGAGGATCTCGACGCGGCGGTCGCGACCTATAAGCGGCTCTTCGGCGCCGAGCTGGAGCAGCGCGAGACCGTGCAGGAGCAGGGAGTGGAGGCGGCTTCGCTGCGGGTCGGATCCGACCGGGTCGAGCTGCTCGCCTCGCTCGGCGCGGACACGCCGGTCGGCAAGTTCCTGGCCAAGCGCGGTCCCGGCATGCACCACGTCGCCTACGAGGTCGAGGACGTGGGCCGGGCGCTCGAAGAGCTGGCCGCTCAGGGCGCCGACCTGATCGACGAGCGGCCGCGACGCGGGCTCTTCGGGCTCGAGGTCGCGTTCGTCCATCCAGACTCCGTCCACGGAGTCCTCGCGGAGGTGGTGAGTGTTGGCTGACGATCGGGTACGGATCGAGGTCGCCTTCGACGGCGGGCAGGTGCTGGCCGCCTTCGTCCCCGTGTCGGAGGCGGACGACCTCGAGCGGGCGCTGGCGCAGTCGGGAGACGGGGCCTTTCCGCTGGAGGCGGACGACGGCCGCTACACGGTTTCCCTGCGCCGCGTCGTCTACGTCAAGCGGTTTACGCGCGAAGGCCGGGTCGGCTTCACGGCCGCCTAGCCGGCCGAGCCCTTCGGTCGAGCTAGCCTCAGTGCGATGTTGGAGGCGGGGATCGTCGGGCTCACGGGGTCCGGGAAGACGACGCTGTTCACGGCGCTCACCGGTGGGCATGGCCCCGTCGGCACCGTGCCGATTCCCGACGAGCGGCTGGAGCCCGTAGCACGCACGGTCGGCTCGGCGAAGGTGACGCCGGCCACGCTGCAGCTGGTCGAGGTCGCCGGCACCGGGCCGGCGCTGCTCGGCAATCTCCGCAAGATGGATGCCCTGCTCGGCGTCGTCGACGGCTTCTCCGGCACGCGCGACCCTGAGGCCGACCGGGAGTCGCTCGCCCTCGAGCTGCTGATCGCAGACCGGGACCACGTCGAGCGCCGTCTGGAGCGCGTTCGCTCTCAGGCCAAGTCGGGCGACCCGCGCCTGAAGGACGAGGTGGCATCGCTGGAGCGTGTGCTTGCTCACCTCGAGGCGGGCCGGCCGCTATCGGACTACGAGGAGCCGCTGCCGCCCGAGCTGGAGCCGCTGACGACGAAGCCGCTCGTCGTCGTCGAGAACGGGCCCGGCGGGAGCGACCTCAAGCTCGAGGCCGAGCTGCGTGAGCTGGACGAGGCGGAGGCTGCCGAGCTCCGGGAGGGGCCGAGCGCGCTCGATTCCGTCCTGCGGAGCCTGTTCGAGGCAGCCGACCTGATCACCTTCTTCACCGCCGGCGAGAAGGAGACGCGTGCCTGGACGCTGCACCGCGGCGGGACGGCCCTGGATGCGGCGGCCTCTGTGCACACGGATCTCGCACGCGGTTTCATCCGCTGCGAGGTGATTCGCTGGCGGGAGCTGGTCGAGGCCGGATCACACGCCGAGGCCGCCCGCCGTGGACAGCAGCGCGTCGAAGGCAAGACGTACGTCGTCGAGGACGGCGACGTGCTGAACGTCCGCTTCAGCGTCTAGCGGCAACAGCCGCAGTCGCAGTCGCAGCCACAGTCGCAGCAGCTCATGCCTCTCCTTTCGTCGGTTGTCTCCACCGTACCTGATACATTGATAGATGTCGATGCAAGCGAAGCGACTCAGAGTGCTGGAGCAGCCTTGCTGCGCGCCGGGCGCGCCGCCCCTGCGGCCGGAGATCGCCGAGGGCCTGGCGCGGCGGTTCAAGGCGCTCTCGGACCCGACCCGGGTGGCGATCGTCAACCGGCTCGCCGGAGCCGACGAGGTCTGCGTCTGCAATTTCACGCTCCGGCTTGGGCTGTCGCAGCCGACGGTCTCGCACCACCTGCGGATCCTGCGCGAGGCGGGCCTGATCGAGGTCTCGCGCAAGCGCGGAACCTGGGTCTTCTATCGGCTCGTTCCCGAGGCGGTCGAGCAGCTCGCCTTCGCGCTCGGCGGTTCGCCGGCGCCCGAGGGCGTGCTCGCGACGGCCGAGCGGACGGTGGCGTGGTGAGCGAGCTGCCGCGCGCGCTGTTCGTGTGCATCGGGAACGCCGGCCGCTCGCAGATGGCGCAGGCGTTCTACGAGCAGCGCGGTGGCGAGGCGCGCTCGGCGGGCTCGCGCCCAGCGGCGGCGTTGCACGAGCCCGTCGTCCAGGCAATGCGTGAGCTCGACATCTCACTTGACGGCCGGAGCCCGAAGGGGATCTCGAACGAGGACGTCGAGTGGGCCGAGGTCGTCGTGACGATGGGCTGCGGCGACGCCTGTCCGGTGCTCCCCGGGAAGCGGTACGTCGACTGGAATCTGCGAGACCCGGCCGGACTGCCGGTCGAAGCGGTGCGGCCGGTGCGCGACGAGATCCGGCGCCTGGTCGACGAGCTCTGACGCGAGCAAGCCGGCGAGCGTGAGCCGTTAGAAGGTCCACGCGCGCGCGCGTGAACCATGTTCCCCCCGGGGCCTTCGGCCCTTTGCCCCCGTTTTTGAGGGTAGCCGGGAAATCGTCACGTGTCTGTTACGGGACCGTGCCGAAAGTGTGTCGCTTTCGGGGCTCGGCGCGGGGCGCTAGTCGACGGGCCGCGTAGCGGCCGTCGCGTCGAGCTGGTTCGCGTGGTAGAGGACGGATGCCTCCGCCGTCCGGGCCGCCCGCGCGTCGTGGTGGGACGCAACCGCATGTAGGAGCTCCGCCCGGGCGTCGGCTTCGAGCTCTCCGGCGCGCTCCTCGATCAGGCGCAGGCCGAGGTGGACGTGGCCGAGCAGGCGGCCTTCCTCGGTCTGCCGGAACGTCGGGCCCCGTTCGAGCTCGAGCGTCCGGCCGATGTCGTGCAGCAGCGCGGCCGCCAGGACGAGGTCCGAGCGCAGGCGCGGATGGAGCTGCGCGGCCTCCCGGCAGAGCGTCGCCACGCCGACGGTGTGCTCGAGGAGTCCGCCGGCGTACGCGTGGTGGCTCTCGGCCGCCGGCAGCGCTCGCATGGAGCCGCGCACGAGGTCGTCGGCGACGAACCGGTCGACGAGGCCGCGCAATCCGGAGTGCGAGATCTCTCGTGCGAGGAACTCCAGGAAGCCGTCGAGCTCGGCCGCGTCCCGCCGCAGCGCGGGCGCCAGCGAGACCGGGTCTTCGGCCGCCGCCTCGAGCGAGCGCACGTCGAGCTGGAGCCGGTCGCGGAACCGCTCGACCCGACCGAGCACCCGTACCGCGTCGCCCTCGTCGAAGCGTCCGTCCAGGAGCTCGACGTCCGACCAGACCCGCGCCTCGATCCGGCCGCTCGGATCGACGAGCTCGAGCGCCAGGTACGGAGCGCCCGCTCGCGTCCGGCGCCGCTCCTTGCGCGCGACCGCGTAGATGCCCTCGACAACCCGGTCCTCGGCGAGGGAGGCGATCGCGCTCATGGGCACGTCTCCTGCCCGTGAGCGGGTGGAGGGGGCGTGGGGGAACCGGGAGGTTCCACCACCTCGGGTTGTACGAAGGGGGCTCGTGGTGGAAACACGGTTTCCTCCACGGGAGGGAGCCGGAGGCGAACGACGCTCACGGCCGAAGTCTAGGCTCGAAGGCGGATGCTAGGCTCGCCCGCAATGGCCGTGGTCAAGCCGTTTCGCGCCGTCCGCTACGGCGAGCCCGCCGGGCCGCTCGAGGCGCTCGTTGCCCCGCCCTACGACGTCATCTCCCCCGAGCAGCGCGAGCAGCTTGCGGCTCAGAGCCCGCACAACGTCGTCCACCTGACGCTCCCCGAGGACGAGGCCGCCGCGGGCCGACTCTGGCGCGAGTGGCGCGACGAGCACGTGCTCCTCGACGAGGCCGAGCCCGGCTACTGGTGGCTCTCGCAGGACTACGTCGGGCCCGACGGCGTCGCGCGCACCCGTGAAGGCCTCGTGGCCGCGCTGTGCGCCGAGCCGTACGAGAACCGTGTCGTCCTCCCGCACGAGCGCACCCACCGCGGCCCGAAGGAAGGCCGCCTGCGCCTGCTTCGGGAGACACGCGCGCAGCTGGAGCCGCTGTTCTTCCTCTACGAGGGCGAGCCGCCGGCGGCTCGGCCCGACCGCGAGCCGGACCTCGAGGTCGAGGGCGCGCGCCTCTGGCGGCTATCGCCCGATGGCAGCGGGATCGAGAAGGCCTTCGCTGGCCGGCAACTGCTGATCGCCGACGGCCACCACCGCTACGAGACCGCCCTGGCCTACCACCAGGAGGACGGCACGCCGGCCAGCGCCTTCGTGCTCGCCGTCCTCGTCAGCCTCGACGACCCCGGCCTGATGATCTTTCCGACCCATCGCGTCTTCGAGCGCGAGCCCAGCGTGAAGCTCCCGATCGAGGAGCGGCTGGCCGACCCCGCGGCAGCTCTCCAGGCGCTCGAGCAGGTGCCGCGAGGCCGCGCCGCCGCCGTGCTCTACCGCAACAAGGGCGCGGAGCTGGCCGTCGACGGAGACGAGCTCGACGTTCGGCTCGTCGACCGGCTCGGCCACGAGGGGATCAGCTACACGCCCGATTGGCAGGAGGCTGTGCGGGCGGTCGACTCGGGCCAGGCCGAGGTCGCGGTGCTGATGCGCCCGACGCAGATCGAGGATGTCTTCGCGGTCGCCGAGCGCGGCGAGACGATGCCCCAGAAGAGCACCTACTTCTACCCGAAGCTCGTTTCCGGCCTCCTGTTCCTGCCGCTGTGAGCGACGATTGGCTCTCGGTCTGCCGCGCCGCGGTCGAGGACGTGCGCGGCGTGCTCGTCGAGCTGCCGACGCGCGCCGAGCGTGAGCCGGTCGTCGGCGCGGGCGAGGGCGGCGACGAGACGACCGCCATCGACGCGGCCGCGGAGCGGGTGATCGTCGAGCGGCTGCGCGCGATCGACGGAGCGACGATCGTGTCCGAGGAGATCGGCGAGCTGCAGGGCGACGGCGGGCTGCGGATCGTCGTCGACCCGATCGACGGCTCCCTGAACGCGAAGCGCGGCATCCCCTTCTTCTCGATCTCGGTGGCCGTCGCGGACGGCGAGACGATGGACGACGTCCTCTTCGGCTACGTCTACGACTTCGGCACCGGCGAGGAGTGGACGGCCGTGCGCGGAGGCGGCGCCCGGCTGAACGGCCAGGAGCTCGACTCGACGATGCCGCGGGAGGAGATCGAGATCCTCTCGTTCGAGGCCACGCTGACCTCGAGCGTCGCCGACAAGGCCGCCCAGATGGTCGGTCTCGCCTATCGCCTGCGGATCATGGGCTCGCTGGCACTCTCGCTCTGCCACCTCGCCGCCGGCCGGGTCGACGCGGTCTGCTCGCTGAAAGCCGCACGCGCTGTGGACATCGCCGCGGCGCAGCTGCTCGTGCGCGAGCGGGGAATCGCGATCGATTTGCCCGAGGCGCCGCCGTTCGGCTCGGCGCCGCTCGACATCGAGGGCCGCTCCCGCGTCGTCGCGGCCGCGACGCCGAAGGTCGCAGCCGAGCTCTTCGCCGCCCTTTCGCGTTGACCTGCTAGCGCTGGCGAGGGCCTAGCGGGATCGGCGTGAGCTTGCCTGCCGCCTCGTCGACCACCCAGAGGGTCTGGCCGGCGACAACTGCGTCTCGCGGCTTGGCGCCCGTGTGCACGGCGCCGAGCAGCGCGCCGGTCAGGGGATCGAGCTCGACGGCGTAGGCCAGGTCGTACACGCTGACCCACACGCGCCCGCCGCCGAATGCGATCCCGCCGCCGCGGCCCGTGCGGACGAGCACGGGCGAGTTCTGGATCGGCGCGGCCGAGAGCCCGGGCGCCGCGGGCCGCGCCGACCCGGCGAGCGTGAGCGCGAGCAGCGCGAGACCGACCACGCCGTCACCCTAGCAGGGTAACTTTACGCTGTAAAGCGTGGCACGCAAGCGGCTGATCAACGAAGACCGGATCGTCGAGACCGCCCTCGCGCTGATCGAGGAGCGAGGGATCGAGGCGCTGACGATGCGTGAGCTCGGGCGGCGGCTCGGCGTTGAGGGCATGGCGCTCTACACGTACTTCCGGAGCAAGTCCGATCTGCTGGACGCCGCTGCCGAGCGCATCCTGGAGGAGCTCGACTCGGACTTCGACCGCTCGCTCCCGTGGCGTGACCGCGTACGCCGCGGGACCGCCGCCTGGGCCGAGCTCCAGCGCCGTCATCCGCGGGCGTTTCCGCTCGTCTACCGCCGCAGCGCCCGCACCCACGCGGTCAGCCTCTTGACCGAGGAGCTGCTCGACGCGCTTCGCAGCGCCGGCTTTGACGAGCGGGCCGCCGCGCTTGCCTACCAGAGCCTGATCGTGCTGGTCGATGCCGCGCTGCTCGGCCGCAGCTCGTGGACCGATGCCGAGCTTCACGCCGCCTGGCGGCGCGGTGCGAAGGAGGCCGACCCAGAGCGGTTCCCGCGCTTCCGGGAGATCGCGCCGCACGCTGCGACGCTCAGCTGGGACGAGATCCTCGACTCGGGCCTCGACCTGGTGCTGGGAGGGCTCGGGCAGCGTCTGGAGGTCTAGCATCGTCCCGTGCGGCTTCTTCTCGCGGCAGCGATCGTGCTCGCGGCGTCCGGGTGCGGTGGGCATGCGACATCGACCGCGGCGCCGCCGAAACCGAAGCCGCCTATCCGAGTCGAGCTCACGGCCGACTCGCACCATCCGCGGGTCGGCAAGCCGTGGCACTACGAGGTGCGCGTGACCTCGGGAGGGAAGCCGGTTGCGGCTCGCATCCACCTGCAGATCCTGTTCGGCGGCGTGCCGGTCGGGCAGGTCGGCCGGCACCGGGTGGCCGGCGGTGTCTGGCGGGAGACGCTCGGGATTCCCGGCAACCCGCCGTTTCCGGAGCGGGCGAAGGGAATCAGGCTCGTCTTCGAGGCGATCGCGCGCGCGATCGGCCAGACACGCAAGGCGGACTACTGGATCGTCGTGCGGTGACGCCCCTGATGCCGGGCGCCGAAGTCGTCGTCGAGCACGTGCGGAAGTCGTTCGACGGCGGCAGGATCCGGGCGCTCGAGGACGTCTCGCTCCGCCTGGCGCCGGGCGAGCTCGTCGCCCTGACCGGGCCGTCGGGGTCGGGTAAGAGCACGCTCCTGAACCTGATCGGCTCGCTCGACCGGCCCGACCAGGGAACGATCACGGTGGACGGCAGCCCACTCCTCGCCGGGGATGCGAGCGCATACCGGGCGGGCACGGTCGGCTTCGTCTTCCAGTTTCACAATCTGATCCCCGTGCTGTCGGCGGCCGAGAACGTGCAGGTGCCGATGTTCGGCCGGGGCGCATCGCGCGGCGAGCGAGAGGCGCGGGCGGAGAGCCTGCTCCGCGAGGTCGGCCTGGCCGAGCGGGCGAAGGCCTTCCCGCCGACGCTCTCGGGCGGCGAACGACAGCGTGCGGCGATTGCCCGGGCGCTGGCGAACGACCCGCGGCTGCTGCTTGCCGACGAGCCGACCGGGGCGCTCGACTCGGAGAGCGGCCGGCAGATCGTCTCGCTCCTCCAGCATCTCCGTGAAGCGCGCGGGATGACGATCCTGCTCGTCACGAACGATCACGACGTTGCCGCGCAGGCCGACCGGGTCGTCGAGCTTCGCGACGGCCGGCTACTCGCGGCGTAGGGCCTCGATCGGCGTCAGGCGGATCGCGCGCACGGTCGGGTAGACCGCGCCGAGCAGGCCGACGCCGAGCGCGAACGCGAGCCCCCACGCAAACACCCCGGCGGTGAAGTCCGGCTCGATCAGCGTGCCGCTCGTGTCCCCGGCGGTGAAGAGCTCCGCGGCCGCATAGCCGAGCGCGAGCCCGGCGGCGAGCGCGATCAAGCAGATCGCGAGCGCCTCGCTGACGAGCAGCGCCGCGATCCGGGCGGCCGGCCAGCCGACCGCGCGCAGGATCCCGATCTCCCGTACGCGCTCGAAGACCGACATCGCCATCGTGTTCGTGACCGCGATCCCGCCGACGATCAGCGCAAGCAGCGAGATGATCCAGCCGGTGGTGACGATCAGCCGTGAGCTGGTGTCGATCCGGACCGCCTGGCCGGGCTCGGTGACCGCGATCGTGTTCGGGAAGTCGCGCTCCAGCCGCTTCGCGACCTCCTTCGGCTGGGCGCCGGGCGAGACGGTGACCGCGATCGTGGTCACCTCGTGCGGGCGGCGGGCCAGCCGCTGGACTGCGCGCAGCGGCAGGACCGCGCCGCCGTCGACGAACGCGTTCCCGCTGTGGAACACGCCGGCGATCCGGAACGAGCTCCGGCCGAGCCGCAGCGAGCCGCCTGCGCGCAGGTGCAGCCGGCGGGCCGCCGCGTCCCCGACCAGCGCCTCGTCGGCGCCTGCGCGGCCTCCGGAGACGATCACGAGCCGCCGGGCCGGGAAGTCGCCGCGCGTGTAGCCGAAGACGAGC
>Ga0187788_10000606_pt1 | contig 10145 bp, 8 predicted proteins | sample 1015_BV01_MP10_2_FD_133008 | JGI IMG/M metagenome (GOLD analysis project Ga0187788, IMG submission 133008) | Tropical peat soil microbial communities from peatlands in Department of Meta, Colombia - 1015_BV01_MP10_20_MG | ecosystem: Environmental > Terrestrial > Soil > Wetlands > Peat | place...
CATCTCGATAGACGAAATATATGGGTTGACGTGGAGGCCTCGTAGCCTCAGACTTCGACCGGATCGAGCCGGATGGGGGGAACCGGCCCGCGGCCCAACGCGGGAGGTCTCATGCGGATGATCGTCGGCGCCGCTGCCACTGTTGTGGGCGGGGCGGTTGCTGTAGGGCTCGCCGGTGGCGCGCTCTCCAAGGAATCGGTAACTCCCAACCCGGCCGGGAACACGCCGCTGGTGGCGACCGTGAACGGAACGGTCAACACCCCGGCGGGGAATCTGCCACACGCCTTCCTGAACCTCACCACGTGGCCGGACAGCATGAGCGGCGTGCACGGTGCCAGCGGCGGGACACAGCCGGACTGGGTGACGTACGGGCCGACGACCAACCTGTCGGTACCGGCGAACTCCGTGGTGACCGTCACCGTCAAGCAGTACGACGGCGGCGAGGAGATCACCAATCCGTACTTCGCCAAGGTTCACGGCACGGTCGGCGGATTCGAGACGGTGGACGGCAAACGGGTGACGGAGGTGGACCCCAAGCACGTGGGCCACACCTTCACGATCCACATGTTCCCGCAGAGCGGCCAGGATCAGCTCTTCGTCTCGGCCCCGCTTCCCGCGGTCCCGGACGACGCGCCGGCACTGGACAACGGCTACCCGGCGCCGCGCGTCGTCACGTTCTCGTTCATCACCAAGGGTCCCGGGCGCTACGTCTGGCAGTGCGAGTTCCCCTGCGGTGACGGGTACTACGCGAAGTTCGGCGGCCCGATGGGAGCCCAGGGCTACATGGCCGGAACCCTCACCGTGACCCCGACGGCTTCCTGAGCCGTCGGCCTGACGATCCCGCACGGATGGAGGGTTCATGACCCAGGTCACTGCTGGGCCGGAGCAGCCGCCCGCGCCCCCGGCACCGCCCGAGAAGCCCGCGTGGCGCCGCCCGCCGGTCGGCCCGATCCTGCTGCTGTGGTTGGGGTTCACCATCATCGGCGTGCTGTTCGCGCTCTACGTGCCTGCGCACCTGATGGGCGTCGCCGCCTCGCCGACCATGCACGAACTCGAGGCGACCGTGACCGCGTTCAGCGTCGCGGCCGCGCCGGTGGCGGCGCTGGTATGGGCGATCATGCTCTACAGCCTGATCGCCTGGCGCCAGAAGGGTAACGAGAGGCCGCCGGACAACGCGCCGCCGATCCGCGACAACACCCGTACCGACGCCGTCTGGCTCGTCACCAGCGGCGCGCTGTGCCTGTTCCTGCTGATCTGGGGCCTGGTCGTGGTCGCGCCGCACGGTCCCGCCGTCCTGCTGCCCGACCAGCCCACCCAGGGCCAGGTCGTCGCCCCGCTGCGGGTCGGCGTCACCGGCAACCAGTGGACCTGGGACTTCACCTACCCGGACAACGGCGGGATCCAGACCGAGGAACTCGTCCTGCCGGTGAACCGCCCGGTGGTCTTCGAGGTCTCCTCCAAGGACGTCATCCACTCCTTCTGGATCGTCCAGATGGGGATCAAGGTGGATGCCAACCCGGGCGAGACCACGAACGCGAGCGTGACGCCCGACCGGCTGGGCACCTACACGGTGCGGTGCGCGGAGTTGTGCGGGCTCTACCACTCCTACATGCAGACCCCGGTGCGGGTCGTCTCGACCGCCGACTTCATCGCCTGGCTGCGGGCCTCCGGCGGGAGCGCCTGAGCAGGTCCCGGGTCACCTCGAACGAGGAGGCAAAGCTAATGACCACCAGCGCAGTGGCGGGTGAGGCCCGGGTAACCGGCTCTCCCGGCGGCGGAGTGATGCGCCGGCTCAACATGTTCACCGGCATCATCTTCGGCGTCGTGCTCGCCGTGGTCGGGTACTTCGTGGCCAACGCGCTGCTGCCCGACCCCGAGGAGGGCAGCCACAAGAGCAACCAGGTGTGGCTGATCACCTTCTTCTTGTGGGCGGTCGGGTTCATGGTCGGGGTCGGTGCCTTCACCGGGCCCTTCCGCTGGCTGGCCGGCCGGGACCAGAGCGTGGACGACGAGCTGTACCTGGCCGGTAAGGACCAGGGCGTCTGGCGCTATTTCAAGTTCACCACCGACCACAAGGTGGTGGGCATCCAGTACCTGGTGACGGTCATGACGATGCTGGCCATCGGCGGCACGCTGGCCATGGTCATCCGGACCAACCTGCTCCGGCCCGGGTCGAAGTTCGTCTCGCCGGTGATCTACAACGAGGTCGTGGGCCTGCACGGCATCATCATGATCATCGCAACGATCATCATGGTCACCGGCCCGTTCGGCAACTTCATCCTGCCGATCATGATCGGTGCCCGGGACATGGCCTTCCCGCGGCTGAACGCGCTCAGCTACTGGTTCCTGTTCGCCACGCTCCCGGTGATGCTGTCGGCGTTCTTCCTCGGCGGCATCCCCACCGGCTGGTCGGCGTACGCGCCGCTGTCCGAACAGGGGCAGCCGGGTATGGACTCCTTCCTGGTGGCCATCCTGCTGTTCGCGGTCTCCAGCGCGCTGTCCGGTGTGAACATCACCACGACGGCGGTCACCATGCGGGCCCGCGGCATGACCTGGACCCGCACGCCGATCTTCGTGTTCGGGACGGTCACCAGCGTCATGCTGGGCGTGATCGCCTTCCCGATGTTCATGGCCGCGATGGTGCTGCTGGGCATGGACCGCGCGCTCGGGACGACGTTCTACGTGGCCTCCGGGGGCGGCAGCCCGTGGCTGTACTCGAACCTGTTCTGGCTGATGGGCCACCCTGAGGTCTACGTCATCCTGCTCCCCGCGTTCATCGCGATCCTCGAACTGGCGCCGGTGTTCACCCGCAAGCCGCTGTTCAGCTTCACGATGGCGATCCTGGGCCTCGGCGGCGTGGTCGGCCTCAGCCTGTTCGTGTGGGCGCACCACATGTTCATCGCCGGATGGGCGCCGGCGCTGAACGCACCGTTCATGGTGACCACGGAATTGATCTCGATCCCCACCGGGCTGCTCTTCCTGGTGCTGCTGGGGACGATCTGGCGGGGCAACATCTGGATGCGGCTGCCGATGATGGCTGCGTACATGCTGCTGTGGAACTTCATCATCGGCGGCATCACCGGGATCTACCTGTCCGACGTCCCGATCGACGAGGCCATGCACGGGTCGCTGTTCGTCACCGCGCACTTCCACTACACCCTGCTGGGCGGCGGGTTGACCGGTGCGATGGGTGCCTTCGCCTACTGGTTCCCGAAGATGACCGGGCGGATGCTGAACGAGCGCTACGGCTCGATCGGGTTCTGGACGGCGCAGATCGGCTTCAACGTGACGTTCCTCAGCATGTTCATCGTCGGGCTCCGCGGGCAGCCGCGCCGGGTCGCGGACTACGCCACGACGTTCGACGTGAACAACCGGATCTCGTCGATCTCGGCCTACTTCATCGGCCTCGGCATGCTGATCTTCCTGTACGCCGTGATCCATTCGTGGCGCAGCGGTGAGATCGCTCCGGCCAACCCCTGGGGCGGCAAGACCCTGGAGTGGCAGGTGCCGACCCCGGTTCCGCTGGAGAACTTCGCCGTGCTGCCCGTGGTCACCTCGGACTTCTACGGCTACAGCGAGAACGGCCACGCCCGGCGCGGTGCGCACGCCGCCGAGCCGGAGGCCGAGCCGGCCCCCGTGGCCTCCGGCCACGGCGGCGACGGGCCACAGGTGATAGATCTGCCGGCGGCGGAGGCCGCCGCCCCCGCTGCGACGGGCGAGGACGGTGAGACCCGATGAGCGCGAGCACCGCCGCGGCCGCAGGCCACGTGCACCACGTCGAGGCGCCGAGCGTGCTCTTCCGCCGCCAGCGGCTGGGCGTGCTCCTGCTGATCCTGGCGGACGTGGCCTTCACGCTGTCGCTGATCTTCACCTACTTCTACCTGCGCGGCCTGAACACCGAGGACGGCTGGGTTCCCGCGGACGGCGGCACGACGGCGGCGATCAGCGGCGCCTGGTGGATCTTCGCGGTCATGGTGCTCAGCCTGCTGGCCTACGAGTGGGGCGGCCGGGGGATCGCCGGCGGGAACTCCAGCCGGCTGATGGTCGGCACCCTGATCGCCCTGGTTCTGGTGCTGGTCGACATGGGACTCCAGATCTTCCAGCTGGCCAACATGCCCATGCACTCGAAGGACGGTGTCTACCAGGGCAGCTACATGTCGTCCTTCGTCGCCCTGTCCGCCTACCACGTGGTGCACCTGCTGCTCGCGCTGTTCGTCGGACTGGCGCTGTGGAACCGGGCCCGAAAGGGGCTGTACAGCTCCGAGAATCACTACCAGGCGACGCTGGTCGGGTACTGGTGGAGGTGGGTCACGGCGGCGGCGCTGCTCACCGCCCTCACCCTGTCGTTCACCAGTGCCGGTTGACCCGGATCCCGATGCGGCGCAGGCGATCCCGCCTGACCGCCGGCCTCGGGGTGATCTGTGTGATCGCGGGTTGCTCTGCTGTGCCCGGTGCGCCGGGCACAGCCTCGCCCGGCACCGCCCGGGCCGGCACCACCGGCTCCGCCACCGTCGCCTCCGGCGACGCCGTGCGCTACCCGGTCGGGGTGACGCAGTACCCGCCTCCGGCCAGGGGTCCGCTGCCCGCGCTGTCCGGGCGCACGCTGGACGGGCGGCAGCTGACGGTCTCCCAGTGGCGCGGCCACGTGGTCGTGCTCAACGTGTGGGCGAGCTGGTGCGAGCCGTGCACCGCCGAGTCGCCGGCCCTGGTCCAGGTGGCGCGCGGTACGGCGGCCTCGGGGGTGCGCTTCGTCGGGATCGACGAGCACGACCAGCCGGCGGCCGCGACGGACTTCGTGCGATCGGTCAAGTCGCCCTACCCGCACCTGGTCGACGACGGGCGCATGCTCGCCGCGATCAGCCGCTGGCTGCCGCAGGCCGTTCCCGGAAGCCTCGTGGTCGACCGCTCCGGCCGGGTCGCGGCCCGGGTGGTCGGCCCGGTGACCGCCGCCCGGATGACCTCCCTGGTCTCCGGCGTCCTGGCCGACGGCTGAACCGGTGGCCGAGATGAACCGGTGGCCGAGATGACCGCGGTCCCGCAGGAGGGCACCCGTGCGGGTTCGATCGCCGCCACGGCCTCGGCGTACGTCGCGCTGACCAAGCCCCGGATCATCGAGTTGCTGCTGATCACGACGGTCCCCTCGATGCTGCTCGCCGCGCACGGGTTCCCGCGGCTGTCGGTCGGGGTGGCCACCCTGATCGGCGGGTGCGCCGCGGCGGGCGGCGCCAACGTGCTGAACTGCTACCTCGACCGGGACATCGACGCGGTGATGCGGCGCACCGCGCAGCGCCGGCTGAACCAGGGCGCGGTCAGCCCGCGCGGGGCGCTGGTGTTCGGGATCGCGCTGGCCGTGATCGCCGTCGGCGGGCTGTGGCTGACCACGACGCCGATGGCCACAGCGCTGACCGCGGCGGCGATCGTGATGTACGTCGTCGGCTACACCCTGGTGCTCAAGCGCCGCACACCGCAGAACATCGTCTGGGGCGGCACCGCGGGGTGCATGCCGACCCTGATCGGCTGGGCGGCGGTCACCGGCCGGCTGGCCTGGACGCCGTTCGTGCTGTTCGCCATCGTCTTCTTCTGGACCCCGCCCCACTTCTGGGCCCTGGCGATGCGCTTCCGTGAGGACTACGCCACCGCCGGCGTCCCGATGCTCCCGGTGGTCGCCAGCGACCGCGTGGTGCTGGCCCGGTCCGCCTGGTACACCCTCCTCACCATCGCCGCCTCGCTGCTGCTGATCCCGGTGGCCGGGACCGGGCCGGTGTACGCGATCGCCGCCGTCGTGCTCGGCGCGGTGTTCCTGCGCCAGGTCCAGGTCCTGTGGCAGGACGTCAGGGCGGGTCGCCGGGCCCGTCCGCTGCGCCTGTTCCGCTGGACGGTGACCTACCTGAGCCTGCTGTTCATCGCGCTCGCGGTCGACGCCGTGACGAGGGCGCGGTGGTGAGTTCGACCCTCCGGTCCGCTGTGCGCTGGCTGGCCGTGCTCATGCTGGCCGCCTGCGCGGGGTCCCCGGCGTCCACCGGGCAGGCGGGTGCACCGGCCCCGGACACGAGTGGCACCCTGATCGGATCGACACAGGGCGAAGGCGTGCAGGTGGCGCTGCGACTGATCAACGGCGACGGATCCACACCGGTCGTCGCGGCGACGTTCACCCCGGAACAGGCGGGTTTCCACCTCTACAGCGTGGACCTGCCGGAGCGCGGGATCGAGGGAGTGGGCCGGCCGACCCGGTTGCAGGTGGGCGGCACCCTGGCCGCGGTCTCGACGGCGGTCGCGGACCAGCACGTGGTGTGGTTGCACGTGGCCGGGATCGACTCCGCGCTGCCGGTCTACCCGGACGGCGCCGTGACGCTGCGGATGCCGGTCCGGATGGTCCCGGGGATGGGTTCCGCCCGGGCGCCCCAGGCCTGGGTCAGCTACGCCGCCTGCAGTTCCACCGCCTGCCTCCCGCCGGTCACCCACCGGCCGATCGACCTGCGGCTTCCCGGCGCGGCATGAACCGCCGCACGGTGGCCGTGCGTGCGGCGCTTCCCCCGCTCGTGGCGATGGTCCTGCTCTCGGTGGCGGCTGTTCCGGCGGCGGCGCACGCCGTCCTGGAGATCACGGCCCCGCAGCAGGGCAGCCAGGTGAGCTCCGCGCCGAACTCGGTGTTCCTGCGGTTCAGCGAGGCGGTCGGGATCAACGAGCGCTCGATCGTGGTGATCGACGCCCAGGGGCACCGGGTCGACACCGGCCGCCCGGTGCACCCGCAGGGCACCGCCACCGGGGTCGAGGTGGGCCTGCGCCGTCCGCTGCCGAAGGCCTCCTACACGGTGGTCTGGCACGTCGTGTCGGCCGACAGCCACCCGGTCAGCGGGACGTTCACCTTCGGCTACGGCGTCCCCGCCGCGGGCGCCTCGGTCCAGGTGGTCGCCGACCGGCTGGTCGGAGTCCTGGACACGGTGTTCCGGGCCGGCGCCTACGCCGGGATCGTCGTCCTGATCGGCGGCGCGGTCTTCCTGATCCGGCTGTGGCCGGAGGGCATGCAGGGGGTGCGGCAGCGCCGGCTGCTGATCGCCGGCTGGCTGGCGGCGACGGTGTGCACCGCGGTGCTCTTCCTGCTGGAGGGGCCCTACGGCGCCTCGCTCGGCGTCAGCGCCCTGGGCGACCCGGCCCTGGCCAAGGTCACCTTCAGCACGATCTACGGGAAGCTGCTGCTGCTGCGCCTGGTGGCGCTCGTTGCGGTGGTGCCGGTCTGGCTGTCGGCGCGGCGGTCCGCCCGGGTGCCCAGCCTGGTGGACGCGGCCGGTCTGGCGTTCCTCGCTGTCGTGTCGTTCAGCTTCGCCGGCCACGCCGGGCAGGGGTCGGCGGTCCCGCTGTCGGCCACCATGGATGCGCTCCACATGGCCGGGGCGGGTGTCTGGCTGGGCGGGCTGGCCGTGCTCGCGGTCAGCCTGCCCGGCACCTCCTCCGCCGGAGCCCTCGATCCAGTCCTGCCGCGCTGGTCGAACCTCGCGCTGGTGGCCGTCGTCGTCCTGATCGGGACCGGGATCTACCAGGCCTGGCGGGAGATCGGATCGCTCGGGGCGGTGATCGGCACCGACTACGGCCGGCTGGTGCTGGCCAAGGCCTCCGCGCTGGTCGTGTTGCTGGTGCTGGCGAACCGGGGGCGGCGCTGGGTGCGCGGCACGCGCGCCGGCGCCGGGCTGCGCACCTCGGTGCTCGCCGAGGTCGGGATCGGGGCGGTGGTCCTGGGGCTGACCGCCTCGCTGGTCACGTCGGTGCCGGCACGCATCGCCTACACGCCGCCGTTCACCACCCGGGTCACCGCGCCCGGCACCGACGGCACGAGCATCAGCCTGATCCTTCAGGTGGCGGCGACGAAGACCGGGCCGGAGACCGCGGACGTCTACGCCTACACCAGCTCCGGCAAGGTGCTGCCGTTCCTCGGCGCCAGCGGGATGCTGGTGCACGACGGCGGCGCGGCGTCACCGGTCCGGTTCAACTTCCTCCCGGCCGGGACCGGTCACGGCCGCAGTACCGGGCTGGTCGTACCCGCCCGGGGACGCTGGCGGCTCACCGTCCAGCTGTTCACCGACCCGCTCACCGGCTACACGGCGACCACGATCTACCGGGTCAGGTGACGATCCATGGGTCAGGTGACGACGACCCGCCAGGTCCGGTGACGACGACCCGCCAGGTCCGGTGACGACGACCCGCCAGGTCCGGCGACGACGACCCATCGGGTCCGGCGACGATATGGATACGACTCGCCAGGTCGGTGCCGATCAGGACTGTTTGCGCCAAGATATACGGTATGCAGAGAAGGCTCCCTCCACCGATTTCTGCGCCACATTCTGCGTTCACCGTGGGGAGATCCAGGCGGTCTTCCGCGCTCCGGTCCGGATTCGCGACCACCTTGCTGTCAGGGGTGGTGGCCGCTCTGCTCGTCGTCCCGGCCGGTCCGGCCGCCGCGGCGCCGTCCCCCATTCAGGCCGCCAAGGCGGCCGGGATCGCGCTCAAGCCGTGCCCCGACGTGTGGGAGGGGGCGCTCTGCGGCCACCTGGCCCGGCCGTGGGATCCCACCGGCGCGGTACCGGGGAAGATCAAGATCGGCTTCGCCTTCCTGCCCGCGGCCGAGCAGCCCGCGAACGGCACCGTGGTCGCCGCGGAGGGCGGGCCGGGATACTCGACCACCGGGTCGGCGTCCTACTACACCGGGATGTTCGCCCCGCTGCCGCGGCGCAACCTGCTGATGGTCGACCAGCGCGGCACCGGCATGTCCGAACCGATCGACTGCCCGGAGCTGCAGGACCTCGCCGGTGACTACGCCCCGGCGGCGGGGAAGTGCGGCCGCTCGCTCGGCGATCACTCTTACCTGTACGGGACGGACCTGGCCGCTGACGACCTGGCCGCCGTGATCACCGCCCTGGGCCTGGGTCGGGTCGATCTGTACGGCGACTCCTACGGGACCTTCCTCTCCCAGGTGTTCGCCGGCCGGCACCGCGACATGCTGCGCACGCTGACCCTCGACGCGGCATACCCCACCTACGGCGAGGACGCCTGGTACGACACCCAGGGGCCCGCGCTGGCCCGCTCGCTGGCCACGGTGTGCGCGAGCAGCGACTGGTGCTCCGGGGCGGGCGGTTCGGCGACCCGCCGCTTCCAGCAGCTGCTGGACCTGGTCCGGGCGGACCCGCTGTCCGGGACCGCCCCGGCCGGGGACGGGCAGGCGGAGGAGGCGTACGTCGACCCGGCCGAGCTGGCTTACGTCGCCTACTCCGGGACGTACGTGCCCACCATGTACCGGGAGATCGACGCCGCAGCCCGCGCGGCGCTGGCCGGGGACACGCTGCCGATGCTGCGCCTGGCCGCCGAGGCCGACAACCCGGGCGGTGGCATCGACCCGCCGGAGGTGTACAGCGAGGGTCTGGACGCCGCGAACAGCTGCCGCGACAACCCGCAGCTCTACGACATGATGGCGCCGCCCGCGGTTCGCTACCGGCAGCTCGCCGCAGCCATCGCGCAGAAGGAGCGGAACGACCCCGACGTCTACGCCCCGTTCACCATCCAGGAGTACCGGGACTCCGGCTGGGGCCTGTTCGACATGTGCATGAACTGGCCGGTGCCCCCGGCGGACTACGCGCCGGCACCGCCGCGCCCGCCGTCCGGGGCATACCCGGATGTGCCGACGCTGGTGCTCTCCGGCGAGCTGGACACCATCACCACGCCGGCCGAGGGGCGGATGGTCGCCGGCCAGTTCCCGAACGCCACCTGGGTGAAGGTGGCCGCCGGGCTGCACGTGACCGCACAGGGTGACGCCGACGGGTGCGCCAGCGTGATCGTGCAGGACTTCGTCGCCCGCGGCAAGGTGGGTGACACCTCCTGTGCCGCCGGCCTCGCGCCACTGCGCACCGCGCCGCCGTTCTGGCGCACGGTCGCGAAGGCCGTTCCGGCGGATCCACGACCGGGCTCGGCGACGGACGCCGCCCGGATGCGGGCCGTCTCGGTGGCAACCGCGACCGTTGGCGACGCGCTGTACCGCTGGTGGCAGACCTTCGAGGTCGGCGGGCTCGGGCTGCGCGGTGGATCGTGGACCGCGGACGGGTACTACACGCTCGACTTCACCCTGAAGGGCTACAAGTTCACCTCGGACCTGGCGGTGA
>Ga0187788_10000607_pt1 | contig 10145 bp, 11 predicted proteins | sample 1015_BV01_MP10_2_FD_133008 | JGI IMG/M metagenome (GOLD analysis project Ga0187788, IMG submission 133008) | Tropical peat soil microbial communities from peatlands in Department of Meta, Colombia - 1015_BV01_MP10_20_MG | ecosystem: Environmental > Terrestrial > Soil > Wetlands > Peat | place...
AGCCGCGGGTCGCGATGACTTCGGACGGGTTCTGGAATCTCACGTCGGGTCAGCGGACGAGGATCTACCTGCTCGACCGTCCGACGCCGCTCCTGGTGATCCTCGAGGCGCCCAGCCAGGCCGAGTTCGACCTCGCGGTTCCCGACGTCGAGGCGATGCTGTTGTCGCTCCACTTCCCGGAGTAACCGGCGCCCAACCCGGCGCATCATCGGTATCCTGCAATCGTGCCGAACCCGACCGCACCCGCGCCCGAGAGCGCCGAGGACTCGAGCGCCGCCTCGCCGCGCAGCATCCATGCCCCGAACGTCCGGCCATTCCAGCTGCCCCGTCCTCGCCGCGCGCCGCCCCTGACCCCGCGCCGGTTCGCGGCGCTGGTCGCCGGCAAGTCGGCGGCGGCCGCCTCTCGGCTCAGCGGCCGCGGCGGCGGCACCTCACTCCCCGGGCTCGTCGCTCGGCGCGTCGATCCGGGCGTGCTGGCGGCACTCGTCGGCGACCAGGGCATCCCCGTCGTGGCCATCACCGGCAGCAACGGGAAGACCACCACCGCCCGTTTCGCCGCTGCGCTGTTTCGTGCGGCCGGCCTGCCGGTCCTGCACAACTCGGCCGGCGCGAACCTCGTGCAGGGCGTGACGTCGGTCGCCGTGGCCGCCGCCGACCTGCGCGGCCGGGTGCCGCAGACCGTCATGGTCAGCGAGGTGGACGAGGGCGCCCTGCCGCTCATCGCTCACGAGATCCGACCCCGCGCCGTGCTGGTGACGGACCTCTTCCGCGACCAGCTCGATCGATACGGCGAGATCTATGCCGTCGCCGACGCGTTCGAAGCGGTGGCCCGCGACCTGCCCGCGGAGAGCGCGCTCTGCCTGAATGCGGACGACCCGATCGTGGCTGGCCTCGCGCCGGGCCGCGACGGGCACCGGGTGACCTTCGGGCTGGCGCTCGATCACGACACGGACCGGATCACGCGTGCCGCGGACACGATCCGTTGCCCGCGCTGCCGGGCGAACCTGGCGTACGACCACGTCTACCTCTCGCACATGGGCGCGTGGCGCTGCCCCGCCTGCGGTCTCGCCCGGCCCCCGCTCGACGTGGCGGTCACCGCCGTCGAGGTGCACGGGCTCGAGGCGACGAGCCTGACCGTGCGCACGCCGGCCGGCGACCTCGAGCTGCGCATTCCCCAGCCGGGCATCCACATCGCCTACGACGCCGCGGCCGCCATCGCCATCTGCATCGGCATCGGCGTGCCCCTCGACGGCGCGGCACAAGCCCTCGCCTCGGTCGGGCCGGCCTTCGGGCGGCTGGAGCGGGTCCAGGCGGGCGAACGCCGGATCGTGCTCGGCTTCGCCAAGAACCCGACCTCCTTCAACACCACGCTGCGCGCGTTGGCCGGCGAGGGCCTGCCCCGCCAGCTGCTCGTCGGCGCCAGCAACACCCTGGTCGATGGCGAGGACTTCGCCTGGTTGTGGGACGTGGACTTCGAGAGCGCGGCAAGCGGGGTCGAGCGCGTCACGGTCTGCGGCCTGCGCGCCGACGAGCTGGCGAACCGCCTCAAGTACGCGGGGGTGGATCCCGGGCTCATGACCATCATCGAGGACCGCCCGGCGGCCCTCGATGCGGCGCTGGCGGGCATCCCGCCCGGCGGTACCCTCACGATCCTCGCCGGCTATACCCCCACCATCGAGCTGCGCGAGGAGATGCGCCGGCGCGGCTGGGTGGGCCGCTACTGGGAGGTCTGACGATGCCCGAACCCGTGGCCGGCACGACTGGCACGAACCCCGCCGCGACCGCTGGCCGGAACCCCGCCGCGGACGCGGCTGGCCTGGCCGACGCCGCCACGGCGGCACGCCATGCGCTGGGGGAGGGCCGCTACCCGACGCTGCGCCTCGCCCACCTCTACCCCTCGCTGCTCAACGTGGCCGGCGACGGCGGCAACGTGATGGCCATCGTGCAGCGCTGCGCCTGGCGCGGCATCCCCACGGAGGTCCTCCCCGTGGAGCCGGGCGAGCAGCCCGACTTCACCACCTTCGACCTCGTGCTCTTCCACGGCGGTCAGGACGTGGAGATGCAGGTGGTCGCCGCGGACCTGGGCCTCAAGGCCCCGTCGCTGCGGGAGGCCGCCGACCAGGGCGTGCTGATCTTCGCCGTCTGCGCCGGCCTGCAGCTGCTCGGGCAACGCTATGTCGCTTCGTCAGGCGAGGTGATGGAGGGCGCGGCGATCCTGGACCTCGAGACGCGAGGCGGCCCGCAGCGCTTCATGCAGCACGCGGCGATCGAGGTCGAGATCGACGGGCGCCGGGGCACCGTGGTCGGGTTCGAGAACCACTCCGGCCAGACCGAGCTGGGGCCGGGCGCGCGGGCCTTCGGCACGGTCGTCGCCGGCGCCGGCAACAACGGTCAAGACGGCACCGAAGGCGCCGTCCGGGACCACGTCTATGCCACGTACTTGCACGGCCCGGTCCTGCCCAAGAACCCCTGGCTGACCGACCAGCTCATCCGCATCGCGCTCGAGCGACGCCTGGGCCGGCCGGTCGAGCTGGCTCCGCTGGACGACACCGTCGAGCTGCGGGCCCACGACGTGGCCCTGGCCAAGGCGCTCCACAACAAGGGCCGCTTCACGGCCCTCGAACCGGCCAGGCTGGTGCGCGGCCGGACCCCCTGATCAGGCGGGGGTCCCGCGGTCAGTCCCGCACGAGCTCCGGGTGCAGCTCCGGGTGGCGGCGCCGCACCCAGTCCCGCAACGCCCACTGGGTCGTCTTGAAGGCGAGGCCCTCCCACGGGATGGCCTCGGCGCTGAAGGTCCCGAAGCCCAGGGCCTCCGGGTTCGTGTGCAGCTCGCCGCCCACGATGTGCGCCTCGAAGGCGACCACCACGATGGCCGCCTGCGTGCGCGAATAGAGGCCCACGATCTCGCCCGGCTCCACGACCAGTCCCGTCTCCTCGAGCGTTTCGCGGATGGCACCTTCACGCACCGTCTCGTCGACCTCGAGGAAGCCGCCCGGTTGCGCCCACGCGCCGTAGCCCGGCGGGATCCCGCGCCGCAACAGGACGACCTCGTCCGCCTCGGTGATGGGTAACGTCGTCACCACCAGGCGCGGGTTGACGTAGGCGATGAAACCGCAGGCGGGGCAGGCCAGCCGCTCGCGGTGATCGCCGGCGAGGGGCCCGAAGCGGAGCGCCTCGCCACATCGCGAGCAGTAGTTGAGCATTTCGCCCAGCCAGTACGGCACGCCGCCCGGGGCTCGCTCCTCGTCCCACGGCTCGCTCTCCAGCAGGTCGGGGTGGCTCACCAGGTCGGGCCCCTGGGCTCGATCGCTCGGCCGGTCGAGGAAGGCCGGGCGGGCGGGTGGCCGATCGGGCCGGTCGAGCGGGTCCATGGCGACTAGGCCAGCAGCACGATCGCGACGGCAGCGAGCTCGACCAGCGCGCCCGCTCCGAGCACGGCCACCCACACGACGCGGAACAGGGCGCGGCCGTGGTCGACGGGCCACCAGGCGCGCGCGGAGCGCGCGATGCGCACGGCCGCGTCCGCGGTCAGGATCAGCAGCAGGGCGGCCCCCACGACCACCGGCCAGCGCACGACCGGTGCGTCGAGGGGCTGGCCGAGCTCGAGTGCGCTGATGGCGACCGTCCCACAGAGGAAGACCACCACGGAGAGGTAGATGAAGACGCCCTGGAGCGGCGTGGGGGCCGTTTCGGGGACGCGCTGGGGCAGTCGTCGCGCCGGAGATGCCGGCGTGGAGGCGCCTTGCTCCTGACGCGCCAGCACGGGCATGCCCGGCTGCCAGCGTTCGTCATCCATGCGCGGCGCATCTGCCATGCTTCGAGTGTACGCCGCGTGCGGCCGGGGGCACGCCCGAGGTCCTGGCCCGCGGCACTCGTGGTGAGGGATCGGCGATGCGATACCTGCTCCTCCTCTACGGTGACGAGACGGCCGAGCTGTCGCTCGGCACGGAGGAGCGGCGGGCCATCATGCAGGCCCACACCGACTTCGCGGAGGCCATGCGAGGGCGTGGCTGGCTGCTCGAGGGCGAGCCGCTCCAGGCCAGCTCGACGGCCGTCGTGGTCCGCGAGGGCGGGATGATCACCGACGGGCCGTTCATCGAGACCAAGGAGCAGCTGGGCGGGTACTACCTGGTCGACTGCCCGGGGCTCGATGCGGCGATCGAGGCCGCCCGTGCGGTGCCGCGCAGCCCGGGCCTGCGGGTCGAGGTGCGGCCCCTGGCCGAGATGTAGGCCTGGCCCGCGCCGGACCCCGCGAGCCGCGGTCGGCTCGCCCTCAGGCCTCCGGGAGCGGTTCCGCGTTCGATTCGTCGGCGACGATGGCCTCCGTCATGCGCGCCCGCCAGGTCGCGAGCGCGTCGCGCACGTCCTCGTCGTGGAGGGCCATGATCTCGGCGGCCAGCAGGGCCGCGTTCTCGGCGCCCCCGATGGCGACGGTGGCCACCGGGATGCCACGCGGCATCTGCACGATCGAGAGCAGCGAGTCGAGGCCGCCCCCGACCTGCGTGGGGATCGGCACGCCGATGACCGGCAGCAGGGTCTTGGCCGCGATCACGCCGGCCAGGTGCGCCGCACCGCCGGCACCGGCGATGATGACCTCCAGGCCCCGGCCCGCCGCGGTGGCCGCGTATCGAGCGCACAGCTCGGGCGCGCGATGCGCGGAGATGACGCGCAGCTCGCCGCCGATGCCCAGCTCCTCGAGCAGGGCCAGCGCCTTCTCCATCACCGGGAAGTCCGAACGGCTGCCACAGACGATGCCGACGCGCGGGTGATCGTGCTGGGCGTGGTCGTTGGTCGTCACGTCACTCTCCCTGTGCCCTGGTGAAGGCCGGTTCGCCGTCGAAGAGCTGCAGCCGCTCCACGTGCGTCCAGCGGTACCGCTCGGCGATCCGCCCGAGCAGCGCGAGCAGCTCCGCCTCGGACGGTTCCCGCTCATCGGGGGCGAGGTAGCGCCCGGTGAACCAGCGCACGCTGTCGCCGCTCACCTCCCCCGGCCAGACGCGCGTGCCCCGGGCGGCGATCGAGTCGAGCCGGAAGGCGGGCCCGGCGGCGGCGGCGAGGACGGTCCCGAGCGTCTCGATCGGCTCGTCGCTCTCGATCATCACGTCCGCCCCGACCAGCCGGCGGCCGATGGCTGCGTAGTGCGCCGGCGAGTAGTCCCAGCGGGGCAGCGGGCGGGCGGTAGGGTCGGGCGTGCGAGGACGTCGCGGGGGTGGGTTGACCGGCGCGCGTCCCAGGTTGCCGATGACGGCGTCGGTGTAGCCGCTGGTCGATGTCGCCTGCTCCACGTCGCCGCCGGTCTGGCGAGCCAGGTCCTGGGTGACGGCCGCGCCGCTCTCCAGGGTCGCCAGCACGGCGTCCTCGATGGTCGCGGCAGCCTCCAGCTCGCCGAGATGGCGCAGCAGCATGACCGAGCTGAGGATCAGCGCCGTGGGATTGATCACGTCCTTGCCCGCGTACTTGGGGGCTGAGCCGTGGACGGCCTCGAAGATGGCCACCTCGTCGCCGTAGTTGCCGCTGGCGGCGAAGCCCAGCCCGCCCACGAGCCCCGAGGCGAGGTCGCTGATGATGTCGCCGTTGAGGTTCGTCGTGACGACCACGTCGAACTGCGCGGGGTCCTTGGCCAGCTGGTGGGCCACGTTGTCGATGATGAGGTGCTGTGCCTCGATGCCGGCGTATTCCGGCGCCAGCTCCTCGAAGACGCCTTTGAAGAGCCCCTCGGTGAGCTTCATGATGTTGGCCTTGCTGGCGGCCGTGACCTTGCGCCGCCCTTCGCGGCGGGCGAGCTCGAAGGCGTAGCGGATGACCTTCTCCGAGCCCTTGCGGGTGATCAGCTTGAGGCACTGACCGACGTCGGGCGTCTCGAGGTGCTCGATGCCCGCGTAGAGGTCCTCGATGTTCTCGCGCACGATGACGAGGTCGATGCCCTCGCCCGCGTAGCGCGTGGGCACCCCAGGCAGCTCGCGTGCGGGACGCACGTTGGCGTACGTCTCGAACAGCTTGCGCAGCGTGACGTTGGCGCTCTTCTCGCCGAAGCCGACCGGGGTTTCCAGCGGCCCCTTCAGGACGACCCGTGAGCGCTCGATGGAGTCCCGCGTCTCGCGCGGCACGCCGCTCGAGTCGCCCCGCTGGAAGACGGCGGCGCCCGCGACCGCCTCCTCCCAGTCGATGGGCACGCCGGCCGCGTCGATCACCCGCACGGCCGCGCGCACCACCTCCGGGCCGACCCCGTCGCCGGGGATGACCGTGACGCGATGGCGCAGGCCGGTGGACATGGCGACGGCTCTCTCCTGGTGCAGGGGGGCGACCGTATCGTAGCCGCCCGGCGCCCGGTACCATGGACCCATGCGCATCGTCGTTGGGCGTCGCCTCTCCGAGGTGGATGTCGGCTAACTCCATGGCCTGCTCGCCCGCCATGAGCGGGTGAGCATCGACGTCGGCACGGGCGACGGCCAGGCGGTGTTGTGGCGCGCGTCGGCGGCGCCCGGGACGCTGGTGATCGGTCTGGATGCCGTCGCGGAAGCGATGGCGGACGCATCCCGTCGTGCCGCGCGGGCCGCGCGCAAGGGCGGCCCGGCCAACGCCTGTTTCGTCGTGGCGGCGGCCGAGCGGCTGCCCCCCGAGCTGCGCGGCCTCGCCAACGAGGTCACGGTCCAGTTCCCCTGGGGCTCGTTGCTGCTGGGCATGCTGCGCCGGCCCGAGGCACCGCGGCCATGGCCTGAGGCCGATGCGTCCGCCATCGCCACAGAGCTCGTCGGCCTGCTGCGGCCGGGCGGTCGCCTCGAGGTGCTCATCGCCATGCACGAGCGCGATCGGGTCGGCACGACCATTGATAAGGCTCCCTCGCTGATCCAGGCCACCTTCGAGCGCGCCGGCCTGAGGACCCTCGAGGCCTCTCCGATCGGCCAGGCTGAGGTGCGCAGCAGTGGGTCGTCATGGGCCAGGCGCCTGCGGGCCGGGACAGCCGATCGACCGGCCTGGCGGCTGCGCTTCGAACGACCGACCGGCCCACCGCGGGGCTAGCATCGCGACATGAGCCGCACCTCCGCCTCAGCCCGCATCCCGGTGATCCTGGACGTCGACACCGGCATCGACGACAGCCTGGCCATCCTCTACGCGTGCGCCAGCCCGGAGGCCGAGCTGCTGGCCGCGACCTGCGTGGCGGGCAACATCGAGGCGCGCCAGGTGGCCGAGAACACGCGGGCCGTGCTGGAGCTTGCCGGACGTCCCGAGGTCGAGGTGGCGCTGGGGAGGACGCTGCCGCTGGTGCGCCCGCTCATGACCGCGCCCGAGACCCACGGGCCACGCGGCCTCGGCTATGCCGAGCTGCCGGCGTCGGACCGGCCGCTCAGCGAGCGCCACGCAGCCGACCTGATCATCGCCGAGGCGCGTCGCCGCCCCGGGGAGGTCATGCTGGTCGCCGTCGGACCGCAGACCAACCTGGCCGTCGCGGTGCTCCGCGAGCCGGCCCTGCCCCTCCTGTTGCGGCGCCTCGTCTTCATGGGCGGTGCCTATCGCGTGCCCGGCAATACGGCACCTACCAGCGAGTGGAACATCGCCGTTGACCCCGACGCGGCGAAGGTGGTCCTCACCGCCTTTGGGGCGCCCGAGGTCCAGGCCGAGCGGGAGGAGCGGGGCCTGGCCCCGCGACCGCTGGCCCTGGGACTCGACGTCACCGAGCGGGCCAAGCTGACCCCGACGCACCTGCGCCGCCTTGAGGATCGGGCCGGGGCCACCCCCGAGACCAATCGCGTGCTCCGCTTCATCGCCGACGCGCTGCGCTTCTACATGGAGTTCCACTCCCGTTTCGACCGCTTCTACGGCGCCTTCATCCACGATCCCCTGGCCATGGCGGCGGCGCTCGACCCGACGCTCGTGCGGAGCGAAGCGCTGGCCGTGGACGTCGAACTCGGCGGCACGCTCACGCTCGGCGAGACGGTGACCGACTGGCGGCGCCGCTGGGGCCGCCCGCCCAACCTCGACGTGGCGCTGGAGGCGGACGTGGACCGCTTCTTCGAGGGGTTCCTGGTCCGGCTCGCGACCCTCGCCGCAGCGCAGGGGTAGATCGGAGGCGTCATCGGCCCCGCCGCCCCGCAACCGGCGGACTGGCGCCACCCGAGCGGGCATGGCAAGCTGGGGGCCGGAGTGGAAGGGCAGCCGCGGTGGCGTACGCCCCGAGGCTGGCAGGAGGGAGTTGCCGGTGGACTGGCTCTCGCGGCAGTTCAGCACGCGCGTCATCGTGCTCATCCCGATCGCGATCGCCATCAACATCGTGCTCGGCTACACCGTCCAGACGGTGCTCAAGCTGCCCGTCTACCTCGACTCGATCGGCACCATCCTGGTGGGCGTGCTGGCGGGGCCGATCCCGGGCCTGGTCACCGGCGTGCTGGCCAACCTGATCTGGCAGTACGCCCCCGGCATCGGCGGCGGCACGATCGGCCCGTTCGCCATCACGGCGGGGGTCATCGGCGTGCTGGCCGGCATCTGGGGCATGCTGGGCGTCTACAAGCCGCGTCCGGGCCGGGGACTGCAGATCTGGGGACCGGCCGCCCTCGCCATGGCGATCATCGGCCTGCTCGCCTGGCGCATGTACACGATCCCCCAGTACACCGACCCGAACGTGGGCGCCTACCCTGACTGGGTCTACCCCGCGATCGTGGTCATCGGCATCATCGCCGCCGTCGCCGTGGCGGCCGTGGTGTGGCGGCGCCAGGATGCCGCCGGGGCGTGGGTGGCCGTCTCGGGCGCCGTGACCGGCGTGGTGGCCGCCATCGTCTCGGCGCCGATCGCGGCGTACCTGTTCGGCGGGGTGACCGGCTCGGGCACGGACCTCATCGTCGCGGCGCTGCGGCAGGGCGGCGCGGACGTGCTGAACGCCTCGCTCGGACAGGGTCTCTTCAGCGACCCGATCGACAAGACCATCACCAGCTTCGTGGTGTACCTGATCCTGATCAGCCTTTCGCGGCGCTTCGTCGCCCGCTTCCCGCTGGGCGACAAGATCGTCGGCGAGGGCTGACCCGGGCGCCCTTCACGCACCCCGGGCGGTGACCGCCGTCGCGCCCTCCGACCAGGCCGGCTTGCGACCCGGCGTTCTGCCCGACTTCGTGTCGCGGATCCCCCGAGCGCCCTACCGCTCGCTCAATCCGACGACCAAGCTGGTGATCGCCTTCGCCGAGGCGTTCATCGCCTTCGGGGTGCGCGGCTGGACCGGCCCCCTCGTCGTGCTCGGGGTGATCCTGGCCTGCGCGGTCTGGGCGCACATCGGTCGAGCCTTCGTGCCCTTCCTGCTGGCGACGATCCCGCTCATCGCCTCCATCTTCCTCGTCAACACCTTCCTCTACCCGGGCGCCACCGACACGATCGTCGTGATCGGGCCGCTGCACCCGACCTGGACCGGCCTCGTCGAGGCCACGCAGGCCGCCCTGCGGGTGGTCGCCTTCGCCATGTCGGTGGCGTTGCTGGGGCTGACCACCACGGCCGGCGAGCTCGTATCGGACCTGGAACGGCGCGGGGTGGGGCGCCGCCTCGTGTTCATCATCGGCGCGGCGATCCGCCTCGTGCCGCGCATGGTCAGCCGCGCGGCCGAGATCACCGAGGCGCAGCGGGCCCGTGGGCTGGACACCGAAGGCAGCCTCCTGCGACGGGCTCGTGGGCTGCTCCCGCTGGCGGCCCCGCTGGTGATCGGTGCGCTGACCGACGTGGAGGAGCAGACGATGGCGCTCGAGGCGCGGGCCTTCACGGCGCCGGGCCGGCGCACCGTCCTGCGCGCCTACCCGGACAGCGGCGCGCAGCGGCTGCTGCGGTGGGTCGTCGCGCTGGGGACCGTGGCCGTCCTGGCCCTGTCGGTGTCCGGGCGGCTGGAGTGGCTGCCGTGAGCCTCGAGCTGCGGTCCGTCACGTACCGCTACGCCGGGAGCCGCGAAGCCGCGCTGGTCGGCATCGACCTGACGCTCGCACCGGGCGAGGTGGTGGGCGTGGTGGCGGCCAACGAGGCCGGCAAGTCGACGCTTTGTCTCGTCATGGCGGGACTCGCTCCTGCGACCATCGGCGGCCACCTCGTGGGCGCCGTCACCGTCGACGGGCTGCCGACCGCCCAGGCGCATCCCTACGAGCTGGCGCAGCGCTGCGGCGTGCTGTTCCAGAATCCCG
>Ga0187788_10000609_pt1 | contig 10143 bp, 11 predicted proteins | sample 1015_BV01_MP10_2_FD_133008 | JGI IMG/M metagenome (GOLD analysis project Ga0187788, IMG submission 133008) | Tropical peat soil microbial communities from peatlands in Department of Meta, Colombia - 1015_BV01_MP10_20_MG | ecosystem: Environmental > Terrestrial > Soil > Wetlands > Peat | place...
CTTTCCTACGCCCTTGATTCCCGCAACATGATCGGTGAATTTCCGCGCTACGGTCTCAGCGTCATCGAGAAGGAAGCGCCCGGCAATCCGCTTGTAGTCGCCGATCGCCTTCAGGATCTTCTCTTCCTGCTTCTTGCCCATACGCGGCAACTCGCGAATCTTGCCTTCGCGCGCCAGCTTCTCCACTCCGTCAACATCGGCCACTTGGAAGGCGCTCCAGATCAGGGCAATCGTCTTGGGACCCAGGCCGGAAATCTTCAACAGCTCAAGCATCGAAGGCTGATACTTCGCCAGCAATTCGCTGTGCACCTGCAGCTTGCCCTGCTGGCAGATCTCCTTCAGGTTAGCCGCCATGCCCTTACCGATTCCGGGAATGTCGAGCAGCTTTTTCGCATCGCACACCAGCCCCTCGGCTGGCTCCGTCAGCCCGTCGATGGCCTCTCCGGCCCGCCGGTAGGAGCGTATGCGGAAGGGATCGCCGCCATCGATCTCCAGCAGATCGGCCGTCTCATAGAGAATTCCCGCTATGGTCTTGTTGTCCACAGGTATTGTCGTTCGCGGCCCGGCCGGGCCAGGAAGCTAGCCACTGAGAAGAATTGTAGCTCCCGCGGGAGACTCTGTCCCGCAGGACGCGCATTGCCGGATCGCTGACTCTCAAGACTTATGCCGGCAGATCGGCCAGTCCTGCAAGTCGGCGGGTGCGCCCCGTGGGCTGGCGCTGCGCGTGCATTGCAACAGGGAGCCGTGCTGGTCTACTCTGCCGCCTTGGTGACGTTGGCCGCTTGCGGGCCTTTCTGCCCGTCGATGATCTCAAACTCCACGTCATCGCCTTCTTGCAAGCTCTTGTACCCCTCGGACGTAATCCCGGAATAATGCACGAACACGTCCGGCCCGTCGTCACGACCGATGAACCCATACCCCTTGGCATTGTTGAACCACTTCACCTTACCCTTAATTCGAGCCACTTTCTCACCTTCCTCTGCTTCTAAGCTGACCAATGAGCGCTACCGACCCTGCCTTCAGCAGGCTCAAGCCCCCAGAGTCCAGACGAACCCCTGGCTTGGGCTTTGTGGCGCAGTGGGGGACTGCGGGAAGGGCGCGAGTCGGCGGCTCGATTGCTCCTATTCTCCGCAGTCGCGAAAATGCTGTCAACCCGGTTACCATGCAAAAACCGCATTTACGGCGACTTTTCGCCCCGCTTCCGCGCCAGCCATAGCATCCCCGCAATCGTTTTCCCGTCCGCAATCTTCCCGTTCATCACCATGGTTACCGCCTTGGACAAGGGGAAGAACCGGGTGCGGATCGCTTCATCGGCTTCCAGTTGCGCCGCTCCCCGCTTCAGCCCCGTGGCCAGGTAGATGGCCATGGTTTCGTCCAGGAACCCCGGACTGGGATAGAAATAGAGGACCCGCCGCCAATGCTCTGCTTTAAACCCAGTTTCCTCCAAAAGTTCCCGTTGCGCCGCCGGAAGCTCGTCCTCCCCCTCGTCGATTCGCCCTGCCGGCAGCTCCCACAGGAACTGGTTGGCGGCATAGCGGTATTGTCGTTCTAATAGGATGCGCATTTCCCGGTTGGCGACGCCCCGCCTCCCCCTAAGTTTCCCTGCTTTCCAGCCTTCATCCACCGCCAGGATAACGACCGACCCCGAGTGCCGGACGATGTCCCTCCGCGTCCGGATGCCCCCTGGCTCCCGCACCTGGTCGCTGGTTACTTGAAATATCGGCCCGCGATAGGCCACCTTCGACGATAGGATCCGCACAGAAACCTTGCCTGCTTTTCTCGTTCTCTTGAGCATCCCTCCAATATAGGCGAGATGCCTCCTCGTGTGTCGGCAGCGTTGGGAGCGGGGGTTGCGGGGGTTAAGGTGTGGGGCTTCTCACTGGCCTGAGGCACCGGGATCAGCTCCCTTGGTTCAGCGCCTTGGCAAAGCACTATTCCACGCGCCAGGCTCTTGTTATCCTGCGCGGTCGGTCGCAAGCATGCGCAAGCCCAGCATAAGCATTGTGGGAACCGGGGCGCTCGGCACGGCCTTGCTGCTCAACCTTGCCCGCAGGCATTACCTCATCGATGAGATCGTATCGCGCAAGCGGCGGCTGCCTCTGAGCCTGACCAGAGTCCTGCCGAGGACCGCGCAGCTGGCGTCCAAATTGATTTCGCCCAGCCGCGCCCGCCTGACCGCGCAGGTCGTCTGGCTGTGCGTGCGGGACTCGGCAATTCGCGAGTGCGCCGAGAATCTTGCCGACCGCACCGATTGGCACGGTCGTGTTGCTCTCCACTCCAGCGGCGCCCTCACATCCGACGAGCTCTCCGAACTGCGCGATCGCGGCGCCGCCGTCGCTTCCGTGCATCCCATGATGACTTTTGTGCCCACATCGCATCCCCGGCTGGAGGGCATTTTCTTTGCGATTGAGGGCGATTCCGCAGCCCGCCGCGTCGCCGGGCGCATCGTCGCCGGTCTGGGAGCAGCAAGTTTTACCATCGCGAAGGCGAACAAGCCGCTCTACCATGCCTTCGGAGCCTTCCTTTCGCCGCTGATCATCGCCCACCTCGCCCTGGCGGAGCGTATCGGCGCAGCCTCCGGCATCCCCATCTCGCGCGTGGCATCGGTGATGCGCCCCATCCTGCAGCAGACGCTCGCCAACTACCTGAAGCTGGGCGCAGCCGGATCTTTGAGCGGTCCGCTCGCACGCGGCGACGCAGACACAGTCAAGCGCAACCTGCAGGCTCTGGGAAAGGTTCCGGCGGCCAGGCAGGTGTACCTGGACCTTGCGCGCTCGGCGCTCGCCACTCTGCCGGTGAAGAACCGCAAAGCCCTGCGAGCATTACTCCACGGCGTCGCGTAGTTGTGTCCAAATCCAGGGGAGGGATGTGGAGAGTGCGGGGGATGACGAATGCTTTGGCTGGCGATTCCACACTCACGCGCGCCGGAGTGGCCAATAGGGGAGCTGTCGCAATGTCAGCGTGGCAGCGAGACTTGGACTGACGTCTCCGGACCGCACCTTCAGATATCGGTGAACAGGTGCCCGAGCTTTTCCTTCTTGGTTTTCAGGTACATCTCGGAATAGGCTGAGCCCGGCTCGACCTCGCAGGGTACGCGCTCCGCCACCTCGATGCCGGCCTTCTCCACGGCTGCTACCTTCTCCGGATTGTTAGAGAGCAGCCGGATCCGCCTCAGCCCCAGCGCCCGCAGCACCGCTACGGGCAGGGCATACTCCCGCTCGTCAGCCTTGAAGCCCAGGCGCTCGTTGGCCTCCACGGTATCCAGCCCGGCGTCCTGTAAGGCGTAGGCCTGCAGTTTGGCCATCAACCCGATGCCGCGTCCTTCCTGCTGTTCGTAGACCAGGACGCCGGCGCCGGCCTCGGCGATCATAGCCAGCGCCATCTCCAGCTGCTGGCGACAGTCACAGCGCAGGGAATGGAACACGTCCCCGGTCAGGCACTGCGAATGGATGCGCACCAAGGGGGGCGCGTCCTGGAGGTCGCCCATCGCCAGCACCACCGCACTTTCCGCCTCGGCCGCTGCTTGCCCCGCGCCACGGGCGCTCGCCACAGCAGGCTGAACCTCCTCAAAGCCGTAGATGCGGAAGTGCCCCCAGCGGCTGGGGAAGTCGGCTTCGGCTACCTTCTTCACTTGCATGGGTAGAGTCACAACAGAATTATAAGCGGCGGGCGCGCCCAGTGCGGCTTCCGCCGTCGCGGATCACTAACCCTTATGCGCCGGATCACGTTGGTGGGGATCTCCTCTTGTGGAGTCGCGGACCAGTTGCAGCCGTTTTGCGCCATCGATGCACCGGCTGATAAAATCTCGTTGTACCCAGTCTTTTTTTGCCGTGGGGCTATAGCTCAGCTGGGAGAGCGCATCGTTCGCAACGATGAGGTCGTCGGTTCGATCCCGACTAGCTCCACCAATGACTTCAAGCACCCACCCTGGCGTAGCAATTCCCTTGTGAGAAAAAAGAATGCGACATCGATCTTGCTGGCTGGCTGCAGCGCTGTTCACAGTTCTTGTCTGTGTTTCCTCGGGGCAGACGGCCTCCACTGGGCAGAGGAGGCCACGCGCTCGCGATCTGGGCGTCCCGTTTGACGGTACCCCCGGCCCCTTCAATGCAATTACAGATGTAAAAGGGGTCGAGGTGGGGCACACTACGCTGATTTCCGGCTCCGGCAAACTCGAGGTTGGCCAAGGACCGGTCCGAACCGGCGTCACCGCAGTTCTTCCTCGCGGCAAAGATTCCCAGGATCCCGTGTTCGGCGCCTGGTTCAGCCTCAACGGCAACGGCGAGATGACGGGAACGACCTGGCTGGAGGAGGGCGGCATACTCGACGGGCCCGTCATGATCACCAACACCCACAGCGTGGGCGTGGTGCGCGACGCGGTGATCGCCTGGCGGCTAAAGAAAACACCGGCTGACCAGCGCTACGCCTGGTTCCTGCCCGTGGTAGCTGAGACCTATGACGGTGATCTCAACGACATCAATGGATTTCACGTGAAGCCGGAACACGCCTGGCACGCGCTCGACACCGCGCACGGCGGTCCGGTTGAGGAAGGAAACGTCGGCGGCGGCACCGGCATGATCTGTAACGAGTTCAAGGGCGGCATCGGGACCGCCTCCCGTGTACTCGACGCCAGGTACGGCGGCTACACGGTCGGTGTGCTGGTGCAATGCAACTATGGCTGGAGAAGCCAGCTGCGAATCGCCGGCGTCCCGGTGGGACGGGAGATTAGCGAGCATACCGTTCGCGAAAACGATGTTGGTTCCATCATCGTGGTGGTCGCCACTGATGCACCCTTGATCCCCACTCAGTTGAAGCGCATCGCGCGTCGCGTCTCGCTCGGACTGGGGCGCGACGGCAGCTTCTCAGGGGACGGCTCGGGAGACATCTTCGTCGCTTTCTCGACCGCCAATCCGGGTGCCGCAGATTCGAAAGGCATACGCCAAGTCAGCATGCTTCCCAACCAGCAATTGAATCCGCTTTTCCTGGCGACGGTGCAGGCTACGGAGGAAGCCGTGATCAATGCCATGATGGCTGCGGAAACCATGAAGGGCATAAATGACTTCGAGGTAATTGCCCTGCCCCATGAGCGACTCCGCGAGGTGCTGAAGAAATACAATCGGCTCGCGAAATAGGCTCTGCCAGGCGCGATTCTTGGGTCTATTGTCGCTTGTGTGGGACAGGCAAGCGCGCGGGGCCGATCGCGATCTTGACCGGCCTCACCCTCGGCCTATCTGGCCGAGGGTGGTCTGTAGCTCTCGCCTACTTGCGATCGGCCGCAATTGGTGCATGCTTACTGGCGCGGGCGATGTTGGGATCGTCAGCCTTCTTGGGGCTGGATGCCCGCTTGTCATTCTGCGCGGTCTTTCGGACCTGCACGCAGCTGTATTCGGGGTGGACCTCGCACACCTCTTCCGTCTCATCCTGCTTCTGCTGATTGCGCGCGTTCCCCGGCGCTTCCCCTGCGATCAGCGACGACGTCAACAGCCCGAATGTCCCAAGTCCGAGCAGTATCTGCTTCTTCATAATGCCTCCTCAGGGCGATCAGCCCGCATCCTTGAATGGGAGGAGAAGCATGTCGGCAGCCAATAGGGCTGCGCTCAACAAGAGAGAGCCGACCGAGGCTAAGCAGTTGAATCCATCGGCCATGAGTCTGCAAGCGCTGATGGGTTATCGCCTCGATCGCCGGGTGGCGGCAGGAGAAGTCTAACCAACAGGATAGGCCGGCCTCGCCGGTTGGATAGTGCCAGCGCGAAGTGCAGGCACGCATCTGGCAGCCCTACGAATCGATCAGAACGGCTGTCATTGCCCGCGCGTGACTGAGCGAGGCGCCTCACGCTGGAGTTTGGCATCGGTTTTGGCTTTCATGCGGAAGCGCGCGGGGGGTTGGTCGAACATCCGCTTAAAGGCGCGGTTAAACGAGGCCTCGGATTCGTAGCCGATCTCGGAAGCGATCTGGGCAACGCTGTAGCTGGACGAGGCGAGCATCTGCGCTCCGACTTGAAGGCGCCAGCGCGTGAGGTAGGCGAAGGGTGGCTCGCCGAGGCATTGGCGGAACCGCTGCGCCAGCACGGAACGTGAGAGCCCGGCAGCACTCGCGAGATCCGCGAGGGTCCAGGGATGTGCCGGGCGGCTGTGCATCAGCGCGAGCGCCTTGCCGACGTCGGGATCGCGCGCGGCGGCCAGCCAGCCCGTCTGCAGTGCCGGCATCTGGACGATGTACCGGCGAAGAGTTTCGACGAATAACATCTCGGAGAGCTTGGCCAGGACCGCTTCGCCACCGGGATTGCTGTCGCCGGCGCGTGTGATCGAATCGTGGATGGAATTCTCCAGCCATTCTCCCTGCTGATCATCGCGAATGTTGATCTTGAAGACTGGAGGCAGCCCAGCCAGGAACACCTGGCTGAGGCGCGGCTCGCAGGCCATGTAGCCGCACACAAAACGCGAGACCTCGCCGCCGCCGCCCATGCGCGAGACTTTCAGCTCCCCGGAGAAAATATTCGGCAGTTCGGTGGCCGCATCCACGGTGTAGGGCGAGGGGCCGCTTTCGAGGATGTGCGAGTTGCCGTGCGGGAAGATGACGATGTCTCCCGGGCGAAGCAGCAGGCGAAGGTCCTGTGCTTCGGCGTAGGCCCGCCCCTTCAGCAACAGGTGGTAAACGATGATATGCCCAGCGGCTTGGTGAATGAACGGAGCCAGTCTGCAGGAATCGGGCGAGAGAAAACTCCAGGGGGCAGAAAACTCCGCGTTGAAGAAGAACGCACTCTCCAGCTTCACGGCCTTCAAGACTTCCGAAAGTGCATCCATGGTCAGATCCGAAAATAGACGCCGCGCAAAACGAGCCGGACGCGGAGCAAACGAAATTTATTCTCCACACGCCCGGTCAAGAATCCCGGATGCGCAGCCAAGCGCCGCGTTCCATCCTCCTGCATAGTCTACACGGGCTTGAAAAAGTCGAATTTGCTTAACTTGTAAAGGAGAAAGTATGCCACTGATCGAAGTGAAACTGATTGAAGGAGTCTTCACCACTGCGAAGAAGAAGGAAATGATCACCAAGCTCACCGATGCCATGGTCTCGGTGGAAGGCGAGAACATGCGGCCGGTCACCCTGGTCATCATCGAGGAGGTTCGCAGTGGCGATTGGTCCATCGGCGGGAAGCCGTTCACTACCGCTGATGTCCAAGCCCTGGCTGCCGGGAAGGTCGCTTAAGCGGCTGCATTCGTGCAAACGCCGACTTGCAATTACCTGTACGGGGGCCCGTTGCCGAGGTAGTTCTCGCGGCGGCGGGTTCCCAATTTGCTTCACCCCGTCCGTCTGGCACAACGCTTCTCGCGTCTTCTATCTCGGGAAAGTCAGCTCGCGTGGAGGCTCAGCTCGCCGTCAGCTTTCGAACCAGCCACAGCGGGCCTACGGAGAGGAACCTGGCAATAGCCAGGGGAAGGCGGCGCAGGTCCTCGCCAAACGACCTCTGCTGTGCTCCCACCAGCAGCGCTCCCTGACGCATGGCATACCAGTTGAACAGCGCCGAGATCAGGCTGATCAGCGAAGACACAACCACTGCGGTGTGGCGGTGGGGGGTGCCGCGACACGCATGGATCCACCATTCCAGCCCCTGCCCCACCACCGGAACCACGACTGTTATTACCAAGGCGGCGGCCCACAGCGGTCGAAAATTGCAAAACAACTGCACGATCGACGCCAGAAATCCGGCGTTGAACGCACTCACCGCCACCTCGATGAGCACCGTCACCGCTATTATCTCCAGGCCTCCGCGGGCCGCAGCTATGGCAAAGACCGGAACCCGCAGCACAATGCTCAAAATCGCGGATTTCCAGTTCCAGTGCGCGATTACAAGCCCGACGCCGCGGGGAATTTCCGTGATTGCCCGCTTTGGCTGGCCACTTCGCTGCGGCGGCAAAGCCGGTTCTGCGTGCGAGGTGCTTTGCATAGGGAGGATTGCGACCAAAAGCGGAGTATAGAAATCTTCGCAGGCGCGGTGTGTTAAAAGTCGGTGACAAAAAACACCCTCCGACAAATTTACAGAAAAATGTTTGAAACATAATCTTCGTTTCACGTCCCGCACGGATACTCCCCAGGTAAAACCAGGCGTTCCATGAGAGGAGGTCCGCTTGCATAACCCGCTCACATACCTTTGGCAGGATCCGGCAACTCCGCGGCAGTTCAAGAGCGCAGTCTCGTTGCACGGCCACACCAATCATTCGAAGGAGGGCCTCTACTTCATTGTTGAGTTCGCCGGCGATCACAGCGTGCTGCGCTGGGCCCTGGGGCAGCAGGAGAAACGCGCTCGCCAGGAATCGGCGATCAAGCTGAATTTTTGGGAGGCTTACTGGACGCCCCCGGTGCCCGCTCTGGCCGCCTACAGCCTGGAGCGCAGGCAGATCGAGGAGCGGCTGGCAATCGAGCCCATGGTCTCCCTCACCGATCACGACAACATTGAGGCGCCCATGCTTCTGCGCGTGGTGCCCGAGGCGCGGCGTATTCCGGTATCCCTGGAATGGAGCGTTCCCTACCAGGAAACCATCTTTCACCTCGGCATTCACAATCTGCCGACGGCCGAAGCCGAACAATGGGCTGCTCGTCTCCTCGACTACACCCGGAAGCCGGATGCCACCCAATTGCGCGGCCTGGTGTCCGCTCTGTCGGCCAACCCGCAGATACTGGTGATCTTCAATCATCCTCTCTGGGATCTGCCGCGAGTGGGCCGAGCGCGGCATCTGGAGCTGCTCCACAAATTTGTTGCCGAGGTGGGGGATTTCCTGCACGCCTTCGAGTTGGGGAGACTTCGCGGCTGGAAAGAGAACCGGGGAGTGACCCAACTGGCCAGCGCCTATGGCAAGCCAGTTATTTCAGGTGGAGATCGTCACGGCTGCGAGCCCAGTGCCATTCTCAACCTGTCGAATGCCGCCAGCTTCTCCGAGTTTGTTGCGGAAGTGCGCGACGGCTACAGCCATGTCTTATTTATGCCGCAGTATGCGGAGTCCACGACTCTGCGGACGATCCAGACGCTGCTGGATGTGATCCGCACCTACCCGGAGCATCCGCTGGGATTCCGGCGCTGGGACGAGCGCGTGTTTCATCCCGATCGCAATGGCGTCTGCCGTCCCCTGGCGGCCCTCTGGCAGCGCCCGCCCGCGTTTATCGGGCACACCTTCGCAGCTTTGCGAATGTTCGAAAGAGAACCCGTCCGCGGATTTCTGCGCCTGGCAACGGGTTGGAGGCAGGGTCTGCGACTCGGCGTGGGTGAGGGACAGGAGGCGCTGCCGTGACCTCAAGGCAACTCAAGGTGGCCTTTTTTCCCGACACTTACCTCGAGGTGGATGGCGTGGCCAATACAGCACGTCAATTCGAGGCCTATGCGCGCCGCCACGATCTTCCCCTGACGCTCGTGTACGGCGGCTACCAGGACAAGATCGTCAGCGACGGTAACTTCACCCTGGTCGAGCGCAAGCGCAGCCGCGTTGCCTTTGGAGTCGATAAGAAACATGATTTTGATCTTCTCTTTCTCCGCCACTCCGGCGACATCGCGGAACTGCTGCGCCGCGCAAAACCCGACATCATCCACATAACCGGACCAAGCGACGTGGGCATCCTCGGGGTTCTCCTGGCTCACCAGCTCCGCATTCCGCTGGTGGCTTCCTGGCACACCAACCTTCACCAGTATGCGGAGCAGCGGGCGATGGCGCTGCTGCACTTCTTGCCGGCGGGGATGCGTGACAGTCTCGGCCCCAGAATTCGGGATTGGAGCTTTCACGCCATCGCGCGCTACTACCGTATTCCGCGCGTCCTGCTGGCGCCGAATCGCGAACTGGAGGAGCTGCTGGCGCAGCACACGGCAAAGCGGTGTTTCCCCATGGGCCGCGGCGTCGATACCACCCTTTTTGATCCCCGCCGCCGCCATCGAAGCAGCGAGACCTTTACCCTCGGCTACGTCGGCCGCTTGACGGTCGAAAAGAGCGTGGAGTTGCTGTGGGACCTGGAGAAATTGCTCCAAGGCGCCGGACTCTCGGACTTTCGCATGCTGATCGTAGGCCAGGGTTCAAGCGAGCCGTGGCTGCGCGAGCGCCTGAAGACGGCTGAATTTGCCGGCGTTCTGCACGGGGAAGAGTTGGCCACCGCCTACGCCAACA
>Ga0187788_10000610_pt1 | contig 10135 bp, 7 predicted proteins | sample 1015_BV01_MP10_2_FD_133008 | JGI IMG/M metagenome (GOLD analysis project Ga0187788, IMG submission 133008) | Tropical peat soil microbial communities from peatlands in Department of Meta, Colombia - 1015_BV01_MP10_20_MG | ecosystem: Environmental > Terrestrial > Soil > Wetlands > Peat | place...
ATCTCGGTGGTCGACGCGCGCGGCAACGCCGCCTCACTGACCGCGTCGACGGGCTCTGGCTCGGGGGTGATCGTGCCGGGCACGGGCGTCCTGCTGAACAACATGCTCGGTGAGCCCGACCTGGCGGTGACCGGGCGCGTGCCGCGGCCGGGGATGCGCTTCACCAGCGGGATGGCGCCGTCGTTCGTCCTGCGCAACGGCCGCCCGAGGCTTGTCGTCGGCAGCGCCGGCTCGCTGCGGCTCCGCGGCGCGATCCTCCAGATCGTCGTGAACGTCGTCGGCCACGGCCTCGGCGTCGAGGAGGCGATCGTCCGGCCTCGGGTCCATCTCGACGGCGACCATCTGCACTGTGAAGGCGGCAACGACCCGGCCGAGATCGAGCGCCTGGCCGCCTGGGGCTACGACCTGATCCGCTGGCGTAACCGGAACCTGTTCTTCGGCGGGGCGTCCGGGGTCGAGATCCGGCCCGACGGGACACTCGCTGCTGCCGGCGACCCGCGCCGCGGCGGCCACGGCATCGTGGTCGAATGAGCGACGTCGCTTGCGATGTCGCTTTCAGGCCGGGCCGCAAGGATCGAAGGTGACAGCATGAGCGAGTTCCGAATCAGGCGCGCGGAGCCCCGGGACGCTGCCGGGCTGGCCGCGCTCGGCCGCGAGGTCGGCAGCGAACCCGAGGGCTGGCTGATCTCGGACGGCGGCTTTCCCGGGGCGCGCGCGGAGCGGCGCTACCTGCGGGCGATTCGCCGCTCGCGGAACGCCGCCGTGTTCGTGGCCGAGGCTCCGGACGGGATCGTCGGCCGCCTCTCGCTGGCTCGCGACATCCATCCGGCCAGCCGGCACGTGGCCGACCTCGGGCTGATGGTGGCGCGGAGCCATCGTCGCCAGGGCGTGGGCCGCGCGCTGCTCACGCAGGCTGTCGAGTGGGCCCGGGACGTCGGCGTGACGAAGCTCGAGCTGCACGTCTTCCCACACAACGAGCCGGCGCTTCGCCTGTACGAGAGCTTCGGCTTCGAGCAGGAGGGCTACCGCAAGGGCCATTTCCTGCGCGCCGGCGATCCGGTCGACGCGATCCTGATGGCCATCGAGGTGACGCCCAGGAGGGTTTGACGGAGCCTCGCTCGTTGCGGCCCGGCGGCACAGACTGGGTTTCGTCAAACCCTCCTAAACTGGAAGCGTGACCGGGCTCGTCCACCACTACGGCCTGCTCGCGCTCTTCCTGCTCGTGATGCTCGAGTCGTCGGGCGTCCCGCTGCCGGGAGAGACCGCACTCGTCACCGCCGGGATCTTCGCCTCGCGCGGCGACCTCGTCATCGAAGAGGTGATCGTGGTCGCGGCGGCCGCGGCGATCATCGGCGACAACATCGGCTACTGGCTCGGTCGCGAGGGAGCGAACCGGCTGCTCGACGGGTTTGGGCCGTTGAGACGCTGGAGTGATCCGGGCCGCGAGGGGGCCGAGCGTTACTTCCAGAAGCACGGGGCGAAGACCATCTTCATCGCGCGCTTCGTCGCCGTGCTACGCGTCACCGCCGCCTGGCTCGCCGGCATCTCACGCATGCACTGGTGGACCTTCTTCATCTGGAACGCGGCCGGAGGCATCTGCTGGGCGCTGCTCATCGGCCTGATCGCCTACTTCTTCGGGCACGCGGCCGCGGACGCGATCGGCCACTACGGCCTGATCGGCGGCGCCGTGATCGCCGCGCTCGGGATCGGGGCGCTGGTCGGCGTCCACTTCTGGAGGAGGCGGCTGATGCGGACGGAGGCCGGAGAATCGTGAGAGTTCGCTCTCCGTTTACCGCCGCCGCCATCCTCGTCGCGTGCGCCTGGCTCGGCGGGGCTCGGGCCGTGCCGCCGCCGGTGCCGTCGTTCCAGCACGTGCTCGTGATCGTGATGGAGAACAAGGCGCAGTTAGACGTGCTCCGCAACCGGCACGCTCCGCACTTCAACGCTCTGGCTTCGCGCTATGCGGCGCTCTCGGGGTATGGAGGCGTCTCCCACCCGAGCCTGCCGAACTACCTGGCGCTCGTCTCCGGGTCCACGCACGGCATCCACAGCGACTGCACGAGCTGCCTCGTCTCCGGGCGGAACCTCGCCGACACCCTCGAAGCCTCCGGTCGCAGCTGGAAGACCTACGCCGAGGGCCTGCCGAGCCCGGGGTTCACCGGCGCGGTCGCAGGACGCTACGCCAAGCGCCACAACCCGTTCCTCTACTTCCGCGACATCCTGGCCAAACGCGCGCGCCGGCGGCGGGTGGTGCCGCTGAAGCAGCTTTCGGCCGACCTCGCGGCGAACCGGTTGCCGTCGTTCTCGCTGGTCGTCCCGAACGTCTGCCACGACATGCACGACTGCTCCGTGGCGACGGGAGACGCGTGGCTCGGTCGCTTCCTCAAGCCGCTGCTGAAGAGCCCGAAGCTCTCCCAGAGCGCGATCTTCGTCGTCTTCGACGAGCCGCCCGGCTACGAGCCTGGGACCGCTCTGGTCCCCGCACTCGCGCTCGGCCGGCTGGTCGTGCCGGGCTCGACCGACCAGGATCCCACCTCGCACTACGGGCTGCTGCGCACAATCGAGGACGCGTGGGGCCTGCAGCGCCTCGGCCACTCGGCGCAGACGCTTCCGATCACCGGCATCTGGCGGTAAACGCGAGGAAGGGATCCGCGCGTGGAGCTTGAAGCTTGCGGCTCGTGGCGATGCTCTCCGTTCTCAGCCGTGCGATCGAGGCCCGCGACCCTCACGCACGAGGCCATTCCGCCCGCGTGACCGCGCTCGCCGAGTCGATCGCGATCCAGCTCGGCTGGAGCGAGGAGCGGCTGGCGCTGCTCCACGTCGGCGGCCCGCTGCACGACATCGGCAAGCTCGCGATCTCCGACGAGGTGCTGAGCAAGCCGGGGCGGCTCGACGACGACGAGCTGGCCCAGATCCGCGAGCACCCGAAGCTCGGCGCGCGGCTACTCGTCCGCGTCGCCGCCTTCCGCAAGGCGCTGCCGTACGTGCTCTACCACCACGAGCGCTGGGACGGGACCGGCTACCCGACCGGCCGCGCCGGCGAGGCGATCCCGGTCGAGGCCCGGGTGCTCGCGATCGCAGACGCCTTCGACGCGATGACGAGCGACCGGCCCTACCGGCGTGCGCTCAGCCGCGAGGAGGCGCTGGACGAGGTGGAGCGGTGCGCCGGGACGCAGTTCGACCCGGCGCTCGTGGGGGTGTTCCTCGAGCTGTGTGCCGAGGCCGACCGCCTGCCGGCCGCGGCGGCCTCCTAGAGCTCCAGCTTCGAACGCGTGCGGCGGATCACCTCTTCGGTGAACTCGCTCGTGCCCGCGTCACCGCCCAGGTCGGCCGTCCGGACTCCATCCGCGACCGCCTCCAGGCACGCCTCGCGGATCGCCCGCGCCGGCGCCTGCGCCGTCTCGCCCGCGTAGCCCAGCACCGCCGCTCCGGCGAGGATCATCGCCATCGGGTTGGCGACGTTCTTGCCCTGCAGCGACGGCGCCGTCCCGTGCGCGGCCTCGGCCAGCACGACGCGTGGGACGTAGTCCTCCTCGAACGCAACGAGCAGCGACTCCGACCCGGCGATCGAGCCGAACAGCGGGAGGACCAGGTCGGAGAGGATGTCCCCGTCGCGGTTCAGCGCCGGGATCACGAGCGGGTCGCCGCTCGAGGCGAGCAGGAGCGCAAAGGTCGCGTCGATCAGCTGCGGCTCGTACTTCACCACCGGGTGCCGCCCGGCGGCGGCGTCCATCTCCTCCTTGAGCAGGCCCTCGTAGACGGGGCTGACGGTGAACTTCGGCCCGCCGAAGACCCTGGCTCCGCTGTCCTCGGCGAGCCGGAACGCGAACTCTGCGACCGAGCGGCAGATGCGGCGCTCGATTCGCTCGGTCCGGAACGCGACCTCGTCGTCGCCCTCGCCCTCGCGCCACTCCTCGGCGCCGTAGGCGTCGCCGACCGCCATTCGCACGACCGAGATCGGCGCGTGGACGCCGCCGAGCGGGGCGACCCCGGGGATCCGGCGGCCGGTGCGGACGATCACGCGCCCGCCGATCTCCTCGCGCAGGATCCGGTTCGGCGAGCCGACATCTCCGGCCGACTCCGGGGTGATCGTGGCCGCTTTCAGGCCGAGCCCGGCGTCGCGGACCGCGGCCGCCCCCTCGTGGACGATCGCGTTCTGCGTCGCGCGGCGCGCGGCGAGTGAGAGGTCGAAGCGCGGGAAGCGGAGCTCGAGCCCGATGACCTCCGGCTGCAGAACCCGCAGCGCCTCTTCGAGCAGCTCCTGCCCTGTCTCGTCGCCCTCGAGAACGACGATGGTGTTGGACTCCATCGCCGGGACTCTATAAGCGGATTGTCACGGTGATTCACAAGCGCTAACCGCGCGCGTGATCAGATCGACTTCGCGAGGCGGGAAAAGCTGCGTAGTATTCGCCTTCTCCCGCCGCTCTTCGGCGGAAATCCCGACGCAACGAGGAGGAGCGACTTGGCACGCAAGACAGTGCTCGTCTGTGACAACTGCGGAAGCGAAGTGGGCGAGGGAAAGGGCGCGACGATGCGCCTCAACTTTTCCGACGCGCGCCGCGGCTCGAAGCAGGCCGATCTCTGCGACAACTGCTCCGGTCAGATGCCCGGCCACGCCGTGGCGCGGCGCGGCCGCCGGCCGAAGTCCGCGACCGCCTGAGCTGATCTCCGGGAGCCCGGCACGCGCCGGGCTCCCGCGTTTCGGAGCCGTCGGGCCACGGGTCTAGGATGGGTCGATGGGTCTCACCCTGCTCGTCGGCCCGGCCAATGCCGGCAAGGTCAGCCGACTCCTCGAGCGCTACCTCGAGGCGATCGAATCCGATCCCTATCTGATCGTGCCGAACCGGCCGGACGTCGACCGCGCCGAGCGTTGGCTGCTGGGACGTACCGGCGGGCTCTTCGGGGGCGACATCGGGACCTTCGACGACCTCTTCCGGCGGGTTGCGCGCTCGAACGGCGGCCATCGGCAGGTCGTCGGCGACGCCCAGCGGCGGCTGTTGCTCCGGCGGGTCGTGACCCGCGCCGCGGCCGGCGGCTCGGGGCGCTTCACCGGGTTCGCGGATGCGCTCGGCTCGACCGTGGCCGAGCTCGAGTCGGCGCTCGTCGAGCCGGCCGAGCTCGACGGCGAGCTCGCCGACCTGTACACGGCCTACCGCGAGGAGCTCGACCGGCTCGGCCTCTGGGACCGCGATCTCGAGCGGGGCTACGCGGCCGGCCGGATCGCGGGCGAGCTCGACGCCTGGGACGGCCGCCCGGTGTTCGCGTACGGATTCGAGGATCTGACCGGCGCCGAGTGGGCGCTCGTCGAGGCGCTCGCCGCCCGCGGTGACCTCACGGTCTCGCTCCCGTACGAGCCGGGCCGCGACGCATTCGCCTCGCTCGCGCGCACCGCCGAGGACCTGAGCGCGCTGGCCGGGTCGATCGAGGAGCTGCCCGCCGGGGAGGAGGCCCGCGAGCCGGTCCTCGCGCACCTCGAGCGGAGCCTGTTCGGCCAGCCCGCGCCGGCACCTTCACTTGACGGCTCGCTTCGCTTCCTCGAGGGCGCCGGCCTGCGCGGCACGCTCGAGCTCGTCGCCGAGGAGGTGCTCGAGCTGCTCCGCAGGGGAACCCCGGCCGAGCAGGTCGCAATCGTCTGCCCGTCGCTCGACCGCTGGCGCGCGGCGCTCGACACGGCCTTCGCCACCTACGGCGTGCCGTACGCGCTCGAAGGCCGGCTGCGGCTCGGCCTGACGCCGTTCGGCCAGGCGCTGCTCGGCCTGCTCCGCTACGCCTGGCTCGACGGCGAGCGGCGCGAGCTGTTCGCGTTCCTCCGCTCGCCGTACTCCGGGCTGCCGCGAAGGCACGCCGACTTCCTCGAAGGCCGGCTGCGCGGCCGCGGCGTCAGCGCGCCGGGTCGAATCGAGGAGGAGATCCAGAAGCTGCGCGCCCAGCCGCTGCCACAGCTCGCCGCGCTGCGGACGGCCGAGGACCCGGTGGCCGCGCTGCGCGAGGCGGCGCGGGCGCTGGTCGAGGCCGCCCACACCCTGCAGGCGCCGCCCACAGCCGAAGGAGCCCAGCTCGACCTGCGCGCCCAGTCGCAGGTGACGGCCCTGGCCGACGAGCTCGACGAGTGGCGGCGCCTCGGCGGCGAGGTCTCGCGCGAGGAGATCGTTGCGCTGCTCGAGCACGAGACGGTTCGCCTCGCAGGCACGGGCGAGGCGGGTCGGGTTGCGGTGCTCGACCTCCTGCGCGCCCGGACCCGCCGCTTCGAGGTCGTCTTCGTGCTCGGTCTCGAGGAGGGCCGCCTGCCGCGCCGCACGACCGGCTCGCCGTTCCTCGACGAGGAGCGCAAGGCCGAGCTCGAGGAGTCCTCCCGCGCGGGCCGGCTTCTCCGCACGGACCCGGTCTCGCGCGACCGCTACCTCTTCTACACCGCCTGCACGCGGCCGACGCGACGGCTCCACCTGGTGCGCGAGGCAGCGACAGACGACGGCGCGCCACGCGAGCCGAGCCCATTCTGGGACGAGACCCGCGGCCTCTTCGATGCGGAGGAGGTCGAGCGCTGGACGAGTCGGCGGCCACTGGCCGCGCTGACGTGGCCGCTGGAGTCGGCGCCGAGTGAGCGGGAGCGGCTCCGGGCGCTCGCCTCCCTCGCGGCAGCGGAGCCGGAGCCGGCGCGGGCGCTCGCGCGGGCCAACGGCTGGGACCGCCGGCTCGAGCGCGCGCTCGGGGCCTTCGAGCGCCCGACCGGCCTGACCGATCCGGCCGTGCTCGAGGAGCTGCGTGCGAAGACGAGCTTCTCCGTCACCGATCTCGAGCGCTTCGCCGACTGCTCGTCGATCTGGCTCTTCGAGCGGCTGGTCTCTCCGCGGACGATCGACGCGCAGGTCGACGCCCTTCTCCGCGGCAGCGTCGCCCACCAGACGCTCCAGGCGTTCTTCAAGGGCCTGCCGAAGCGGACGGGCGCCGACCGCGTCCAGCCGGACACGCTCGACCAGGCGCTGGAACTTCTGCGCGAGTGCCTCGCCGAGGCGATCAAGACCCACGTGCGGGCGGACCTTCCACAGCTCGAGCGCCGCGAGCTGGAGGTGGGCCTCGCGCGCGACCTCGAGCAGCTCGTCCGGGCCGAATCGGAGTCGCCCTCGCCGCTCCTCCCGCACCGCTTCGAGGTCTCGTTCGGCTCCGAGCGCTCGGCGCCGGAGCTGCAGCGCGGGCTCGACCTCGGCGGTTTCAGCGTCTCCGGCAAGATCGATCGGATCGACCGCGACCCGTTCGGCGCGCGCGGCCTCGTGGTCGACTACAAGTCCGGGAAGACCGCGCACTCGGCCCGCAAGATCGACACCGAGCTGCACCTGCAGATCCCGCTGTACATGCTCGTCCTGCGCGACCTGGTCGGGATCGAGCCGCTCGGCGGGATCTACCGCGCCCTCGCCGGCGCAGGACAGGCGCGTGGGCTCCTCCGGGCCGAGGAGCGGGAGGACGGCGTGCCCGGCTACTCGCGCAACGACTACGTCGACGAGGACGTCTTCTGGGGCCAGATCGACCGCGCCCAGGAGCACGCGCGCGGGGTAGTCGAGCGCATCCGGAAGGGCGACGTGCGCCACGACCCGAAGGGCGGCTTCCCCTGCCCGACCTGGTGCAGCCTCTGGTCGATGTGCCGGGTGAGGCGCACGTGAGCACAGTGGAGGAACAAGCGCCCAACCTGGAGCAGACGCGGGCGATCGAGGAGCCCGGCGTCGTCTTCGTCTCGGCGGGCGCCGGCACGGGCAAGACGACCGTGATCGTCGAACGCTTCTGCCGCGCCGTCTGCGAGCGCGGGCTCGACGTCGACTCGATCCTCGTCATCACGTACACGGAGCGCGCCGCCGGCGAGCTTCGGGGCCGGATCCGGCGGCGGCTCGTCGAGCTCGGCCGGCACGAGCTCGCGCGCGATCTCGACGCGGCCTGGATCTCGACCATCCACGGCTTCTGCCACCGGCTGCTGCGGGCGTACCCGTTCGCGGCCGGGATCGACCCGCGCTTCCGCGTGGTGGACGACAGCCAGGGGCGGGTGCTCCGCGGCGAGGCCTTCCGCGACGCGCTCGAGGAGTTCTGCGGCGACGACCCTGCCCGGCTGCGGCTGCTCGCCGCCTACGGGGGCCGACGGCTGCGGCGGATGCTGACCGGCGTGCACGAGACGCTGCGCTCCTCGGGCCTGCCGCTGCGGCTCGAGGCGCCGGAGGAGCCGGAGCTCGACGCGCGGCTCGAGGATCTGCGTGTTGCGGCCCGCGAGGCGGGCGACGGCGACCTGCTCCGGTTCCTCGAGTCGCCGCCGGGGCCGGAGTCGCTGCTCGATCTCTCCGACCTTGCTCGCGGCGAGGCGCTCGTCGAGGCGCGCCGGGCCGTCGAGCGTGCGGCCCTCGAAGCGCTCGCCGCGCGCGATCGCGAGCTGCTCCAGGAGCTGCTGCTCGCGTACGACCGCGCCTACCGCGCCGCGAAGGACCGCGAGTCCGCGCTCGACTTCGAGGACCTGCAGCTCCACGCGCGCTCGCTCCTGCAGGAGCACGAGGAGATCCGCGAGCGCGAAAGCTGGCGCTTCCGCTCGATCATGGTCGACGAGTTCCAGGACACGAACCGGCTGCAATGCGAGCTGATCGACCTGCTCGCGCGCGAGGACGCCGAGCTCTTCTTCGTCGGGGACGAGTTCCAGTCGATCTACCGCTTCCGCCACGCCGACGTCGAGGTCTTCCGCGAGCGGCGGGAGCAGGTCGGCGGCGTGCTGGCGCTGACCCAGAACTACCGCTCGCGCCCGGAGGTGCTCGACGTGATCAACGAGCTCTTCGCGGCCGACTTCGGGGACACGTTCCAGCCGCTCCACGCGGCCGGGCGCTTCCCCGACCCGGCGTTCGGGCCGGCGGTCGAGCTGCTCGTCACCGACAAGGACAGCTACAAGGGCACCGGCACGCACTGGCGCGAGGCCGAGGCCCGCCACATCGCCGCGCGCGTCCGCGACCTCGTCGGCTCCGGCGAGGCTAGCCCGGGCGAGATCGTGCTCCTGTTCGCCGCGGGCACGGACGCGCGGCTCTACGAGGAGGCGCTGCGCGCAGCAGGGCTGCCGACCTTCCGCGCGACCGGTCGCGACTACTACCACCAGCAGCAAGTCGTCGATCTCCTTGCCTATCTCCGGCTGCTCCACAACCGCTACGACGACGAGGCGCTCGTGACGGTGCTCGCCTCGCCCTTCGTCGGCGTCTCCAACGACGCCCTCGTGCTCTTGCGCCGGGCCGCGCCGAAGCGGCCGCTCTACGCCGGGATCGAGAAGGGCGTCGAGGGGCTCTCGGCTCGCGACGCGCGGCTCTTCCAGGCCTTCCGCCAGCGCTACGAACGGCTCGCGGCGCAGGCGTCCTCCTCGACGCTCGAGCGGCTCTGCGAGCAGATCGTCTGCGAGCACGACTACGACCTGGCCGTGCTGGCGCAGTGGGACGGGCGCCGCCGCTACGCGAACCTGCGCAAGCTCGCGCGGCTGGCGCGGTCGTTCGAGGAGCTGCGCGGGCCGGACGTCGAGGGCTTCGTCCGCTTCGTCGCCGAGCAGGACGCGGTCGGCGCCTCCGAGCTCGAGGCGGCCGCCGAGGAGGAAGGCACCGACGTGATCCGGCTCCTGACGATCCACTCGGCCAAGGGGCTCGAGTTCAAGGTCGTGGTCGTCGCCGACGCGGGGCGTGACCGCGGGCGGCAGGACGCCGACGAGATTCTCTGCCTCCCCGACGGGCGGCTCGGCTTCCGCGTGGCGGACCCTTCGAGCGGCCAGCGGCTCTCGACGCCCGAGTACGAGACGGTCAAGGCCGCCGAGCGCGACGCGGAGGAGGCGGAGCGGCGGCGGCTCTACTACGTGGCGATGACCCGCGCGATCGACCGGCTGATCGTCTCCGGCGCGATCGGCGAGGGCGGGGCCGATGCGGGCACGCCGATCGGCTGGGTGCTCGACAGGCTCGACGCGCGCGAGCTCGACGACGCGGGCTCGGAACCGCTCGAGATCGAGCGCAACGGGGCGCGACTGCTGCTGCGAGTCGACCGCTTCTCGGAGGAGCCCGAGCCTGCGGTTGCGGTACCGGCTGCCCCGGTGGAGGAGGAGCAGCTGGAGCTGTTCGCCGTCTCGGCGGACGGCGTCGCGACGATC
>Ga0187788_10000611_pt1 | contig 10132 bp, 6 predicted proteins | sample 1015_BV01_MP10_2_FD_133008 | JGI IMG/M metagenome (GOLD analysis project Ga0187788, IMG submission 133008) | Tropical peat soil microbial communities from peatlands in Department of Meta, Colombia - 1015_BV01_MP10_20_MG | ecosystem: Environmental > Terrestrial > Soil > Wetlands > Peat | place...
CAGTTGGAGACCTGGTTGCGGACAAGGTCAACGAGGTGGCGCAGCGTGTCACTCGCTCACTCACCGAGAAAGGTGAGCATATAACCCTGGCGCTTGGCCACGCCGGCGATTCTATGATCGATGCCTTGAGCGAACGCGGCTCAACGCTGCTTGACCGGTTGGAAACGACAAGCGACCAGGCCACCACGGCGATTTCATCTGCCAGCGAGCGCCTGTCCGCCAGCCTGAACTTCAAGACTGAACATGTGCACGATGAGTTCGCCGAACTCGCAGCCCGCCTGCAACAGATGATGAGCGCGCGCCTCGATCAGGTGGCGCAAAGCTTCGCACAGAAGTCGTCCGTCACTATTGAGTCTATGGCAACCCGTTCGCAGCAATTTACCGATGCCCTCGCTGACAGCAGCGCGCGCTTGGCCGAGTCGATCGCCGCACGCGCTGATGAGGTCAACACGACGCTACGTTCGACCGGAGATTCACTCGTCCTTGATCTCTCTCTGCGCGGCGGCGACGTGGTCTCGAAGCTTGAGCAAACCGGCGCGCGCATCACCGATACCATTGCGAGCCGTAGTGACGCGGTAGCCGACACCTTCCGCGAGAGCGCAGAATCGCTGGTTGCATCGCTCAACAGCAGAGGCGATATCGTCAAAGAAATGCTGGCAGCGCGACTGCAGGCCTTTGAGGAGATGTTCAATAAGGGCGGCACCGAAATCACCGAAAAAATATCGCGGGACTCAAGCAATCTCGGCAATCTGATTACCCGCCACATTACCGAATTCGACCACACCGTGAAGAATTATGGTGGCGAACTGGTCGGTCGCCTTGGCCAACGGACCCAGGACGTCGCCGAAGCTCTTCGCAGCTACATCGACACCTTCGACCAACGCGTCACCGGCCGGACCGGTGAGATTTCCGGCACCCTTGAACAGCGTCTCGCTCAATTTGAGGCGGTGCTTGGTTCCCGGGTCTCAGATCTCGCCAAGACGCTCACCGAAGGCGGAAAGGAAGTCGTTAGTGCGCTCGATCAACGTATCGGCGAGGTTGCAGGCACGATCAATTCGCGTGGAACCGAAGTAGCGGACGCAATTGGTGCCAAGATCGGCGAGGTCGACCAGACGCTCGGGGCGCGCGCACTCGAAGTGGCCAACAACCTCGACAGCCGGATCGGACGTTTCGAAGAATTGCTGGTCGGCCGCGCGGAAACTGTTGCCAGCCAAATCGAAACCCGTAGCAAAGCGGCCGCGGACGCGCTCAATGCCCGGCTTGAGCAGCTCAGTCAGGCCATCAAGGTCAACTCGGCTGAAGCCGAACGTTCCCTCGGTCAGCTCGCCCTTTCCACGACCGAGGCGATTCGCAACAGCGCAGGCGATGCGGAGCGCACCCTTGTCGGAGTGAGCGAAGAGGTTGCCCGCAGTTTCGTCGGAAAGGCCGACGAGATCGCCACCTCTGTGAGCCGGCGCAGCAACGAAATGACCACCGTTCTGTCCGAAAAGAGCGGTGGCGTGCTCGCAGTTCTCACCGAAAAGAGCCAGCAATTCACGCGTGAAGTGACTTTGGCCACCGACCAGGCGGTCAAGGCAATTGATGAGAGAGGCTTCGCCTTCACGCGCACGATGATGGACAACAGCACCGAGATCTCGCGCATGATCAATAGCGCGGGTGAAGCAGCGACCAGTGCCGTCAGCCGCACCTTGCACGATCTTAACGAAGTCACGCTGAAAGCGATCGCGCACTCGAGAGAGACAGCCACATCGACTGTGAAGGAGATGCTGGAAACGCACACCATGCTACGCGCCGATACGACCGCCCTGTTCGAGCGGTTGCGCGAAGCCAACATCATGTTGCAGGAAGTGCTCAGCGGCGCGCACGAAAATATGGGTGCGCTCGAAAATACTCTGATGCTGCGCGTGTCAGAGTTTGTTACCGCCATGAACGACGTCACTGCCTCAACCGGCGACGCTACCGGACGCGTGGAAACGAACATTGCCAATTTCCGCGATATCACCACACAGGCCATCGGCGACCTCGGGCAGCTTGCGCGCCAGTTCGATATTCATGGACGCGACCTTGCCAAGGCCGTCGAAGTTATCGCCCGGAGCAATCAGCACAGTGAGGACAGCGTCAACGAGCGCCGTATGCAGCTCGATTCGCTTGTGGCAACCCTCGATATTCGCACCGAGGATCTCGAGAAACGTCTTAGCCGGTTTTCCGGCCTGCTTGACGAATCGCTCGAAGCGGCATCGACGCGCGCCCGCGAGGTTGCACGCCTTGTATCGGAAGCAAGCGCCGAAGGCACGCGCGCGATCGCCGAGCAATATGAACGCGTCCGCGAGAATGCAGAGGAGGAGCGGCAACGGGCTTCCGAGGCGATGCGCGGAATCTACGAACAAAGCGCCGGCGAGACCCAGACGCTGTTCAGCAACGCCACTGAACGCTTCGCTGAAGCTGTACAAGGCATGAAGCAGATGGCTGCTGAAATGCAACGTGAGCTCGAAGCCACACGCAGCGAGCTGCGCCGGGGAGTGTTCGAGCTCCCGCAGGAAACGGCCGAAAGTGCCGCTCAAATGCGCCGGGTCATTGTTGACCAGATCGAGGCACTGGCTGAACTCAACCGCATAGTCGCCCGTCACGGCCGCAACCTCGATGCTGTCGAGCCCACGCGACGCGCGCGCGAGGAACCGACGCTTGCGGTGGTCGGCACCCGCACTGAAACTCCTCCACGGCATGAACCTTCGCCGCGTAGCGAGCCCCCGCCCCGCAACGAAATTCCTTCGCGCAGCGACAGCTCCCCGCGGCCTGCACAACGCATCGAAACCGGCAACTTTGCTCCGGCGTCGCGCCGCGGCGCCGAAGGCCCCCCGCTGACCCCTGCACCGACCGTACCCGGCCGCGGCTGGCTCACCGATTTGCTCAATCGTGCTTCGCGTGAGGAAGGCGAGCCGCAGCGCGAACTTTCACGCGAGCCGTCACGTGAAAGCATGCGCGAACCCTCTCCCGTGCGCATAAATGACGAGAGGACTACCCGACACTCGATCGAGTCGCTGGATTCGCTTTCTGTCGACATCGCGCGCATGATTGATCACGATGCAGCCGCCGACCTGTGGGACCGTTACAAACGCGGCGAACGCAATGTGTTCACGCGTCGGCTTTATACCTTGCAGGGTCAGCAGGCATTCGACGACATCCGCAAGAAATATCGATTAGACCGCGAATTCAAACAGACGGTCGATCGCTATATCAGCGAATTTGAACGTCTGCTCGATGAGGTTTCCCGTGATGACCGCGGCCAGGTGGTGGCGCGAACCTACCTCACCTCGGAAACCGGCAAAGTCTACACTATGCTGGCGCACGCAGCCGGACGGTTCGACTGATCGCAAAAGGTCGGTTTGACATGGCGTCGGCCGATGAAACCGTGGCGCCATGGCCAAGTCTCCGGATTCTTCAGTGGTCGTTCCTCTGACTCTTACACTTGCCGCCGAACGCTGGCCTATTGCGGGCTCGTTCGGCATCAGCCGCGGCAGCAAGACTGAAGCAGTCGTCGTAGTTGCAGAACTGAGCGACGGTACGTCACGCGGCCGTGGCGAATGCGTTCCTTATGCTCGTTATGGCGAAAGCATCGAGAGCGTCATTGCGCAGATCAATGCCATACGACCGCAGCTTGGCGCCGGACTCGATCGGGTCGCCCTGCAAACGGCGATGCAGCCAGGCGCCGCCCGCAATGCGCTCGACTGCGCGTTCTGGGACCTCGAAGCAAAACGTGGCGGACGGCCGGTTTATGAAATCGCCGGCCTTCCCGTTCCGCACGCAATAATGACTGCTTACACAATCTCTCTGGATGCACCGTCGGTAATGGCAAAAGCCGCCGAAAAAGCTGCCAGTCGCGATCTGCTCAAGATCAAGCTTGGCGCCAAGGGCGATACCGCGCGTATTGCAGCCGTGCGCACCGCCGCACCTGACACGATGCTTATTGTCGATGCCAACGAGGGCTGGGACGAAAGCAACCTCGCGGCCAATTTTTCGGCCTGCGCCGAAGCCGGCGTTGTTTTGATCGAGCAGCCGTTGCCGGAAGGGAATGACCAGGCGTTGGCGCGGATGCAGCGACCCATTCCTGTCTGCGCTGACGAGAGCGTCCACGACCGGCTTTCGCTCGCCGCGCTCGCCGGAAAATACGACGCGGTCAACATAAAACTCGACAAAGCGGGCGGATTGACCGAAGGGCTGGCCCTTGTTGCAGAGGCCAAACGCCAAGATTTTACGATCATGGTGGGATGCATGGTCGCCACATCACTGGCGATGGCACCGGCCATCTTGCTTGCGCAACAAGCGCGTTTCGTCGACCTTGATGGACCGCTTCTGCTCGGTAAGGATCGTACCGGCGGCCTGCGCTACGCCGATAGCCTTGTTTATCCGGCCTCATCGTCGCTGTGGGGCTGAAGCCGGACCGCCGGAACTTCCACTATTCCGCCCGAATGCGGCGAACTGTACACAAGGCAGGAACCGCAGTTCCGTTGAGCACCTGATTTCGTTCATGAAATGTGCCTCCCTTTGATTCGCCGCCCTCAAAGTTTTGCCCAACCAAAGCTTCCCGTCGGCCACCCGCTTGGCTTAGACTTCAATCAAGATCGCACCGCCTGCCGACAGGGCGACGATAACGGGACGGGGACATGCGAATTCGGGGCCTAATTTTCGGCGCCGTACTAGCGGCGCTCAGCGTAACGTCAGCGTCTGCGACCATGCGCATCGCGGAAGACCGCGGCGGGCAGATTGGTCAGTATCTCCAAGCCTTCAATACGTTGCGATCGTCAGGCGAACGCGTCATCGTCGACGGAAATTGTCTGTCCGCCTGCACGCTGGTGCTGGGTTTGGTTCCGCGCGAGCGCATCTGTGCCACGCAGCGCGCGCGCTTTGGCTTTCATGCCGCCTGGATGCCCGACCGCGACGGACGGCCGGTAACCAGCCCGCTTGGCACGCAGGCACTTTGGAGCATCTATCCGGCTTCGGTGCGACGCTGGATAAACCAGCACGGTGGGTTGTCGCGCAAGATGATCTACCTCCAGGGTCTCGAACTCGACGGCATCGTCGCCAGCTGCGACCGCGATGCACGGACTCAGGCACGCTCAGCGGGTCGGCTCACGCCGCGTCCGGTGCGCTACGAGTCCGCAAGCGCCTCCAGCGACCGCCACTAGCGCCATCGCCGCGTAGGCCCGGCTGCCGAAGTCCTCGTACAGCACGCCTGAAATTCCCATTGCGGCTGCCATTGCCAGACCGGCTGTAATCGCGAGATAGCCCTGCGCGGTTGCCGCCTGACCCGGTGGCGCGTGATGCGCAAGATACATCAATGCGCCGAGATGGGTCGCGCCGAACGACAAGGCATGCAGCAATTGCAACCACGGCAAAATGAACGCCGGCGGATCAAGTGCCATGCCCGCCCAGCGCAATACGCCCGCTGAAGCGCCGATCAGCAGCAGCACTGTCGGCGTGAAGATGGGCGGCAGCCGTCCTTGCAGTGCAAACAGCACGATCTCCGCGGCGACGCCCAGCGCCCACAACGCAGCAATGAAAGTGCCGTCAAGACCGGCAGCGCGCCACTGCACCGCCGAAAACCCGTAGAACACCGCATGGCTGGCCTGAATCAGGCTCGCGGCTACAATTATCGCGACAAATGCGGGATCGCGTAGCGACTTCTGGCGCGACGCTCCCTGCACGCTCGGTTCGACCGTACTCGCTGCGAGTGGCGCCAACGTCCACGTTGCGATCGCCACCAGCGTGCTTGCTGCGACCATGAGCCAGATCAGGTGGCGTGCAGGAATTGCGTCGGCGGCGAAGCCCGCTGCGAAATTGCCGAAGATGAAAGCGAAAGAACCCCACAACCGCACGGGTCCGTAGACGCGCCCGCGCGCCATGAGTCCCTTGAGCGCATAGGTTTCCGCAAGTGGCATCAGTGGTGTGGAGAACAGGGACGTCAGCGTGTACGCGATCAAGATCGCAACGGCGCCGCCGGATAGGCCGACGAACGTGTAGCCGATGACGGTCGCAAGGCTCGCAACAATCAAGACAGCGCGTACATCGCGCTTGTCGGCTTGCCGCGTAATGACCGGGATCGCCAGAACCCGAGCGACCATCGGAACCGCCAGCACGATGCCGATCAGTTTGGCGTCCACATCCTTGGCCTTAAGCCAGACCGGGAAGAACGGCATCTGAATGCCTGGCAGGATGAACAGAGCGGCATAAAACGCCGCCAGCCGCGGTACGAAGTCCAGGGACATTCGCAAATTAGGCCGCATCGGCTCGTCTCAGTTCCCCGTAACCCGTTATCGAAACTTGCGTTTTCTCGACCGGACGCCATTCGCCTGGCGCAACTTCACTGGCCGAATCAAGCCACATGATTGATAAACGGACCCGCAGGGATTGCACATGCCAAACGAAATAACCGCCCGAACGGACCAGTTGTCCGGCGCCCCGGACGAAGGCGATTATCAGGCATTCTGTGAAGCGCTGTCGGCGAGCGAGCGCGGCCGGGCTTTCCTTGCCGAATACACCCGGCGAAACCGCAATGCCGACACCAAACAATTGCTCGCCGCGATCGATCGGCTGCAATCCTTGGTCACAACGCGTGCCACGCCACAGACATCAGAGCCGATCAAGCAGCAACTGCGCGAGCTTCTTGACGAGATTGTCACGGCGCAGTGCGAACTTGAAGCCCGCATACTGGCGACAAAGGCGAGCAGGCTTGCCGAACTGATCGCGCTGGTCGAGCGTCGAATTTCGGACATCCTCAATTCACCCGGCGCCGACATTGCGCCGCAGGTCGAGCCTCCGTCGCCAATATCCAACGTGCCTGACGAGCCGGTTGAGCAGGCCGAACGAACGCATCTCGTTATTGTGCCGCTGCCAGAGCAGCCGGAATTGCCTATTCCTTCGCCGGCCGCGACACAGCCCGCGTCGATTACCCTTGTGCGCAGCGAGGAGATGATAACGGAGGTCGCGTTCGTAGGGTCGACGCCCGTGCCTGAATCTCAGCCTGCAAGAGATTTGGTGCCAGCCATCGATACCCGCGCGAGCGAGCCAAAAACATCAAAGCCTTCCGGAGCAAAGCGGTGGCTGCCGCCGACGAGCCCTTTGGCATCAATCATGGCATTGAGCGAGGAGGAGCGGCTTGCCTTGTTCACGTGAACAGCAGGCCCGTCAGGCCGCGATCGGACGCGCGAACATGTCCACATCCACGTTGCCGCCCGACAGGATCCCGACGACAACTTTGCCCTTGACGCTGAGCTTGCCGGCGAGCAGGGCTGCCAGACCAATGGCGCCACCCGGCTCAACGACCAGCTTTAGCTCGTTGAATGCATAGCGTACGGCCTGCGCGACTTCCGCGTCGCTGACAGTGGTCCCCTGCCCTATCAGCTCGCGGTTGATCGGAAAGGTCAATTCGCCAGGCGTGTTGCTCATCAGCGCATCGCAGATGGTGCCGCTCATACGCGCATTGGCCTCGCGCTTGCCGCTTGCAAACGAGCGCAGCGTATCGTCGAAGCCTTCGGGTTCGACGACGTAGAATTTTGCGGACGGCACTCTCGCCTTCACGCCGATCGAAATGCCGGCGGCGAGGCCGCCGCCGGAGGCGCCAACGACCACGATCTCGGGTTTGAGAGAGAGCCGCGCGAGATCCTCAACGATTTCGGCGCCAATGGTGCCCTGTCCGGCGATGATCAGCGGATCGTCGTAGGGTGGTACCAGCGTGGCGTCTCGTTCGGTCACGATCTTCGTGGCGATAGCGGCACGATCTTCGCTGTTGCGGTCATAAGGAACCACCTCGGCGCCAAGCGCGAGCGTGCGTTCGCGCTTGGCCTTCGGCGCATCGGCCGGCATCACGATGGTCGCGCGCATTCCAAGCAGACGTGCCGCCGCTGCCACGCCCTGCGCGTGGTTGCCGCTCGAATAGGCCACCACACCGGCGGTGCGCCGTTCTAGCGGGATCGACGAAATCTTGTTGTACGCGCCGCGGAATTTGAACGAGCCGGTGCGTTGCAAGGTCTCGGCCTTCAGAAAGACGCGTGCGCCAATTGCATCGTCGAGCACGGGCGCATTGATCAGCGGTGTTCGGACGGCGATACCGGCAAGCCGTTTAGCTGCGGCCTCGATATCGGCGGCGGTGGGTAGAATAGTATTGTCGAACGCGCCCATGGAGCGAAGAGTAGCGCCCGGAAACGACGCTGTCATGGGCTCGGGGCGCCGTATGCGAAGCAGGCGTCTACGCCGGCATGAGTGGAGTGTCGCGTGTGGCGACCGGTCTGCGGCCCGACTTCGCTGCCTGTGCCACATGCTCCACGAATGTCCGCGCGCAGGCAGCCCAGGTCATGCCAAGCGCGAAATCGCGGCACTCATGCCGTGAGCATTCCAATGCGCCGAGGCACGCGCGGCGAAGATCCTCATCGAGCACACCAACACTTGTCTCGCCGATGACATCGCGCGGTGCCGCCGCCGGGAATGCTGCGATCGGAGTACCGCTCGCCAACGCCTCGAGCAACACAAGCCCGAAAGTATCGGTGCGGCTGGGAAATACAAAGACGTCTGCTGTCGCATAGATTCCTGCCAGCTCGCCGTTGCGGCGCGGCCCAAAAAACATCGCGTCCGGAAATTTGCGCGCCAGTACATTGCGCAACGGACCATCTCCAACGACAAGCTTGGTCCCCGGCAGATCAAGCTGCAGAAAGGCTTCCAGGTTCTTTTCCAGCGCCACCCGACCGACCGTTAAAAAAATCGGCCGCGGCAGGTTGAGATCCGCTTTCGCACGCGGGTTGAATAATTCGGCATCGACGCCGCGCGACCAAAGCTTCACGTTGTTGAAGCCACGCATCGTGAGCTCGGAGACAAGCGTCGGCGTTGCCGCCAGCACGGCGGCGCCCGGAGCATGGAACCGTCGGAGCCACGCCCATGACGCGTCTCGGGTCCAGCGCTCCGGCAAGGGCAACCGCTCTGCGAGATAGTCAGGAAAGCGTGTGTGAAAGCTCGTGGTGAAAGGCAAATCCCGTCGCAGGCAAATTCGGCGCATGGCATGCCCGAGCGGACCTTCTGTCGCGACATGAATCGCATCCGGCTGAATGCGCTCAAGACACCGTTCGACACCGCCCGGTCCGGCCAGCGCCAGCCGGATTTCCGGATAGCTCGGCATCGGCAAAGTCCAGAATTGATCGGGGCTGAGGAATTCGACCTCGACGCCGAGAGCGCGCGCCTCCCGCGCGACATGGCCCAAGGTGCGTACAACGCCGTTCACCTGCGGATGCCAGGCGTCGGTGACGACGAGAATTTTCATGCACTCAAGCCGCTTTCGCCGCCGGCGGCAATGCTAGCGCTGGCTCGCTATCATGACCGGTATTTGTCCAGGTGATGATTTCGAATTTGCCGTCGTGGCCTTCAACAACCGCCGTGCAGCTTTCGACCCAGTCGCCGCAGTTTATATAACGAAGCCCGTAGTCATCGTGCATTGCTGCGGTATGAATGTGACCGCAGATGACTCCGTCGGCGCGATGGTGCCTGGCTTCGGTCGCCAGCGCCTTTTCGAAGGCGCCAATATAATTGACCGCGTTCTTGACTTTGAGCTTGGCCCATTTCGACAGCGACCAATATGGCGCGCCGAGCACGCGCCGGAATGCATTGAACACACGGTTGGCGGCGAGCGCGAATTCGTAGGCTTTGTCGCCCAGCAGCGCGAGCCAACGCGCTTGCGTGACGACCAGATCGAAAATATCGCCATGAACAACGAGATAACGGCGGCCATCGACGCCCGTGTGGATGGTGTTTTCCACGACTTCGATTCCGCCGAAATGCGTGCCGTAGTAACCGCGCAGAAATTCATCGTGGTTTCCGGGGATATAGATCATGCGCGCACCCTTGCGGGCCTGTCGCAGAAGTTTCTGCACGACGTCATTGTGCGCCTGCGGCCAATACCATGACGAGCGCAGCGCCCAACCGTCGACAATGTCGCCGACCAGATAAATCGTTTCGGCTTCGTGGTTGCGAAGAAAATCAAGCAACTTGTCGGCCTGACAGCCGCGCGTACCCAGGTGGACGTCGGAGATGAACAGCGCGCGAAATCGTCGCGTGGCGTTGTCCGTCACGATACGGCGGTCTCCGGTGCTGC
>Ga0187788_10000614_pt1 | contig 10086 bp, 12 predicted proteins | sample 1015_BV01_MP10_2_FD_133008 | JGI IMG/M metagenome (GOLD analysis project Ga0187788, IMG submission 133008) | Tropical peat soil microbial communities from peatlands in Department of Meta, Colombia - 1015_BV01_MP10_20_MG | ecosystem: Environmental > Terrestrial > Soil > Wetlands > Peat | place...
CCTCGGTGAGTGCGGCGGGTACGCCGAGGTCGGTGAACGTCCTGGACGCAAGCGAAGGCGAGTTGCGGGGGCGGCGAACCGCCATGAAGTCTCCGAACGTGGAAAGGTCGTCCTGCCCGGCGCATACCCGAGCGGTCGTGGCCGCTTGGTGGTCGAAAAAAACACGGCCCGAGGCAGGAACTTCCGGGCCTTCAACGACAGTCTACCCGAACCAGCCGGCGAGTCGGCGACGCCATGCCCCGTGCGATGCGCCGCCGGTTGACCCGGGAGGCGCATTGGCACTGGGCCTCTGGCTATTGGTCGGCGCAGCCGGGATGCTGAGGGGGTGACCCCACGTAATTCGCCCAGGCGACCTGTCCTTCCGACCAGCCCCTTCCCGCGGCAGCCGGGCCCGCAGAGATCGACCGACTTCTGTGTGGGAGACAGGGTGACCTTTGACCGTTGCGGCATGGGTCGGGTCGTCAAGGTCGATGACGCGTTCGTGACTGTCGACTTCGGCTCAGCGGGCGTCCGGCGGATCGCCGTGGGTACCACCAGCCTTCACCTTCTGTGACTGTTCGCCACTCGGGTGAGATGGCGCTGAGCCACGGATGCTTGGTCCTTTCCAGGGCAGGCGGCACGTGACCGGCGACATTTCCGACAAGAGCGGCGATCGGGGCGAGGATCCGGAGGAGGATGGGCACCCGCTCGTCGTCTCGGATGAGGACGACGACGAGCCGGTCGCCCAAGTGACGCAGGCTGGTGCCACCGCTGACGCTGTGAAGGACTACCTCAAGCAGGTGGGCGAGGTGGCCCTGCTCAACGCCGAGCAGGAGGTCGAGCTCGCCAAGCGGATCGAGGCGGGGCTGTTCGCCGAGGAGAAGATCAACTCGGGGGAGCGGTTGGACCCGAAGCTGCGCCGCGAGCTGCAGTGGATCGTCGGGGACGGTCGCCGGGCGAGGAACCACCTGCTGGAGGCGAACCTGCGGCTGGTGGTGTCGGTGGCCAAGCGGTACACCGGCCGCGGCATGCTCTTCCTCGACCTGATCCAGGAGGGCAATCTCGGTCTGATCCGCGCCGTGGAGAAGTTTGACTACACACAGGTTTCAAGTTCTCCACCTACGCGACCTGGTGGATCCGGCAGGCGAGTAGCCGCGCACTGGCCGACCAGGCCCGCACGAGATGCTGCAGGACCTCGGCCGCGAGCCGACGCCGGAGGAGCTGGCCAAACAGCTCGACATGACCCCCGAGAAGGTCATCGAGGTTCAGAAGTACGGTCGGGAGCCGATCTCCTTGCACACCCCGCTGGGCGAGGACGGCGACAGCGAGTTCGGAGACCTGATCGAGGACTCCGAGGCCGTCGTCCCGGCCGATGCAGTGAGCTTCGCGCTACTGCAGGAGCAGCTGCACTCGGTCCTGGACACCCTGTCCGAGCGGTAGGCGGGCGTGGTGTCCATGCGCTTCGGCCTGACCGACGGCCAGCCGAAGACGCTGGACATGATCGGCAAGGTCTACGGGGTGACCCGGGAGCGGATCCGGCAGATCGAGTCCAAGACGATGTCGAAGCTACGCCACCCGTCGCGGTCGCGCGTGCTACGTGACTACCTCGACTGACGGGCCGACCCTTGAGTGAAAACTGCCGTTGGGATCGTTGGGGCGGCCGATCGCTTTCGACGCCTCGACGCTGCCGACGACCATCTACGTCGGCACGCCCTCGGAGTGACGAGTACGGTCGACATGGGCCGGTCGTGGGCGGCAGGCGTCCCCGACTATCCACGACCAGCAGCCGTTGCTCTCGGGGACATCACGGGGACAACGGGCCGGCCAGGGACGTCGTCACAGGTCAGCGTCACGTTGGGGTGCTGGCTTGAAAACCGCTGATCATGGTCCCAACCATGATCCGTGGGTTCGAATCCCACGCCCTCCGCTGATGCGATCATGCTCTTGACGTGCACATACGCACGAACCTAGATCGATCTGGAATGAGCGGCAGCGCGTCTCCCCAGGCGGTCTCGAGGCGCTGGCGGCGATCTTCGGCCCGCCGCGGGGAATACACGGGGAACGGTTGCTAAGACCGCTGTCGCAGTCCCTCACGCGCCGTACTCGATGATCACGACGTTGGTCGGCAGGAGCGGCTCCGCCACGGGATGTCACCTGAGTCGGCGGGCTCGGCTCGGCGAGAAGCGCACACTCTCGTGCCGAATTGAGGATGTCCGGTGACTGATCGGGACAGCCAACCGGGCTGGGCGAACGCGATGTTCAGGATGCGCGTGCTGCGATGAACCACACGCCGTCCAGCAGGACCTGCCCGCGGATTCCGCTGGCCAGTTCTTCCGCGCGGAGGTACCGCTTGTAGACCCGATGACGGGATCCGTCGTTGAGCACACGCTCCTGCCACTGTTGGGCTTCAACGCCGGGACGGCGCGACGAGTCGATCACGATCAGCTCGGCTGCCACCCGGCGCGCCTCGTTCAGAAAGACCTCCCGCTCGTCGGGCGGCAGGTGACCGTAGAAGTGGCTGGTGAGAACCCGGTCGAACGCGCCGTTGGCAAACGGTAGGTCGAGGGCGTCGCCGCGGACAGTGACGCCGGCGACCAGTCGCGTCCGCGCCACTTCGATCATCGCCATGCTCCGGTCGAGACCAACCACAGACCCGCGTAGGTGGCGCGTCAGGAAGCCACTGCCACACGCGACGTCCAACGTGCGGGCCGCCGGCAAGGCAGACACGAACGCGACGAGACGTTTCGCCTCGGTGTCCCACCCCGGTCTGTCCCGGTCGGCGAACCGGCGCCGGCCCTCGTACCAGTCGTCGTACTCCCCCGGCCCGCCGGTCGTAGTACTCGGCTGTCGCAGCGGCACGCGCGAAGGCCGGCGGGGGCATCCCCATGGTCACCAGCGTCCCACAGCGGACTCACCTGGCTCGGGCGGGGCACTACGCGGCAGCAGCCTCCGCGCCTGTTGTCGCTGAACCGCATCGGACGGCGGCCTCGATCGCCCCGTTGCTCGATCCTGGCGGCCAGTACGGAGGGACCGCGTTGTGCGAGACAGTGCTCAGGTGGCGTCGACCCTCTTGCCCTCCGGTGCCGTTACGAAGCTCGTCGGCGCTTACCCAGCAGTCGCCTACCCCGCTACGGGCTGGACCGACGTGTGAGACCGAGCGCGGCTGACTCCTGGCACATATCCCGGCAGAGCTGATCACCGGCCGTTCGGCCGAGATCCCATCCTCCTTTCGCGGGAGAGAGAAAGCTGATCGGCCTTCGTAGTCAATCGAACACAGTAGGTTACGGGGCAACGGGGTCTGTGCGAAACGGGGGGGAACTGTGTTTCGGTGTGCACGAGCACTCGTATTGAGCTTGATCATGACGATTGGTCTCGTTGTTACGCCTGTCGGAATGTCAGCCTTCGCCGCAGCCAAGCCGGTAATCTCTCGAGTGGGATCGGGATCCGGACCACTGAGCCCGACAAAGGTTGTCATCCAGGGCATCAATCTCGAGAAGGTCACGGCGGTTCGCTTCGGCAAGTTGTCCGGCACCATCGTCGGCATTCCAAAGAGCAAGTCGGTAACCGTCCGGACACCCACCGGCGCGAAGGCCGGCACCGTTTCAGTCCAGGTGCGGAATTCGGCCGGATGGTCGTCTCCGAGCAAGAAGGTCCGCTATACGTTCGTAGCGGCCCCCAGGATGTCCGGCATCTCGCCGTCGAGCGGCTACTACTCCGGTGGAACGCGCGTCACCATCAGTGGCACGAATCTGGGTACTGTCAAGCAGGTTCTCTTCGCGCGCCAGCCCGCCAGGATCCTGTCCCGCAAGGCCCGGACCCTCGTCGTGAAGACGCCGATCGGGACTCTCGGCAGCGTGCCTGTGACCGTGAAGACCGCGGGTGGAACAGCGACCAACCCCCGGGTCACCTTCGAGTACGTAAAGCCCCCGGAGCAGTCGGCGTCTCAGATGCAGCCGAGGGCCGGCACTTTCGTCGCGGCTGACGTGGACTGGGTGACCGGTGGATACAACCCTGACACCAATACCAGTACTCCGTGGCAGGTCGCGCTGCCGAAAGGGGCGGCGACCCCCGTTGTCGGCCAGCAGTTCCTATTGCGACCCGGCGACGCGGCTTTCCCGAGCGGGTTTGCAGGCACCGTCACAGAGGTCGCTGACCAGTTGGACCAGTCCGTGCGCGTGACGGTGATCTCCGCGGACCTGGAGAAGGTCGTCGACAGGTTGACCGTGGACTACTCCGGGCCCGTGGTGGACCCCGACTTGACACCCGCTCGCCACGCTGCGGCTCGCGCGAATGCCGCACCGGTGGAGTTGGGGAAGGCCTTCGAGTTCTCGCTCACGGGCCCGACGGCCTTGTTCTGCAAAGATGACCATGGGCAGACGGTCTCGTTCGGCGCAGACCTTACAACCACCGTGACCGATGTCGACGTTGACCAGCACCTGAATCTGGGCAACTTGATCCGGCGACCCACCTATGACGGTGCGTTTACCGCAGAGCTGCAGACCACTGGGAAGATCACCGTCTCAGCTGCCTCGACGTGCAAGATCAAGCCGGAATGGGCCGATGCCCACCGGAAGATCATCCCGCTGGGGACGTCTGGGGCAACTCTGTCGTTCGGTCCCTCTTTTGAGTTCAAGATTTCTGGTAAGGGAACCTGGAGCATCCAGGACCGGACTAGGACCACCTTCGGGGTCAATGCCACGCTGGGCAAGAGTCCGACCTTCAACCGAACAGCGAGAAGCGTGGAGTCCAAGCAGACCGGCGAACTGACCTTCGAGGCGGAAGTCGACGGAGGAATCTCCGTGCAACTCGGCCTGCTCGACCGGGCGGGACTGCAGGGCAAGGTCCTGCTGGGCGCAACGGCATCGGTGACGGCCAGCACGGAGCCGAACATCTGCGTCGAGGGTGAGCTCTTTGGCAAGCTGTCGATCGGCGTCTTCCTCGACGCGATCGTGGCCCGCTGGGAGGCAGACGCATTCACCGCGAAGCTGAGCATCCTCAAGGTTCATGGATGCCTGCCTTCTGAGGGCCCTGTCTTCTCGAGCGAACCGGAAATCACGTCCGCGCGATTGACAGACGCCGTGATCGGCCTCCCGTACAGCGCGAACCTGACCACGGCCGATGGTCGTCAGGGAGCATGGTCCGTTGTTCGCTTCGCGCTTCCAGCCGGCCTGATGCTCTCGCCCAGCGGAGCGATCACCGGTACTCCGCAGGGCCCGGTGCAGGACTACGCCGTGATCGTCGACTTCCAGGATGCTTCCGGAGCGGTAGCGACCACCACGATAAGGATCATGGTGATGCCCGGCTCGGGGCTGGGAGGCGGCGACATCCAAGCGACGCTTCGTTGGTCCGGCGCTGCAGACCTTGATCTGCACGTCATCGACCCGTCCGGCGAAGAGATCTACTTTGCACATTCCACGTCGGCAAGCGGCGGGCAGCTCGACCATGATGCGAATGCTGGCTGCAACGGCCCGGAGGACGACGACAACCCGGTTGAAAACATCTACTGGCCGACTGCCGGGGCACCAGCCGGGACCTACACGGTGTGGGTGAAGGTCTTCGATACGTGCGACGCTCCGCTGGATTGGAACCTGACCGTCCGCCGGAACGGGGTTACGGTCATCGACCAGTCGGGTAGCGGCGACTCTACGGACTACACGTTCTCTCTCGGTACCGCAGTTGCCCATGCCGCCTCCGCGAGTGTGGTGAGTAAGACCCGAGTCGCTGCCGGGTGACGTGATCGAGGATGTGATGCGAGATGGGGCTGTTCCAGTCACTGGCGCGGTTCTTCGGTCAAATGGGGGCAGTCGCTGATCTCGCTCGTGCTGACGAGGTGGCCAAACTGGTCCCTAAAGACGCGAAGTACGTGACAGCAGGATTGATTGCCGTCCTGGCCGACGTCCGAGCGTTTAACGGAGGAGAGGCGGGAGCCGGTCGCTACGGCCGCGACCTCAGCTATCTCCCCCGCGGCATGGGGCAGGAGACCGCGCTGCTAGTCCTCGCCGCGGAGACGCTTAGGGTGATCGACAAGCAAGGGTGTCGATGGTCCTGCGCAGTGGGCGACATCTTGGCGCTCGATGGGCATCGAAGGAGCGGGTTCCTTGTAATGACTCGAGGACGCGAAGGTTTGGCGGCGAGCCAACAGACGCCGGTGGAGACGCCACCTGGCACAGAGTTCCGGACAGTCACAGGGATGACGAACATCTTCAGCGGGTGGGACCGGGTGCTTGCACCCTTCGGGGTCGAGCAGTACTTCTAGGCCGTGGCCGTCGGATCTTGAACCATGGGGCGTATCCGTCTCCTGTAGGTGCTTCTGTGATCTCCTGTAGGTGCTTCTGTGAGGCGTCCGTCAGCTCTCCTGCGGAGCTCCGGAGCCTCGCCGGCACGTGCTCAGCCGCCGACTCGTCTGCGGCAGGCGGCGGCGCACCTGCACCAGAGCCCGCCCGTCCGCTCATGCCGCAGGTGGCCGCCTCTTGGAGGCCTGGCTGTGGAGGGATGGTCGTCGCACGGTGGGGTATGGCCATCATCACAACACCGGTAGATCTGGACGGCATTGTCACCTCAGGGCAGCCTCGTGACCCATTGGTTCTGCGAGCGGCGGTGGCCGCCTATCTCGGTCGGTTCCAGGGCCTCTCCCGCCAGCACGCGGGATCGGATCTGGGTGTGTTCCTCACCTGGTGCACCGACCGCGACATCGACCCCCTGCAGGCGCAACGGGACGTGCAGATCGCCGCCCGCCACGCCGATCCCCGAACCACCACGCGCTACGACCGAGCCCGCCAGAACCTCGACCGCCACCCCAACTACATCCTCGCCGCCTACATGGCCTCCGGCACCTGACCCGCCAACCCAGGGCGATTGTGCCGATGAGCGGTCATGTCGCGCATGCCCCCGACCATCATCCCTCCGACAAGGGGACTGAGCCATGGAAGTGTTTGACTTCCAGTCGCCCGCGTGACGCACTAGCCACAGGGTCAGCCGGAAGTCGACGCGTTCGCGCTCGGTACCGTCATCGGACTCGACTTGGCCGGAGGCAGCCACCAGCAACTGGTCATCGTCGTGATGCACGACCGACCAGCGGTCCAGAAACCAGCGGATGGTGTGCCGATGGACCACCATCTGCAGGTAGTTGCTCGAGTCCTCAAGTCCGAAGTTGGCCCGCGCTGTCCCGAACAGGTCCACATCCTGGGTGCAGAGCTGTCTCAACGCCGCCAGGTCGCGGGCAGCGATGGCCATCTCCATCCGATCCAGAAACGATCGTGCTACCGCAACGCCGTCCGTCGTCATGTTCGGACTGTATCTGTGCGCTCACCCGACCCAAGGAACACGGCGCGATGATGCCAGAGACCCCCAGTTGCCAGAACGTGTGAACGAACCGGTAGAAGCCGCTGGCAGTACGGCATACCGTGTCCGCTCATGCCGCACTGCGTCCGGGTGCTCGCCACGATGCTGACTCGCTGCTGGCCCCTGTGCAGGCTGGTGTTTGCGGAGCCTGATCCGGCGCAGGACGATCAACGTCGCGGGACCTGTTGCGGTGGTCTGGTCCTTGAGGTGGTTGGCGGATGATGTCGCGTCGGGGGCGTCGGGACGCACGACGCTGGGCGCAGGGGATCTTCAGACCGGTGGACTACACGGCTCGGATCCGGTACCGACCTCCCCCCGCCTGGTATGCGCGGCTGCAGTGGCTGGGGCCGCTGTTGACCCGGTGGGGTCTGACCCCCGGCTACGTCATCACGATCGAGGTTCCGGGGCGGCACACCGGGTTGGTCCGGCGGACCACTGTGGTGCAGGTGATCCACGAGGGGGAACGGTTCGTCGTGGCGCTGGCAGGGGAAGCGGAGTGGGTGCGCAATGTCCGTGCAGCCGGAGGCCGGGTGGTGATCCGGCAGCGAAGGGCGCAGCCGGTGACCTTGGTCGAGGTGCCGGTCGGCGACCGGGCCGAGGTGATCCGGGCCTATCTTGTCCGGGCAGGGCGGAGAGGCGTCTTGCGGGTTCGGGTCGGTGAGGCTCGCTCGTATTTCGGCGTCAGCGCCGAGGCGTCCGTGGACGAGATACGCGCGGTGGCCGGCCACTACCCGGTGTTCCGGATCGTGGCGTCAGCGACTCCGGCCGGCCCGGTGCAGACGGCGACCGCGCCGCCAGCCAAGGCCTGGCTGGCGGATTCGGGTCTGTTCGGGGCCACCGAACAGGAACGGCGAGGGCCCATGCCCGGCGATGAGCTCATCGTTGACCCGATGCTGCAGGTCACGCACGCGCTGACCGTTCAGGCCCCGGTGGAGCGCATCTGGCCATGGCTCATGCAGACCGGTCACGGGCGAGCCGGGTTCTACTCCGACTCGCGCTGGTGGGACGTCTGCGTCGGGGCCTACTACCGTCTGCTGTCCCGAGAGCAGCATCGCCCGGCAGCCGGGTACGAGCACGCCGGTGACCGGATCGTCGCGCAGTGGCAGGACTTGCGTGTGGGCGACACCATCGCCGACGGGCCTCCCGGGACCGCGGAGTACGTGGTTCGTGAGCTGGTGCCCGGCCAGCGCATCGTTCTCTTCACCGACACCCACCTGCCGCACCTGGTTCCGGCGCGATGGCGCGGCGCGGTTCACGGCGAGTTCAGCAGCAGCACCCAGCTCATCCCGGTAGACCCGGCCCGGACCCGACTCGTGCGCCGGGCCCGGGCGAACGGCCGCCCCTGGCCGTTCCGCTGGTATGCGACAGCTGTGGTCGTCATCTGGGGCGAGGTGATCACCGGACGGAAGTTCCTGCGCGGGATACAGCGCAGAGCCGAAGCACCCGCACCAGGCCCCTGACCACTGCCGGCCTGGACCGCCAACCTCGGTCCCAGCCTGGACTGCGTCGGCGGCGGGACCCGACGGTCAGAGCCCTTGTCGGCCGAGGAGGACCTGCCTGGGGTGGACGCCGGCTGATCATCGGCACCGGAGCCTACGGCTCGCTGCCGATCATGCCCGAAGTGGTCGAGGAGGCTGCTCGTCGGGACGTGGACCTCGCCATGCCAACCGAGGACGCATGTCGCCTGATCGCCACCATCGACGGGCGTGAGGTCCACACCATTCTTCCGCAGAACCGCCCAACCATGCTGCCGACAGCGCACGCCACTGTCGTTCGCGTCGTCCTGCGCGGTCGACGATCCTGGCGAATTGAGGTGCCGCGCATCGGCCGTGTCCGGTACCAATGCCTGCATGGCCGAGTTGACCATGCCTACCGCGCGGGTACGCCGCTCCTTCCTGGACGCGATGACCGAGTTCCGCAGCGAGGGGCGTGGTGGCCCCTCGGATAAGACCATGATCGGCGATGAGCTTCGCCAGTTCGCACACTCGTGGTCGGCGACCCCAGACGAATTCCCCGCTATGTCGAGTGGCTTCTGGCCCAGGCGCGCGAGGACTCCCCTCGCCCTGAGGGCTACGTGCCGTCAACGACGCTGTGGTGGGCCGAGGGCGATGTATACCTCGGCCGGATCGCCATCCGGCACCGCTTGACCCCGGCGCTGAGCGAGGTCGGGGGCCACATCGGCTACGACGTCCGATGCGCGGCGCGACGCCGCGGTCACGCTACAGACATGCTGGCGGCTGCATTGCCGGTCGCCGGGGGCTGGGAATCGACTCAGCGCTCCTGACGTGCAATGTCAACAACGCCGCCTCCCGCACGGTGATCGAACGCAACGGGGCGTCCTGGAAGACCAGCGCCGTGAAAAGCTCCGATTCTGGGTACCGACTCAGTGAACGATCGTGATCCACCACGAGGGCCCGCCCGCCGCAACGCTAGGGCTTACTGATCAAGATCAGCCCGGACAGTCGGCGTGCCTGCGTGCACGTGGGGGGAGCCACGGACACCCTGCCGTTGTCGGCTTGGCAACTGACTTCGGCGAGGGGTCCATGGCTCCTGGGCACACTTTGGCACGGCTGCGTAAGCATGTCCTGGATCGGGTCGCGCGTGGCGAGGTGACGATGGTCGAGGCGTCCCGTCAGTTGGGGTGTTCGCGGTCGCGGTTGTATGAGTTGAGGGCCCGGTACCAGCGGTACGGGGAGGCCGGGCTGCTGCCCAAGCCCAGGCCGGTGAGGGCGCATCCGGCGGCGTTGTCGCCGGCGTGCCGGGATC
>Ga0187788_10000615_pt1 | contig 10084 bp, 6 predicted proteins | sample 1015_BV01_MP10_2_FD_133008 | JGI IMG/M metagenome (GOLD analysis project Ga0187788, IMG submission 133008) | Tropical peat soil microbial communities from peatlands in Department of Meta, Colombia - 1015_BV01_MP10_20_MG | ecosystem: Environmental > Terrestrial > Soil > Wetlands > Peat | place...
ATCGGAAAGACCTCAAGCTGAATCGGGAGGAGGAACGGCGAGTTTTAAAAAAGGGGGCTCAATGGGCCGTGGAAAGAGGGTTCGGTTCCGCTGCGGATCTTGACCACATTGAAGAGCATGGGTGTATCGAAGGGGGCGATCCGGACCAGGTCTCTGAAAAAGCGATTGAAAGGGGAAGAGCTCAATTGGGGACAGTGGGCTCAGGAAATCATTTCGTCGAGGTGGGGTATGTGGCGGAGGTTTTTGATCAGACCGTTTCCCGATCGATGGGTCTTTGGAAGGATCAGGTCACTGTGATCGTCCATACCGGTTCAAGGGGTTTGGGTCACCAGGTTTGTGATGATTATATCCGTGTCATGCTGGATGCGGCCAGGAAATATCAAATCGAACTTCCCGATACCCAACTCTGTTGTGCCCCTGTTTCTTCGCCAGAGGGGAGGCGATATCTGGAGGCAATGGCCTGTGCAGCCAATTTTGCTTTCACCAATCGGCAGATGATCACCCATTGGGTGAGGGAAACCTTCGAGCAAGTGTTTCGAAGGGGCCCTCGGGATTTGAGATTGGATTTAGTCTACGATGTTTGCCACAATATTGCGAAGATTGAAACCCATACGGTGAATGGAAAGCAGAAGAAGCTCTGCATCCATAGGAAAGGGGCGACGAGAGCGTTCCCTCCAAACCATCCCGACATTCCATCGGATTACCGATCCACGGGCCAGCCCGTCCTCATCCCGGGGGATATGGGGAGATGCTCTTATGTTTTGGTGGGGACGGAAAAAGCAATGGAAGAGACCTTCGGGAGCACTTGTCATGGAGCGGGCCGGGTGATGAGCCGGCATCAAGCCGTGAAAGCGGCAAAGGGGAGGGCGATCGTCAGGGAACTGGAGGATAAGGGCATCATCGTGAAAGGAGCAAGCCGGGGAACGATTGTGGAAGAGATCCCTGATGCGTACAAAGATGTCAACGATGTCGTGAATGTCGTCGACCAGGCTGGCATCAGCCGAAAAGTAGTGAAACTCGTGCCTATGGGCGTTATCAAAGGATAACTAAAAATAGTCCTTAATCATATCATCTGTTAGTGAAGCTCCCCGCCCAAAGGGCGGGGCCGTTCGACCGAGCTCACGGCCCTGAGTATATCGAAAGGGCTTCGCGGAAAGGCAATTTTATTCTGATTGTGCCCCTTCCTGCCTGCCGGTAGGCAGGGACCCCGCCTACAAGGCGGGGCTTGCGGGGCACTTGCCGGTCAAGTAGGCAAAATTTGAAATAATTTGGACTACAGGACTAAGGACTATAAGACTACTTGACCGATACGTCGTTCTAACATGCGAATTCTTGCTATCGATATTGGTGCAGGCACCCAGGATATTCTCCTTTTTGATTCGCGGCAAAAGGCTGAAAATTGTATCAGCCTTGTCCTCCCTACGCCTTCCAAATTTTTTGCAGAAAAGCTGAAGACGATCAAAAGCGATGTCTATATCCATGGGGATACGATCGGCGGAGGATCCCTGGGCAGGGCCATCGTTCACCACCTTCAAAAGGGATATCGCGTGCTAATGGAAGAGTCTGCTGCTTATTCCATTCGCAATGATTTGGATGAGGTCAGAACAATGGGGATTGGAGTGGGAAAGAAGCCGGAGGTCGATCATTTCCAGGATTTGGAGATGCGAGAAATCGATCTGCGCCTGTTTGAAAGATTCCTTTCAAATTTCGGAGAGGACTTTCAGGTGGATGTGATCGCCATCGCCGTTCAGGATCATGGCGTTTCCCCCAAAGGGGTTTCAGACCGGGCCTTCCGTTTTGAGAATATGGAGAGAATGCTTAGAAGAGATAACCGACCTGAGACGTTTCATTTCTTAGAGGACTCGATCCCGGATCATTGTCTCCGGATGAAATCCGCCGTAGCCGCAGTAAGGAGGTTTTCTTCGGTTCGAGTGCTGGTCATGGATACAGCCATCTCAGCCGTTTTAGGCTGCCTCGAAGAGGCCAGCGGCCCTTCTCTGATCGTCAATGTAGGGAACGGCCATACGATTGCCGCTTTGCTCGTTGAGAAGAAGATTGAAGGGCTCTATGAACAGCACACCCACGAACTCACTCCTGAGAAAATGGAACATGATCTTCGGCTTTTTGTTCGAGGAGAGCTGGAAGGGAACAAAGTCTTTAGGGAAAACGGCCACGGTGCTGTCACGCTGAAGCCTCTTCCCGGAGTATTTCAAGTGATCGTCACCGGTCCCAACCGCGACCTCTTTAGGAAGACATCCTTCAAATTCATCTATGCTGCCCCGGGTGGAAATACGATGATGACAGGACCGATGGGCTTGGTCAGGGCCGCCCAGTTTCGATTCGCCCGAGGCGAATCGTAATTTCACATTTCAAAATCCAAAGGTGAAGTTCCCGCCCTGTGGGCGGACAGCTTCGCACTTTATGTAGGAGGGCAAGATGGAAACTGTCTATTATTCTTCTTTCAATTCGTCTTTCTTAAAAAAGGTTTTTGTGGCCTCTACCGAGAGAGGCGTCTGTTTTGTGGATTTTGTCAGGACGGAGAAGGCCTTTATGAAGAGGCTAAGAGCGAGGTTCCCAGGAAAGATCGTGAGGGATGATCGAAGGAATAGGAATGTCGTGAATCAACTTAAGAAATACCTGAAAGGTGAACTCCAGCGTTTTGATTGCCCGTTGGATGTCAAGGGAACCCCCTTTCAGAAAAAAGTTTGGTCGGCTCTGGCAAAAATTCCCTACGGTCGAACCCGATCCTACGGGGACATTGCACAGGCCATTGGACATCCCAAAGCCTTTCGAGCCGTTGGGAATGCCAATGGCCGGAATTCCATTCCATTGATCCTCCCCTGCCACAGAGTGATCGCAAGCAATGGGGGGTTGGGCGGATTTGGCCATGGGATTAAGGTGAAAGAACAACTCCTCGATTTCGAAAAGACCCATGGATTTTGAGCAATTCATCAAAGAAGCCGCTCCCCTCCTCGATCTTCAATGGCGGCGATTCAAGAGAGGAGGGATCAAGCGAAAAGTTGAACGTCGGATTGCTGAACTGGGCCTCTCCCATTTTGAAGAATACCTGTCAAAAATCAAGGAAGATCCCGAGGAAAAAAGCTGTCTCTCTCAAATCCTGACGGTTACTATCACGAGATTCTTCAGAGATACGAAGGCTTTCGACACTCTTGAGGACTTCATCATCCCAACAATGGTTGAAAATCTGGGGGAGGGCGACCTAAAAATATGGTCGATTGGCTGCGCCAACGGTGAAGAACCTTACAGCCTCTCCATGTTGTGGAAGGAGAAATTCGAGAAAAAGTTCGCCCAGGTTCGTCTGATCATCTTAGCCACAGATATTAATGAAAACGTTCTTGCAAGGGCAAAGGAAGGGAGATATAAGAAAAGCGGCTTAAAAGAGGTCCCGGAGGGAATGGTTCGAAGATGTTTTAAGATGGATAATGGATTTTATATTCTTGATCAAACCGTTCGGGAGAGCGTGGAATTTAAAAAGCATGACATCATCCATGAAGAACCATTTTCCGGAATGGATATCATCTTCTGTCGAAACTTAGCCTTCACCTATTTTCCCAAAGAATGTCAGATGAACGTGCTAAGAAAGATCGTCGCCAGTTTAAGAGAAAATGGGTACCTCGTGATTGGAAAGGATGAATTCCTCCCGCTCACCTACCCGACCTTCTTTGTCCCGATTTTTCCGGCAGAGAAGATATATCAAGGATTTAACCCAAAAACCTTGAGCGAGAGCTAATTGTCATCGCCCACTTTGATTTCAAATCGCCTTCTCCAAAGTGGAGGATTCCCCCTATGGTAAAGGGGGTGGAGGAGGGCTTTCCCTTCACCGATGAAACGCCATACCACTGGGACACGATAATCATTCGCGCCGGAATCCGTGACCATGAGTGTCTGCGTCAGGGTTAATAGGACCCCAGCGTATGCGGGGTTATTTTTGGATTGCCCACTCGAGTTCTGTAAGTCCTTGACCAATCTGATATATTTGGTTAATATGAAAATCAAGTTTGTGAGCCGTGTTGGTGAGTCGTCCCGCATCTCCGTTCGCTATCACTGACACCCTTCGTCCGTACAAACTTTCGTCGATGGTTTTATCAGGACTGCCTGCAGCGGGCAAGAATGATCATATGTTCCCCTTCGTCCTCTTCCGCAAGGGGAGAGAACGGGGAGGATGATGAATTCCAGTGTACGAGCCTCGAATGATGATCGACTTTCTGGGAGATTTAAAAAGAACAAGTTATTGCGGAGATCTCGACAAGAAGGATGTAAACCGGGAGGTCGTCCTGCTCGGATGGGTCCAGCGAAGAAGAGATCTTGGCGGTCTCATCTTTGTCGAACTGAGAGACCGGCAGGGAATCGTCCAGGTAGTCTTCAATCCAGAGATCAATCCACAGGCCCATGAGAAAGCCCAATCGATCCGAAGTGAATATGTCTTGGGGGTTGAAGGAACCGTGGTCATCAGACCGGAAGGCACAACCAATCCGAAGTTGAGCACCGGTGAGATCGAGATCATTGCCAAGGAACTAAAGATCCTGAATGTCTCCAAAACCCCTCCCTTCCAGATCGACGATGAAGAAGAGGTGGCAGAGAATACCCGCCTGAAGTACAGATATCTCGACCTGAGAAGACCGGGGCTCCAGAAGAATTTGATCCTGCGCCACCGGGTTGGGAAGGAGGTCCGGAATTACCTCGATCGTCTGGGGTTCCTAGAGGTCGAAACCCCCATGCTCACCAAGAGTACCCCCGAGGGAGCGAGGGACTTCCTGGTTCCCAGCCGGCTCACCCCTGGCCATTTTTATGCGCTGCCTCAGTCTCCCCAACTGTTTAAGCAGATTCTGATGGTCTCCGGGTTTGACCGATACTTTCAGATCGTACGGTGCTTCCGGGACGAAGACCTTCGCTCGGATCGCCAGCCTGAGTTCACGCAGATCGACGTGGAGATGTCGTTTGTCACGGTCCAGGATATTCAGAGAACGATGGAAGGAATGATGGCCCACGTGTTTAAGGAAATCCTGAATATGACGTTGGAACTTCCCTTACCCGTCTTGAGCTATGATGAAGCGATGAGTCGATATGGAGTCGATAAGCCTGATATCCGATTTGGGATGGAATTGAAAGATGTAACGGAACCGCTGAGAAATTCTTCCTTTCAGGTATTCCGGGATACGGCAGGCGGAAAGGGTATCGTCAAGGCGCTCAACGTGAAAGGAGGAAATTCTTTTTCACGGAAGGAGGTCGAGGACCTCACCCATTATGTCCAGAACTTCGGGGCAAAGGGTTTGATCTCGGCAAAAGTAAGCTCGGGCGGATGGCAATCGTCGATTCAGAAGTTTATCACAGAAAGTGAGAGAAAGGCGGTGGACGAAGCCTTAGAGGCCCGAGAAAACGATCTTCTTCTCTTCGTGGCCGGACCGCCAAAGGTGGTCAATCAATCCTTAGCCAACCTTCGGCTTCATCTGGGCGAGAAGTTAGGACTCATTCCCAAGGATCAGTACCGGTTTGTCTGGATCCTCGATTTTCCGCTTTTGGAGTATGATGAAACCGAAGGGCGTTATGTGGCGGTCCATCATCCTTTTACCGCCCCCAGGGATGAAGACATCCCTAAGCTGAAAGATCATCCGGAATTGGTCAAGGCCAAAGCCTATGACCTCGTGCTGAACGGCTCAGAAATCGGGGGAGGAAGCATTCGAAATCATCTCAGAGAGGTCCAGTCGCTCCTCTTTGAAAAATTGGGGATGGGAGGGGAGGAAGCGAGGGAAAGGTTCGGGTTCTTGTTAGAAGCGCTTGAATACGGGACCCCGCCTCACGGCGGGATTGCCTTCGGATTCGATCGGCTCGTCATGATCCTCAGCCATTCGGAATCGATACGGGACGTCATTGCTTTTCCAAAGACCCAAAAGGGCACCTGCTTAATGACCGATGCCCCTTCGAGAGTTGACTCCAAACAGCTGGACGAGCTTTGGATTAAAGTCAAAGAAATAAAAGTCTGAGAACAATAAGGCTAAGCCCCTCACCCATCCTTCTCGCCAGCGCCTGCCTGCCGGTAGGCGGGGAGGAGAAGGGGGAGGGGAGAGCGAGGAGAAGAGATGACTATTGCACGAAAGAAGAGACCGTTCCAAAGCAAACACGCCCTAGAGCCATTTCCCCTTCTGGATATCCAGGAGCCAAACCTCTATCGAAATGTTTTCCCGTACGAAGAGGTTTGTCGGGTCGAATTTGATAACAAATTTGTCTTTTCCGATCCGGCCGAAGAGATCTTTATCACTGATACCACTTTCCGGGACGGGCAACAGGCGAGACCTCCTTACACCGTCGAGCAGATTATTGACCTTTACGACATGCTTCACAAGCTGGGAGGGACCAACGGGGTGATCCGGCAATGTGAATTCTTCTTGTACTCCGAGAAAGACAAAGAGGCGGTGAGGAAATGCCAGGAGAGGAATTATCGCTACCCGGAGATTACAGGATGGATCCGGGCGGTTAAGGAAGATTTTAAGCTGGTCAAAGAAATGGGACTGAAGGAAACAGGCATTCTTACTTCTGTGTCGGACTACCATATCTTTTTGAAACTGAAGAAGAATCGAAGGGCGGTGATGAGAGAATATCTCTCGATCGTTTCTGCGGCGCTGGACCTCGGAATCATTCCCCGGTGCCATTTTGAGGATGTGACCCGCGCGGATATTTACGGGTTCTGCGTTCCCTTCGCCCAGGATATCATGCGTCTTTCTGAAGACTCGAAGCTCCCGGTCAAGATTCGGCTCTGCGATACCATGGGTTACGGAGTGCCCTATCCGAGCGCCGCACTTCCCCGTTGCGTGCCCAAGATCATCCGAGCGATGATTGACGACGCGGGCATTCCTTCGGAATACTTGGAATGGCATGGCCACAATGATTTCCACAAGGGATTCATCAATGCTACGACCGCATGGCTTTATGGGTGTGCTGCTGCCAACGGGACACTTCTTGGTTTTGGAGAACGAACGGGGAACCCTCCCATTGAGGGACTGATCGTCGAGTATATCAGTTTGATGGGACACAATAACGGGATCGATACCACGATGATCACAGAAATCCGGAACTACCTGGAGCGGGCAGTCGGTGTTCCCATCCCTCCGAATATGCCTCTGGTGGGAGCGAATTTTAATTCGACGAGCGCCGGAATTCATGCGGATGGGATTCTGAAAAACGAAGAGATCTACAATATTTTCAATACGGCTAAGATTCTCAACCGCCCCATTTCTATTTCGGTTAACGATAAATCCGGATTGGCAGGGATTGCCCAGTGGATCAACTCCCATTTTGTTTTGACCGGAAAGGACCGGGTCGAAAAGACCCATCCGGGAGTGGCCAAAATCAATCGGTGGGTCACCAAACAATATGAGGAAGGTAGGACCACGTCTATTTCGGATCAGGAAATGGAGAAAGTGACCCGGAAGTATCTTCCTGAGGCCTTCGTCTCTGAATTCGATATCCTCAAGGCAAGGGCCCATGAGATGGCCGCCCATATTATTGAACGAGTGATTGAAGAATCAGGGATGAAAGCCATGACGGCTGAGCAGATGGAACCGATTTTGCAGTCGCTGGTGGACGAATACCCCTATGTGCAGTTCGCCTACGTTGTGAATATGCAGGGGACAAAAGTCACCCGGAATATCTGCCAGGCCGTGGACCAAGCCAAATATGAGCACGTGGGTATGGGAGAGAATTATTCAAACCGATCCTGGTTTATCGAACCGTTGAGAGACGGCAAGGTTCATGTCACGGACCTGTATTCTTCAAAGATCACAGGGGCTCTCTGTATCACCGTTTCCGGGCCGATCCGAAATGAGGTGGGAGAGATTAAAGGCATCCTTGGCCTAGATATCCGGTTTGAGGATTTGACCAAGAGTGAGGAAGGTTAGGTTGACCGGAGCTTGCCCCGGCCGGTCAGAGCGGAACAAGGGGTTAAGGGGTACAATAGGAATGAGACTTCCTTTGCTCGCATCTGCTCGCCACTGCGTGCCCTGGAATGTAGGCGGGGGCTTCATAGGAAGGATCAAAGAATGAAATGATATTAACCGAGACGCTCGCCAAGGCGGCCAAACTTTTTCCCCGGAAACGAGCCATTGTGTGCGGGGGAAAACACTGGACGTACCAGGAATTCTGCGGCCGAGTTCATCAGCTCTCCCGCTGCCTGAAGAGGATCGGGCTTAAGAAGGATGATAAGGTTGCAATCCTCCATCCCAATTGCCACACGTTCTTAGAAGCCTATTATGCCATCCCGCAGATCGGAGCAGTCTCCGTCCCCATCAACACCAGACTTTCTCCTGGAGAGATCGCCTATATCCTCGAGGATTCGGAATCGAAGTTATTGATTGCGGATCCGATGTTCAGGAATCAATTAGAACCCATCCGAAAAGAGATCTGCGGAATTAAGAAAATTCTCTGGACCGGCGAGGACCGAGGTAAATCCTCTCCGCCGGATCCTCCACACAAGGCATCACTCCGCGGAAATCGTTCCATCGATTTGAATTATGAGCAGGCGTTACAGCAGGAAGATTCCGCTGCCCTCCCTTCTTCCCCTATTGACGGTGAAGATATCGCGCAGATTTACTATACGAGCGGTACAACAGGCCGTCCCAAAGGAGTGATGCTTTCTCATCAGAACGTGACAACGCATGCCCTTGGCACGATCGCGGAAGTTCATCTCACGGATAGCGATGTGTGGGTTCACGTGGCGCCGCTTTTCCATCTCGCCGATGCGTGGGCTACTTGGGCCGTGACATGGGTGGGGGGGACCCATGTTTTGGTCAGGGAGTTCGATGCGAGGGCGGTTCTGGAAACCATCCAGACGGAGAAAGTCACGCTGACCAATCTCATCCCGACCATGCTCAACTTAATGGTCAATCATCCGGATACAGGAAGATTTGATTACAGCAGCCTGAGGGTCCTTCTCAGTGGGGGGGCGCCTATTGCCCCGGAAGTGGTCCGAAAGATCGTGGAGACCTTCAAATGTGATTATATCCAAACCTACGGCATGACCGAGACCAGTCCCTATTTGACGCTCTCTATTCTGAAGGAACACTTAAAGAAATTGTCCCATGAGGATCAACTTCGATTCAAGTCGAAGACGGGAAGGGAGTTCATTGGCGTAGAGCTCAAGGTCGTCGATGAACAGGGAAAGGAAATCAAAAGGGATGAAAAAGAAGTTGGAGAAATCATTGTCAAGGGAGATATTGTCACAAAGGGATACTGGAAATTACCCGAAGAGACGAAGAAGTCCATTAAGAAGGGCTGGCTCCATACCGGGGATATGGCGGTGATCGATGAAGAAGGGTATGTCACGATTGTTGACCGGAAGAAGGACATGATCTTGACGGGCGGAGAAAATGTCTATTCAACAGAGGTAGAAAATATTCTCTATACGTACCCGGCCATCCTAGAATGCGCAGTCGTTGGAGTTCCCGATCAAAAATGGGGCGAGGCGGTAAAAGCCGTCGTGGTGTTAAAACCAGAGCAAAAGGCGACCGAGCAAGAAATCATTCAATTCTGCAAGGAAAAGATAGCTCATTATAAGGCCCCCAAATCGATTGATTTCGTCGGGGCCCTTCCTAGAACGGGTTCCGGAAAGATTCACAAGAAGAACTTAAGGGATAAGTATTGGGAAGGCTTTGAGAAAAAAGTACACTAAATTTTCTTCCCTCGTCCAGGAAGGTAGAGATGTTCAGAAAATTCAATGATTTCTTTAAATCCTGCCAAAATTGGAATATTCTCCTTGACAAGAGCTTGAAATTCTTTTAATTTATCCTCGGTGTTAACGTTAACGCATACCCAACCGAATTAATAAACTTCATTTTAATATATTAAGTAGACCGCTCATCAGGAAATTAAAATCCTTAAGAAGCTCGATTATTTCTTCTGGGTGAATTTTTTTAATGATACGATCTGACGGCATAAAATAAACTAACGATTGAAAGGAGGATGAACGAAATGGAAGGGATGGATAAGATAAAGAAGAAGCCGATTAAAATCACGGATACAACCCTTCGGGACGGGCATCAGTCGACGCTGGCTACAAGGATGAGAACAGAAG